>SXGS01419530.1_pt1 | contig 52497 bp, 44 predicted proteins | sample 3174681 | NCBI WGS metagenome assembly SXGS01 (sample SAMN11356861, study PRJNA531348) | freshwater metagenome | isolation source: freshwater sample F1-80 | place: China: Fuxian Lake, Yuxi | collected 2017-12-25
ACACCGCACGAGTTCAAGGCGATCACGGAGACGACCACCAGGACGGGGCGCTCGGCGGCTGCGCCGCCTCGCGCTGAACAGAATGAAGTCAGGGCAGAAGAACCGAACGTACTAACTAACCCCGAAGGGGCCATTCTCCAGTAACGATTGGTCCGAAGAAACCCGGCAGGTCACCCTCACATCCATAAATACTGGAACGAAAATTCGAGTAACGTTGAGAAAATAATCGAGAGGCCACGAGACGTGACACTTTCTCAAAAAGACCTGGAAAAGCTGAAAGCTGAATGGTCAGAAATCGGCCAGGCTCAACCACCTCTGAGATTTGCCGAAACCTTGTCAGCTGAGCTTTTTTTTGCGATGGCGCCGAATTTTACGGATGATCAATTCGTTGAATTCTCGGCACCCATTTTCCTCGGTCGAAAATTTCATCCTTCAGAAGGATTATTACACAGGAATGAGCTGGCCTCATTGCGCATATCACGCAATGAGTATCTGAGTATGCTGAGGTACAGCGCAGAAGGTAAAGCTCATTCAGATTTTTCATCATTCTCGCTCAAGTTTTGGCGCCTCTACCGCTTTGTTCTGAAAGCAACCCACAGGATCCCTAAAATCGGGCCAAAGGTTTGCAGAATTCTGGAACTACCACGGCTGTTGCTCATTATGGCGAGACTCCCGCGCCGGCTTGAGGAACTTGAAAACGAACTGGTCTCAGTAAGGCTCTCTCAGCCAGCAAAGCAGGTTACCCAATGACATTCCTTTTTCTTGTTCCATCGCTCCGCAAGAATGATGCGGTAGGCAATGATCTGGTTTTTCAAGCAGGTGTTTTGCGTGAACAGGGAATTGAAATCGCAATTTATGCCGACACAGCCGACCAATCCGCAAGTCAGAATTTGGTAAACAAAGAGCAAGCTCTAAGAATTCTCCGCGATCCTAAAACTCAGCTTGTTTATCATCATTGCTTTTTGTGGGAAAAAGCAGAGTTCTTCATCAGCCAAGCAGCCAGAAAAGCTATCATTAGATTTCACAATAGCACTCCGCCCCAATTCTTCCAACCCTATAATTACACGCTGTCTCAAACTGCGCGACGTGCTCAACTCCAAACCGAAACACTCATGCAGCATGAAAATGTGAGCGGGATTTGGGCCGCTTCGAAGTTCAATGAAAAAGACGCTCTTGCTGCTGGTGCAAAGGCCGAAAATATTTCAGTGATTGCGCCATACACAAACCTAGCCGAGTTCGAATCAACTTCAATTGAACAAGGAACAGCAGACAAAATCCCCCACAGCAAGGTCAATGTGCTGTTCGTAGGCAGGCTGGTTCCAAACAAAAATCATATTAGCCTGCTCAAGGTTCTAGCAGCCTATAAGCAACTATTTGGGAACGACGTTGTTTTGCATATCGTCGGGAAAAGAGATTCCTCGCTTGGGCTTTACGTCGACCACATGAGGCATCTTATTAAGGTAAACGAGCTAGAGGACAACGTGGTTTTCTGGGAGAACGCATCATTTTCCGCGCTTCACACACTTTACAGTAAATGCTCCATTTTCCTGTGCATGTCTCAACACGAAGGCTTCGGTGTGCCCGTACTCGAAGCTCAAGCACACAAGTTGCCTGTGATCGTTCTAGAGCGCTGTGCACTCACACCTGATGATGTTTTGGGAGAAGGCCAAGTGTCTTTTGCAGAAGAGAGCCCTTTTCTCATCGCACGGGCAGTTCATGAGATTTCAAAGAGCTCGATATTAAGGAAAGAGTTGACTGACCAAGGACTGCAGAACGCAAAACGCTTCTCGCCGCAATTACTACAAACCCAGCTCAAAACATTAGTCGCGATTCCCTAAGTTAAGCCGCTTATCTGCACTCCCAGCAGAGCTGGGTCTGAGAACGGGCGTTATGTTGACTGAGACCCCGCTAATGTTTCCTATCGTCTTTTCGTCGCCCAGCTGCTTCAGCTCGCGGGCCTCACTCGGCAACATCGCTCCGTACTGCTGCTTCCAGCGGTCGAACGTCTGCTCGGAGACTCCCACTTGGCGGCACACGTCGCCGACCTGCATTCCGCTCTTGACCTGCTGCAACACGGACGTGATCTGCTCGACCGAAAATCGCTTCTTCTTCACGGCACACCCTCCTGGCCCACCTGCGCCGATTGTGCCGCAAACTTCACTCACCGAGTGGTCTGAAAAAGCCGGAGCCCCTCAGCTAAACTAAAATGTCCAGGATGAAGCGTCGTTTTGTCTCTGGTTGTCTCTTCGCCGCTCTGTGCGCCCTGCCATCGATGGCCACAGCGCAAGCCACCGAACACATTCACCCACCGGCGGCGCCGGTGAAGCCCGCCGTCCAGCCGGTGCCCCGGCCAGTTGGTGGCGAGCGGCCCTGGCTGAAGGCCGTGCTGGCCACCGAGTCTCCCAAGATCGACGGTGTCTTGGACGAGGCCGTGTGGGCCTCGGCAAATCTCGTCGACCAGTTCGTCCAGCAGGAGCCACAGGAGGGCCAGCCCGGTAGCGACCGCACCGAGGTGCGCGTGCTCTACGACAAGGGCCGGCTCTTCATCGGCGTGCGCGCCTTCGCGTCGCTGCCGGTCACTGCCACCGAGATGCGGCGCGATGCCGATCGGCTGTTCGACGAAGACAACTTCCAGGTGATCGTCGACACATTTCACGACTCGCGCAATGCCTACATGTTCCTGACCACGCCGCTCGGCGCCAAACTCGAGCAGCAGGTGTTCGACGAGGGCGAGGGCGGCGGACGCGGCACCACCGCCAACATCAATCGCAATTGGGACGGCGTCTGGGATGTGGCGGCCACGATTCTGGCCGATGGCTGGACCGCGGAGATTGCGATTCCGTTCAGCACCGTGCGCTTCGTGCCGCAAGACACGCAGGTGTGGGGCGTCAACTTTCAGCGTCACGTCCGTCGCAAGAACGAAACCGTGATGTGGGCGCCCATTCCCAAGGCCTACACGCTGACCAAGGTCAGCCTGGCCGGCGAACTGCAAGGCCTCTCGGGTATCAGCCGCGGACTCGACCTGCGGTTGAAGCCCTTCTTCGTCGGCGGCGCGCGCGATGTGCAGCTCTCGCCGGTGTCGGGCGCTACCGATGCCATCCACGACGTCGGCCTCGACGCGCGCTACGGGGTCACGGCCGGCCTCAACCTGGATCTCACGCTCAACACTGACTTCGCGCAGGTGGAGGTGGACGAGCAGCAGGTGAACCTCACGCGCTTCGGCCTGTTCTACCCGGAGAAGCGCGATTTTTTTCTGGAGAACTCCAATTTCTTCACCGTCGGCACCGGCAGCGCGTTTACGTCGGCGCCGGTGCAGACGGACCTGTTCTTCAGCCGCCGAATCGGCCTGTCGGCGGCAGGCACGCCGCTCCCCATCCTTGGCGGCGTGCGGCTGGCCGGCAAGTCGGGCAAGAACAACATCGGCGTGCTCGACATCCAGACCGACGCGGCGTTCGGCAAGCCGGCTGACAACTTCCTGGTCGGCCGCTACAGTCGGGATGTCTTCAAGCGTTCGCGGGTCGGTGCCATCTTCATCAACAAGGACACGCTCGGGGGCAGCACCCACTTCAACCGTACGATGGGCGTGGACGCCGTCCTGGCGCCGAGCGCCAACCTGCAGATCAACTCGTACCTGGCCAAGACCGAGACGCCCGGCCAGGACGGCCAGGACATGGCCTTCTATGGGCGCATCGCCTACCGCGACCCGAAGTGGAACGTGTGGCTCAACTACCTCGACGTGCAGAAGAACTTCAACGCCGAGGCCGGCTTCGTGCAGCGCACGGGCATCCGCACCACCAAGGCCTACTTCGGTCCGACGCCGCGGCCCAAGACGGGCAACGTCAAGCTGTTCGAGCCGATGTACGTGCTCACTTACACCACCGATCAAGCCAACCGCATGATTGGCCGCCAGCACCACTACATGCTGGGCACCACCCTGCGGGACGATTCGTTCATCAACGTGATCGTTCAGCAGACGCTGGACGTCCTCGACCAGCCGTTCCAGATCCGCCCCACCGTCCTGATCCCGGCCGGCAGTTACCAGATGAACGAATTGATATTGACCTACAACACCAGCCCAGGCCGCCGCCTCTACCAACGCCTCACGGTGTCGCCCAACCAGTTCTACGACGGCACGCGCCTCACCGTCACCGCCGCAGCGGGTATTCGCGCGTCGAGCCGGTTCGCCACTGAAATTCAGTACAACCGCAACGACGTGAAGATGCCGTGGGGCAACTTCCTGGTGAATCTCTCGACGCTCCGCGTGGACTACACGTTCTCGCCGCGCATGACCATCCGCAGCCTGACGCAGTACAACACCTCCACGCACGAGATTTCCAACAACGTCCGGTTCAACCTCATTTACCGTCCGGGCAGCGACCTCTACGTGGTGTTCAACGACCTGTCGCAGACCGGCCTGCCCGCCGACATCTTTGGCAAGAAGGACCGCCAGCTCGTGGTGAAGATGACCTACCTGTTGCAGCGGTAGTCAGCGCTCGCCATCTCGGTGATCGCGTCACGCAGCGCCGGCTGCAGCCCGCGGTCGTGATACTGCAACCCGCCGGTACTATCAGTCCGCACCGAACGTTTCGCGCAAATGCGGGATGGGCCTGCTCACTGCGCCGTCGGGCACGAGGCTTGCGCCTGTTGGCGAGGTCACGCCCACGACATTGGCTTCGGGCTTCGACGGGCCGGCCGGTCTCGACGATAGGGAACATTAGCGGGGTCCAAGTCAACGGAACGGGCGTCATGGTAACCGGGACCCTCTAATGTCACCGATCGTCTTCATCGGCATTGCCGACCGGGCTACACTGCACGGATGTTCGCATCGCGTCCGGTTCTTGTCAGTGTTTGGCTCCTGCTCACCTCCACTCCTGTTTTCGGGCAGGCCGTCATCTCGTCCCCGGACGGCCGCCGGCAGGTCACGGCGGTGCAGACCGCCACCCCGATCACCATTGATGGCACGCTCGACGAGAAGGTCTGGACCCAGGCGGCGCCCGCGACGGGCTTCATCCAGGCCGACCCGCTCGAGGGACAGCCCGCCAGCGAAGACACGCAGGTCCGCATCGCCTACGACGCCGACTACCTCTACATCGGCGTACTCTGCTACGACACCGCGCCCGCCGGCATCGTTGTCAACGAGATCCGCAAAGACTTCGCCGGACGCGACCAGGACACGTTCGACGTGATGCTCGACACCTTTGGCGATCGCCGCAATGGGTTCGTGTTCTCCACCAACGCGAAGGGTGCGAAAGCCGATACGCAGATCGCCAACGAAGGCCGCGACGTCAACAGCAATTGGGACGCAGTGTGGTGGGTCGAGGCGCGGATTACGGCCGAGGGCTGGACCGCAGAGTTTCGCATACCGTTCAAGACGCTGCGCTTCGAAGCCGGCGACGGCCGCACCTGGGGCGTGAACTTCGCGCGGCGCGTGCGCCGCAAGAACGAAGTGAGCTACTGGTCGCCGGTATCGCGCGCCTACAGCATCTATCGTGCGTCGGCGGCCGGCACGCTGCTGGGCCTGCCGTCGCTGCGCCAGGGACGCAACCTCCGCATCAAGCCGTTCGTGGTCGGGGGCGCCGTCCGCGGCGTGGGCGGGGACGCGTTTGGCCGCGACGTGAGCGGCGGTGTCGACATCAAGGCCGGCATCACCCCGTCGCTCACTCTCGATGCCACCCTCAACCCCGACTTCGCCCAGGCCGAAGCCGACGAGCAGCAGGTCAACCTCACCCAGTTCAGTTTGTTCTTCCCGGAAAAGCGCGAGTTCTTCCTTGAGAACGCCGGCATCTTCTACTTCGGCGACATCCCGCGGAACCAGCGGCAGACCAGCCGGTTCCGTCCGCCCGAGGAAGACCTGCTGCTGTTCTTCAGCCGGCGCATCGGCCTGAGCAACGGCGGCGAGCAGGAGTCGCTCTACGGCGGCGCGCGGCTCACCGGCCGTGCCGGCGGCTTCACGCTCGGCCTGATGACCATGCAGGGCAAGGAAGCGGACGGCAAGCCCGGCCAGAACTTCACCGTGGTCCGCCTGCGCCGCGATCTCTTCAAGAGCTCCGACCTCGGCGCGATCGTGTTGTCGCGACAGCCGTCTGGGGACAGCCGCGACTTCAACCGCGTGGCTGGTGTCGATGCGAACTTCCGGTTCTTCAAGAGCCTCAGCATCAACGGCTTCGCGGCGCGCTCCGATAGTCAGGGCGTGACGGGAAACCAGAACGCGGCCAAGGCGTCGATCGGCTGGGAAGACAGCCAGAAGCGCCTGCAGGCGTCGCTCATGACCATCGGCGAGGGCTTCAAGGACGACCTGGGGTTCGTGCGGCGCACGGGTGTGACCCGGCAGTTCTACGACGGCGCGCTGTTCTGGCAGCCCGAGTCGTTGCGCCGGCGCGGCATCCGCCAGCTGCAGCCGCACGCGCGGATGTGGAGCTACGACGACCGGCACGGCGCGCTGGTATCGCGGACCGGGCACGTGGCCAATCAGACCACTTGGAACAACGGATCGTATTTCGAGTACGCCTTCGAACCGCGGACCGAGGTGATCGGTCGGCCCTTTGTCATTCATCCCGGTATTGCGATTCCGGCCGGGCGCTACGACTGGACTCAGCACCTGCTGCTGTATGAAGGCGATCACAGCCGGACGTTGTCAGGAACGATTCGCGCGACGCTGGGCGAATTCTGGAGCGGCACGCAAAAGACCTACCAGATCAGCCTGCTCTATCGGCCGACTTACCGGATCGTGTTTGACCTCGGGCTGCAAGTCAGCGACATCGACCTCCAGTTGCCGGAGGCGTCGTTCACGACGACGCTGGTCAACGTCCGGAGCGGGTATTCGTTCAGCTCGAGCATGTTCCTCGATACGCTGGTGCAGTACCGCAACGACGTGCGGCAGTTCTCGGCCAACGTTCGCTTCAACCTGATCCATCGCCCGCTGAGCGACTTCTTCATCGTCTACAACGAGTCGCAGTTTACCGATACGACGCAGACGGCAGGCCGCGGGGTGGTGGTGAAGTACACGCAAATGTTCGCGTTCTGATTCTTGCCGGGGCAGGGTTCCTTGACGGAATCAGCGGACCGGCAACATGATGCCCGCATGAAACCGTTGTCGATCGCGATCCTCCTGACCAGCGCAGTGCTCGGCGCCTGCTCACCTGCTCCCACTCTGGCGCCGCAGGATGGCCGGATCACGTCGCGCGCGCCTCAGAAGATGTAGCCGCCCCTGGCCACCGTGCCGTCGGCCAGCCGACGGCGCATCGCGACCGTGTTCACAGGCGTGACCTTCATCAACCGACGCAGTGCCGCGAGCTGCGTGCGGAGCGTGTCGCCCTCGGCCATCGCCGCCAGGCAGCTGCGCGCCGCGATCTCGATGCGGCCGGCTGCTTCGTTGGTGGTCACCCGCGCCGCGTCGGCATGGGCGTCGGCGTTGGCCAGTTTCCGGGCCGCGGCATCCCGCGCTCTCAGCACCGCACTCTCGGCCGCGTAGGTATCGATCAGGATGTCGGCGAGATAACTCAGCACTTCCTGTTCCTGTTCGAGCTTGGTGCCGTAGCGCTGCATCGCCGTGCCCGCGATCAGCAGCACGACCTTCTTGAAGACCACGCAGGCGCGCGTCTCGTCGACCAGCGGTTCGTCCGACGCCTCCGGCATCGCCATCGACGGACTCATGATCTCGTCCTGCAACTGCTTGGCCGCGGCCAGCAAGGGCAGTTCGCCCTTGAGCGCTTTCTTCATCAGCATCCCGGGAATCAGCAGCCGGTTGATCTCGTTGGTGCCTTCGAAAATACGATTGACCCGGGCATCGCGATAATGACCCTCGGCGGGGTAGTCGTGGACGAAGCCGTTGCCGCCGTGAATCTGCAGGTTCTCGTCGATCGCGTAGTCCACGGTCTCGCTGCCGAGCACCTTGGCGATCGACGCTTCGACCGCGAACTCTTCCAGTGCCAAGAGCATCGGCAGCGGGTCGTCGGCCTTCTTGTCCGGCGCGCTGGCAATACGCTGATCGATCAGGCCGGCCGTTCGGTACATCATGCTCTCCAGCGCGTACTGGCGCGCCGTCATCTCACCGAGCTTGTGCTTGACCGCGCCAAAAGTGGCGATCGCAACACCGAACTGCTTGCGCGTGGCCGCGTACTTGGCCGCCTCGCCAATCGCGGCCCGCGCACCACCGGAGCACATGGCGCCCAGCTTGAAGCGGCCGAAGTTCAACACGTTGAAGGCGACCTTGTGACCCTTACCGATGTCGCCCAGCACCGCATCGGCCGGCACCTTCACGTCCTGCAGGATCACCGGCGTCGTCGATGAAGCATGCAATCCGAGCTTGTGCTCTTCCTTGCCGCTCGACACCCCGGACCACTTGCGTTCGACGATGAAGGCGGTGAAGTGTTCGCCGTCAACCTTGGCAAAGACGACGTAGACGTCAGCGAAGCCGCCGTTGGTGATCCACATTTTTTCGCCAGACAGCACGAAGCTGCCGTCGGCCTGCTTCATGGCGCGCGTCTTCGCGCCGAGCGCGTCCGACCCGGAGCCCGATTCGCTCAAGCAGTAGGCGCCAACGACCTCGCCGGAGATCAAGCGTGGCAGGTACTTCTGCTTCTGCGCCTCGGTGCCAAACATGAAAATCGGCAGGATGGTGAGGTTGGCCTGCGCGCCGAAGGTGGCGCCAAACGACGCGTGCAGGGCGATCTCCTCAGATACGACCAGCGTCGAGATCTTGTCGAGGTCCACCCCGCCGTAGCTCTCCGGCACGTTGGTGCCGAACAGGCCCAGGCCGCCGCACTTCTTGATCAGCTCGCGCTGCAGCGCCCAGTCCTTCTGTTCGAGCCGCTCGTTGGCGGGCATCACCTCGCCGGCGATAAACTCCGCGGCGGCCTGCCGAATGAGCTGGTGCTCCTCGGTTATCTTCTCAGGCGTCATCACCGACGCCGGCGCCGTCTCTTCGATCAGCCACGAACCGCCTCGTGCCATCGTTTCCGTCGTCGTGCTTGCCATGTTATGTCTCCCCAACGGTCCGCCTTCAGGCGGACCTCACATTCTTTCGAAAATCCCCGCGGCGCCCATGCCGCCACCGACGCACATCGTGACCAACCCGTACTGCACCTTGCGGCGCTGCATTTCGTGAAGCAACGTCGCCGTCAGCTTGCCGCCGGTGCACCCGAGTGGATGACCAAGAGCGATCGCGCCACCGTTGACGTTGACCCTGCCGGGATCGAGCCCCAACTCGTTCATGCACGCCAGTGCCTGCGCGGCAAAGGCGTCGTTCAGTTCGATCAGGTCGATCTGATCGAGCGTCAGCCCGGTCTGTTTCAAGACCTTGCGAATCGCCGGCACCGGACCAAGGCCGAACAGTTCCGGCTTCACGCCGGCGGTCGCGTAGCCAACGAAACGAGCCAGCGGCGTCAAGCCGCGCTCTTTCGCCAGCGCCGCGGAGGTGACGATGACGGCAGCGGCACCATCACTGGTCTGAGACGAATTGCCGGCCGTGACCGTGCCGCTGACGTGAAAGGCCGGCCGCAACTTGGCCAACGCCTCGAGCGAGGTATCGCGACGGGGGCCCTCGTCGGTGTCGAAGACAATCTCGTGGACCTGGGCGGCGCCATCGACCAGCCGGACCGTCAGCGGGATGATCTCATCCTTGAATCGGCCGGCCTCGATCGCGGCGATCGCCCGCTGGTGACTGCGCCACGCGAACTGGTCCTGTGCCTCGCGCGAGACGTTCGATTCGCGGGCGTGGTTCTCAGCGACAAGACCGGTGGTGAGATAGACGTCGGGGTAGCTGGCGACCAGGGCCGGATTCGGCGATACTTTGTTGCCGCCCATCGGCACCATGCTCATCGACTCGGTGCCGCCGGTGACAGCCGCCGCACCCTGGCCGAGCATGATGCGCTCTGCGCCATAGGCAATGGCCTGTAAACCCGACGAGCAGAAACGATTGACGGTGACCGCCGAGGCCTCGACCGGAATCCCGGCGCGCAGGCTGGCAATCCGCGCCACGTTCAAGCCCTGTTCGCCCTCCGGCATGGCGCACCCCAGGATCACATCGTCAATCGACGACAGCTCAAGGCCGGGGACGCGGGCGAGTGCGCCCTTGATGGCTGACGCCGCGAGTTCGTCCGGGCGCATCACGCTGAGGGTGCCCCTGGGCGCCTTGCCCACGGCGGTGCGAACGGCGGCGACGATGACTGCATCCTGCATGGTGGCTACCTACTTCTGTGGCCTGGCCACATCGGCCAACAAGCCTTCGACGGCGTCGCCCACCAGCGAGGTCTTCATCTCGAACAGGTGGTTGGCGTCTTCAATGGTGATCATTTCCTTCGGTTCCGGAATCTGTCCGTAGAACTTGCGGACCTCCTTGATTGAGATCAGTTCATCGTCTTCACCGTGGATGATGAACTTGGGCAGCGGGCAGGTCTTGAGCGCGTCGAACTGGTAGCGATCGACGGGAGGCGCAATACCCAACAGCAGCGAGACGCGCGGATCCTCGGCGCCCGTGGTCATCGCCACCCACGACCCGAACGACATGCCGGCCGCCCACACCGGGAGCCCGGGGAAGTGTTCGACCACGAAATCGATCGCCGCCCTGAAGTCGTCCTTCTCGCCCGGACCCGAGTCGAAGGTGCCGGCACTGCGACCGACGCCGCGGAAGTGGCAGCGCAGCGCGGCCACACCACTCCGCGGCAGCGCCTTGGCCGCCTGGTAGAGCGCCTTGGTGTGCATGGTCCCGCCGTGCAGCGGATGCGGGTGGCCGAACACGGCCACGGCGGTCGGCTCGCCGCCCGGCAAGTCCAGCAACGCCTCGAGCGGGCCCATTTTCCCGGTAATCTCACGCAGGAATTCGGGTGCCATCCACAAACCTTCCAAGAATGTCCGCAAAAATATCAGGCCGCGTCACGATGCCGAGGTGGCCGGTTCGCTCGAGCACCACCCGTTGCGCCGAGCGAAGCTCCGTCATGTATTGCTCGGTCACCTGCACCGGGACCACCTGGTCGAGCGCCGCTTCGCCAATGACCACGAGGGTGCGCGCCGTGATGCTCTGCGGGTTGGCGAAACGATGACCAGTCGCCCACGCCACGCGTCGCGCCATTCGCGAGGGCGAGGCCGGCGCCATCGCCATCCGCGCGCCCTGGCTCGCCATGAACTGCAGCCGGGCACTGAGCGCGGGAAACGCCGCGGTGAGTTCGGGCCGCAGGCGCGCCGGTGCCGTCGCCGCGAATACCGGGCTCATCAACCGGGGCGCGCGCAAGTACCGCTGCTGCTCCTGGTTCGGCCGCCATCCGCTGTGCAGCGCCGATGCCAGCACCAGTGACGAGACGCGTTCCGGGTGCCGTGCGCTGAACTCCGCAGCAATCAATCCGCCATATGACACGCCGACGATCGCCGCCTGCGACAGCCCGGCCCGGTCCATGGCGGTGCCGACCTGGGCGATGTAATTGTCAAACGCCACGGCCAAGTCGCAGGGGAACGGGCTGCTCCGCTCATCGCACAACGAGAACGACACCACGCGATAGTGCGTCGCCAACGCCTCGACGGCCGGACGCATCCACTCCCAGCGGCCTTGCAGGCCGGGGATGAGCACAATCGCTGTCCCAGTTCCGATATCAATCATTCAAGCCCCAAGCCTGTCAATTCCTCAGCGGCTTTCCAGTCTTGAGCGTGTGCTGGATGCGTTCCAGCGTCTTGCGCTCGCCCACCAGGCTCATGAACGCTTCGCGCTCGAGATCCAGCAGATGCTGCTCGGTCACAGTCGTGGCGTGCGGCAAGTTACCGCCGCCAAAAATGTGCGCGAGCTTGCGGCCCACCAGCGCATCGTGATCGGTGGCACGACCGGCGCGCCACGCCAGATGCACACCCAGGCTGAGTGCCGCCGTCACGGATTCGCCGCCGACCGGAATCGCCAATCTCGGCGCCGGCGCGTGATAGCCCTCGCGCACCCGTTCGAGCGCCTTCGCCTTGGCGTCAGTCATCAGGCGTTCGCGGTTCATTGAAAACCCGTCGGTGGCGGCCAGGTAGCCGAGTCGCAGCGCGTCTGGCCCGCTGGCCGACACCTTGGCGAGCGCGACCGTTTCAAAAGCTTTTTGAATGTACGGCAGCGGATCGCTTTGCGGCGTGGGCAGTGCAGCCATCGCTCGCACCGTCATTTCCTTCGTGCCGCCACCGCCGGGAATAAGGCCGACACCGACCTCGACCAGTCCCAGGTAGGTCTCAGCCGCCGCTTGCACGCGATCGCCGTGCAGCGCGATCTCGGTGCCGCCGCCGAGCGCGAGACCGGCGGTCGCGACCACGACCGGCACCGGACTGTAACGCAGCGCCATCGTCGCCTGCTGAAAGGCGCGAATCATCATGTCGAGCTCGTCCCAGTTGCCTTCCTGGGCTTCGAGCAGGACGAGCATGAGGTTGGCGCCGGCGGAGAAGTTTGGCGCGTCATTACCAACCACCAGCGCCTGTCCGTTCTTGGCGGCTTCCTTGACCCCGGCCGTCAGCATCTGCACGGTGTCGCCGCCGATCGCGTTCATCTTTGAGTGGAATTCAACCGCCATCACGCCGTCGCCGAGGTCTACGAGACTCGCGCCGGCGTTCTTCTTGATGACCCGGCCTTGTTCCTTCGCGGTCCGGAGGATCTGCAGATCGGCCGCCGCGGGCTTGACCAGCCCGTCGCGGAAGCGGGTGAGCCCGCCGTCGAGCAAGCCGGCGACGAGCGGCGGCACGCCGCCGGTCATCGCGTGCCCGCCGACGGCTTCGGCCGCAGCCAGCACCTCGCGAACACCGATGATGTCGAACAACTCGAACGGCCCGAGGTCCCAGCCAAAGCCCCATCGCATGACGCGATCGACGTCGTCAATCGAGTGGGCAATGTCGGGCGTGACGCGAGCGGTGTAGACCAGCGTCGGCGCCAGCGTCGCGCGCAGGAACTCGCCGGCCTTGTCCCTGGCGTTGAAGAGCGCACGCACGCGATCGGCCAGGTCGTCGATGGTCTTGCCCGCTTCGATCGAGGCAATGCGAGCCGGCTGCTTGGCGCGGTATTCGAACGTGGCCGGGTCGAGCGTCCAGATCTCGCTCTCGCCCTTGGCGTTCTTGCGCCGCTCGTAGAAGCCCTTACCGGTCTTCTCGCCAAGCTGCCCACGCTTAATCAGCTCGTCGACCAGGGGCGGTACCGCGAAGGCTGCGCGATCGGCCTCGGTCGCCAGCCGCTCGTTCAAGTTGCGCAGCACGTGCGCCAGGATGTCGACGCCGGCAATGTCCATGGTCCGGAACGTCGCGCTGCCGGGACGACCGAGGGCCGGACCAGTGATCGCGTCGATCTCCTCGATGGTGTAGCGGCCAGTGGCCAGCACCTCGAGGGTCCGTGCCACGCCGTAGAGGGCGATGTGGTTGCCGATGAAGTTCGGCGTATCCTTGGCCACGACAACGCCCTTGCCGAGGATGTGATCGCCGAAGCGGGTCACCGCGGCGACGACCGCCGGATCGGTGTGCGCAGTCGGGATGACCTCCAGCAGGCGCAGGTAGCGGGGCGGATTGAAGAAGTGCGTGCCGACCCAGTGCCGGCGGAAGTCATCGGAGCGGCCCTCGGCGAGGGCCACGATCGGAATGCCCGAGGTATTGGTGCTGACAATCGAACCAGGCCGGCGCTTCTCGTCGACTCGCGCCAGCAGTTGCTGTTTGATGTCGAGCCGCTCGACCACCGCTTCCATGATCCAGTCGCTCGTGCCGATTGCCTCCAGGTGGGTGTCGAAGCCGCCGGTCGAGACCAACCGGTAGGCATCGGGCGTGAACTGGGGATCTGGTTTCAGCTGGCGCGCCTTGTCGAGACCCTGCCGGGCCAGGTCAGGCGTGAGGTCGAGCAAGAGCACCGGGATGCCGGCGTTGGCGCCGTGCAGCGCGATCTGCGCACCCATGGTGCCGGCACCGAGCACGGTGACGGAATTGATAGCGATCATCGTTTCACCTGCGTCCCGACGCCATTGATAAACAAGTCAACTACCGCATCGGCTTCAGTGGTGGGGTCGTACTTCCGTCGGCTCAGCATCCAGTTGGTGGCCATCTCATCGAGCGCGCCAAAGAACATCTTCGTGGCGGTCGTCGCGCTGATGTCCCGGCGGAACGCGCCACTGGCCTGGCCGTCGGCAATCGAATCACGAATCAGCTTCAGGTAGTCCCGCAGGAACGTGGCCGAGAAGCGCTCCATGAACTTCACCGACTGGCGCAGTTCCACCTGGAACACAACGGCCAGGTGCTTGTCGCGACCAAGGCGGCCGAGGTGCAGGTGGGCGATGCGGCGCAGGCGCTCGGCCGGATCAGCCAGACCCGACATGGCCGCCCGGCCCTCGGCAATGAAGCCGCTCATCGACCGCTCGAAGATCGAGACCAGCAGGTCGTCCTTGCCCTTGAAGTACAGATAGACCGTGCCGGCGGCGACACCGGCCACCCGTGCGACATCGGCGACCTGTGACTGGAAGAAACCATTCTGGGCAAACACCCGGGTGGCGGCGCGGAGGATCAGCTCACGCTTGTCGACCGTGGCGCCGGCCGGTTTCACCGCGATCAGCCGCCGCGCGGCTACTGGCACCACCAGCTCGTTCGTCGATGAATGAACATTCATTCAATATCAATCCGGAGGCGGCCCGGTGTCAAGGCAGCGGCATCAGGGGACGAACTGGTAGCAGCCAGGCGTGATGAGCAGGCTGAAGGACAGGCTCGACGGCGCCACGACCCCGGCGCCACGAAACTGCACCGTGCGCACCCCCGCCGTGGTGCTAGTACGCGGCAAGACCCTTAATGGCGGCGAGCACGTCCGCCGACTGCGGCAGGATGACTTCCTCGAGTTCGGGGCAGTACGCGACCGGGCAATCCATGGCGGCCACCCGCTTGACCGGCGCGTCCAGGTGTTCGAACAGCTCGTCACCAATCCGCGCCGCAATCTCGGCGCCGAAGCCGCAGGTCAGCGTGTCTTCGTGCGCGATGATCACCTTGTTGGTCTTGCGGACGAGGGCGGCAATGCCATCCCAGTCGTACGGCATGATCGTGCGCAGGTCGAACACGGCGACGCTGATGCCGTCCTTCTCCGCTTGCTGGGCCGCCAGCAGCGACCGCTGCACCAGCGCACCCCACGTCACGACCACCATGTCGGTGCCGTCGCGCCGCACGGAGCCCTTGCCGAGCGGGATCATGAACTCGCGGCCGGGGTAGGCGCCCTTGTTATAGGTCTGGCGGTAGAGGTGCTTGTGCTCGAGATACAACACCGGGTCGTCGCAGCGAATCGCCGTGCGGAGCAGGCCCGCCGCATCGACCGCATTGCTTGGGAACACGATCCGGACGCCCGGGCAATGCGCGAAGATGCTCACGCCAGACTGGCTGTGGTACGGCGCGCCGCCGCGCAGGTAACCACCGATCGGCACGCGCAACACCATCGGGCACGACCACTGGTTGCCCGAGCGATACCGCAGCATCGACATCTCGTCCTTGATCTGCATCATCGCCGGCCAGATGTAGTCGAAGAACTGAATCTCGACCACCGGCTTGATGCCGCGGGTGGCCATGCCGACGGCACGCCCGACGATGTTGGCTTCGGCGAGGGGAGAGTTGAAGACCCGATCGGCGCCATGCGCTTTCTGCAGGCCATGGGTGACCTTGAACACGCCGCCCTTGCCGGGCACCTGCGCCAGTGCCGCCGCCTTGCTCGCATCGGCGACGTCTTCGCCGAACACGACCATGCGCGGGTTGTTCGCCATCTCGTCCTTGAGCGTGCGATTGATCGCCGCCACCATCGTGTCGGGCTTGCCCTCGGGCTGGGCCGGCGTCTCGAACCGCGCCGAGGTGGGATCGACATCCGGCGAGAAGACGAAGTCACCGGCGGTTTCAATCGTCGGCTTGGCCGCCTTCAGTGCGATCTCGGTCGCTTCGGCGATCTCGCGCTCCACCGAGGCCGCCACCTCGTCGAAGTCGCTCTGGGTGGCCAGCTGTTCGCTGAGCAGGAACGCCCGCATCCTGGTCAGCGGCTCGCGCAGCGCCTCGGCCTTGCGCTCATCCGGCGTCTTGTAGAGCCGCTCGTCATCCGAGAGCGAGTGCGAGTACGGCCGGATCACCTTGGCATGCACGAACGCCGGCTTGCGCTCACGCCGCACCCACGCCACCGCCTCGCCCAGCGTGCGGTAGCTGTCAAGGAAGTCGGTGCCATCGCAGCGGAAGATCTCGAGGTTGGGGAACGCCCCGACCAGCTTCGAGATGTCGCCGCCGGGCGTCTGGACGTCGACCGGCACCGAGATGGCGTAGCCGTTGTCTTCGACCAGGTAGAGCATCGGGACGCTGCGGGTGCAGGCGGTGTTCAGCGATTCCCAGAATTCGCCTTCGCTCGTCGCGCCTTCACCGATCGAAACGTAGGTGACCTCGTCCGGGTAGAACCGTTCCTCACGATCGGGGATCGCCTTGATGCGCTCGTACAACATGCCCGCTTCGCCGGCGCCCACCGCCTGCAGGCACTGCGTGCCGGTGGCGCTGCCCTGCGAGGGGATGTTCAGGGCGGTGTGGCCCCAATGCGACGGCATCTGCCGGCCGCCCGAGCTCGGATCGTCTTTCGCGCCGACGGCGCTCAGCAGCATCTCGGTCGAGGTCACGCCGAGTTGCAGACAGAGTGCGCGATCGCGGTAGTAGGGATAGAACCAGTCGTAGCCCGCGCGCAGGTGCATGCCCGCGGCCGTCAGCACGGCTTCGTGGCCGGCGCCGCTGATCTGGAAGTAGATCAGGCTCTGGTTCTTGAGATGAATCTCCTTGTCGTCGAGGCGGCGCGACAGCAGCATGGTGCGGTAGGCCCGCAGCAACTGGTCGCGGGTCAGGCCACCCCACGGCGTGCTCGGGTCAGCGGTCCCAGCAGTGCGCGCATCGGGTCTGGATGCCAGCGTCGAAGCCTTCATGTCAGGAAAATTATAGCATCCGGGTGGATGCTATAATCTGCTTCAACTGACCCGTTATCCTTATGCCATCACCATCCGTACGCCTCTATCGTTGGGACGAAATCGCGCTCGAGAAAATCACCGAAATGATTTCCCGCAAGGTCATTACCGGCGAGCGCGAAATGGTCACCCAGATCTACCTCAAGCGTGGCGCCCTGGTGCCCATGCACTCGCATGAAAGCGAGCAAATGACCTACGTGCTGCAGGGTGGCCTGCGGTTCGTGATCAACGGCGAGGAAATCACCGTGCGCGAGGGCGAGGTGCTGCACATTCCCTCCTGGGTTCCGCACCAGGCCGAAGCCATCGACGACACGTTTGAGATGGACCTCTTCAGCCCCATTCGGCAGGACTGGTTGGACGGCACCGACTCTTACTTCCACGACAAGAAGTGAGCTCAAGACCTGGGACCTGAGCTCGTGATCTGATGAACGTCCTCTTCACGATCGCCGTCCTTGCCGGCGTGGCCATGTGGGCGATGGCCAGCTACACCCGCCTGCATCGCCTGCGGCGACAAATTCTCAGTGAGTGGAAACAGCTGGACGCGCAAGAAAAAGCGGGAGAACTAACCGACGGCACGCGCTACAACGGCTTGGCCGCCGTCTACAATGCCGCGCTCGCAGCTTTCCCGCAGAACATCATCGCCGGCCTGGCCGGTTTCCGCCCGGCGCAGATGTTTGTCAGCAGCACACCGTAACTAGTGGATGTGTTTCTTCCAGTCGCTCTTCCAGTCATCGTCTGAGCGGCCGCCGGAATAGACATCGAACTTGCTGCGCGCCTGGCCCATCTTCCAGCGCAGCCAGCGGTACTTCAGTTCGTCCAGCGGCCGCGCCCGCAGGCCCTTCAAATACAGGTAGCCGACAACCAGCCCGCCGAGGTGCGCCGTGTGCGCGATGCCGCCGCCCGGGCCGCCGAGCGCCGAGAAGAACGCGATCGCGCCGACGATCATCACGAAGTACTTCGCCGGAATCGGGAAGATGAAATACAGGTAGATCGGCCGGTTCGGGAAATACATCCCGTAGCCGAGCAACAAGCCGTAGATGGCGCCCGAGGCGCCGACGGTCACCGAGTAGTAGATCCCGTCAATGAACGGCGCCAGCAACAGCGTGGTCGCCGCCGCACCGACCCCCGTAACCAGGTAGTACTTCGTGAAGAAACGCGTGCCCCACGTGCGCTCGAGCTCGGTGCCGAACATCCACAGCGACAGCATGTTGATCAAGACATGACCCACCCCGCTGGTGCTGTGGAGAAACATGTAGGTGAACGGCTGCCAGAACGCGAAGTCCTCGAACACCGCTCGCGGTTCGAGCCCAAGCCGCAGCGTCATGGTCGGCACGATCAGGTTCAGTACGAACATCACCACGTTGGTGATGACCAGCAGCTTGACGGCCGGGGTCATGCCGCCGGGGCCAAAGGAATACGAGGCGCCTGAGGAAGAAGGATAACGGGCCATGCGCGTCCTCGAATCGTACTACGGGAGTGGCGCGACCGGCGTTCCCGTCTCACTGCGGACGGCATCGGTCTGCGGCAGTCCGGCCGCGAACGCCGCCGCCAGCAGCGGCACGAACGCCACGATTGCCAGCGTCGGCCGAATCCCGAACCGGTCCGCACCCATGCCGACCAGCGGCACGGTCAAGCTGCCCATGCCCCAGGCAAACCCCATCATCAGCGAGGACACGGTTGCGGCGCCGCCGGTGACGAAGGTCTGGGCGAAGGTGATGCTGATGGGCAACGTTGATTGCAGCAACAACCCGCCGATCGCGAGCATGGCCGTGAAGCCAAGCGGCGGCAAATGCGGCGCCAGCGCCATGAAGGGCACCGCCGCGACGAGCGACCACACGATCACGCGGCGCGGACCGACGCGGTCTGACAGCGGCCCGCCGATGAAGCCGCCAATGCCGCTGGCAAACAGGTACAGCGACACCGCGCCGCTCGCCTCGGCAATCGTGTAACCCTGTTGCGTCAGCAGCGTCGGCGTGAACGTCATGAACCCGTAGGTGGTCGCCGTGCGGAGCACGATCGTGAAATAGAGCAGCGTGAGCGGCACGGCCGCCGGCCGCAGCGAGGCCAACGTGGATCGCTCATGTGCTGCTGGCAACGTCAGCGGCGGGACCTGGCGCAGCGTCCATGACAGGGCAATCAGCCCGGGAATCATGATCAGCGGCGACCAGTGCAGGCCCATGTAGGCAATGAACGGCGCGAACAACAGGGGCGCGGCGGCAAAACCCAGCGAGCCGCCCGAGAGGTGCGCGGACATGGCGAGACCCTTGCGATGATCGGCCAAGCGGTAGACCAAGGCCGCGGCCGCCGGATGGAACGCCGCGCCTCCCAGGCCGCCGAGCACGAGGATCACCCCCAGCATCAGCGGCGTCGTCGCCAGCCCCACGAAGCTCAGCACCACGACCGCGAGCAGCGGCCCGGTCATCACCAACAGGCGCGGCCGCCAGCGATCGGCCAGCGCGCCGAAGCCGAGTTGCGACACCGAGTTCGCCAGCTGGAAGCACATCGCGAGTGTGCCGGCGGTCGCCAGCGACAGGTTTAAGTGCGGGATCAGCAACGGCAGAAGGGGCGCGTAGATGTTGGTGTAGGCGTCAACCACGACGTGCGTGGAGGCGATCTTCCAGATCGAGGTGTGCAGACCGAGCCAGCCGCGGTCCCTCACTTCCCGATCCTGCGGCACCGTCCCAGCACCAGGTCCCTGGCCTCGCCGAACTCCGGGATCCGCAACAGCTGCGCGGCCATGGCCAGCGTCAGCACCGCCGCGCCGATGCTCAGCGTCAACCGAGTGACTTGCAGCACCAACCCACTACCCGGCAGCGACATCACCAGCAACACGTTGGCGCCCCAGGCCGCAACCGCCATCGCTGCCGTGGCAGCGACGATGCGGACCAGCGAGTGGACGATGCGGTCACCGTCAATGCCGTTCAACTCGCGACGCATCAGCCACAGTTGGACGCTCGCGTTCACGAGCGCCGTGATCGAAGTGCCAAGCGCGAGGCCGCGAAAGCCCAGGCGGCCGACCAGCCACCAGTTGAGCGCGACGTTCACCACCACCGAGGCCATGCTCACCATCACCGGGATCCGGCTCTTGTGCAGCGAGTAGAAAGCAGGCGAGACAATGCGCACCACCGAGTAGCCGACCAGTCCGAGGGCATAGAACTGCAGGGCCGCGGCGGTTGCCATCGTATCGGCTGCAGTGAACCGGCCGCGTTCGAAGATGACCGCGACGATTGGTTGCGCCAGGACGATCAGGCCAAGTGTCGCCGGTACGTTTAGCAGCAGCATCAACGTGATCGCGCCAGCCAGCGTCGAGCGGATGCGGTCGAGGTTGCCTTCGGCCACCAGCCGCGACACCGCGGGCGTGGACGCCGCTGCGATCGAGACACCGAACAGGCCAATCGGCAGGTACATCAACCGGAACGCGAGATCCAGGTAGGTGACCGCCCCGATGCCGGCGCTGGTCGCCAGCATGGTGTTGACGAACACGTTGACCTGCGTCGTCGCCATGCCGATGGTGCCCGGCCCCATCAACAACAACACGCGATGCAGACCCTCGTCGCGAATGTCGATGGTCGGACGATAGTGGAAGCCCTCTTTGCGAAGCGGCGGCCACTGAATGGCAAGCTGGCCGATGCCGCCTGCGAGGGTCGCAATCGCGACGATCGTGATCGGGGCCAGGCCCAGGCTTGGCGCCAGGGGAATGAACATCACGGCGATGGCAATCACCGCGACGTTGAACATCGCCGGCGACAGCGCCGGGACGAAAAAGTGTCCCAGCGAGTTCAGCATGCCCATCAGCGCGGCCGCCAGCGCCGCCATGGTCAGGAAGGGCAGCATGACGCGCGTCAGGTGCACCGTCAACTCGACCTGGCCCGGCACGTTGCTGAACTCTGGTGCGAAGGTCCGTACCAACGGCTCGGCGAAGACGATGCCGGCGACTACCAGGACACCGGTGACCAGGATCAACGCGTTGATGACCGAGCTGCCGAGGGTCCAGGCGCGGTCTCGGCCGTGCAGCGTCAGCTGCCTGGTGAACGTCGGCACAAACGCCGCGCTCATCGCGCCTTCGGCGAAGAGGTCACGCACGAGGTTGGGAATGCGCCCCGCGACCCGGAACGCGTCAGCCGTGGTGCCGGCGCCGAAGTAGTAGGAGAGGACCTGATCCCGAACCAGCCCGAGAATACGGCTGGTGATGGTGGCCAGCCCGAAGACCCCGGCAGACCGGGCCAGGCGTGGTGGGGAGTCGGGCATCAGTCAGCGCAAGGGTAGCAGAAAAAAACAGGGCTCAGGCCGTTCGGACTGAGCCCTGAGGAGGATGGTGAGAGGCTGACTAGGCCTTTCAAAGGGATAGACGGTCCACCCCGGGAAAATGTTTGCCCCGTCATCCCACTATTTGCCCGGTTGTCGTGACTAACCGAGGGACCGCCGGACTTCCTCGTTCACCTTTTTGCCATCGACGGTCTTGCCGGCCAGGGCGGCGATGGCTGCCTTCATCACCTTCCCCATGTCCTTGGCCGTGGTGGCGCCGGTTTCGGCGACCGCTGCCTTCACGGCGGCGACAATTTCTTCATCACTGGCCGCGGCCGGCTGGTAGGCATCGAGGATGGCGATCTCGGCCTGTTCCTTGTCAGCCAGGTCGACGCGCCCGCCCTTGGTGAACTGCTCGATCGAGTCGCGGCGCTGTTTGACCAGCATCGCGACCACTTGCAATTCTTCAGTCGTTTCAAGGGCACGACCCTTCTCGATGCTCTTGTTGGTGAGCGCGCTCTTGAGCATGCGAAGTGCGGTCAGCCGCGTGGCATCTTTCGCCTTCATCGCGGTCACGATGTCGGCGGTAAGCGATTGTTCTAACGACATGTTTCTGCTCTTTCGCTGAGCTCCAGCTAACGCCGGAGGCTACAAGGTCTGCTGACTAGTGGTCCAGTTCGCCGTCCCCGAGCGTGAAGTGCCAGTCATCCGTCGACTGGTAAAACTCGCGAGGCGTCTCGGGTGCGTTGACCTTCACCGTGAGATCGATGCTCGACTTCACCATGAAGTAGCCCGACCGCCGCAGCACTCGCCGGTAGGCGGCATGCGTCAGGTAACACCGAATCTTGTCGGAATCGGCGGCCCGGGCTTCGCGGTCGACCCAGCGCGCCAACGTCTTCAATCCGCGTTCGTCGCTCGGATCGGCAAGCAGGTCAACAATCTGCGTCACGCGGCCTTGAGGTTCGCGCAGGTGCCGATAGACCACGTACCCGTCGACCTCCTCGCCACGGCGCAACAACGCGGCCGTGTAACGGACGTGAGGTGGCTCGATGTACTTCCAGCTCAGGTAACGTGCATCGCGCTTGACGGCAATGGCGAACCGGTTGGCCAGGCGTGCCCACAGACGATCGGATCGCTCGTCGAAGCGGCGGACGACCTCCACCTCTTCGCGCAGCGGTTGCGCTCTCGACACCAGCCGCACCACCGGCAGCGCCAACGCCGAGACCAGCCGGTTGATGGCGACAGGCCAGGTCGGAATGCGCAACGCGCGGCGGCTGATCGGCTTGACCAGGCACGACAGTGACTGCGCCTTCGGCCAGCGCATTGCCTCCAGGCGCGCGCGTGTCGCCGGCGACAAGCCGGCGCCCAGGGCCACGCTCGTGCCGCGGTCCCACGCCCGCAGCAGCGCACCGCCCAGTCCCTGTCGTTGCCGCTCAGCGACCACCAGCGGATCCGTGCTCCAGGTGCCCGCGGCCTCAATCCCGCCAACGACCACGCGGACCGGCAGCAGCGCTGTGGCGGCGATCAGCGTCGGACCTTCGCGGACGACCCAATATGGCGGCTCGACGCCACCGGCCGGGTTGCGACGAACCCAATCCCAGCGCAAGCGGAGGCGATCTGCAGCCTCGTTGCCGAGCGTCCGCCGATGTATCTGCTCGATGCCCCGACGATCGTCAGGGGTGTAGCGTTCGATCTCCGCCATGGATCAATACAAGCCGCGTCCAGACACAACTGCGCGAGGAAAGCCTCAATTGTACGCGAGGCTGGTGACGAGAACGGGGGTGAAACTGAGGGGCCGCGTGACCGTGAGACGGGGACTATGCTCCCCCGCCAATCACCTTCGTGCCGCCCAGCCTGACCCATTCGTTCAGGATGGTCCTGACCGGCACACTGATGGCATCGAGCGAGACCCGTCGGTCGCGGCCCCATCGTGGCCGGACGCCTATTGGGCGGGCGGGACGAACGAGGTAAATGCCCCCATAACCGCCGAGACCTGGCCGTCTGACAGCGCTGGATACATCGGCAGCGACACCACCTCGGCGCACACCCGATCGCCGATCGGGCACATCGCCGGGTTGGTCGACGAGAGCGCCGGCTGCCTCGGGATGGGCACCGGATAGTGAATCAGCGTCTCGACACCCTGCGCGAGGCAGTGCGCCTGGAAGGCATCACGGTACGGCGTCAGGACCGGGAACAGGTGATAGACGTGGCCCGCGTCGAACTGGCGCGGCACGCTCAGCGATGGCGGGACGATTGCCGAGCGATAGCGCGCCGCAATCGCGCGGCGCCTCGTCGTCCAAGCGGCCAGGTACGGAAGTCGCGCGCGCAAGATCGCCGCCTGCAGTTCATCGAGGCGGCTGTTGGCGCCGGCCTCTTGATGGTGATACCGCGACGTCTGTCCGCCGTTCCGCAGGCGCTTGATGCGCGCCGCCAGTTGCGCATCGCGCGTGATCACCGCGCCGGCGTCGCCGAGTGCACCGAGGTTCTTGGTGGGATAGAAGCTGGTGGCCCCGGCAATGCCGATGGTGCCGATGGGCCGGCCGTCGCACATCGCGAGCTGGGCCTGCGCGGCATCTTCGATCAGGACCAGATTGTGTCGCGTGGCAATGGCTTCGAAGGCGCTCATGTCGGCGGCCTGACCGTACAAGTGCACCGGCAGAATCGCTGTGGTACGCGAAGTGATCGCGGCTTCGGTGGCCCGCGGATCGAGTGTCAGCCGCGCCGCATCGATATCGGCGAACACCGGGCGGGCGCCGGCCATCATGACCGCCAGCGCCGAGTAGGCCGCCGACAACGGCGGCGTGATCACTTCATCGCCAGGACCAATGTCGAGCGCGCGCAGGATGAGCGTGAGCGCATCGGTGCCGGTGCCGACGCCGACGGCATAGGGCACCTGGCTGGCGGCGGCGAATTCCGCCTCGAACGCTTCAACTTCCGGACCCAGCACGAACCAGCCGCTGGCAATCACCCGATCGATCGCAGCCCTGATGTCGGCGGCGTCGTCGCCGGGACGTAGCGCGTTAAACGGAACCTGGATCGACATAGTGAGCCATGTGGGCGCGGTAGTAGTCGAACGTGCGCGCGAAGCCCTCGCGCAGCGGCACCGCCGGTAGCCAGCCCGTCCGGGTCATGAACAGCGAGGAGTCGGCGTAGAAGCTGCCGATGTCGATGGCCTTCTTCTCCTTCGGCCACTCGACGAACCGGTAGCGGCCCTGGCCGGCCAGCTCGACCAGCAGTGCGACCAGGTCGCGATGCGCGATGCGCTCGTCGCCGCTGACGTTGAAGGCTTCGCCGTTCACGGCGTCGCTGGCGCCCGCCGCCAGGAACGCTGCCACCGCATCGTCGACGTAGACGAAGTCGCGCACCTGCAGGCCGTCGCCGAAGACTTCGATCTCGCGATTCTCGAGCACCAGGCGGATGAACCAGCCGATGAAGCCCTGACGGTTGTGCCGCAAGAGCTGGCGCGGACCGTAGACGTTGGTCAGCCGCAAGGCGCAGGCGCGGACGCCGAAGACGTTGTTGTAGACCAGGTGGTAGTATTCGCCGGCGGCCTTGTTGATGCCGTTGACGTCAGTGGGCCGCACCAGATGGCGTTCGGTCACCGGCAGCGTGTCGGGCCGCCCGTAAATCTGGCGCGTGCTGGCGTAGACCACCTTGACGCCCGGGTTGTGATGGCGGCACGCCTCGAGCAGGGTCAACTGGCTGCGACAGTTGATCTCGAGGTCGGTATGGGGGTCCTGCATGCTGTCGATGTGACTCACCTGGCCGGCCAGGTTAAAGATCACTTCGCGGTCGCGCACCAGGTAGTTCATGGTGCTGGCTTGCCGCACGTCGGCGACGTTGACCCGTAACTTCGATTCGATGCCGGCGATGTTGAACAGGTTGCCGCCGTAGTCAGGGATCAGCGAATCGACCAGCAGGACATCGGCGCCGAGCTGGACCAGGCGATGCGCAAGGTTGCTGCCGATGAAGCCGAGGCCGCCGGTGATCATGACGCGGCGACCCTGGTAAAACTGCGGCGGGGTCATCGGGCGCCCTTCAGGTGCGCGCGTCGCACCACCAGCTGCCACCACAACTTCATTAAGTCAACCAGCGTGCGAAAGACCCGCGCGAAGTTGAAGAACTGCGAGGTGCCATGGGCCCGGTGATAGTGATGAACCGGGTGCTCCGCGACGCGGAACCCGGCGTCCTGAAACTTCTTCACCATCTCCACACAGATCACGCCGCTGTCCTTCTCAAGACGCACGGTCTCAAAGATGCGCCGGCGCATCAGGCGAAAATCGCAATCGACGTCGCGCACGCGCAAGCGGAACAAGGTCTTGACAACGTGGTGGTACAGGCGGCCAATCACAATGCGGTGGGCCGGGTCAGAGCGGCTGATCTTCCAGCCGTTGACCCAGTCGACATCGTCGGCCATCTTCGTCCAGAGTGCCGTCACTTCTGACGGATCATACTGGCCGTCGCCGTCAGTGTAGAACACCCAGTCCTTGGTGGCGGTCGCAAATCCGGTGCGCAACGCGCCGCCGTAGCCCCGGTTCTGCTCGTGATGCACGACCCGGACGTGATCCGGATAGATCCGCGCCAGCTCGTCGAGAAGGCGTCGGGTATCGTCCCGGCTGCCGTCGTTGACGACGATCACTTCGAAGTCAGGTGTCAGCGTGCCGGCCACCTGCACGGCCGTCATCACGAGGCTGGCAATGGTGCCGGCGTCGTTGTACGCGGGAAAGAACACGCTCAGGCTGGGCACCGGCGCCACTACCGCGCCCCGTGGGTGCGTGTCTGCCTCAGCCGGCCGTGACGCAGGATCAGTTTCCAGGGCGTGACCAACGACTCGAGCAGCACCCCGCTCGACAGCTTGGACGCGCCTTGGCGGCGCTCCACGAAGATGATCGGTGACTCGACGATGCGCAGGCCGGCGTCGGCGGCCATGAAAGTGACATCGAGCAGGAAGGCGTAACCCTCGGAGACGATCTTGTCGAGCGGCAGCTTCGCCAGCGAGGTGCGCCGCCAGCAGCGGTAGCCGGTCGTGATGTCGTTCAGCCCAAGGCCGGTGACGGTGCGGATGTAGAAGTTGGCAAATGAGCTGAGGATGATCCGGCGCAGCGGCCAGTTCACGACGCTGATGCCGTTGAGGTAACGCGAACCGATCACCAGGTCGGCGCCGCCGCTGGCAAGCGCGATCATCGCCGGCAGGTACTTCGGATCGTGCGATCGGTCGGCGTCCATCTGGCAGACCAGCTCGGCATCGCTGGCGATGGCATGGCGGAAGCCGTCAAGATACGACACGCCCAGGCCGCGCTGGCCGGTGCGATGCAGCACGCGGACCCGGCCCGGATACCGCACGGCCAGGGCATCGGCCACCGCGCCGGTGCCGTCTGGCGACTGATCGTCGAGCACCATCACCTCGGTGCCGGGCACCGCAAGAATGTCGGCCACCAGGACCGGCAGGTTGTCCCGCTCGTTGTAGGTCGGGACCAGGACCAGCGTCTTCATCGCTCTCGCCGCCCTTCGAAGCGCAGCGACGCGATCTGCTCTGAGACCAGGCCGACCAGCATGACAATCACCGCGAACATCAGCAACAACACTGCGCCATTGGGAATGCGATCGTGAGACGCAAAGTTCCACGCGCCGTAGCCCGCGCCGAGAGCGAAGGCGGCGGCGCCCACCGGGGCAAAGATCCGGAGCGGGCTGAAGATGGTGATGACTTTCAACAAGATCAGCAGGAACTTCGCGCCATCGCTGGCCAGTCGGATCTTTGACGTGCCGACTCGTGGCAACGCCCCAACGGGTTCGAACGCTACATTGTAACCGGCCTTGATGAACGCCAGCGTGGTCGTGGTGGGTGTGGAAAAGCCGTTCGGCAGCAGGTGGATGAACTCGAGCAGGCACTCCCGGCGAGCAGCCCGGAAGCCCGAGGTCAGGTCCGGAATCGGCCGCTCCGTGAGGTAGCTGGCCAGCCAGTTCAGCACCGCGTTGCCAATCCGCCGGCCAGTGGTGGCCTGGCTGTCGGCCGAGCGCGCACCGATGACCAGGTCGAACTCGCCTAGCCGCGCCACCAGCCGCGCCACGTCATTGGCACGATGCTGGCCATCGCCGTCCACGATCGCCAGCCATTCGCTGGTGGCGGCGCGGAGCGCCGACTTCACGGCCGCGCCGTTGCCCTTGTTGTAGGGATGCGTCACCACCCGGGCCCCGGCCGCGGCGGCGGCCGCACCCGTGCCGTCCGTCGAGCCGTCGTCGACGACCAGCACCTCGTGCCACGCCGCCGCGGCGCGCAGGTTCGTGACCACCGCCGCGATGCTGTCGCGCTCGTTGAAGGCGGGGACAACGATGGTGACCGTGTTCGGCGATGCCATCGGGTTCAGGAAAAATAGTCTCTGCCGGGAAGCGGCAATCGTAGCACGCGATTCTCCGCCCCTTCGCCTGTCCTCTTCATATGGTAGTCAAAAAAATGACACACATTCGTGTTGATGGCGAAACAAAGGCGTAAACGATAGACAGCGAATCATTTGAAGCACTTGTGCGTTGACAAGCCCTCCGGCTCCATCTACTATCCGAGTGGATTTTTGTGGAGTTTAGTGGGAGATAGATGTGCTTCGGGGCAACTCACCAGCGAAAATTGATGACAAGGGCCGACTCAAGGTCCCGAACGGCTTTCGGGTCGTGATTCAGAAAGATTACGGCTCTGAGCTGTTCGTGACGAGCCTGACCGGCCAGTCCGTACGCATCTATCCAATGCCGGTATGGCTCGACGTCGAACGCCGTGTTGCGCTGATGCCTTCCACCCATCCCGCGCGGCAGAAGTACCTGGACCGCGTGAACTTTTACGGTCAGGTCGCGGAACTCGACCCCCAGGGCCGCGTCCTGATTCAGCCCCGGCTGCGTGACAGCGCCTTGATGACCGGCGAAGTCGACGTGCTGGGGCAGCAGAATTTTCTCGAGGTCTGGAACCACGACCGCTTTGTTGCGCGACTGCTCACCGAGCCGTTCACCGATGAAGATGCGCGTGCCTTGTCTGACTTCGGGATCTAGTGGACGGCGCCCGACACGTCCCGGTCCTGCTCGACGAAGTGCGATCGCTGCTCCAACCCGAGCGCGGCGGCATCTTCGTGGACTGCACGCTCGGTCTCGGCGGGCACTCGCGGATGCTGCTGGAAAGCGGCGCGACCCGGGTGATCGGGATCGATCGTGATACCGACGCGATCGCGATCGCGAAGGACACACTCGCGGCGTTCGCCGACCGCGTCACGTTCGTGCACGCCGACTACCGCGAGGTGGCCGAGGTGCTCGACCGGCAAGGAGTGACCGAGGTAACTGGCCTGTTGGCCGACTTCGGCGTGTCGTCGATGCAGTTGGAGACGGATGGCCGCGGGTTCAGTTTCAAGCGCGACGAACCGCTCGACATGCGCATGGACCGCAGCCAGGGCGAGACCGTTGCCGACCTGCTCGATCGGGTCGACGAAACGGAACTGGCCGACGTGATTTATCGCTTTGGCGAGGAGCGCCGGTCGCGGCAAGTGGCCCGCGCCATCGTCATGGCCCGGGGCCAGTCGCCGATTACGACCACCGGGCGGCTGGCGGAGATTGTGCGGCGAGGCGTTGCCGCACGCGGCTGGCAGCGGATCGATCCGGCGACGCGCACCTTCCAGGCACTGCGGATCTGGGTCAACCGCGAGCTGGATGAACTCGATTCGTTTATCGGCCGGGCGGCCTCGCGGCTGCAGGTCGAGGGACGGCTCGGGCTGATTGCGTTTCACTCCCTCGAAGACCGGGTGGTGAAACACACGTTGCGCGATCTGGCGCGCGGCGACGACGCGGTCATCAAGGTGCTGACGAAGCATCCGGTGATTGCGGGCGACGCCGAGGCGGCCGTCAACCCACGGGCCCGCAGCGCCAAGCTGCGCGCCGCAGTGCGAATCAGGTAACGGGAGGGGCAATGAACAAGGCAGGGACCTTCGAATACGAAATTCGCAAGGACTTCCGCAACACCCAGATCGTGCGCGAGGTCGACGAACGGCGCCTGCGTGATTTGTGGATGTCGCTCGGCATCGGCTTGGTGCTGGTCATGGTGCTGCTGTTCTCAGCCTGGCAGCACTTCGAACTGCTGCGCCACGGCTACAAGTTCGAGCAGATGCAGCGCGATCGCTCGGCGGAGAACGACATCAACCGCCACCTCCGGCTCGAAATGGAAACGCTGCGCTCGCCGCAGCGGATTGAGAAGCTCGCCACCGAACGTCTCGGCATGGTCAGCCCCGGCGATGCCGAGGCCGTGGTCCTGGAGCGCGTCACGCCGCCCGAGGCACCCGCCCGCTCGGTCGTCGCCAGCCGGTAGGAAACAACAAACGTGGCCGCACCGCCTGACCTCAACTGGCGCCCAGTGCTCCGGCGTCGCCTCATGGTGGCGGCGGTGGTGCTCGTCTGTTGGGTCGTGGCAATCGAAGTGCGCCTGGTCGTGTTGCAGGTGTGGCAGCACGATGAGCTGTCGCTGCGGGCCGAACGCCAGCAGTCGGAAACCCAGAAGACGCCGGGCAAGCGCGGCGAGATCGTCGATCGACACGGCCGGCTGCTGGCCTACAGCGTCGATGCCGACACCATTTACGCCGTCCCGACCGACATTGACGATGCCGTCAAGGCAGCCGACAGGCTGTGCGGCGCCTTTGATGAGTGCGGCCAGAAAGATCGCGACCAACTGGTCGAGCGCCTGACCCGCAAGCGGCGCAATGGATCGTTGACCTCCTTCCAGTATGTCAAGCGCCGCGCGACGCCGATCGAGGCCAAGCGCATTGCCGCCCTCGAAATGAAGGGCATCGGCTTCATGAAGGAGAGCAAGCGGTTTTATCCCAACCGCGAGCTGGCTGCCCACCTGCTCGGTTACGTCGGCACCGACAACGCCGGCCTGCACGGCCTTGAAGCGACCTACGACAAGTCGGTCCGCGGCCGCGAGGGCACCATGCTGGTGCAGACCGACGCGCGCGGCCATGCGTTCAGCCGCCTCGACCGGCCGCCGACCACCGGTGGCTCACTCGAGCTCACCATCGACGAGCAGTTGCAGTTCATCGTCGAACGCGAGCTGACGGCCGGCGTCGCTGCCGCGCGCGCCGATGGCGGCACCGCGGTCGCGATGGACCCGCACACCGGCGAGATTCTCGCGATGGCGAGCTGGCCGACCTTCAACCCGAACCAGTACCAGGGCATTAGCGACAGCGCGCTCCGCAACCGCGCGGTGCAGGACCTGTACGAGCCCGGCTCGACCTTCAAGATCGTCACCGCCTCGGCGGCGCTGCAGGAAGGCGTGATCACACCTGACGACCTGGTCGACACCCAGGGTGGCGTGATTAAGTTCCCCGGCCGTCGACCGATTACCGACATGGGCCACGACTACGGGGTGCTGACGTTCGCAAACGTGATCGTGAAGTCGAGCAACGTCGGTGCGATCAAGGTGGGCCTGATGGTTGGCCCCGAGCGCATGGGCCTCTACATTCGTCGCTTTGGCTTCGGCAAACCCTCGTCACCGGATTTTCCGAGTGAGAGTCCCGGCATTGTCTGGAACCCGTCAAAGCTGAACGACAGCGCGCTGGCATCGGTGTCGATGGGCTACCAGGTCGGTGTGACGCCGCTGCAGATGGCCGCAGCCGCCAGTGTGATCGCCAACGGCGGGACGCTCTATGAACCGCACGTCGTCCGCGCCACCGTCAAGGGCGGGGTGCGCACAGCGGTGCCGCCGAAGGCGGTGCGCCGCGCCATCCTGCCCGAGACCGCGGCAACGCTGACGACAATCATGGAGTCGGTCGTCACCGAGGGCACCGCGAAAAGCGCGCGCCTCGTCAACTACACGGTGGCCGGCAAGACTGGTACCGCCGACAAGCTGGTCCACGGTCGCTACTCGTCATCGCAGCAGAACGTTTCGTTCATCGGTTTTGTGCCGTCACGCAATCCGATCATGACCGTGATCGTGATGGTTGATTCACCGCGCGTGGGCGGCGACACCGGCGGTGCGATTGCCGCGCCCATTTTCAAGAACATCGCCGACGCGAGCCTGCGACTGCTGGGGGTCACGCCGACCATCAACCCGCCGCCGCCCGTGCTGATGGCGCGCCGCAGCAACAGCCCGGTCACGACCACGGCGGCGCCGCTGGCACCCGCCATTGTGACGATGCCCGTGGGTAGTTCTGACGGCGGCGGGCTGCCCGACCTGCGCGGCATGAGCGCGCGGGAGGCGCTTCGCGAACTCGCCCGCCTCGGCCTGACCGTGCGCATGGAAGGCGCCGGCGTGGTCGTGGACCAGCACCCGGCGCCCGGTTCGCTGCTCGAGCCCGGCGCCTCGTGCACGCTCGTGCTGAACCGTCGCCCGCCGTCTCGCCCGACCGGCATCCTCGGAGACCCACGGTGAACCTCGGCGACGCGTGGCACACCTTGCAGGAGCTGGTGGTTGAGCCACCTCCAGCAGGGACTGCTTTGGACCGGCCTTTGGCCGCCGTGGCGTACGACTCGCGCCGGGTGGTGCCGAACGCGATCTTCGTCGCGCTCAAGGGGCTCAAGGCCGATGGCACCGCCTTCGCCGACCAGGCGCTCGCACGGGGTGCGCAAGCGGTGATCTCGGAAGTCCCGCCACCGGCCGCTGTGCCCGTCCCCTGGCTCGTCGTGCGGGATGCGCGACTCGCCTTGGCGCTGCTCTCCGACCGCTTCTTCGATCATCCCAGCCGTCGCCTGCCGGTGATCGGCGTCACCGGCACCAACGGCAAGACCACCACCGCCTACCTGCTGACCGCGATGCTGGACGAGGCGGGCCTGCGGGCCGGCATGCTCGGTACCGTGGCCTATCGCATTGGCGGCGAGGACCGCGATGCGTCGCGCACGACGCCCGAAGCGCCCGAGCTGCAGCACCTGTTGAGCGACATGCTACGGATGGGCAACCAGTCCGCGGTCATGGAAGTGTCGTCGCACGCGTTGTCGCTCAAGCGCGTTGACGGGATGCGTTTCGCCGCTGCCGTGTTCAGCAATCTCACGCGCGACCATCTCGATTTTCACGAAGACATGGAGGCGTACTTCGCCGCCAAGCGCCGCCTGTTCGAAATGTTGCCGCGTGATGCGCCGGCGGTGATCAACCTGGACGATCCCAGGGGCGCGTCGCTGGTCGAGATCTGCGGCCGGCCGGTGACCTACGCCATCACCGCGCCCGCCGACGTGCGGCCGGGCCCGGTGGCCATGACGCTGACCGGCTTGCGATTCGACGTGACCACGCCCACCGGCGTCGTGCACATCCAGTCGCAGCTGGTTGGCCGACCCAACGTCTACAACATCCTTGCCGCCACGGCGACCGCCGTCTCGCTGGACGTCCCGATCGACGCGATCGAACGGGGCGTCGCCGGACTGTCAGGCGTACCGGGCCGCTTCGAAGTGGTGTCGGGTCCCGACGACGACGTCACCGCCGTCGTCGACTACGCCCACACCGACGACGCGCTGCGGAACCTGCTCGAGACGGCTCGGTCGTTGAGCAGGCGCGGCCTGGTCACGGTGTTCGGCTGCGGCGGCGATCGCGATCGGTCGAAACGGCCGTTGATGGGCATGGTCGCCGCCCGGTTGAGCGACGTGGTCGTGATCACGTCCGACAACCCGCGCACCGAAGACCCGAAACGCATCATCGAGGAAATCGAGCGCGGCATTCCCGCGGGCAGCCAGTCACGGACCCCGACCGTGGTCGCCCTGGTGGACCGCGCCGACGCGATTGACCGCGCCATCGCCATGGCCGAGGCCGGCGACGTGGTCTTGATCGCGGGCAAGGGCCACGAGAAGTACCAACAGATTGGCGACCGCGTGCTGCCGTTTGACGACGGTGAAGTGGCGCGGGCGGCGATGGCGAAGCGCCGCCGGACGACGGCGAAGGGCAGTTAGTGGCAGCGGAGATTCCACTCGCAGCCGCCACTCTCGCGGCGGCGATCGGCGGCCGCCTGGTGGCCGGCGACAGCGACCACTACGTGACCGGGTTCTCGATCGACAGCCGCACGCTGACGACCGGCGACCTGTTCTTCGCGATCGCGGCGGCCCGCGACGGTCATGAGTTTGTCGGCGCGGCGTCGCGGCGACGCGCCGCCGGCGTCGTGGTCAATCGCCCGGTCGTGATGCCGGACGAGAGTGACTCGTTCGTGATCGAGGTGGCCGACACCACCCGCGCCTTGCAGGACCTGGCGCGCTACGTGCGGCGCGAGTCGGGCGCGACGGTCGTGGCCATCACCGGCAGTGCCGGGAAGACCACGACCAAGGACGTGGTTGCGGCGTTGCTGGGCGGCGCGCATCGGGTGGTGAAGAACCAGGGCAACCTGAACAACCACCTGGGATTGCCGCTGTCGCTGCTGGAACTGCGGCACGGGGCGGAGGTGGCGGTGATGGAGTTGGGCATGAATCACGCAGGCGAAATCCGGGTGCTGGTCGACGTGGCCACGCCGGAGGTTCGCGTCTGGACCAACGTCGGCGAAGCCCACATCGGCCACTTCGGATCCGCCGACGGCATTGCCGATGCGAAGGCCGAAATTCTCGAACACGCCGAGGCGCGCACGTTGCTCGTCGCCAACGCCGATGACGATCGGGTGATGGCGCGGACCGGTGCCTTCGCTGGCCGCCAGGTTCGCTTCGGCCTGTCCGAACGTGCCGAGGTGCGCGCCGTCGACGTCGAAGACCTCGGCCTCGATGGCACCAAGTGCCGATTGATCACGCCGGCAGGTGAGCGCGACCTGCGCGTGCCGCTGCTCGGCCGCGGTCACCTGATGAACGTGCTGGCCGGCGCCGCCGTGGCCCTCGACCTCGACGTCACCCTCGATCACATTGTCGAGACAGCGGCACGCCTGCTGCCGTCGTCGAAGCGCGGCGCCACGTTGCGGCTCCCCAAGGGCGTCACCGTGATCGACGATTCCTACAACTCCAGCCCGTCGGCGCTGAAGCTGTCGCTCGCGGTGCTGGCGCGCACCTGGGCGGCGCGCCGGGTGGCCGTGATCGGCGAAATGCTCGAACTTGGCGACCTGTCGCTGTCGTTGCACCAGGACTGCGGTCGCGTCGCCGCGGCCAGCCGGTTGTCGCGCCTGATCACCATTGGCGGCCCCTCGGCCCGCGCACTTGGTGACACCGCCATCGACGCTGGCCTGGCCGCCAGTGCCGTGAGTCATTTCGAGACCAGCGCGGCCGCCGCGGCGGCGGTTGCCGGCCAGGTGGCGTCCGGCGATGTGGTGTTGGTCAAGGGTTCGCGCGGGATCCGGACCGAGGTCGTGGTTGAACAGCTCATGTCGGTGTTCGGCTGATGCTGTATCACCTCCTGATCTCGCTCTACCCGCAGGTGCCGGTTTTCAACGTGGCGCGCTACATCACGTTCCGCACTGCGGCGGCGAGCATGACCGCGCTGGTCGTCAGCCTGGTGCTCGGCCCGTGGCTGATCCGCCGGCTACGCGAGTTCCAGGTCGGGCAGGTGATTCGGCAGGAAGGTCCGGAGTCCCATCGCGCCAAGGCCGGGACGCCGACGATGGGCGGCTTGCTGATCCTGGCGGCGGCGCTGGTGCCGACGTTGCTGTGGGCAGACCTCACCAACCTCTATATCTGGATCGCCGTACTCGCGACGGCGGCCTTTGGCGCCATTGGCTTCCTCGACGATTACCTCAAGGTCACGCGCCGGTCATCCGGCGGGTTGGCGCCGCGCTACAAGCTGGGCCTGCAGGTACTGGCCGGGCTGATCGTCGGGTTCGTGCTGATGTGGCTCGCCGAGCGCAACTTATACAACACCAGGCTGATCTTCCCGTTCTTCAAGCAACTGATTCCCGACCTCGGCTGGTTCTACGTGCCCTTCGCGGCCTTCGTGCTGGTGGCGTGGAGCAATGCGGTCATCCTCACCGACGGCCTCGCTGGCCTGGCGGTCAGCACCTTCGCCGTGGCGGCCGCCTGCTTCACCGCCCTGGCCTACATCACCGGCCATCGCGTCTTCGCCGAGTACCTGCTGCTGGTGCGTTTTGCGCCGGCTGGCGAGTTGACCATCTTTTGCGGCGCACTGGTGGGCGCCAGCCTCGGCTTCCTCTGGTACAACGCGCACCCCGCCGAGATCTTCATGGGCGATGTCGGCTCCCTCGCGCTGGGCGGCGCGCTTGCCACCGTCGCCATCCTGATCAAGCAGGAGCTGCTGCTGGTGATTGTTGGCGGCGTGTTCGTGATCGAGGCCGCGTCGGTCGTGATCCAGGTGGTGTCGTTCAAGTTGCGCGGCAAGCGCGTGTTCAAGATGGCACCGCTGCACCACCACTTCGAATTGAGCGGCTGGCAGGAACCGAAAATAATCACCCGGTTCCTGATCGTCGCGATCCTGTTTGCCCTGTTCAGCTTGACGACCCTGAAGCTCAGATGACGACGCCGACTTTCTCCGTGAGCGGGCTGCCGGTGCTGGTGGCGGGCGCTGCCAGAAGTGGTGTGGCCGCGGCCCACCTGCTCGCGCGTCGCGGCGCCATCGTCACGCTGACCGATCACAAGGCGACCATTCCCGAGGCCGCTCAATTGCGAGCGGCCGGTGTTCAGCTGGAATTAGGCGGCCACACCATGCGGTCGTTCGAAGCTACGCGCCTGGTGGTGATGAGCCCCGGGGTCCCGCTGGAACTGACCGAAGTGATCCGCGCGCGCGCCCTCGGCATTCCCGTGATCGGCGAACTTGAGCTGGCGTCGCGATGGCTGCGCGGACCGATCGTGGCGATCACCGGCACCAAGGGCAAGTCGACCACCACCACGCTGGTGGGCCGCATGCTCGCAGCCGCTGGCCGGCGGGTCGTGGTGGGCGGCAACATCGGCTACCCGGTGAGCGCCCAGGTCGAGGCGTCGACCGCCGACACCGTGCACGTCATCGAGGCCAGCAGCTTTCAGCTCGAAGCCACCGACACGTTCCGGCCGTGGATTGCGGCGTTGCTGAATTTTTCGCCCGACCATCTCGATCGCCATCCTGGGGAGGCCGCCTACGCCGCCGCGAAGATGCGGATCTTCGCCAATCAGCAACCGCAGGATTGGGCCGTCGTCAACGCCGACAGCACCGAGGCGATGCAGATGTCGCAACAGACCCGGGCGCGCGTCGTCCGCTACGGCATCGCCACCGACACCGCCGAGGTACGCGCCGGCCGCGGTTTCGTCTGGCAGCGCACGTCGGAAGGCGACCTGCCGCTGTTGCCGCTGGCGGCCGTGCACCTGTCGGGCCGTCACATGTTGAGCAACGTCGTGGCGGCCACGGCCATCAGCCACCTGGCCGGTGCCACCGTCGCCTCTCTCGCGCAAGCGCTCGAGGGGTTTACCGGACTCGAGCACGTCATGGAGCCGGTCGGTCAGCGCGGCGGCGTTCGCTTCGTCAACGATTCGAAGGCGACCAACATCGACGCGGCCGCACGGTCGATCGAAAGCTTCGACAAGGTGGTGGCGATCGTCGGCGGCAAGTTCAAGGGCGGCGATTTTACCGACCTCGCCGCACCGCTGCGCGCGCATGGCCGTGCGGTCGTGGCCATCGGCGAGGCGGGACCCATGGTGCGAGCCGCGCTGGCGGAGGTCGTGCCGGTGGTCGAGGCCGAGACGCTGGCCGAGGCGGTGACACAGGCGTGGGACCTGGCGGTGCCTGATGGCGTGGTGCTCTTGGCTCCGGCCTGTTCGAGCTTCGACATGTTCCGGGATTACGCGGATCGCGGGACGCGGTTCAAAGAGGAGGTTCAGCGGCTCATCGCGGAGCAGTGAGTAGTCGTCAGCCGGTTGGAGGCAATTGAGAACTGGTCGCTGGGAGCGCAGGCTGCCCCGGTCTGCGAGGCTGGTGTCTCAATTCCCTGAACGACTGGCGACTACTGACCGCTTCGACGTGCCACCTGGTTATCGAGTCGAGAACGTCGAACTTTAGGGCCCCCAAAGGGAGGGGCGTGAGTATGGCAAGGAAGCTGCAGTCTGACAAGTGGTTGTTCCTGGCGACGCTGGCGCTGATCTGCGCCAGCGTGGTCATGGTCTATAGCGCCTCCGCGCTCGTCGCGCTGGAGCGCTTCCAGCAGCCGTACCTGTTCGTGACCAAGCAGTTGATGTGGGCGTGCATGGGTATCGCGGTGCTGTCGATCGTGATGCGCATCGACTACCGCACCTACAAGAACGACAAGCTGATCTGGGCGTTCCTGGGCCTGGTGACCTTCATGCTGGTCGCGGTCCTGTTCTCGCGTCCCATCAACGGCACGCGCCGATGGTTTGGCGTCGGCGGCTTTGGCATTCAGCCGTCGGAGTTGACCAAGCTCGCCGCCATCATCTTTACCGCGCTCGTCCTCGAGCGCCGGCGCCACCGCATCGACGAGATCGGCTACTCGCTGCTGCCGATCGGCGTGATTGTCGGCGGGCTGGTCGGCTTGATCATGCTCGCGCCCGACTTCGGCACGTCGGTGTCGCTGCTGGCCGTGATCGGCGTGATGGTGTTCGCCGCCGGGTTCAGCTATCGCTACCTGTTCGGCGCGGTGTTGCTGGCGCTGCCGGCGCTGTACGTGATCCTGATGCAGGCTGACTACCGGCGCCGCCGTCTGCTGGCGTTCATGGATCCGTGGGCTGACCCTCTTGGTGACGGCTTCCAGATCATCCAGTCGCTGATTGCGGTCGGCACCGGTGGCGTATTCGGCAAGGGACTAATGGCCGGCGTGCAGAAGCTGTTCTACCTGCCGGAACCGCATACCGATTTCATCTTCGCCGTGATCTCCGAAGAGACCGGCTTGATTGGCGCGTCGGTCGTGGTGCTGTGCTTCTGCGTGATTGGCTGGCGCGGCCTGCGCACGGCGATGCGGGCGCCCGATGCCTTCGGCGCCTATCTGGCACTCGGCATCACGCTGATGCTGGTGCTGCAGGCCTTCTTCAACATCAGTGTGGTGCTCGGCCTGGTGCCGACTAAGGGCATTCCGTTGCCGCTCGTCAGCAACGGCGGCTCATCGATGCTGTTGAACCTGCTGGCGGTGGGCGTGCTGCTGAACATCTCGCAGCATCAGCACATGGAGACGGGAGCGGCGTGACCGGTGCGCATCCTGATCGCGGGCGGAGGGACGGGCGGGCACTTGTACCCGGGCATTGCACTCGGGCGCGAGCTGGTGCGCCGCGATCCGGCGGCCGAGGTGTCGTTTGTGGGTACCGCGGCCGGAATCGAGTCGCGGGTCGTGCCGCGCGAGGGCTTCGCACTGGACCTGATTCGCGTCGCCGGACTGAAGGGCAAGGGCCGCGCCGAGCAGCTGCGCGGCGTCCTGCTGTTGCCGACCGCGGCCGCCGATGCGTGGCGCGTGATCTCCAGGCGCCGGCCCGATGTCGTGGTTGGCGTCGGTGGCTTCGCCTCGGGACCGGTGCTGGCGCTGGCCGCGGTGCGCGGCTATCCGACCATGCTGCTCGAGCAGAACGCCCTGCCGGGTCTCACCAATCGCCTGCTGGCCCGCTTCGTGCGGGCCGCGGCCGTGAACTTCGAGGACGCGCTGTCGTACTTCCCCCGCACGGGATTTGTGGCCGGCAACCCCGTGCGGCCGGAGTTTTTCGCGGCGCAGAACGAGGAGGCGAATGACCCATTCGATTCGATCGACGCCGCCGGCGGCCTCGAGCTCACTCAGGGCAGATCACCGCGCGATGCAGGGAGGGTCCTGATCTGTGGCGGTTCTCAGGGCGCGCACGCGATCAACGTGGCCATGGTGGCGGCAGCGTCGCGGCTGGCAGCCACCGGGCTCCAACTTGCGATCACCCACCAGACCGGGGAGCGCGATCTGGAGCTGGTGCGGACCGCGTATGCCGACGCCGGCCTCGCGGCCCGAGTCGAAGCCTTCATCTTCGAAATCGACCGAGCGATGAAGGCCGCCGACCTGGTCATTTGCCGCGCCGGGGCCACCACCCTCGCGGAACTGACCGCGTCGGGCCGCCCCGCGATCCTGGTGCCGCTGCCGACCGCCACCGATGATCATCAGCGGAAGAACGCCGAGGTGCTCGGGCGCGCGGGAGCGGGACTGGTGATCGAAGAACGGGACCTGAGCGGCGAGCGGCTCGCGGCCATCATCGCGATGCTGGTGGGCGATCCGGAACGTCGTCGCCAAATGTCGGCGGCCGCTCGCACGCTGGCGCGGCCGGATGCGGCGGCGCGAATTGCCGACCGGGTCGAAGAGTTGGGTGGACGCCGTGCTGGGTAAGACCAGGCGCATCCACTTTGTCGGCGTCGGCGGGATCGGCATGAGTGGCATCGCGGAGCTGCTCGCGAATCTCGGCTACGCCGTGTCGGGGTCGGATGCCAAGCGCTCGAGCGTGACCGATCGGCTGGTCTCCCTCGGCGTGACGGTGGCGACGGCCGGCCACGCCGCCGTGAATGTCGGCAACGCCGAGGTGGTCGTGTATTCGTCGGCGGTACGGCCCGACAACCCGGAGGTCGTCGAGGCCAGGAGGCGGCGGATTCCGGTGATTCCGCGGGCCGAGATGCTGGCGGAGTTGATGCGCCTGCGGTTCGGGATCGCGGTCGCTGGCGCGCATGGCAAGACCAGCACGACCTCGATGATCGCGCTGGTGCTCGAACGGGCCGGTCTGGATCCGACCGCGGTGATTGGCGGGCGCTTGAGCGCCTTTGGCAGCAATGCGCGGCTGGGCGGCGGCGAATACATGGTGGCGGAGGCGGACGAGAGCGACCGCTCGTTTCTCAAGCTGTCACCGGCAGTGGCGGTGATCACGAATCTCGATCGCGAGCATATGGACGCATACGGCGGGTTCGCCGACTTACAGCAGGCGTTTGTCGACTTCGCCAACAAGGTGCCGTTCTACGGCGCCGTGGTGGCATGCGCCGATGATGCGGAGCTGTCCCATGTGCTACCGCGCTTCACCCGCCGTGTCGTCACCTACGGCATTGATGGCGCCTACGACGTCAGCGCGTCGGGGGTCGTTCTTGCCGGCTTCGGGTCGCGATGCTCGGTGACTCATCGCAATGCGCACGGCGACCATCTGGCTGAACTGGGGACGATGACGCTGGCGGTCCCCGGGTTGCACTCCGTGCGCAATGCCCTGGCGGCCGTGGCCGTTGGCCTGGAACTGGACGTGCCGTTCGCGAAGATCGCTGCCGCGCTGGCTGAGTTCCACGGCGCCGAGCGCCGCTTCGAACGGCGCGGCATCATCAATGGCATCAGCGTGGTCGACGACTACGGCCATCACCCCACCGAGATCGCCGCCGTGCTGTCGGCCGCTCGCGCCGCCAAACCTGCGCGCATCATCGTGGCGTTCCAGCCGCATCGCTATACCCGCACTCGTGACCTGATGGCCGAGTTCGGCCGGGCCCTGGCGGCTGCGGACGAAGTGGTGCTGACCGATATTTACGCGGCCGGCGAGGAACCCATCCCCGGGATCACCATCGCAGCGCTGGCCGCCGCGGTCAGCGCCGGACGGCCGGTGGCGGCGCGCGTGGTGACTCGCCTGGACGACGTCGCACCGGCCGTGGCCGAGCTCGCGCGTCCTGGGGACCTGGTGCTGACGCTCGGCGCCGGTTCCATCGGGGGTCTGGCGACGGCGCTGGTGGCCGAACTCGAACGGCGGCATGGTCCGCGGGAGGCGCACTGATGGCGGGATTGTCCCAGCAAGGCACCACCGCGTCGGCCGTCGCAGCCGCGAACGACAAGCGGTTCAAGCGCGCCCACGTGAAGCCGTCGCGCAAGCGCACGCCGGCCTCGAAGTATCTGTGGCTGGGCATTCGCGTGTTCGCAATGGTGATCGTGCTTGGCTACGGCGGCTACCGCGGCGTCACTTTGATCGCGGTCGCGCCAACGCTGCAGGTCGGCCACCTGGTCGTTCGCGGCCACCAGCGCCTGTCGACCGGAGAAGTGCTGGCGCTGGTCGATGGCCTCCGTGGCCAGAACATTCTCGCGATCGGCATCACCGAGTGGCAGCAGAAGCTGCTCGCCTCGCCGTGGGTGGAGAGCGCGACGATTCGCCGGGTGCTGCCGTCGACGCTGGAGATCATGATCCACGAGCGGATACCCATGGGCATCGGCCGGATCGGCACCGCGCTGTACCTGATCGACGCCACGGGCGTGATCGTCGACGAGTACGGTCCGGCCTACGCCGACATCGACCTGCCGATCATCGACGGGTTGGCCTCCGCACCGGCCGACGGCGGCGCCTTGCTCGACACCGCGCGCACCGAGTTCGCCGGCCGCGTGATCACCGCCTTCGCGTTGCGACCCGAACTGTTCAAGCGGGTGTCGCAGATTGACGTCTCGGACCTGCACAACGCGGTGGTGATTCTCGACGACGACACGGCACTGTTGCGGCTGGGTGATGCTGACTTCGTGGCCCGCCTGCAACAGTACCTTGACCTGCAGCCGGCATTGCGCGAGCGCCTGGCCGAGATCGATTACGTGGATTTGCGCTTCGACGAACGGTTGTACGTGCGTCCGGTCAAGGCGTTACCGGCGCAGCCAAGACGGTAGAGGACGGGGAGGTATCGGTGGCACGACAGGAACGCTACGTAGTGGGGCTCGACATCGGCACGACCAAGGTATGCACCGTGGTCGGTGAACTGCTCGACGAAGGCGGCGTCGATGTGATCGGCATCGGCATGGCCGAATCGAAGGGCCTCAAGCGCGGGGTGGTCGTCAATCTCGAGGCGGCGGTCGAGTCGATCAAGAAGTCGATCGAGGAGGCTGAGCTGATGGCCGGCGTCGAGGTCGGCTCGGTGCACCTGGCGATTGCCGGCCCGCACATCAAGGGCTTCAATAGCCGCGGGGTGGTGGCGGTGGCGGGCAAGAACCGCGAAGTCACGCGTGACGACGTCCGCCGGGCGGTCGACGCGGCGCGCGCGGTGTCATTGCCGACCGGCCGCGAGATTCTGCACGTGCTGCCGCAGGACTTCGTCGTCGACGAGCAGGAGGGCATTGGCGCGCCCGTCGGCCTGACTGGCGCGCGGCTTGAGGTCAACGTCCACATCATCACTGGCAGCCAGACCGCGACGCAGAATCTGGTGGCGTGCGTGAACCGTGCCGGCGTCGAGGTGATCGACACGGTGATCGGGCAGCTCGCCGCCTCGGAGACGGTGCTGACCGCGGACGAGAAGGAATTGGGCGTGGTCGTGGTCGACATTGGCGGCGGCACCGCCGACCTGGCGATCTTCGAACGCGGCAGCTTGTGGCACACCGCGGTGATCGCCGTCGGCGGCGACCACTTCACCAACGACATTGCCGTCGGGTTACGAACGCCGATTCCAGACGCCGAAAAGGTCAAGCGGCGAGCGGGTTGCGCGCTGTCGTCGATGGTCGAGGAAGACGAGACGATCGAGGTGGCCAGTGTCGGCGGCCGGCGGCCGCGCGTGATGGCCCGCCGCATCCTGTCCGACATCCTGCAGCCGCGCGCCGAGGAGATGTTCCACCTGATCTGGGACGAGATCAGCAAGGCCGGCTACGAGAAGTCGCTCAACTCAGGCCTCGTGCTGACCGGTGGTGGCGCCCAGCTCGAAGGCATGTCCGAGATCGCCGAGCAGATTTTTGACCTGCCGATCCGGCGCGGCAGCCCGGTCGGCGTCGGCGGCCTGGCCGATCATGTCAGCAACCCGTCGTTCGCCACGGCGGTCGGCCTCGTGCTGTATGCGGTCCGCCATCGTGGCCCGGCGGCCGGTGCCAGCGGCGGCGGCGCACTCACCCGCGTGATGGGGCGGTTGCGCACGGTGTTCAGAGAATTTTTCTAGCGATCGGGACCCGGGACCCGGGATTCGGGTTCCAGCCAGGACAGTTCGATTTGAAACGGTTACAAGGAGGCACGATGGCGGACCAGGACGGCTTCGAGGCGCTACGGCTCACGCTCGATGAAGAGGCGCGCATGGGCGCACGGATCAAGGTGGTAGGCGTCGGCGGCGGCGGCAGCAATGCGGTATCACGAATGGTGCAGGCCGGCATCTCGGGCGTGGAATTCATGGTCGTCAACACCGACGCCCAGGCCCTCAAGACCAACCCGGCGCCGGTCAAGATCCAGATCGGCGGCAAGCTGACCAAGGGGCTCGGTGCCGGCGCGGATCCGAACGTCGGGCGTCAGGCGGCACTCGAGGACACCGATGCGCTGATCCAGGCCCTGTCGGGCGCCGACATGGTGTTTGTGACCACCGGCCTCGGCGGCGGCACCGGCACCGGCGCGGCGCCGGTCATCGCCAGCCTCGCCACCGAACTGGGCGCGCTCACCATTGCGGTGGTGACCAAACCGTTCAAGTTCGAAGGCAAGAAGCGGTTCCGGCAGGCCGAGGCCGGCCTCGACTCCCTGCGCGATGCCGTCGACACCGTCATCACCATTCCGAACGAGCGCCTGCTCTCGGTGATTGCCCGCGACACCTCAATGCTCGACGCCTTCGTCACCGCCGACGATGTGCTGCGGCAGGCGATCCAGGGCATCTCGGACTTGATCCTGGTACCGGGCCTGATCAACCTTGACTTTGCCGACGTCAAGACCATCATGGCGGGCATGGGCGTGGCGATGATGGGCACGGCCACCGCCGAGGGCCCATCGCGCGCCGTCGATGCTGCCAATCGCGCCATCTCGAGCCCGCTGCTCGAGGACGCCTCGGTGCGCGGCGCGCGCGGGGTGATCATCAACGTCACCGGCGGCCCAGACCTGTCACTGATGGAAGTGAACGAGGCGCTGACCATCATCCAGGAGTCGGCCCATGAGGATGCCAACATCATCTTCGGCGCGGTCGTCGATAAGGCGCTGACCAACAAGGTGAAGATCACCGTGATCGCCACCGGCTTTGACCACGTCAAGACCGAGCGGTCGACGCCGGCCCATGCGCCGACGCAGACGCCGGTTGACCTGTCGTCGTATTCATCGCCCATTCGCGTTGACACGACGACGCTGGCTCAGCCGCGCGCATCGATTGTGCGGCGTCCGGCGATCGGCATGCCGATCGCGGCGGCTCGCCCGGTCGCGGTTGGGCAGAACGGCGGCGATATCCCGCTGGCAGAACCCGAGGGTATTCCGGGCGAATTCGACCTCAACCTCGACCTTGACGTGCCGGCCTTCCTCCGCCGGAGCGAAGGGTAGGACTGATACAGTAGACAGATCCAGGGGAGCCGCGAGCGCTGTCGGCGCAGTGACAGCTCGACGATCCCCTGGCTCATGAATGAAGCCCCGGCACCAACGCGAGATCGCACAGGAAATCCTTTCCAAGGAAATTGGCTACGTGCGCAAGCCGCACGCCAACCGGCTGCGGGTCGCGCTGATTTTCCCCAACACCTACTTCGTGGGAATGTCCAATCTCGGCTTCCAGACCATCTATCGCCTCTTCAACGATGACCCCAACATCGTGTGCGAGCGTGCCTTTCTGCCGCCGAAGCAGGAACTGGCTGCCCTCCGCGAGGCCGGCACCCGCATTGTCACGCTCGAGTCGCAAACGCCGGTGGCGGATTTCGACATCATCGCGTTCTCGGTGTCGTTCGAATGGGACTACACCAACGTCCTGACCATGCTGCGGCTGGCCGGGGTGCCGTTGCGGGCGGCCGACCGTGACTATCAGCACCCGCTCGTGGTCATTGGCGGCGCGGTGACGTTCGTCAACCCCGAGCCGCTCGCGATGTTCGCCGACGTGATCGCGGCGGGCGAGGGTGAAGCGCTGGTGCCGGCACTGGTCGACGCCATGGCCACCTCGTCCCGCAGCGAACAGTTGAAGCGGCTGGCGCAGGCCCGCGGCTATTACATCCCGTCGTTCTACGACGTGGAGTATGCCGCCGACGGCACCATCGTCAAGTACGTGCCGCGCGACGGCACCGGCGCGCCGCCGATCGTGCGCAAGGCGGCGCTCAAGACCACGGCAGCGGTTGACCCGCCGTCGACCACCATCTTCACGCCCGACACCGAGTTCGGCTCGCGCTTCCTGATCGAAGTGGTGCGCGGCTGCGCGAACCTGTGCCGGTTCTGCTGGGCCGGCTACAACTACCTGCCGGTCCGCGCCTTCCCGACCGACCGCATTCTGGCGCTCGCCCAGGCCGCCCGCCCCCATTCGTCGAAGGCGGGACTGGTCTCGATTGCGTTGTGCGACCACCCCGACATCGAACACATCCTGCGCAGCCTCCGCGACATGGGCTACTCGATCAGCCCGGCGTCGCTGCGTCTCGATGACCTGACGCCGACGATCGTCTCGATCCTCAAGGAGAGCGGTGAGCGCACGCTGACCATCGCCCCGGAGACCGGCTCGGATCGCCTGCGTCGGGTGATCAACAAGACCGTCACCAACGCGGAGATTCTTGACAGCGCCGAGCTGATCTTCTCGAGCGGCATCGAGAGCCTGAAGCTCTATTACATGATCGGCCTGCCCACCGAAGACGATGACGACCTGATGGCGATTCGGGACCTGACGCTGCAGCTCCACCAGATCATGCTGAAGCACGCGCGGCCACGCGGCCGCATTGGCCGCATTGTCGCCAGCGTCAACCCGCTGGTGCCCAAGCCGGGTACCGCCTACCAGTGGCTGCCGATGGAGCGCACCGACGTGATCGAGCGCAAGATGAAGCGGATGCGGGCGCTGGTCGCCGACATCGACAACGTCTACTTCAACATCAAGAGCGAGCGGCATTCGTACTATCAGGCCCTGCTGTCACTCGGCGATCGACGGATCGCCCCGGCCATCGAGCAGGCCGAAGCCAACGGTGGACAGTGGCGCAAGGCCCTGGCCGATGCCGATCTCGACGGCGACTTCTATATCTATCGCGACCGGACCAACGACGCGGTGCTCCCCTGGAACATCATCGACGGCGGCATGAAAGAGCCGTTCTTTCGCGCCGAGTTCGAGAAGAGCACGCGCGCCGAATGGACATTGCCACCAAAGCGGGCCAAGGAAAACGCGCGCCTGCTACCCGAGCTGAGCTGATGCGTCATCGCCGGCACGACAGCAGGCGCCGGTGCGGTGCCAGTCAACTGGCGATGGCGGCCTGGGCTTCAAATTCCGAGTACGCCTGCAGCACCAGGTCGCGTACTTTGTCCTGCGCCGACTGGTCGGTGACCGGACGCAACAGCGAGAAGCTGCGCCGTTCGCCGCCAACCGAGTAAGTGCGGGCGGGGAAGGTGACGTTGCGGCCTACGCCGGTCCGGCGCTCCCACACCGCGAACCCCAGGAGCCTAAGCCCCTGCAGTTCGCCATCCATGAAATGCACTTCCGCGTCCGCCAGCTTGCCTGACGGGGTTCCCTTGTCGTTCGGCATGATCTTGACCACCATGATTTTCTCCAGTCACCGGCCGCGTTACTCGCCCGGTCGTTTGAGTTGCTTCAATGTCGTTGATGTATCAAGGGTGATGCCATCGCGAAACGCTCGCAATCAGGCGCAATATCGAGAGCGGCCTAGCCGCGATGGCAACCGCCGTTGCGCGCCGGCGGAGCGTAGCCGATGAGTGTGCCGAGCCCGGATCCCGCATTTCGTTGGACCGTCGAGCCTTGGGGTCACGCGCTGCGGTGCGCGCCGCTCGGGGCGATGACGCAACACCTGTTTACGTCGAAGCAACTGCAGTTACCTGATCCCGAGGGATGGGCGGCGGCGGTCGCTTCCGTGGGTGGCTCGCCCGACCAGCTGCGACGCGTGAAGCAGGTCCATGGCAATGCCGTGCGGATCCTGGCCCGCGGTGACGCGAGCCACGCTGGTGAGAAGCCCGATGGTGACGCGGTGGTCTCGAACATCGCGGGGTTGGTCCTGGCGGTGTTGGTGGCCGACTGCGTCCCGATTCTCGTGGTGGATCGCGTCACCGGCGCCGCCGGCGCCATACATGCCGGCTGGCGAGGCACCTGCGCCCGCGTGGGGCCGGCCGCGATGGCCAGCATGCGGCGGGCGTTTGGCACCGACCCATCGGATCTCGTCGCGGCGATCGGTCCCAGCATTGGGCCTGACGATTACGAAGTGGGGGAAGCGCTAGTCGGCGCGTTTCAGCAGGCCGGACACGGCGCGGGCGACCTGGCCAGGTGGTTCACGCGGCGCGACGGCCGGCTGCGCCTCGACTTGTGGTCGGCCAATCGCGATCAGCTCATCGACGCCGGCGTGCGGCCCGGGCGGGTGTTCACATGTGGCCTCAGTACGCTGGCTCACGCCGAGGTCTTTGATTCCTATCGAGCTGCCGGGGACCGGGCCGGCCGCATGGCGGCGGTCATTGCCGTGCCGTCCACGGCAACTGATGGAATGTTTGGCAGGACTGGCTGAGATTCGCGACCTGGCCAGGGTCTACGACGTCGAATTCTCCACAGGGAGTGCCGGCGGCGTCCTGCTGGCGCTGGGTGCGGCGTTCGTGCCCGGGTGGCTGGGTGGGGCGATGGCGCGATCGATTCTCAGCCGACTGCCGGCCGTCACTGGAGTGATCGGTTGGGTCGCGGGCGAGTCTGTCAGCAGTTGTGACCTACGGCCTTGGGAGGACGCTGATTGGGCACTTCGAATCCGGCGGCACACTCGCCGACTTCGACGTCAAGCACTTGCATCAGGCCGTCGGGTGCCTGTGCCAAGGCGGCAAAGCCGGCGGCGCCGCCGGCCTGAGCGGCAAGAACACGGCGCTGTGGCACGGCGCCAATCGTAGCGCCGTCCACAGTGTCTCTCCCGTGCCCCATCGGTGGCTGTGTTCCTAATCGGCGGCCGCTAGAACTCCAGGCGCACACCGATCTGCGCTTTGCGCGGCGCGTAGCTGGTGCTGTACGCCGTGAGCAGCAGGAACTGCGCCGAGGCCTGGTTACCGGTGGGGTTGGCGAAGTTGGTGCGGTTGGTCAGGTTGAAGAGGTCCGCCGAGATCTCGAGCTTGCGCCGGCCGCCAACGCGAATGCCGTAGCCAACGCGCATGTCGAGGCCGAAGAAGCCGGGGCCGTAGGCGCCGTTGCGTTGGGCCTGGTAATTCGAGACGGTGTAGGTGTTGTTGCCGTTGCCCTTGTAGTTGCCCACCGGCAGCGGTTCGGACTGGACGCCGTTCAAGTCGGGATCGACGTTGGCGTTCAGCAGCGAGAACGGGCGACCGCTGATCGCGCGCGCCACCCAGCTGACGTTCAGGCCGCCAGTCCACGGAATCAGCGCGGTGCCGCTGACGGTGAAGTTGTGGCGGTTGTCGAAGTTGCTGGGACCCTCGTTCAGGTCGAGGCGGAGATCATCTCGCAACTGGAAGTCGCTGGCAGGTGCGCCGTTGCCGGAGGTGTTGCCGTTCGACTTCGCCAGGGTGTACGAGACCTGGGCGCTGTAGTTGTTGCTGAAGCGCTTCTTCAACTGCAGCATCAGGGCGCGGTAGTCGAGCTCGCCGACATTGACGTACTGAACGACGTTGGTCGTGAACGGTGCAAAGCCCGGGTACTTGGCAGCCAGGGTGGCCACTGCCGAGGTCAGCGTCGGACTCGGGACGCGCGCCAGTGTCGAAGCCGCCACCGTCGGGTTCGAGCGGAGCTGCGGGTTCAGGTTCAACTGCATCAGCAGGTCGCGGCCTCGCGAGTAAACGTAGTCGGCGCTCACGCTCAGTTCCGCTCGCAGCTGGCGCTCGTAGCCGATGCTGACTTCATCGGTGTACGGTGTCCGGCGGTTGGGGTTATCCCAGCTCGCGCCGGTATTCCGCAACTGCTGTCCGCCCGGATAGAGCTGGTTCAGAAGAGTGCGATTGAGAACGGGGCCGTTGACCAAGAACGGGTCGGTCGGCAGCACGCCGGTACGCGGGCCATTGTCAGCCGCCGCGGTCGGAAAGTTCACCGTAAACGAGCTGGTGAACGGCGTGCCGGTGTAGAGGCCGCCAATCACCTCGAAGTGGGTCTTGTCGTAGAAGCGGCCTACGCCGATGCGGACGACGCTCTTGCCGCCGATGTCGTAGGTAAAGCCCAGGCGCGGCGCGAGGTTGTTCTTGTCGACCGGGTGCTTGTCGACCAGCGGGTCATCGTCCACTTCAGGGAACGGAATCAGCTCGACGTCATAACGGGCGCCGAGATTGAGGGTGACATTGTTGCCGAGCCGCCACTTGTCCTGGACAAACCCCGCCATGTAGTGCGCCTTCTGGTAGAACACGTTCGGGCCACCCACGCGAACCGTGAGTCGATCGGGATAGGTCGACGGCACCGCCGGGTTGAAGGGCGCGTTGCTACGGCCGAACGAGAACGTCCCGTTCAAGTTGCCTTGGTTGGTGTTGTAGGCGGTCGAGTATGAATACTGCGCGCCGAGCTTCAGGTCGTGGTCGCCGCCCTTGCCGGGAATGAACCAGGCCAGGGTATCTTCCACCTGGATGCCATCGTTGATGCGCGCCGACGCGGTGTTGTCCTGCTGGTCGATGAAGTCCTGAAACCCCAGCGTCACTGGGCACTTCGACAGCTCGCGGCCGTTGGTGTTGAAGCAGTTGTTCGCGAAGGCCACATTCTCGCGCGTCCAGCTGACGCGGAACGTATTGACCTTGGTGTTCGACAACACCATGTTCAGGTTGCCCGATACGGTCTGGTCGACGTCCGATTCCTCGCGCGCCGCCGCCGGGGCGGCGGCCTGGGCACCGGTCGCGATGATCTGATTGACCTGCGGTGACTGCTCACGCAGCCAGCGCACGCTGTAGGTGGTGCTGTTGTTGATCTGGTGGTCGCCGCGAATGACGGTGTTCCACACGCGGTCCTGGGTGAGCTGGGTGCCGTCGTACTGAGGTCGCGCCGGGATGTTGATGGCGTTTGGCCGGTCGATCGAGAAGCGCTCGAGGCTGCCGAAGAAGTGAATCTTGTTCTTCAAGATCGGGCCGCCGTAGGTGCCGCCCCAGCGCTCGTACTTGGTCTCCGGCTTCGGCAGGTTGTTCTGCTTGGCGAAGAAGTGGTTCGACGTCAGCTTGGTGTTCTGGAGGAACCCGAACATCACGCCGCGGAAGTTGTTGGTGCCAGCCTTGGTCACCGCGTTGACGACGGCGCCGGACGTGCGGCCGTACTGGGCGTCGTACTGCCCGGTGATGACCTGGAACTCCTGGATCGCCTCGATCGGCGTGCGCGCCTGCGTGCCCGCCCGCTGCCCGATCACATCGTCGTTGTTATTGCCGCCGTCGAGCATGTAGTTGTTGTTGCGGGGATCCTGGCCGTTCACCGAGATCGAGTCGCTGCCGAACGACTCGGTGCTGACCGAAGGAACAATGCCGGGCAGCAGGCCGACGAAGCCGATGAAGTTGCCGTTCACGCTGGGCAGCTTCACGAGCGTATCGCTGGTGATGTTGCCGCCGAGTTCCTTCGAGGTGAGGTCGACGATCGGCGAGACCGCGGTGACGTTGACCGTCTCTTCGAGGCCGCCCACCGACATGGTGACGTCGATGCTCGTGGTCTTGCCGACCTCGAGGCGCAAATCCTGGCGGTCGAACTTCTTGAATCCCTGCAGCTCCGCCGTGGCGCGATAGGTGCCGGGGACCAGGCCGCTGGCGATGAACGAACCATCGGCGCTCGACACGGTCTCGCGGAACATCCCGGTCGCCTGGTTGGTGACCGTGACAGCGACGCCGGGAAGAACTGCGCCCTGGTCGTCGACGACCCGGCCGCGCAGTTCAGAGGTGCCTTGCTGGGCCACCGCCGCGGTGGCCGAGAGCAACAACACGACCAACCAGTTCACCATTTGTGACTTCATGCTGACCTCCAGGCACGAAAACAAAACAAACCACCGACAGACAGGGTTGAACTCGCGCACGCCGATGCTGTGGCTCTCGGCGGGCTATGGCATCGACGATGAGGACGTGGGCTTCGGACGCGCCGGCTTGGAACTGGCTGGGCGACGCCCCGAGTGACACAAACCGATCGATCTGCGCGAGATCGACTTGTGGCTGTCGGCCAGAATCCTTCAAATATATCAGTGAAATCAGACCAGATTTATAGCGTATTCGCATGGACTGTGCAGACCGTGGGGACGGGGTGGGACTGGCTCGCCATGCGCCCTGCCTGAGTGACCAGTTGGTTGAGCCGGAGGCTACGATGGGAGTCTTTGGCGTGCTCGATGCCCGAACCGGGGGTGCCGTCTGGCTCGTAGCGGGGATGGCGGTGTTCGCCACCAGGCGCACCCAGCCTCCGTAGGACGGTGAGTTTCGATGCGACTAGACGTTAGCGTCCATGCCGACGTTCGATAGGCGGTCGGCGTCCTTGTTCTTGTCGCGGGGGACGTGGGCGAAGCTGACATTGCCGATCTGCATGACGAGCATCTTGGCGCGGTGATATAGCGGCAGCAGGCCCGCGTTCTTGACCTTGTAGTTGCCGCGCATCTGCTCGACCAGCAGGAGTGAGTCGCCCTTCACCGACATTGCCGTCACGTCGTGATCGGCGGCCCATTGCAACGCCGCAATCAAGCCGTTGTACTCAGCGACGTTATTGGTGGCCACGCCCAGCGCGCCGCTCAACTCGGCCAACACGGTGCCGTCGTCGTTGATGATGTACGCGCCCCAGCCGGCGAGGCCAGGGTTGCCCCGCGAGCCGCCGTCGAAGTATGCGGTGATCATGAAGCGGGTGCGTCTGGTGCAGCGGGTGCAGCAGGTGCGACGACGGGAGCGATGAAATACAGGATGCGGTTGCAGCTGTCGCACTGCACGATCTGATCGTTCTTCAGCACGTGGACGAACACGGCTGGACGCAGTCGCACCTGGCAGACGGTGCAGCGTTCGCCTTCGGCCCGTGCGACCGCGATACCACGCACCTTGGCGATGCGCGCGAAGGTGTCGACGAGACCCTTGTCGGCGAGGCTGGTGACCACGGTCGCTCGTGCCGCAGCGCACTCGGTGACGACCCCGTGCTGGACCGTGACGTCGGCCTCGACCGCTGCCCGCTCGGTCCCGACCTTGGCCTGGGCGGCCTTGAGAGCGGCGTCGGCCTTCTTGATGGCGGCGTTGATCTCGTCGGCCTCCATCATGTTCACGAGCACCTTCTCCTCGTGCACGCCGATTTCGTCCGCGACGGCCTTGATCTGATGCTGCATGGCGTGCAGCTGCTCGTTGGTCTTCACCGCCATGACCTGATCCTTGTACTTGTCTTGGCGCTGCTGCGCCGAGGCCAGGTCCTTGTCGATTAGTCCGCGGCGAGTCTTGTTCTCAGCGAGGGCGTGCCTGGCGGCGTCGAGCGCCGCGGTCGCGCCGTGCAGGAGCGCCTCGAGCGCGGCAATCCGTCCGGGCGCTTCCGCGATGGCTTTGGCGGCCACCGCGGCTTTGCTTTCGATCTCTTGGAGGTGGATCAGCCGTTCAAGATCGGGGAGCATTAGTCCTTAAAAAAAGTGGGCCCACCTGGACTCGAACCAGGGACCAACCAGTTATGAGCCGGCCGCTCTAACCAACTGAGCTATGGGCCCTCGGTTACGAACGACCTTCGAGGAACGCGCGTAGTTTACGCGATCGCGACGGGTGGCGCAGCTTGCGC
>SXGS01671314.1_pt1 | contig 52462 bp, 42 predicted proteins | sample 3174681 | NCBI WGS metagenome assembly SXGS01 (sample SAMN11356861, study PRJNA531348) | freshwater metagenome | isolation source: freshwater sample F1-80 | place: China: Fuxian Lake, Yuxi | collected 2017-12-25
ACCGCCGAAGCCTTGAGGACCGCCCGGTCCACCAAAGCCTTGAGGACCACCCGGTCCACCGAAGCCCTGGGGTCTACCGGGTCCACCGAAGCTCTGGGGACCGCCGGGACCGCCGAAGCCCTGGGGACCGCCGGGACCGCCCGGGCCAAACGGCCGACCCTGAGGTCCACCGGGTTGTCCGGGGCCCGACATCCCCTCGGGCCCGCCGCCGAAGTTCGGGCGCAGTTCGTCCGTGGAGAGCTTGCCGTCCTTGTTCTTATCGAGGTTGCGGAGCGCTGCCGCGGCCCGGTTGATCTCGGGGGTCGAAAGCTCGCCGTCGCTGTTGAGGTCCAGGGTCTGCATGACCGGGAGGCGGCGGAACAGCATGCGCGGCCCGTCGTCTTGCGGTCCGCGCGGCCCCTGGGCAGAGTTTCGCGCGCTACCCGGCGCCGGTCGGTCCGGGTTCCGCATCCCCGGTCGCGCCTGGGGGCCCCGATTTCCGGAGCCCGGAACGCCCTGGGGGGTTTGAGCCATCGCGCTTGAGGCGACTGCTGCTGCGGCCGCTCCAAGCACTGCGATCTTACAGCCGTTCTTCGTCATCGTTGTCGTCTCCGCATCTCCGCTGAACCACTCTCAGCTCAGGAGACGGCTGCCACATAAAGAAAACGTGAAGGTCCAGAGATTCTCGCTCACGGCGCCGTGGGAGCCTCGGGCACTTTGCCGCCAAGCAGGCTGCGAACCCAGAAGTCGTGTCGCTCTCGATTCAGGTGAGCGCCCTGCGCAATGCCGTGGGAGCTCTCGGGATAGAGCATCAACTCGAAGCGCTTGTTGTTGTTGGTGAGCCACTGCACCACCTGCAGGGTGTTTTGAGTGTGGACGTTGTTGTCCACCAGCCCATGTACCAATCGGAGGCCGCCCGTGTAACGATCTCGGTAGGTGAGAACGGCGCCCGACTTGTAGCCGTCGGGGTTTTCCTTCGGCGTGTCCATATAGCGTTCGGTGTAAATGGTGTCGTAGAGTTCCCACGCCGTTACGGATGCCGTCGCGTGGCCGAAGTTGAATCCGGGGCCGTCCGGCGACTCGGGGCCCTTGCCGCCGCGGAAAAGCCCCATCAGCGTGGTGTAGCCGCCGTAACTTCCGCCGGTGATCGCGATCCGATCTTTGGCAATGAACGGTTTCGCACGCAGCCACTTTGCCGCGGTGAGCAGATCCGTCACCTCCCACTTGCCGAGACAGCGGTGCATGGCGTCGATGCCGCGCCGGCCGAACGCGCCACCGCCGCGATGGTCGACGGAGATCGTGATCACGCCCCGCTGGGCCCAGTAGTGCGCTTCTCCCCGTTGCCACGCATTGCGGACGGCGCCGAAGTCGGGACCTCCATAGATGGAGAAGATGACCGGGTACTGCTTCGTCCCGTCGTTGGGGTCGAAGTTGGGGGGCAGTATCCAGTAGGCGGGCAGGTCGAACTGCCCGTCATCGGACTTGATCGTGAAGCACTCGCCTTTGCCCCAGGCGGTCGTCTCAAACTCGCGGGTTCGGGCGGAGCCGAGTTCGCGGATCTTCGTGCCGTCGGACTTGTAAAGCACGGCAGAGCCGGGGTTGGCGAGGGAGTTGAAGGTGTCGATGAAGTAGGTCCCGCCGGGAGAGACGTTTGCCGTGTGTTGGCCTTCGCCATGGGTCAGTTGCTCGGTCTTGCTGCCGTCAAGTCTGGCCCGCAGCCAGTGAGTGTCCCACGGCTTTTCGGGATTGGCCGTGAAGTAGATCCAGCCCTGCTTTTCGTCGATGCGCTGGATACTGCGGACTCGATAGGAGCCGGTGGTCAGCCGGCGGTTCAGCGATCCATCGAGATTGTGGACGTAGAGATGCTCCCATCCATCTCGATCCGAGCGGAGCAGCATCGTCTTGCCGCCCTCGAGAAACTTGATGTCTTTGAAGAACTCGACCCAGGTCGCTCTCGCTTCTTCGTGGATCTGAGTTTTCGCGCCGGTTGCAGGGTCGCAGCGGTACAGGCGGAGGCGATCCTGCGAGCGGGGCATCCACTGGGCGATGAGCGACTTCGAGTCTGGGGTCCAGAAGGGCCATGCGAGGTAATGATCGCCTAGCGGCTCGAAGTCCATCCATGTGGTTTTGCCGTCCGCCACCGTGACCACGCCGAGCCGAACCGGTGGGTTGGGATCACCCGCCTTGGGGTATCGCTGGAATTCCAGCGTTCCATGCTGCCAGGTGGGTTCGCTCGCCACGCCGGGCCCGAGCCGGTAGATGGGGAACTTCGGAACCGGGGCATCGTCGAACCGGAGAAAGGCGATGCGTGTGCCATCGGGCGACCACCAGTAGCCGGCGCCGTGGTCGAGGAGTTCTTCCCAGTAGACCCACGAGGGAGCTCCATTGAGGATCGTGTCGGACCCGTCGGTCGTGAGCCGTCGTTCGATCCCCGCCTTAGAGTCGAAGACGCAGAGATTGTTGTTGAGCACATACGCCGTGAGGCGTCCATCCGGCGAAGACTGTCGATAGCGAGACTCCGCCGGGATCACGTCGAGCTTCCGCGTCCCGGTCCCGGCCGCGACGGTGGGGGACGGAGCCGGAGCAGCCGCCGGTGGGTTCGCCCCGACTCCGCCTCTCCGCCTTCCCGCTCCGGCGCCCGGCGCGGCCGGAACCGCACCGCTGTGGAGGGTCGCCTTGCCGTCGCTCACCGCGACCGAATAGGTCTTGCGGGCTCCATCCGCATCTGCTCGGAGTTCGAGGTAGTGCTCATCGTCGACCCAGCCCACGATCGCCGGCAAGCTGCTGCCGCCGCCCCCGCCCCTCCCTCGGCCGCCGAACCCGGGTCCACCGCCAAAAGTCTGTTCGTAACTCAACCAGCGCCGCGCCGGATCCTGAGCGCCCGCCGAGCGGGGATGCGTCAGGAGCGCGGCTCCGGCCATCAGGAGGAGGGCGGCCCAGCGGCCGCGGGAGTGCAGGGAGTGTCGAGCGAACATGGATCGGACCCCGGAAGTATCGACCGCCGATGCGTGCCCGTTGGGGCGGGTCGGTCGAATAGCATGTCCGCCGACAATCCGCCGGATGCCTCCCTCGCGGGGAATGCGGGCTCGCTGGTTCGCGCCGGCGCCCTGGCCGCCTGTCGAGGAGATCGGAGCCGCAGGCAGCTCCGGTCTCCCGACAGGGTCCCGCCGCGGCCCTTAACGCTGGGTGTGACCGGCCTTCAGGGCCGCGGCGATCTTCGCGACATGGCTCCCCTGGAAGCGGGCTATGGCCAGCTCGTTTTCGGAGGGGGATCTCGATCCGTCGCCCCCAGCGAGCGTGCCGGCGCCGTACGGCGAGCCGCCGGTGATCTCCGACATGTTCACCAGCTCCTGGCAGGAGTAGGGGACTCCCACGATGATCATCCCGTGGTGCAGCAGCGTGGTGTGGAAGCTCGTGATGGTGGTTTCCTGGCCGCCGTGCTGGGTGCCGGTGGACGTGAAGACACTCCCCACTTTGCCGATGAGGCCCCCGGTTGCCCAGATGCGGCCGGTCTGATCCAGGAAGTTCCGCATTTGCGCCGCCATATTCCCGAACCGCGTCGGCGTCCCGAAGATGATGGCGTCCGCTTCGAGGAGACTATCCGGCGTTGCAACCGGCACGTCGGCAAAGCTTGCCCGGGCCGCCGAGGCGCCGGCCCGCGCCAGCGCCTCCGGAGGAATCAACTCCGCGACCTGGTAGAGGTGGGCTTCCACCCCCTCCACCGCCCGGACGCCTTCCGCGACCGCCTGGGCCATGGTGTTGATGTGGCCATACATGCTGTAGTAGACAACGTGAACGCGCGTGCGCATGGGGATCTCCAGGCTTCCTAGCGCCGTGAACGGCTCCGATAGACTCTCAAGCAAGGTCGAACAAAAGGATCTCCGCGGGTTCGAGTCCGCGGATCGACAGGGACTCATCAGTTGTGGTGGAGGCATCCATGGAGGCGCCGTCGCCCTCCCGCAGAACCACTCCGTTCAACTCGACCGAACCGGTGGCCACCTGAATCCAGGCGCCTCGACCGGCGGTCAATACGTGGGTGATGCTCTCGTCGGGACCGACCCGGCCGGCGAAGACGCGAGCATCCTGGTTCAACTGGACGGCGCCTACCTCCGGGCCGTTCGGGGCGGCGATCAAGATCAACCGACTCTGCAGGGCCTCTTGGGGGAAGGTGGTTTGTTCATAGCCGGGCTTCAATCCCTTTCGGTCGGGTCGAATCCAGATCTGGAGCAGTCGCAGTGGTTCCGTCTCGGAGGCATTCGCCTCACTGTGAATGATACCGGAGCCGGCTGTCATCCGCTGAATCTCCCCCGGCCCGATGATCCCGGCGCCCCCGGTGCTGTCGCGATGGGCGACCGCTCCTCGCAGCACCCACGTAAGGATCTCCATGTCCTGATGGGGATGCGCGCCGAAGCCCCCGCCGCCCGCGATGACGTCGTCATTGATGACTCTCAGTGTGCGGAAACCGCGATGTTCGGGCGTGTGGTAGTCGCCGAACGAGAAGGTGTGCCGGCTGTCGAGCCACCCCCACTCGGTATGTCCGCGCTCATCGGATCGTCTCACGTTCAACATGGTCTTCATCCCTTTAGAACGCAATAGTTCACAATTGAACTATTGTCGCAAGCAAAACTAATCTGAAAGCAATCGCAGCAGTCGGATGAGCTCTTCCTGCTGGGTCTCCTCCAGGCGCCCTTCGAACAGGGCGGCGAGCCACTCGACGTGGGTCGGGTAGACGCTGCGGAACAGTTCGGTTCCTGACTCGGTCAGTTCCGCGATTACCTCGCGCTCACAATCGCAGCTCCGGGCCCGCACCACGAACCCTCTCTCCCTGAGTTGCTTCACCACCTGAGTGGTACGGCTTTTTGTAAGGAGCGAGCGGCCTGCAAGCTCGCCCATCTTCAGAGGACCGTGCACGCCGAGCGTCACCAGGCAGTCGAACTCGCTGTGACCGAGTCCGTACTCCGCGATCCGCCGGCTATCTGCGTCGATGACCCCGCGATGGGCTTCCACCAACGCGCGCAGCATGCGGACCTCCGTCCGGTTCCGAAAGTCGAGATTGCGTTCCACGAACATACTGTAACACAGAACAGTTCAATTGTAAACTATTTTGAAGTGCCTCGTGAGAGCTTCCAGACGTCCGGCTCCATGTTGTTGCCGGCCACCATCCAGAGGGCGCCGGCGTGCACGTAGAGACTCGCGGCATGGCGAGGCTTCCAGGGGGTATTGGGAACTTCGTACCAGTTTTCGCCATCCTCGGAGTACCAGACGTCGTTTCGATTGGCGCGGGCGTAGCCTTCGGTCACCCAGAGGCGTCCGTCGAACACGGCGACGTCGTGGTACTGGCGCGCGGTCCAGGGAGACTCGTGGAGGTGACGGGTCCACCGGGAGCCGTCGGCACTGCTCCAGACGTCGTTGTAGTAGTTGCGCTCCGGCATCTTCGGCGTATCGTAGGTGCCGCCACCGAGAATCCAGATGCGGTCTTTATGAACAGCAGAGCCTCCGATCATACCGCGAGGAGACCATGCGGGTTCGCGCACCGGGACTTCCTCCCACTCCACGCCGTCTCGAGAGCGCCACACGTCTCGGCGGACCCCTTCCGGTCCGGGCGCAAACTGCGGCACGACCTGGCCGCCCATCACCCAGAGGTAGTCCTTGAACGCCACGGTGTAGTGGAGGGCGCGCGGTCCCCACGGCACCGGGCGACCCGCGTTCACCTGGGTCCAGCGCTTGCCGTCGCTGGAGTTCCACACATCGAAGTGGTAGTGGCCCTGATTGACGTCGCCGCCGACGATCCACATCTTGTCCCGATGGACGGCATAGCCCGCGGTGTGGCGGCCCTCCCAATCGGTGTTCGGGTCGAACGATTTGTCCAGGAAGGTGTTCGGTTTTTCAAGCGTCCAGTCACGACCGTCGGCCGAGGACCAGACCTCGTTGTTGCAGACGCGGGGGAAGGCCTTCTTGATGCCCGGGTTCCACCCCCCGAGGAACCACATGCGGTCCCGATACGTCAGCGCTCCGGCGCCGTCGCGAGGCGCGAACGCCGCCGTCATGGTGATTTTTTCCCACCGATACTCCGGCACTTCCGCCGAAGGACCAAGCCGCACCCGGCTTTCAGCCAGCGCCTTGCCGGCGGAACTCACCCGCACTCGAGCGCTGCCCGTACCCGAGGGAACGGTCCAGAGGAACCGTCCGGCCTCGGCGAGTGCGCGGCCGATCGACTGCCAGGTCTTCCCGCCGTCGGTCGACCAGAGGAGTTCCACGTCCTCCCCGATGGGTTCGGAAGAGGCGCCTCGCTTCCAGCGAATCACCTGGCGGCTGCCTTCACGCCATCGGGCTCCCTCACGGGGTTGTTCCAATTCCCAGTCGGCCGCCGCTGCCGTGCTCACGCGTCCCGCCGCGAGAGCAGAAGCGCCGACCGCCAGCGCGTGTCGTCGAGAGATTCGTTCCGCCATTCGGGCCGCCTTTCGTGAGATGCGGGTAATCCGGGATCAGGACATGAAGCCGGTGACGGTGGACCGAAACCCGGTTTCATCACCGCGATACGACGGCCCGCATCCAAATGCCTTCTTCCATATAGCGCTCTACCGGAGGAGCCGAAGGAGCCGCGGAGCCCGAGCGGGAAACCAGGTGCAGGCGGCCCGATATCGTTCCCGGGCGGCGCTGACTGGAACCGTCATGGCGAACCAGCCTCCCTTTGAAAAACCCGCCGCCGCGGGTGTGCCTTCCGACGTCGCGGAAATCCTCGCTCCCGGCCTTTATGATCGTGTGGTGACCACCGAGCTGGCGGCACGGATCTCCGCCGTGGAAGCGGGGACACACGTGCGGACGGCGCCCCTCCCCTCCGATCGGTCGGCGTCGCTGCTGAGCCGGCACCTGGGGGAGACGGCGGAACGGATTCTGCGGGCCGAGGACGAACGGGTCGGCGCCGGGGCCGAGCGCGCCGAGGCCCAGCGGCAGCGGGCAGTGCTCGCCGCTCGCAGAGCGCTTCAGGCGCTGGAGGGGGACGTCGGCGAGGGCTGGGGCGACCTCTACCCGGATGTGGCCGGCCGCCTCCTCACCGCCGTGTGGACCGGCGCCCATCCACCGGATCCTCCGGGGATTCCGCTCTCCGAGAGTGCGCTGCTCATCAATGAGCCGGGCGAGCCGTCTCTCAACGCGCAACTCCGGACGGAGCTCGAGTCGGCGGATCGCGTCGACCTGATCTGCGCCTTCATTCAGTGGAATGGCGTCCGGCTGCTGGAAACCGCCCTGGAACGGTTTCTCGGGCGCGGCGGCACGATGCGCGTGATCACCTCCACCTACCTTCAGGCCACGCAGCGAAAAGCGCTGGATCGCCTGGTGGCGTTGAGTGCGGAGGTGCGCGTTGCTTATGAGTCGGAGCCGGCCCAGACTCGACTCCACGCCAAGGCATGGCTGTTTCACCGGAACTCAGGCTTTCACACGGCCTACATCGGCTCCTCGAACCTCTCTCGGAGCGCTCTCATCGACGGTCGGGAGTGGAACGTTCGACTCTCCCAGCGCGATGCCGCCGGGATCCTGAACCACTTCCAGATCGCCTTCGAGCGCTATCTGGCCGATCCCAGCTTCGAGCCGTATGATCCCGCGCGCGACGGCGACCGGTTGGACGGGGCGCTTGATGCCTCGGTGCGAACTCGGAGCGACGAGGACTCTCTGGGCGCCTACCTCGACGTGCATCCGTATCCGCACCAGACTCGCATCCTGGAGCAGCTCGACGTGGAGCGGGAGCGCCGTGGCAACTGGCGCAACCTGGTTGTGGCGGCCACCGGCACCGGGAAGACCGTGGTCGCCGCCATCGACTTCGAGCGGGTCCAGCGGGCGAAGGGTCCGCTCTCGCTCCTCTTCGTGGCTCACCAGGGGGAGATCTTGAGGCAGGCCCGGCGGCAGTTTCGGAATGTTCTGCGAAGGTCGGACTTTGGCGAGTTGTGGGTGGACGGATCCACGCCGAAGGAGTGGCGGCACGTCTTCGCCAGCGTTCAGTCGCTGAACCAGAACCTGGAGCTGCTGAACCCGGAGCAGTTCGACTTCCTCATCATCGACGAGATGCACCACATCGCCGCCGACAGCTACGAGCGGATCATGGCCCACTTCCGCCCCCGGATGCTGCTCGGTCTTAGCGCCACCCCCGAACGCATGGATGGCCAGAACACCCTGCGCCACTTCGGCGGACGAATCTCCGCCGAGCTGCGCTTGTGGGACGCCCTGCGCGAGAACCTTCTCGCTCCGTTTCACTACTTCGGACTTCCCCTGGAAGATGTGGACCTGAGCGGTTTTGAACTCGAGCGGGGGCTCTACCGCAGTTCGGACCTGGATCAGGCGTACCTGGACGACCGGAGAGAGGAACGCGCCCGGAACATTCTGGGTGAGGTCAACCGGCTCACGCCGGACATCCACCAGACCCGCGCCCTCGGCTTCTGCGTATCAGTGCGCCATGCGGAGTTCATGGCCGAGCAGTGGCGCCGCGCGGGGTTGGCCGCCGAGTCGCTGAGCAGCGAAACGCCCACGGATGTCCGTCGCCGCGCCACCGAGCGACTTCAGGCGGGAGAACTGCGCGCTGTCTTCTCGGTAAACCTGTTCAACGAAGGCGTGGATATTCCGAAGGTCGACACGCTGCTGTTTCTCCGGCCCACGGCAAGCCCTACCATCTTCCTCCAGCAGCTCGGCCGCGGCTTGCGGCGTGCCAACGGCAAGTCGTGTGTCACCGTTCTCGATTTCATCGGCATCCAGAACCGGCGGTTTCGCTTCGATCGGCCTCTCCGGGAGCTCACCGGGCTGTCGCTTCGAGAGCTGACCCGATGTGTAGCCCACGGCTTTGACGGGCTGCCTCCGGGTTGCCACATGGAGCTGCGGGCGGAAGCTCGGGATCGAGTGCTGGAGAGCCTGAAGCAGGCAGTTCCGTATCGAACCGAGGCGATCCGGCGGGAGGTGGCCCTCTACGGGCATCTTCCCCTCGCGGAGTTTCTGGAGACCACGGGGATCGATCCGGCGCACCTCTACCGCGGTGGTCGAACGTACACCTCACTCCGCAGAGAAACGGGTCGGCTCCAAGCAAGTCCGGAGCCGGATGAGACCGAGGTGGGACGGAGATTCGGACGGCTTCTCGGGCTCGACGACCCGACACTGCTCGAGGAACTCTCCGCGCGGCTGGCGCAGGGCGAACCGGCTCCGGACTTCCACCGGGATCGGCGCCTCCTGATGCTGATGCTCAACCTCTGGCCGGAAGAGTGCCTGCAGGGGGATCTGCTCCCGGAAACGATCCGGTCCACGTTCCGGCTCACGGCCATTAGAGAGGAACTCCGACAGCTTCTGGAGCTTCTGGCGGCGCGCTCGGAGCGCATGACCCACCCGCTCTTGGACCACCGACTTGCAGAGGCGCCCCTTCGGCTGCACGGGCGTTACAGCCGGGATGAAACCCTGGGCGCCTTCGGCAATTCCCGGCCGAGCACCTTCCGAGAAGGGGTCCGCTACGTGAAAGAGTGTGAGTCGGATCTGCTTCTGATCACGCTTCGGAAGAGCGACAAGCACTTCACCGAGAGCACCCGCTATCGAGACTACTTCCAATCGCGCGAGGTGCTCCATTGGGAGAGCCAGAGCACCACCCGGGCGGATAGCCCGACGGGTCGACGCTATCGCACGCAGGCTGAGACCGGGGGGCTGATCCTGGTATTCTGCCGAGAGGAAGAGAAAGACGCTGCGGGACGGGCTGCACGATACGACTTCCTCGGCCCCGCCGACTACATCAGCCATCAATCGGAGCGCCCGATGCAAATCCTCTGGCGCCTCCGAACACCGATCCCGCAGACCCTCTACGATCGTTACCGCGCCGCAGCGGGCTGACCAATCGCCATGCGCGTCAAGGTGGCCAGGGCTCACCCAGAATGATGACGAGTGCGCCCTGATGCTAGGAGCCGCTCTTTCCAATCAATGCGCTGAGCTGATTGGGCGGAGCGGCCTTGTAGTGCTTGACGTGACCATCCGCGAAGGCGACGTTGCCACCCAACTGATGTCGAAGCGCGAAGGAAGTCAACGGATCTGCGGGACTTGCCTGTGTGCCGGAGGAGTCGAACAGCGCGGGCGCTTCCGCCGGCGCCAGCAACATGGCCTGGTTCACCCCCGAGATCAGGCTATTGAATCCGTACCCATATCCTGTGACGTCAGACGCCGATGGACATCGTTTCGGATCCTTGTGGTAAGGAGCCAGCTTGTCCGTCCAGTTCGTCGCCGTCGGTAAGCGCTCGTCGTAGTCTTGAGAGTACATCAAGAGCGAGTTTCCCATCTGTTTCAATGTCGACTGGCAGGTGGCTCGCCGGCCTGTCTCCCGAGCGGTGGCAAAGACGGGGTAGAGAATCACCCAACCCACAACCAGCACGACTCCCGTCACGATGAGCGCTTTCGGTCTTTTTCGCGTGCGTGGAGCCGCATCGCCTGCGTCCTTCGGAAGCGGCGGCGGCACTGTTCGAGCGGGCTCCGACGGACGTTTCTCTGCCTGGGCGGCGGCTGCGCTGGGCGGTGGTTCGGCTCGGGGGGGAGACGGGACCGTCGCCGCCTCATCGCGGGGTGGATTTCGTTCGGTTTGAGGTCGAGGCTGAGCCACGTCGAGCACGACGACCAGGTCACCTGCGGGGCCGCCGTTCACGCCGGGCTCGCCTGCACTTCGCACACGGATCTGCTCCCCCGACGTGGCCTGCGAGGGCACGCGGACTTGCTCCACGCGTCCCGACACCCGGATCGCGTGGATACCCCCGCTGAGAGCGTCCTCGTGTGAGAGCTTCAGCACGACCGTGAGGTCCAGGCCGGGCCGAGCGAAAGCGATCGTTTCCCCCGCTTCCAGCGCAAGCCTCATCTCCTCAGCGGTGAGGAAGCGGTCGTTGATGTCGGTGGAGAGCGCCTTCTCCACAATTCGCACGAGGTACGCGGGAGTGGTGTCGGGCAGCGTGGGGTAGCTGTGGTTGACGATCGCATTCATCACCGACAGCTCGTTCGGACCATCGAACGGCGGCCGGCCCGCCAGCAGCTCATACAGCATCACGCCGGACGCCCAGATGTCGGTGAACACCCCGTACTGACCCGAGAACGCCTCGGGCGGCGAGTAGTAGAGGGTACCGGTAAAGCCGGATCCGGAGCCGGTGGAGCGGGAGAGCACGCGGGCGACCCCGAAGTCCGTGAGGCGGGGGATGCCCTCCTGCATGAGGACATTCTCGGGCTTCAGGTCCCGATGGATGATGCCCTGCTTGTGCAGGTACTCCAGTCCGCGCAAGACGCCGATCATGAGCGACGCGGCCGCCGTGGGCGCCATCCGCTTGCCTGAGCGCAGCCCGATCGCCTTGCGCAGCGAGCCGCCGGAAATGAACTCCGAGACCAGCACCCACTCGCCGTCGTGAACTGCCGCATCCAGCACCGGCACAATGTTGGGGTGTCCGGACGCCCGCAGCCACGCCTCAGCTTCCTTCAGGAATGCCTGTTCGGTGCCGGCACTGTCGTGCGGGATCTTCACCGCATGCGGGATGGCGACTCGGGAGTCCGTTCGAACGGCACGGTAGACCGAGCCAAACCCTCCGCTTCCGAGGCGCTCTTCCACACGGTAGGGACCAATGATATCGCCGGGCTTTGGCATGCTCTTCCCACTGCAGTCGGTTGAGACAGATCTCCCCCGCCTCGCCGGCAGCGTCGATGGGGAGGCGCCGGATCCGAAACCGCTCGAATGAGGGTTCTGCCGCTCGTTCGGTGTATCCTACGGCAACGCAGTTCGGGCAGTACCGGGAGGTGGAGCGATGGCGGATTTCATCCTGATGATGCACGGGGACGCTCCCGGCGAGGAAGGCGATTGGGACGGCTATCTTGGTCGTTTGGGAGCGGCGGGAAAACTTCGCGGCGGCAGCGCCATTGGCGGCGGTCGGTGCTTCCGAAAAGACGGCGCCGAGCGAGCCATCACCTCCGCCCTCGTCGGCTTCATCCGTATTGAGGCCTCGGACGTGGCGGAGGCTGAAACGCTCCTCGCAGGGAACCCGGTCTACGAGGCCGGCGGCACGGTTGAGATTCGTGAGTTACCTGTGACGGGGTGACCGGCCGGGTCAGCGAGCGAAGATCGATACCCCCACCGGGGCGCGTCGGCCCAGACGCTCGCCCAGGGACCGGGACTGCCGGCAGGATCAACACACGTCAGTCTCCCCACGAGACTTGCCCGTCTGTCAATCCCGCGAACGCGGGATTGACAGGATTCCGGGGGCGCGGTTGGTGGCCGAGGAGTCATGTGCTCGCGCACGGGCCCGTGAGTGGGATGAACATCCGTCAGTCTCTCCACGAAAAAGCGGAGTACGTCACTCCCGTGAACGCGGGAGTCCAGATCTATCGTTGAGCGAGGCCGTGCTGTGAAGCGGCAGCCAGACAAGCGTTGAGGAAGTCCGTCCCAGCATCGTGGCGGGTAGACCGGCCCGCCTCACGGTAGAAACTGCCCGGCGAGAGATCTGGATTCCCGCGTTCGCGGGAATGACGACGTTCGGGGGGCGAGGTTGAGGAACACGGATGGCGTGGTCGCCCGGATGCAGGGCCTGTGGGTAGGAAGAACATCCGTCAGTCTCTCCACGAAAAAGCGGAGTACGTCACTCTCGTGAACGCGGGAGTCCAGATCTATCGTTGAGCAAGGCCGTGCTGTGAAGCGGCAGCCAGACAAGCGTCGAGGAAGTGCGTCCCAGCATCGTGGCGGGTAGACCGGCCCGCCTCACGGTAGAAACTGCCCGGCGAGAGATCTGGATTCCCGCGTTCGCGGGAATGACGACGTTTGTGGGGCGAGGTTGAGGAACACGGATGGCGTGCTCGAGCGCCTGCCCGGTTGCCGGGCCTGCGGGTGGGATCGACACTCGTCAGTCCTGATGAATGGGGGATCGCTTATGGACTGGATTGAGTCGCACCAGTGCAGAGTCCATTTGAACAGTGCGCCACTGCGGCGCGGGGGAAGATGGGAGGGTTCGGGCTTTTGGCTCGTCCGTCACTCCGCCACCTCGCTGAGTTCCTGCTCCAGTTCTTCGATGCTCGGCAGGGCGGTACGGATCTCCTCGGGGAGGCTGTCGGTGAGTTGGTAGCTGGCGATGCCGATCGCCTTGCTCATGTCCCGCAGCGCGTACTCGGCGAGCACCCGGTTCTTGTCCCGGCAGAGAAGGATGCCGATGCTGGGCGCGTCACCATCCGTGCGCACCAGGTCGTCCACGGCTGAGAGATAGAAGTTCAACTTCCCTGCGTATTCAGGCTTGAACGAACCGCCTTTGAGCTCGACGACGACGAAGCAGTGCAGGCGGACATGGTAGAAGAGCAGGTCTATGAAGAACTCTTCTCCGGCCACCTCCAGGCGATACTGGCTGCCGACGAAGGCGAAACCAACCCCCAACTCCAGCAGGAACCGGCGGATGTGCTCCACGAGCGCCGTCTCAATCTCGCGCTCCTGCGCCTCCTGCCCAAGGCTCAGGAAGTCGAAGTTGTAGGGATCCTTGAGGATCTGGCGAGCCAGGTCAGACTGCGGCGCGGGCAGAGTGGCGGTAAAGTTGGTGGGGGCCGCTCCCAGCCGCTCGTGGAGTTTCGACTCGATCTGGAGCGCCAGGACGTTCCGGCTCCACCCACTCGCAATGGTCTGCTGGATGTACCACATCCGGTGCTCGGGGGTTTTGACTCGGTCGAGGATCAGGCAGTTGTGGAACCAGGGTATTTGTGCAGCAGCTTGCTGCACTATTGTCTCCTCTGGCCAGGCTTCCGCAAAGGCCTGCATGTACTTGAGGTTGCGCGGGCTGAACCCTTTCAGCGTGGGGAACTCCCGGCGGAGGTCGGTGGAGAGCCGATCGACGACCTTCGCACCCCAGCCCCGGGCCCGTTGCAGCTCCAGGATGCGCCGGCCGATCTGCCAGTACAGGAGCACCAGTTCCCGGTTGACCGAGACCGCCGCCCGCACCTGGGCCGCGCGGATGCGCTCCTTGAGGTCTTCGAGAAGCGGCCCGTATTCCGCCGGGATGGTGATGCGACTCTCGTCCGTCATTCCGCTCTCCCTTCTCCATTCAGTTGGACGCCGATCAGGAGTTCGACCTCCGTCCGCGCAGTGCGCCGCTCCTCGCTTCGCGCCTCGTCTATCGCCCGGGCGTGCACACGGCATCTGGGTTGGCAATCCCCTGGGCCTCGTCGATTGCCGCGTCGCTCGGTGATGCTCGGACCTTCATGCCGGCTCATCGAGTCTGAGACGAGGTTCGTTTCACCGCGCCTTCCCTGTCAACCACTCCTGGCACGGACATGCTCATGGGTTGGGTCGTGGGGAAATGTCGTGGACGTGCGCCCCGGTTCCGTGTCGGTCGGCGGGAGCACCCCACGGTAGAAACTGCCAAGCGGTGGATCTGGATTCCCGCCTTCTCGGGAAAGACGACGATAAGCGTGATCGGCTTGGTGGCGGAAGTTGGCGTGATCGCTCAGCAGAGCGATCAGAAATCCCCCTGCTGCGGGGCAGGAAGCAGCGCCTGACCAGCCACTCTCAATCGTCGAGAATGGAAGAACAGGGGACACGAATCGGAAGCATCATCGGAGATTTGCGAGCAACTCGAAGCCGACCCTGGAGCGTCGCCGTGCGATGCCGGAGCCGGGTGCGGTGCGACCTGCTGAGAGCCGTAGGTGAGGTGCAGGATGAGCCATGACCAGGCGGCGCCACCGCAGGCGGCGGGAACGGCGCTGACGGTGGGAGCGACGGGAGTGAATCCCATCGACGGAGCGACGTGGGTGTGGGTTTCGCCGGGGCGGTTCACGATGGGAAGCCCACCCGGAGAGGGATTCGACGACGAATGCCCGGCGCATCCGGTCACGATCACGCGGGGGTTCCGGCTGTACCAGCACCCGGTGACGAACGAGCAATACGGGCAGTACCTGCGATCTCGAAGTGGAGTGAAGGCGCCCCTATACTGGACCGACCGGCGGTTCAACGAGCCGAAGCAGCCGGTGGTGGGGGTGGATTGGATTGAAGCCAGGGCCTACTGCGAGTGGGCCGGCGCCCGGCTGCCGACGGAAGCGGAATGGGAATATGCGGCACGCGGCCCGGAGAACCGCCAATACCCGTGGGGCGATTCGGCGCCGTGCGCCACCCTGGCCGTCTTCGGTCAGGATTGGGAGAAGGGGCGGCCTGCGGAAGTCGGCGGTCGGCCCCGAGGAGGGAGTTGGTGCGGGGCGCACGACATGGCGGGCAACGTCTGGGAATGGTGCTCCGACTGGTTCTCGGACAGCTACTACGCCAGTATGAAGACGGTGTGGTCTGATCCTACTGGTCCGTCGAAAGGCGTTTATCACGTCGTTCGAGGCGGTGCGTGGCTCAACGGTCCCTACTACCTGCGCGCGGCCCATCGGCGCGACAGCCGCCTCGGCGACAGAAGCCTCCACATGGGGTTGCGACCGGTTGGCGTTGCGCCCCAGGACTGAGCGTAGATTCTAACATTATCGCCCCCACCGCCCCCACCACCGTCATCCCCGCAGAAGGTGCACCGGGAGGACACTCCCTCCACGAAGTGGGGTCCATCCCCCCGGACCTTGTGCGTCAACCCAGCTGACTCGGCCAGGCGCGCTTCACGGAGACTGCTTGCGGTGGACATTGGCCTGGATCCTCGGGTCAAGCCCGAGGATGACGATGTCTGCCGAGGTGGCTGGTGACACCGGGCTCCTTGCTTCGGGCGGAGGTCCCCGGCGTGTGGCTCTCCGCGTCGTCATCCCCGCAAAAGTTGCACTGGGTGGTGACTTACCCATAGAGCGGAGATCCATTCGCTACGACCCTGTGCGTCGCCCCGGCTGACTCGGTCAGGCGCACTTCCCGTGAACTGCTTGCGGCACTTTCACTTCTGGATCCTCGGGTCAAGCCCAAGGATGACGATACCACCTGGCGGGGCTGGTGAAACGGAGTTGCTGCTACGGATGAAAGTCTCCGGCGCGGCCTGAAACAGCGTTTCGGCCGTCGGAGATGCGAGGACTCGTCGATTCCATGGAAGCTGCGTGGGAGTTTCTGACAACCGGAAAACCGCTGGAAGGTCCGGACGCAACCACGGCTACGGCGGGTTGATCCGGGCCCAGCCGCCAGGCTCGGCTGCGAGGAGCTACGCGGATGGGAGACTTCGCGGCGGCCGACTTCGGCTCCCAGGTCCTCGACCCGGGCCGGAGACTCAGATCCGACGTTGATGTCAAGGGGGGTTCCGCATCCTCATGTTGTGAGGAACTGGATCGAATCCATTCGGAAAACGAGTCTCGGAATTGATCCATGATTTTCTTAGGTCAGCACCGTCGAGTATTGTAGTGCTTAAATCTACTCCTTCAAGGATAGAACAACATAGTTTTGATTCGGTAACATCTGCTCCGTAGAGGATTGCTCCCACAAATCGGGCTCCTATCAAGAAGCAGCGTTTCAGGCTCGCATTAGTCAGATTAGCTTCGGATAAGTCTGCTCCAATCAAGTCCGATTCATCTAGAAGCGAATAGCTAAAATCAACCCCGGACATATCTGGAAACGATAAAGCTAATCCTCTCAAATCCAGATGAGTAAGTGATTCCGCGTCTACATTAAATAATTCGATCGGATGGTTGTCATCGGCTCGCACGACGCGTCCCTCTACAGATCTAAATCTCTGAACTGTCTGAAGTTGATATATTGTCATGGTCGGAGCCCGATTTACTATGGTCGTCGACAATAAGCATTAGAATCACATGACTGGCGTTTAAACGCAGAGGGGCGCGCATCGTGAAAAGGAATTAGAAAAGTGACTTGTTAATTCAAATGCTGAGATCTCGGGCAAAGCGAGACGATGGCGGCCCGAGGATCAGGCGAATAGGGCTTCGACCGGGCGGCCGCCGTCGACGATGGGGGTGGGGCGGTTCTGGGAGTCCAGGACGGTGATGTCCGGCGAGATTCCCAGGGCGGCGTAGAGCGTTGCGGCGAGGTCCTCCGGCGTTACCGGGTGCTCGGTGACGTACTCGCCGATGGCGTCCGACTTTCCATATACCGCGCCGCTCCGGATGCCGCCGCCGGCGAGCAGCACCGGGAACAGGGAACTCCAGTGCCCTCGGCCCCATCGCGGCGTGGCTCGCGGCGTACGGCCCATCTCGCCCAGCGCCACCACCAGGGTTTCTTCCAGCAGTCCCCGGTCGTGGAGGTCCGAAATCAGCGCCGAGGCTGCCTGATCGAAGGTGGGCATCAGGTGGTTCTTGACGTCATCACTGTGAACGTGTGAGTCCCAACTGTAGCCGTCGCAGCAGTCGTAGTGGACGGTGACGAACCGTACGCCGGACTCGACCAGTCGCCGGGCCATCAGGGAGGATTGACCGAACAGGTGGCGTCCGTAGCGATCTCGAAGGGGCGCCGGCTCGGACTTCAGATCGAGCGCCCGCCGGGTTCGGTCGGACGATACAATGGCCAGCGCACGTTTCCGGAAGCGGTCGTAGCTGTCGATGTTGGGGTCGCCATCCAGGGCGCGCCTGCCGGCATCGAGTTGCTGGAGCAGGTTGCCGCGGCTGGAGAGGCGGTCGACACGGATCTCTCGGGACGGGGTCTGTTCGTGAAGATCGAACGTCAACTCGTCGTCGGAGCAGGCCCGCCAGAAGGGGTTGTCCTGCAGATTCTTCTTCTGGATGGAGGTGGTCATCGGATCGTAGGCTCGACCCAACCAGCCGCCGTACTGCCCTGGGCGGATGTACTGTCCCATCTGCTCGAGTGCGCCGAGCCAATTCGGCAGGACCACGTAGTTCGGCAGATCGCGGGTGACGCCACCCGGCTTCCGCTGCTCGACATACTCCACCACCGACCCGACCGACGGCCAATCCTTCGGGGTGGCGTTGAAGCCCCCGCCGATCGGCACATGCCATCGCTTCCCGGTTTGCATGTAGTGACCGCCGCCGCGGTGATCGTTGAGGTCATGCGTGAGGGTGCGGACCACCGAGTAGCGGTGCGAGAGCTGCGCCAGGAGGGGGAGTTGCTCCGAAATCAGCAGGTCAGGCGTTCGACTCGGAATCGGTTTGAACGGGCCCCGAATGTCGGACGGGGCGTCAGGCTTCAGGTCAAACGTCTCAAGCTGGCTGGGACCGCCATAGAGAAAGAGAAAGATCACGGAGCGGGCGCGGGCGCGGCGTGGCGCCGAAAGCTCCTCGGCGGCGAGAACGTTGGTCAGTGAGAGCCCGAGCAGGCCCGCCCCCGCCGCTTCGAGCATGCGGCGGCGCGGAATGCCGTGGCACACCGCTCCCTGTTTTCCCATCACCGTCAGCATAGCGCGCTCCCCTGCGTCCTCTACCCCCTGGGGGTCAGGTAGCGTTTCTGGAACTCGGCGATGTCTACCTCTCCCAATCCGAGGATGTGGAACAACTCGCCCGTGTCCGAAAAATCGACCCGAATCTCAGACGGATAATACTCGAACGCAGCCTTCCATGCCGGTCCGAACACGGGGTGGGTGGTCGCCAACTTGACGAACTCGGGGTCGCCGCCGCGCTTGTTGAGCAGCCTGTTGGCATCTCGGATACGGATGTAGTCCACCTCCGCCTTCACGTAGGCGAGCGCTACCGGCGTCGTCTGATCCTCGTTCCACTTCCCGTGTTGTACGAGGTGGATGCGCATCCGGGCATCGAGACCCGGGATCTCTTTCTTCAGGCGCTGCACCACCTCCATCGTGATGTCCGATTGGCCACCCTCTTTGATCCAGACGTCGCCGCCCTTCAGCAATGTCGCCTTCCAACGGCTGACCAGTGTGTCGACGGCGCCCTTCCAGTCGCGGTGGGCCGAGATCCAGCCGCAGCAGCCCTCAAACGCGATCTCCATCACTCGATCTGACTTTGTGTTGAACGTCGGTTTGTTCAGGCCATAGGCGCCGGACACCGCCGCACAGTGCTGGGCGATCCACTGCCGGCCGTAGAGGGTCTCCAGAACGGTCCGGTCGGCGGCAGCGCTGTGCCCGTCATCCCGATCCGCCGCGTGATCGAAGTGGAGGGAGATGAAATCCCGATCCTTGTCGAAGGGGCGAGCAGCGTGCGCGGGACCCACGAGAGTGCAGAATGTCAGCGCTTCGACGGCGCCCAGGAGCAGCGTGCGACGGTGGAGCATGGTTCAAGAGCCTCTGTTTCCGAGAGGTACGTTCGATCCGCTCCCCGCCATCCTCCTTTGCAGGGTTCCTGCCAGGCACGAGAGGTGGCGGCTTGATCGCAATCGCTGGGCTGAATTGCGTGAGATCCCCGTGTCAGATCCGGCCTGCACGATTCGTTTTCAATAGTGTTGGACTGTTGTTCGCGTTGGATTCCGGGTGGGGCGAATGAACCGGTGGGAGCGCATACCCGTGCAGGTGGAAGCGGTCGGGGTGGTGAGGGTCGGGATCCTCGCTGCCCTGCGACGGGACCCGTTTGTGGCGGTGGTGGAGCGGAACGGGGAAGTGATCCTCATAGCGGGACTGGAGGGTTGGGTCGGAAGAGTGATCGAGTCCTGGGAGCAGGCGTCGCCGTCGGTTCCCATTGTCGTGTTGGTTCCGGATCAACGGAACCGGGTGCGGGCCGAACGTCTCGGCGTCTTCCGGGCGGTTCGCCTGGAGGAGGCTCCGGAAGTCTTGCCCGCCTTGATTCATGAGGCTCGATCCGCAGCGCGAGGCGGATGGCGTTCGCCCCAGGATCCGACACCTGCTGGGGACTGCGGGCATGGGGGCGCCCGAGAGCGTGCGGTGTCGGTGCTGGCGGTGCGTGGACTCTCCAACTGCGAGATCGCGGAGGCGCTGGATTTGGATGTGCAGACGGTGAAGAACTATCTGCAGCGAGCTTTCGAGCGCTACGGCGTCTCGGGCCGGAGTGAACTTGTGATGCGGGTCGGGAGCCCCGGGGCGAACAGGTCCGAATCGAGTGCAGCCGTGCTGCGCCGCCGCCGGCCGACGGAACGGCAGATCTCCATTCTCGCCGAAGTGCTGAGCCAGGGGAGCGCTCGTGCGGCGGCGGACCGGCTGGGTCTTTCAACCCGAACCGTGGAGAGCCACCTCTCCAACCTCCGTGCCCGCTGCGGCGCAGGCTCGCTCGCACAACTCACTCGGGTTGCCATCGAGGAAGGCTGGCTTGAGTCGACAGCGGTCTGAACGGTGCGGCTTAGAGCTCTCAGCCGGTCGAAGGTCGTCGGCGAGGGGCCCGAACTTTCGGCGGAATCGGCGCCGCTGCATCCGGTTCGACGTCGATCTCCCCCGGGTCAATCCCATAGGCCTCCAGGATTTGTACGACCTTCTCGATCCGGCTGGGTTCAATGGGGAGTATTGCGGCGCCGAGGTCCGGCCGCAAGCATCGTGCCAGCGCGGAATTGGACTGGATAGCTCTCGCCAGGTCAGCCCCTTCAACCACCAGGAGAGGAACCGTCTGGATTGAGACTCCAGTCTTGGCGCGGCCTGAAGCCCAGGCACGGAGCGCAACCTGGAGCAGGCCAGGAATCTTTCCACCTCTCACCCGGGAGTTCAAGCAAGAAATCAAAACCTCGGCGGAGGCGCCTCGTTTTGCTGCCCTGCGAGCGCCCTCGCTGGTGAGCCGCCAACCTTTCGCGCCATCGGGGAGGCGCTGAGCCCACTCCCTCAGCACCAGTTGGGCGATCAAATCGGGGACCGAGAGCTCTGAGATCTCTCCGAGTTCCGTTACGTGGAGGGAAGGCGAGACCGGACGTGTGTAGTCCACGCGCTGAGAGAGGCGCTTGAGCCCGGCGGTCAGTTCCGGCGTTGGAGTGAATCCGATGAAGCGCTCCGCCACGACAAAGGCATCCAGGGCGATGAGTTCGAGGGCGCGATCTCGGGCTTCAGGTGTGGGGAACTCGATCAGCGTCACGTGTTTGCGAATTCGGATTCGCTCGCGTCGCGCCGCGGTATCGCTGATCATCCGCTCCACGCCGGCGCCGACCGGCGTCGAACATCCCGCCGAGAGTTGGTCCCGAATGGCTGCAGCGGACAGTCCCGACTCCAGCGCGAGGTAGACCGAGTCCGTCGTCAGGCGATAGGTCGCCGTATGTTCTCCGAACGTCATCTGCTGCGCAACATTGTTGATGAAGGCAAGTTGCTTCCCGGTCATCCGATCCACGAAGGCGACGACTTCCAGATTGGGTTGAATGACCCAGGCGCCCTGGGGCTCGCCGGACCCTTGAGACCCTTCCGAGTCCGTATCCAGTCCCATTCGTGCCCGAACCGCTGTCCTCCCGATTGGGGTCAATCGAAATCGAAAGTCGGTAACGAAGTCCGGAGTCGGCTCCACCGCGACGATGCCCAGCTCGTACAGGGGTCCCTGGAGCACCTGCGCGAGATACCTCATCTCGGTGCAGTCCCAGAACGACGCGTCGGCCGGCACGGGGTCCGGGTCGGGGCGCGGCGGATAGGTCTCGAAGCAGGAGATCCCATGCTCCAGGCGAGGCCGGAGCGCCCGGGTGAGGTCGTGGAAGCGATACCAGGCTTCCGGATCCGGCAGTGCGGCAAGGGCGGTGGTCCACGCCGCGCGCAGAGCCAGGAACCGTCCTCCCCAGCGGAAGTCCATCGGTTTTGAAGCAAGATACCTCACCGGCTCATTCCAGGACGGCGTGGTCATCCATGTTTCCAACCAGATTCGGGCTTGCTGTGGAAAGCCGAGAGAGAGCTGCTCCTTACCGGTGGTGCTCGGGAGCAGGCATCGGGCATCGGTCTCCTTAAAGCACTGTGAGTGCTCCAGCACCCCAAACATCAATGAATGCAGGTCGGAGACGGCGGACTTCATGCCCGGGCTGTGCTCCCCCAGCGCTCGCTCGAACTGTGTCCTGGACTTGGAGAGCAACGCGCCTGTCTTGCTGAACGCCAGACCACCAATTCTTTCCATCGCCTCAAAAAACTTCCGATGCCGCGTCACAATCACCGTAGGATGCAAGGAGCGGAACTCCGGAGGCGCCTCGCAGGGTTCGATGGGGAGAGTGAACAACGGGGCAGGCTCGTTCGCGTTGAGCACCCGAGGATCTGAGAAGAGCGTTCGAAGCCACAGCTTTTCCTTGGTCTCAGTGAGCTCCGATGCGTACGACTCGTTCGGGTGATACGTCAGAAGCCCCAGGCACGCCTCTGCGAGTTCCAGTGCAGCCCATCTCAGATACGAGTCCGGATCCTTGTTCCATCCCTGCGGTTCGAACCCCGCAGCCACCGCCGTTCCGGCAAGTTCGGCCAACGTCACCGGCTCGCCCGCCCGCTCCAACACCCCGAGAGCGAACCTCAGGCCGGGTTTGGCGGACTGCACGACCGACCGCAGCTTTTCAGGATCGTTGAGGACAGCCAGGATGGCCTGGACTGCCGGCCCCCGATCAGCCGGCGCGTCATCGCCGCAGTAGGTAGCCGCGAACTGAAGCACCCGATCCAGGCTGCACGAGTTCAGAAACGACTCAAAGCTCTCGGCGAAATCGGTTGGCATGCCGGATCTCTCTCAGGTGGGCCGCATGGGTATGCCGGCCCGCCTTCAGGCGTTGACTTTGGGTGTTTGGCCCGCCTTGCGAAGAGCTTCTACCACGGCGTCGGCGTTCGTGGGGAGCACCAACGCCACCGTGGGTGAAAGCAGCGCCTCAATGCATTTCGAAACCCGCGCATCCATGCGAATTTCCACCATCAGCGCCGGATCGTCTGTTTCCACGAACACGAGGCCCTCGTGGAGAATCGCGCTTTTACACGCGTCGACGAGAGGGTTTTTTGGGTTTGACATCGGGGGGCTCCGTGGTTGCGGGTTGAGAGAGTTGAATGCCAAGCAGCTCCAGCGCCTCTTTGAGCCCATCCAGCTCTGTAGGATCTAGGAGTAGGATGGTGCCCTTGGGATGGGCGGCCAGATAGGCGTTCAACTTCTTTTGTTCAATGAGCGCCTGACCCACGTTTGCGTCATCGATGATGAGGAGCGGCACATGACGGATTTCGGCGGTAGACACCGGCTTGTCGGCTGCCCAGGCACGCAAGTTGAGCAGGAGCATGTTCGGCACGTGGCCCCGAACACACTTCGCCATGAGGGTCGAGACCAATGTTTCAACTGAGGCTCCAGTCACGGCGGCTGCACGCACCGACTCTCTGGTGAAACGCCATTGGCCAGGGGTGCTCACGTCCGGCGTTGCCCACAATTCCAGTAGCTTTGCGGTCACCAGATCGACGGGCCGGGTCTCGTTCAGGACTCCACTCGGGTCGCAACTCAGACACTGCGGCGTGTTGAACCGGTAGTTGAACGATGTGTAGAGTGCCGAGCGGACGGTGGGGCTGAGACCCGTCGAAGGCAGCAGAAGGAAGCGATCTCCCACCCGGTTGGCGGAGTCCCCCAATCCCTCGGCCGCAATGTCTCGCTGTGACGTGTCGGGGAACTCGATGAGCACACTCTTCCGATGGACCTGCAGGCGCTCCCGCCGAGCAATCCACTCGCTAAGCGTTCGATGGACGGCGTGACTGGGTGGATGCTCGCAACTCGAAAGCAAGAGGGAGATCGCCTGGGCCGGATCCAGCCCCGTCTCGAGTCCAAAATAGACGGACGAGCGGGTGAACCGAAAGGTGGCGACATGCTCGCCCACCGAAAGCGGTTCGGCCAGCTTCGAAATCAATAATAACTGGGCCGGGGATGCCTCCTCGATACGAACGACGGCCTCCAGATTGGGTTGGATCAACCAGCAGCGGTTCGGCGGAGCCACTGCGGGAACTGCGGCAAGCGCCGGCTCCGCCGGCCCTGACCACCCCAGCCGAGTGAGAACCGCAGCCCTCCCGCAAGGGGTCAACCGGAAGAGGTTGGGATCTGACTTGCCCAGTTCCACGAGGCCCAGTTCAAAGAGCGGTCCGCGGATCTGGCTCTTGAGCCAGTCGGCATCGGCCCCGTCCCACGTGGGCTCCAGCGAAGCCATCTCTGCCGGCGTTCGGCTGGAGGGTGTGAGGAACGAGGCCGGGAAGAGAATCCGCGGTTGAATCGCCCGGAGGAAAACAGGGATGGAGTACCATTCCGTCGGGTCGGCGAGGACCGCAAACGCCGTCACCAGTGAGGCGCGAAACACCTCCAATTGGGACGCCTGCTGCTCGGTTGACCAGTATCCACCCCCCTTCGGCAGTTCGGAACCCGAGAACTCGAGTTTCAGATAACCCCCGAGAAGCTGCGCAGCGAAGTCCCCATAGTCGGGGTTAAAGTCCATTGCCCGCGTCAACCCGCTGCTCTCGCAGCGCTGAACGGTGGTTCGCTTCTGCAACCAGTCCATCCCCAGGAGTATTCCGAGGGCGAAATCCGGCCACGATACGCTGGAGCCCGGAGGGCCGGCGGTCGCCGATCCCAACGCCTTGAGCAGTCGCTTGAGGGAGGGGACTGATATCTCGCCGGAGAGCTTCAGGCTCAGCCCGCCCATCTTGTCAATCTCGGCAAGCACCTGCCGGAGTCGAATGAGGATTTCCGCGGGCCGCCGAAGCAGCGTCGACTCGGGCGCGGGTGATGGACTGACGGCAATGGGCTTTATCGACGGCCTGGGGGCGAGCCGGGCGAGCCTTGCATCGGAAATGACGAGTTCATGGCTGAGGGGAGGACGGCGGTACGTCCATGACGAGACGTTTTCATCAAGTAAACCATTGACCTGCACGGCCAGGCGGTCTCGACTCAGTACGGTTAGCAAATCCTCCTGGTATTGGTCCTTACGGGTATTAGCAACGGGGGCAAGGAGGCCCGATGCAGCGAGTGTGCCCACAAACTCGCTCCCGGACATCATTCCCCCCCTGCTCCGGAGAGCGTTGAGGGCGAATATGAGGTCTGGCGTGCAGCGAGCGATCGCAGCCCTCACCCGACTGGGGTCGTTCAGAGCTTGAGCGACGCCCGTTACAATCTGCTCGATCGTGCGGGCTTCAGCGCCGACAATTCCGAAGCGGCGTGCGTACTGCCGGGCGACGGCTATCGGAAACTGCGGGAGGTAGTGGTACAGGGAAGGCGAGTTCACGGGATGCATCCTGTAGGCAACACTGGGCTCGAGCGTCGGAACCCGAATTGTCGGCGTCGGCCGGCGCTCGGGTCGGAGCCTGGATCGAGTGCGCCTGACCCGACGGCGGACCGGCGCACTCGACGAGCCAGTTAGCCGCCGAGATGCTTCTTGAAGAAGCCGATGACGGTGTCTCTCAGGTCGCGCTGTTTCGGCTGAAGATCGAATGTGTGGGGCGCGTCGGGAATGATGATCAGCTCGTGGGGAGCGCCCGCCTTCTTCATCTCCTCAGCGAGATGCTCGCTCTCCTGCACCGGCACCGTCTTGTCGCCCGTGCCGTGCATGATGAGGAGCGGGGGTGAACCCTTACGGGCATAGGTCACGGCCGAGGACTGCTTGTAGAGTTCCGGGGCCTCCGCTCGGGTCTTCCCCAGCATTTGAAGGTTGTCGCGGGTGGTGAAGTCGCCGGGGCCGTAGAGATCCACGCCGCACTTCACCGCAGATGAAAACTCGGACAGCGCGGCGGGCTCCAGGCCGTCTTCTTTGCGGGTGAGAGTCACCAGCGCTGCCAGCACGCCGCCGGCGCTTCCGCCGATCACGCCGATCCGTTCCGGATCGACGCGGAGCCGGCGGGCATTCTTTCGCAGCCAGCGGACGGCAGTCTTGCAGTCGTGGATGTTGCGCGGCCAGGTTGCGTGGCCCGGAGCTTTGGAGAGCTCGTAGTTGACGCTCATGCCCACGATGCCGTTCAACGCAAGGTTGCTGCCGATATTGATCTCCCGGGAAGCCGCCTTGTCGCCTCCCGTGAAACCACCGCCGTGGATGATGAGCACCGCTGGAAAGCGCGCCTCGGCGCCGCCGCCCGCAGGGAGGTACAGGTCTGCCTTCTCTTCTCGACCGCCACCCAGATAGTCGACGTCGCGCTCCACTCGAACGTCGGCAGGGATGTCCGCCGGCGTGCGAATCGGTTTGTCAGCCGCCACCGCCGCGGTCATTGCCAGAAGGCCGAGGGCCAGATATCGCCAGGTCATGAAACCGCTCCCACAGGCCCGCGATGGCGTCGGCAGAGCCGGAGCCGGCGTTCCAGGTCCTCGGGTTCCCGCCGATCGGGGAACTCTCCTTCTAAGTTGGAGCGAAGGCGCACGGCGTCCTGCCCGGACCAGCTCAGCACAGGATGAGACGCGTCTCCGAAAGCGGTCAGAAACGGATCCAGTGACGGATGAAGTAAGGCGGTGCGGGGTGAACTGCGCACCGATTGCCCCGACGCTGAGGTCGAAGGCCGGGAACGAGCTGAATCGCCGCCATGAAAATCCCAAACCTGCGCTGGATCATTGCAGGCCTGATGGTCACCGCCTCGCTGTTGAATTACGTCGATCGCACCGCCCTCGCCGTAGCCTCCAAGACCATCACGGATGAACTCCATCTCAGCGACCGGCAGTACGGTGAGATCGTCAGCGCATTCCTGATCGCCTATACGATCTCCTACGCCCTCGGCGGCATGATGGTGTATCGGCTGGGGACTCGTTGGGGTGTCGGTCTCAGCTTGATCGGTTGGTCCCTCGCGAACATGGCGCACGGTTGGGCCCGAACCGGCGCCGAGTTGATGGGGTATCGATTTCTGCTCGGATTGGGGGAGGCGGTCTTTTTCCCGGCCGCGATGCGCGGGGTAGCCGAGTGGTTTCAGCCTCGGGATCGGAGCAAGCCGATCGGGATGTTCCTCGCCGGGGCAAGTCTCGGCGCCGTGGTGGCGACCCCCATTGTCGGGACCATGATGGAGATGCCGGGCATCGGGTGGCGCGGCGCGTTTGTCTTCACCGGAGCCCTCGGACTGGTGCTGGCTCCCTTCTGGTTCTGGTTCTACCGGCATCCCGCGGACCACGCGATGCTGACCCCAGAGGAAGCGGTCTATCTTCAGGGCGCGGCTGAAACCGCCGAAATCCGCCAGGCCTGGCCGCTGCGGCACATTTTCAAGCTTCGCGCGGCCTGGATTCTCATCGTGACCCGGTTTGCGACGGATGCGGCCTGGTACCTGATGCTGTTCTGGCTGTTCCGCTACTTTCAAACGGTTCGCGGCTTCACCGCCGGCGATGTCGCAAGGACGAACTGGATCCCGTTTGCGATGGCGGATGTCGGGGCGCTTGCAGGAGGATGGATCTCAGCGCACCTGATCCGCGCCTCGGGCACTCCCGTGCGAACTCGCAAGGCGCTGATGTTCAGGTTTGCCTTCATCCTCCCTGCGGCGCTGCTCGGTTATCTGTGTCCACCGGACATGAGCTGGTTGGCGCTGGGATTGTGCAGCGCTGCGGCGTTCGGACACATGGCGTACGGCGTCAACTCGCTGTCGCTCCACACAGACCTTTTTCCGCCGCACACCGTGGGCACCATGATGGGGATCTCGGGCGCCGCCGGCTCACTCGGAGGAGTATTCCTCCAGATGGGAGTCTCGACGCTCGTGGACAGCACTCACAGTTACCTGCCGGTGTTTCTCGCCATTGCCATGCTCCATCCGATCGCCGGGACCATTGTCTTCGCAGGGCTCCCGGCCGACCGTCTGCCCGAGGGTCCACCCGAGTCGGCGGAACCTCGAGCGTGAGGCCGGCTACGGTTCATCCAGCTTGACGAGGAGCACGTCGTTGGAACCGGCGGATGTCAGTTCGTTGGAATCGAAGCGAGTTTTCCCGGCAAAGGAGCCGGAAACGTAGAGCGAACCCGGGCTCGTCCGAACCACGCAGTAACCGAGATCGTCCCCCACTCCTCCCAATGCCCGCCTCCACGCGACCTTCCCAGAAGCCGCGAAACCAGCCAGCAGGATGTCGCGTCCCAGCGCCGTGCTCGGCTCGCCGAAGAATGACGTCCGGCCCGACAGTTCCCCGACCAACACGGCTCCGCCACGTCCGTCGGAGGTGATCCCCAGTCCGTAGTCCGTCTCCGGGCCGCCGGCGCCGCGGAGCCAGAGTCCCTGGCCACGTGCATCGAAGCGAGCGACGATGGCATCGTAATCGCCGGCGCTGGTCACGGTGTCGCCACCGACCTGCGCCGTCCCCTTGATCATCCCCGAAACATAGCAGCCGTCCTTGCCGTCCAGGGCTACGCCGGTCCCGACGCCGTTGCACCGGCCACCCATCTGCGCCGCCCAAATCACCTGACCCCGGGAGTCGAGGCGCACGACACCGACTTCTCCGCCTTCACTCTGAAGCATCTGACCGTTCATCTCAAAGCGACGGCCGAACGAACCGGTGATCCACGAATCTCCATCGCGGCTGACGGCGATCCCCTGACCGTTGCTGCCGGAGCCGCTGCTGAGCTTGAGCCAATCCAACTTTCCGGATCGTGCGAAACGAACCGCGTAGAGCTGAGATCCTCCGTCGGCGGCTCCGAACCGCTCGCCGTCGCACTCCACCTGTCCAACCAGGGCGCCGGTGGAGATGCACGCGTTCTCGGAGTCCACGCCGATGGAGTGGCCGAAGTCGTATCCGGCGCCGCCGAAGGTTTTGATCCAGGCCAGATCGCCGTCGGGCTCATAGCGCGCCACAAAGTTGTCGTACGATCCGCGCTGGGGAAGAGGGGCCCCCGGCCCGAAGACGGCGTCGAGGCTTTCGTAATGCCCGGTGACATAGACCCCTCCGGAGCGATCCACCTCCACGTCGTAGCCACGATCCGTCTTGCTGCCGCCACCCCGCCTCACCCAGAGGCACTCCCCGTGGGCGTCGTAGCGCGCAATGAAGAAGTCCAGCCCGCCGCGACTGGTCACGCGATGCCTGCCGAAGGACAGCGTGTCGGTGAACTCCCCGGTCAGATAAACTCCGCCCTCAGGCGCCGGCGCCAGGCCCCGTGTCTTGTCGTGCCCATTGCCGCCTGCCTGCCGCACCCAGGAAACCGTGGGGGTTGTCGCCGCGACCGCGACCGTTGCGGCAAGCGCGAGAACCGTACCGACGAACCTTCGTGCCAGATCCACTTGAACTCTCCCTAAAACTTCGGCGCGCTTGTTGGGGTGGGAAGCGCCGGCAACACCTGCTTCCCCTGAGTGAGTTCCGTCACCTACCCGGATTTGCCGCCCGAGACCGCGACCGTCGCCACGAAGGCGTTGATTGGGGCCGGCTCGAATGTAGAGAGCGCTGCAGCGGCTTGGGTCGGCAAGACCGGAAGGAATGGATCCCGATGACGACTCCCAACTCGGCGCCCGCGCCGGGAACTCTGTGGCGCCATTACAAGGGTGGGTTGTACCTCGCGGAGGGTGTCGGCAGACACAGCGAGACCGAAGGATGGCACGTGATCTACCGCAGCCTCAAGGCGCCCCAAACCCTCTGGCTGCGACCGCTCGAAATGTGGCACGAGATGGTAGTCACCACAGAGGGTTCCGTGCCACGATTTCAGGCAATCTCCTCAGACGACTGATCCGGCTATGGCTTGAGTCGCTGCTTGACAAACGTGGTGAGTTCGCGGAACGGGTCCGCGCCCTCGTCCTTATGCCTGATCTGGCACGAGAGGCCGAGTTGCATCATCTTCTCTCGAAGTTTGAGGCCAAAGTTGATGTGGTGAATCCCCTGCCCGGGTCGGGCGTCAGCGGGCAGCGGTCCTCGAGGCTCGTCGTAGTAGGCCCAGACCGGCGGATCATCCCGAGTCAGGTGAGTGATGGGGGATGCGTCCTCATACAGCTTGAGGGCTCGAGGAGAGTCCAGCTCAGCACGGGTCAGCCCAAAGAAGCCCTCCAACGCCGGATGCTCGTGGGCGCGACCGCCGATCCACTCTCGAATAACTCGGGGATCGTACGTGGATTGGGCGCCGATCACCGCCATGCAAGTGAGCCGCGTGGACTATCGTCGAATCGGGTCCGCCGACGCGGGTTCGGCGAGGTCATCGTGGAACCCTAACCAGAGCGAGATCCCCGCGCCGGCGGAGCTTCCGGTCGAGGCGACTCGAGCGGGATCGATTCCCCAGTCTGCGGCGTTGGCGCGGGCGAACTGCAGAGCTCGCGCGGCATCGTGATAGTGCGCCGGAGCGTGCACCTCAGGGGAGAGGCGGTAGTTGATCGACATCACTGCACATCCGCTCTTCAGGAGCGGCTCCAGCAGATTCGCCGGAAGAGCATCCTTGTTGCCTCCATGAAAACCGCCGCCGTGAATGAACACCACCAGAGGCGCGCGGCCAGACTTGCGGGACTTCCAGAAGTCGAGTACCTGACGGGGGTGGTCGCCGTAGGCCACGTTTGCCCGATCCGGCACGGGTCGCGGGGGCTGCTGCGAGTCGGCCAATCTGGAGATCGCCAGAGCGGCGACTCCGGAGATCCCAACAACGAGAAGGCGGCGACTGAGGTTCATCGGTTTGGACTCCGTTCGGGCCATGCCGACCCCTATTGGGAATCGGGTTTCCATTGGAAGAGGGCGGTGAGCAGATCGCCGGGTTGCTCTCGAAGGCTCGCATAGATCCCCGGCGCCTCCGCGGGATCGCACACGATCGAGATGAGATCCCGGAGGTGGAGCCGTCCTCGCGCTGCCAGATCGAGCGCCGCCGACTGATCACGCGGTTGACGATCCCTCGGGAGCAGGATGCTCAGCTCTTTCCGGAACGCCGGCATGTAGGGCAGCGTGAAGTCGTCGGGATACGTTGCCTGGATCAGCAATCGAGCTCCGGGAACCGGCACATCGCCGTACGGCTGATCTCGGGCGAGTTCGATCGCCAGCCGCGCCAGGGCCGGTGAACCCGTGGCCTCAATCACAATGTCGGCTCCTCCCGGAATCCGCTCGTGAAATCCTACGACGAGATCCTCCGTGGGTGTGAATGCCTCGATCCCTGCCGAACGGGCCGTCGCGCAGCGTCCCTCCGAGCGGTCGGCCGCCACGACGCGGGCGCCGGAAACGGCGTGTACCCGAGCGGCGAGCTGGCCGATGGCGCCGAGCCCGATCACCGCCACGGTCTCATGCGCCGCCGGCCGGCTCAGGCGGGCGCCGTGGTACGCGATGGACGCCAGGCGCGCCACCGCCGCGCTCTGCAGATCGACCCCGACCGGGACCGGTGTGAGGGAACTCTCCGCCTGCAGGTTGAACTCGACATGCCCGCCCCAGAGGCGGTTCCGATCGGATCGGGCCGTGCCGGCGCAGATGACCCGATCCCCCGCGGCGACGCGACAGCCTGGACCCACCGTGTGGACTCGTCCGGCTACGGCGTAACCGGGAATGAACGGCCACTCCGGGGCGCCGTGCTGGCGGCCCGACAGGCATCGAAGTTCCGTGCCGGGGCTGATGCAGGTGTAGACGGCCTCCACCAGCACCTCGCCCGGTCCCGGCTCGGGAATCTCGGCTTCACCGAGTGCGACTTGCCATTCGCCGGTAAAGAGGACTGCGCGAGCACGCACGGGACTACCCCCGTCCTGGGCTGTCGGTGACCGAGGTGGTGATGTGGAAGATCTCGGTCAGATCCCCCAGATCCGGGGTCCCATCTTCCTTGAGGACGAAGAGGGGGCGGAGCGCCTCGGACCACCGACCGTGCACCTCGGTGGCCCACAGCTTGGTCCAAGTCTCCTCATCGCGAACCTCTGAATAGAGAAAGAGGTACGGGTCCGCCTCGAAGATGGTCATGGTGGCGACGCCGCTTTCTTCAATGGCGGCGAAGAGATCCGGCCAGAGGTTGTCGTGCAGCCGTCGGTACTCCGCGAGGGCGCCAGGGCGAAGCTTCATCGTAAAGGCGTGTCGAATCATCGGTCTTCCTTGGGGTGGTCGGCATCCGTGCCGGCGGTGCGTGCGCGTCACGGAGTTGGGGGTGTTTGAAGCTGTTGCTTGATCCAGGCGTAGAGGGAGCGGCCGATCTGCCGGTAGCCTGCGGCGTTGGGATGCACGCCGTTGTTCTCCGGATAACCGGCCATCGGGTCGAGATCCAGTTCCGTGGGGACCAGGTAGATGCCCCCATGCTCCCGACCGCCGAACTGATCGAGTTGGCGTTCCACCAGTCGATGCTGGATGCGCCGCCATCCCCAGCGGGGGTAACGGCCCTTGTAGTTGGCTTCGAATGCACCGTCGCGGCGGTTCGGGGGCGGGGTGAGGCAGATGCCGATGCGGGCGTCGGGGGCCGCGGTCCGGATCGCCGCGATTAAAGTCTCCGCGTGCTGAAACGTTTTGTGGATGCCCTGGTCAAGCTCCGGCAGGCGGTCCGGGTTGAGGCCGAAGCAGTCGTTGATGCCCAGCATCACCGTCACGAGATCCGGAGTCTCGCCTGCACAACGTTCGGCGAAGTAGCGCTTTAGATCCAGCTTCGGCTTTCCGCCGGGTTCCGGAGGAAAGAGGAACGGGCTGTTTCGGGTTGCGCCGGATTCAGGAGCGCCCGGTTCGTAGCGCTCCACGAAACGCTGCCAGGTCCAGCCGCCATACCCTTCGTGCCGAACCTCCGGCGCGGCGTCGGCCGGCTGGTGCGTGCCCAGCATCTTCCATGTGGGGTTGCCGGGGCGGGAGAGCAGGCGGGCGAGTTCATTGGAGTAGATGGATCCGTGGGTGAGGCTGTCCCCGATCAGGAGCAGGCGAGCCGAGCGGGCTTCGCCGGCACGGGCGGGCACAATGTGGAGCCACGTCTCTCCGCGGCCCACCACCGGTCCGTCTGCTGCGGAGGCATCCGTGGCTTCCAAACGCAGGCGGTGCATTCCGACGTCCTGAGACCCGGGAGTGTAGCGCCACCGAACTGAATCCGCCGTGCCCGGACCTTCCGCCACTCGCACCCGAAACGCTCCCACTCTTTCGGAGAGCACAGCCGCATCAAACTCCAGGGTGGATTCCTGTCCGACAACCATGGGGATGACCGGCGGAAGCGTGAGTCGGGGCGACGGGCGCAGCAGGCGAGCGAGCTCGGGAACCTGAACCCGCAGTCCGTCGGCCACCAGTTCCGCCATGACACGGGCGCCCTTCCGGCTGAAGTGCGTGCGGTCCGTCGCTGCGGCGGTGTAGTCGGAGGACCGCTCATCGCCGAGGCGGGCGTAGAGTCGCATGGAACGGTCGTGCAGATCGACGAGGGGAGTCTGCGTTTCCTGGCCCACAGCCTTCATCGCACAAGTGTACGGTCCCAGCGAGGACGCGATCTTGCCGGATGCGAACGTTCGCCGCGCCACTGAGGTCACGAGAATCGGTCTGGCTCCGGCCGCGCGGCTCTCACTGACGTAGCGCCTCAGGTAATCGCGGTAATCGCCGTCGGGATCCGTGGAGCGATCTCCCTTGCCGGGTTGATCGTTGTGGCCGAACTGAATGAGCACATACTTTGGCCCCGCCTCGACGGCGCGCCTCCAGTTGCCGTTGAGAATAAAGCTCTTGCTGCTGGCTCCGGACTGGGCCCTGTTGACGACCTCGACGTTGGGTCCGAAACACTCGCCCAGAACCTGACCCCAGCCCGTGAGGTCCGGCCGATCCATCGGTGGATTGGGATAGCTCGCCACGGTGGAGTCGCCGACCAGCAGCACTCGGATTGATGGCGAGCTCTGTCCGCCCGCAAGTTTGGGCGTGAGACCCAGGAGACAGATGCCGGCGGCGGCCAAGAGAAGTCGGCGGCAAATCATGGAACGGTTTCTCCCGCGGAGCCGCGTCGGCGCACCGCCTGCGTGGAGATCTTTCGCATAAAAGGTGCGGTTTTCCGCCCCCCATTTGAGGTGTCGTGTGGCATGCTATGAAGGAATTTCACCGTGCGGGTCCGACAATCGGTGGGATTGGCATTCTGTACGGCTCACCGGGCCCGGGCGGCGATCGAACGCGACGCTATTCGGATCCCTGGGGAACTTCCGCTGCGGCGCTTGGCCGGCCGTTGATGTCCAGAGAGGAAGCAGCGATGACGACGGCGGTCGGTGAACGCCTGGCGATCCACGGGGGAGCGCCCGTGCGAAGCGCACCGTGGCCACAGTGGCCGGTCTGGGATGCGGAAGACGAGCAGGCCGTTGCCGACGTGATCAGAAGCGGCAAGTGGTTCGCCGGATCGGGCAAGAAAAACTGGGAGTTTGCGACGGCATACTCGGCCGCCCATGACGCCAGGCACGCCATTCCCTGCTGCAATGGCACCCAGGCGCTGGAAATCGCGCTGCGAGCGGCCGGAGTCAAGGCGGGCGACGAGGTCATCACCAGCCCGTACACCTTTATCGCGACAGCGGCGGCTACCGTTCAGGTGAACGCGGTGCCGGTTTTTGCCGATGTGCAGCCCGACACCCTCAATCTCGACGCGGAGTCGGTGGAAGCGGCGATCACCCCTCGAACGCGAGCCATCCTTGCGGTGCATGTGGCGGGCTGTCCAGCCGATCTCGATGCGCTGGGAGACGTGGCCCAGCGCCATGGGCTTACTCTGCTGGAGGACGCCGCGCAGGCGCACCTCGCGCAGTGGAAAGGCGTCGGTGTGGGTGCGATCGGGACGGCGGGGACGTTCAGCTTCCAGGCGAGTAAGAACCTCAATTCCGGTGAAGGTGGCGTTGTTCTCACCAACAGCGACGATGTGTACGAAGTCGCCTGGTCGCTGGTGAACTGCGGACGGGTGCGAGATGGCGGCTGGTACGAGCACCGGATGCTCTCCGGCAACTATCGCATGACCGAGTTCCAGGCCGCATTGCTGCTCTCGCAGATGCGCCGGCTCGAGTCCCAGACGGCGCTCCGAAACGAGAATGCGCTCTACCTGGCGGCTCGCCTCGCGGAGATTGAGGGGATTCGTCCGCTTCGACGCGATGCGCGCATCACCCGCCATGCCTACCATCTCTTTATCTTCCGCTTCTGTTCGGCGGAGTTCGGCGGCCTCACGCGGGATGAATTCCTGGCGGCCCTCAAAGCAGAGGGCATCCCCTGCAGCCCCGGCTATTCCCCGCTCTACCGAAGTCCGGCGTTCAAGATCGACACGGACACGCACCCCTTCGCCAGGGGTCACGATTATGGAGCGATGCACCTTCCCGTGGTTGAGTTGGGATGCGAGGAAGCGGTTTGGCTCACTCAGGGCATGTTGCTGGGCACACGGGCCGATATGGACGACATCGTTCGCGCCGTCTGCAAGATCCAGGCAGCGGCTCGCGACTGAGCGGCGATCCTGGGTCCGACCCCAGAGGAGTGGTGAAACACGGTATGAGGCAGATTTCGGTGGGTGACACGGTTGGATACGGGATTGCGGGATGCGGTGTCATCGCGCCATGGCACGCGGGTTCTCTGAAGGAGCATGTGAAAGGCGCGCGATTACTGGCGTGCTGCGACGAAGTACCCGAGCGCGCCCGCGAGTTTGCAGCCCGATTCGACATTCCAAAGGTCTATACCGACTACGACGCTTTCCTGGCGGATCCCGAGATCGACGCGGTGAGTGTCTGTGCGCCGAGCGGGATGCATGGCGACATGGTGATGCGGGCCTCCCATGCCGGGAAGCACGCCATGACGGAAAAGCCGATGGACATCACGCTCCCCAAAATCGACGCGATGATCCAGACCACCCGCGCGAACCGCACCGTGCTGGCCGTTATCTTCCAGCGGCGCACTTCGCCGATGTGGCAGGTGATCCGCGAGACCGTTCAGGAAGGCAAGCTCGGGCGAATGCTCCTGGGAGACGCTTACTTGAAGTACTACCGCTCTCAAGCCTATTACGATAGTGGGGCGTGGCGAGGGACCTGGGCCCTCGATGGCGGTGGGGCGCTCATGAATCAGGGCGTTCACCTCGTCGATCAGCTTCAGTGGATCATGGGACCCGTTGACACGCTGTTCAGCTTCGCGGATCATCTGGCCCGGAAGATTGAAGTGGAAGACACGACGGTTTCCGCAATTCGCTACAAGAGCGGGGCCTTTGGGACGCTTCAAGGGACCACGTCGGTGATCGGCTCGGTGGAGTGGGAGCGCGATGCCGCCGGCGAGGTTCAAGTGACGAAGGAAGGCGGACTCAGTCACCGTCTGGAGTTTCACGGCGACCGTGGAACGATTATGGTGGATGGTGAGCGGATTGTGACCTGGGCCGTGCCGGGAGTGCCGGAGCCCAATTTATCCGCCGACGGCGTGGGAAGCGCGGCTTCTGACCCGCGGAGCATTGGAATGGCCGGTCACATTGTGCAGTTACAGGATTTCGTCGACGCCATCCGCGAGGGTCGCGACCCGATGGTGACGGGCGAGGACGGACGGGCGGCGGTGGAGATCATTCTGGCCGTCTACCGATCCGCGCAAACGGGCGCGCCGGTGACACTTCCACTCTGACGGGTCGCTGAGCGTCTATAATGGGATTTCTTCTGTCGTCGTGTGGCGGCATGAGGAATGGTTCGAAAGGGGCAGATGCCTGATGTGCGGCATTTCCGGTGTGCTGGATTGGGACGGCGTCGTCCGAAGTGGTTTCGCTCATCCCTCCGGTATGGTCCGTGCGATGCGGCACCGCGGTCCCGACGCCCAGGGTGAGTGGACGAGTCCCGATGGCCGAGCCTGGTTGGGGCACGACCGGTTGTCCATCATCGACTTGAGCGAATCCGGCCGTCAGCCGCTCTCCAACGAGGACGGGACGGTCTGGATCGCCTTCAACGGTGAGATCTACAACTTCCAGAGTCTGCGCAATGAACTCGAGGGGTTGGGTCACCGCTTCCGCACCCGCACCGATACCGAAGCGATCGTGCATGCCTACGAGCAGTGGGGTACCGACTGCGTTCGTCGGATGCGCGGCATGTTTGCCTTCGCCATCTGGGATACTCGGGCGAAGAGGCTGTTTGTCGCCCGGGATCGGGTCGGCAAGAAGCCGCTCTTCTACACCCAGCATGGTGGAAGATTCTACTTCGCTTCGGAATTGCAGGGCCTGCTCTCCGAGTCCACGCTTCCTCGCGAGGTGAATGTCGAGGCCATCGACGACTATCTGTCGTGGGGCTACATTCCCGCGCCGAAAACCGGCTTCCGGAACGTCCACAAGTTGCCGCCGGCGCACTGGCTCCTCGTCGATCTGACGCCGGACGGACCGGTCATCAAAGTAGATCGGTATTGGCAACTGGACTACTCGCAGAAGCTGAAGCTGACCGAGCAAGAAGCGTGCGACGCCCTTCGGGAAAAGCTAACCGAGGCGGTCCGCCTCCGGATGATCAGCGACGTGCCCCTGGGCGCCTTCCTCTCGGGCGGCATCGACTCCAGCATTGTGGTCGGCTTGATGGCGGGGCTGTCCGATCGGCCGGTCAAGACCTTCTCCATCGGCTTTAACGAGTCGTCGTTCAGCGAGTTGCCGCACGCGCGCCGCATCGCGGAGAAGTGGGGAACCGAGCACCACGAGTTGATCGTCGAGCCCAACGCGCTCGAGATCGTCCCCATGCTCGCGCGTCACTACGGTGAGCCCTACGCGGACTCTTCCGCCGTCCCAAGTTACTACGTGGCCAAAATCACCCGTGACAGTGTGACCGTGGCGCTAAATGGGGACGGCGGAGACGAAAGCTTCGCCGGATACGACCGCTACCGGGCGGCCTACATGGCCGAGCGGCTGCGTCGACTTCCCGGCGCGGCGATGGGCGCGCGCATGCTGGCGCCGCTGCTCCCCGACTCGCTCGACTTCCGCAATCCCACCCGGCGGCTGAAGCGCTTCCTTCAGGCCTTCGATCAATCCACCTCGGATCGCTATGCCCGCTGGCTGACTTTCTTCCGGCCGTCGGACAAGGTGGCCCTCTATTCAGGCGATCTCACCCGGCTGGCCGGCGCCGGCGCACCCGAAAGCTGGTACGGGCGGCTCTTCGCGGAGACTCGCTCGCTGCACCCGGTTGACGCCTGCATGGCGGTGGACGTGCAATCGTACCTGCCCTACGATCTCCTCGTGAAAGTGGACATCACCTCGATGGCGACGAGCCTGGAGGGCCGCTCTCCCTTCCTCGATCACGAAGTGATGGAATTCGCGGCAAAACTGCCGGTCGACCTGAAGCTCAGGGGGAAGACCAGCAAGTATCTTCCGAAGACGGCTTTCCAGGATCTTCTGCCTCGTGAAAACGTGTTCCGACCCAAGATGGGCTTCGGCGTTCCGGTGGGGGACTGGTTCCGCGGCCCGCTCAAGGACCTGGTCCGAGATGCGCTTCTCTCAGACAAGGCCGGTCAGCGCGGCTACTTCCAGCAGTCTGAATTGAACCGGCTGTTGACGGAGCATCAGGATGGGCGAGCCGACCACGCGTTCCGACTGTGGAGCTTGCTGATGCTCGAAATGTGGCACCGAGAGATGGTCGACCGGGTCCCATCTCGGCAAGCAGTCTAGTCTATGCCCCATTTCTCCCCAGACGCATCCGGTTCGCCGACCCGCTCCGCTTCTCTTGATCGCCCGCTCCGGGTGATGCGCATCATCACCCGGCTGAACATCGGCGGGCCGGCCTACCAGGCCATCTTCCTGACGGAGAGGATGCAGGACTCCGAGTTCGAGACCCGGCTCCTCATCGGGTCGGTTGGGCCTAACGAAGGATCGATGGAACCTCTCGCTCTGGAGCGAAGGGTCTCGTTTCACAAGATTCCGGGGTTGGGTCGGGAGATCTCGCCGAGGACCGACTTGAAGATCCTCTTCGAGTTGATCCGCGAGATTCGACGCTTCCGCCCGGACATCGTACACACCCACCTCGCCAAAGCTGGTACGTTGGGTCGGTTGGCCGCAGCGATCGCCGGAGTTCCGGTGGTCGTACACACCTACCACGGTCACGTTTTTCATGGCTATTTCTCTCGAAGGAAGACCGAACTCTTTCTTCGGATCGAGCGCTTTCTCGCGAAGAAGACCACCCGGATCGTGGTTCTTGGCGAGGCTCAGGAGAAAGAAATCCTTGGGTTCGGTGTTGGGAGTGCGTCCCAGATGGTTCGGATTCCCCTCGGCCTCGAGTTGGAGCCGTTCCTGACCGCGGAGTCGCACACCGGTGAGTTGCGCCGCGAACTGGGGATCCCCCTCGACGCGCCGACCGTGGGGATCGTAGCTCGTTTGGTACCGATCAAGGCGCACGAAGTTTTGCTTCAGGCGGCAGGAGAGGTTGCAAAGCGCGTGCCCGGTGTCAGATTCCTTATCGTGGGAGATGGCGACCGCCGCGAGGAGTTGGAAATCACGGCGCGCGGTTTGGGGCTCTCCGTAATCTCTCACGACCGAGGTGGGACATCGGCGTCACAAACGAACCATGATGTAGTTGATGTAAAAGCTGGCATCGTCCACTTTGTGGGCTTTCGGTCCGATCTGCCCGCCGTGTATGCCGACCTGGACGTGGTGGCTCTGTGCTCGAAGAACGAGGGCTTGCCCGTGACGATCATCGAGGCTCTGGCGGCGGCGCGTCCGGTAGTCTCTACCGAAGTTGGGGCCGTTCGCGATCTGATCACTCCTGAGAGGACGGGCCTTCTCACGCCTCCGGGCGACCCGACGGCGTTGGCTGCCGCTCTGGTTCGGCTCCTCGAAGATCGGAACACTGCCCTGAAGTGGGCTCGCTGCGGCCGCGAACATGTCTATCCACGGCTTTCCGTGGATAGACTCGAGGGTGATCTAAGGCGTCTCTATTCCGTCTTGTGGAATGAGGGGCGCCCGGAACGAAAAGGGTAAGGGGTTCGCCGTTCGATGAAGGTTTTGGTGACGGGTGGTGCTGGGTTTATCGGGTCGCACCTGGTGCGAGCGCTCCTGCGGGAGGGCCATGAGGTGCGGGTCATGGACAATCTCAGTACCGGGCAGCTCTGGCGCATTGAGCCGCTGTTGAGCCACATAGAGTTTCACGAGGCCGATATCTGTGATCCCCAGGCCTGTGGTCGTGCCGTGACCGGAGTGGATGCAGTGCTGCACCAGGCAGCGCTTCCGTCGGTTTCTCGTTCGCTGGAGGATCCGGTGGCGAGCAGTCAGGCGAACGTTACCGGCACGATCACCCTGCTTCAGGCGTGCCGATTGGCAGGCGTCCGTCGTCTGGTATACGCGGGTTCTTCCTCGGCTTACGGCGACACGCCCACGTTGCCGAAGATCGAGACGATGTGTCCCGCACCGATGAGTCCGTATGCGGTGGGCAAGCTTGCATCGGAGCAGTACTGCCGCGTCTTCGGCCAACTCGGGTTCCTTGAAACAGCCGTGGTGCGTTATTTCAATATTTTCGGTCCTATGCAGGATCCGAATTCCCAGTATGCTGCGGTCATCCCCAAGTTCGCGTGTGCGATGATGGCGGGTCGCCCCATCACGGTGCAAGGTGACGGCAGCCAGTCGCGAGACTTCACTCACGTGGCCAACGCCGTTCGTGCCAATCTGCTGGCCATGACGGCGCCCGGAGTCAATGCCGAGGTGTTCAACGTCGGCTGTGGTGAGCGATACACACTGAACGACGTGATCGGCGAACTCGCTTCGATTATCGGCGTGACCCCCCAAATCGATTTTATGCCGTCGCGCCCCGGCGACGTTCCTCACTCTCTTGCCTCAATCGACAAAGCACGAAGCGTACTCGGCTATGAGCCGGTGATGCGACTTCACGACGGATTGATCGAAACCGTGAACTGGTTTCGATCCGAGCGTCTGGAGCCGGCGGCCGCCTCCCGCTAGGTCGGTTCCACTGCGGTAGCCCATGAATTGCTTTCTCACCAGTTTCGTCGTAACAGCACTGGTCACACCCCTTGTGATCTGGCTGGCGCATCGCCTCGGTTGGGTTGCAAAACCCCGGAAGGACCGCTGGCATCAGAAGCCGACCGCGTTGATGGGCGGCATCGGGATCTTTGTCGGCGCCGCCGTCGGCTGGATCACCTGCGGTGAACTTGAGAACCTCATGTCGCTGCTCATCCCCGGGGCCGGGATCTTTATTCTCGGCTACGTGGATGATCGGCTGAATCTGAAGCCTCACGTCAAACTCATCGGGCAGATCGCTATCTGCGCGACGGCCATGGTGGGCGGAGTCAGCTTTCACGCGCTTCCTCCGATCCTGGCTCTGCCTTTCACGATGTTCTGGCTGATCGCGATTACGAACGCGATCAACTTGCTGGACAATATGGACGGTCTCGCGGCGGGAGTATCCGGCGTCACCGCGCTCGTCCTTGCGTTCTACAGCATCCTTGCCGGCGATGGGTCCGGCGCGCCGGCGGCTCTGGCGCTGGCCGGTTCGTGCGTCGCGTTCCTGATTTACAACTTCAATCCGGCTCGAGTGTTCATGGGGGACTGCGGAAGCATGTTCCTCGGGTTCTCGCTCGCAGCCATCGCCATTCATGGCCCCAGTCGAAGCGCTCCCAACCTGATCCTGGCGCTGCTGGTTCCGGTGGTCACGCTGGCGATCCCGATTTTCGACACCACTCTGGTTTCGGCTACCCGCGCTTTGCACGGTCGACCGATCTCACAGGGGGGGCGGGATCACTCCAGCCATCGCCTCGTCTCCCTCGGCCTATCGGAGCGGGGCACGGTTCTGGTGCTTTACGCTCTAACGGCTTTGTTTGGAAGCATTTCACTGGTTTCCATGCAACTCCCCGGTATGGTGGTGGTTGTCCTGAGTGCCCTGCTGTTTATCGGTCTGGCGGTGCTGGGGACTTACCTGGGATACCTCAAGGTTTACCCCGAAGATGCCAGCCCACCAGCCCACGTTGCCCTGATTGGGGGGACCCTCATGCACAAGAAGCTGGTGCTTCAAGTGCTAATGGATATGATTCTGGTCCCGATCGCCTTCGTCGGCGCTCATCTGCTTCGGTTTGAAGCGATGTTGACGGTGGAGGTGAAGCAGCAGGTACTGACGGTGCTCCCTGTGGTGATGGTGTTGAAGCTCGCTGCGCTCGCCGTGTGTGGAGCGTATCGTGGGGTGTGGCGGTACGCAGAGCCTGTGGACGCGCTGAAGGCAGTGATGGGCAGCATCCTCGGCTCACTGGCGTGTGTCGCCGCGTTGGGAACCTGGACCGCATTCAAGCATCTCTCTCGGACGGCCGTCATCATTGATTTCGCTCTGTTCACGCTTCTCGTGATCACCGTGCGGATGGCGTATGTCATGCTCCGAGACCTCTTCGGGCTCATCCCGGCAAAGAATGGCCCCAGCGTCCTGATTCTTGGCGCCGGTCCGGAGGCTTCAGCGCTCATCCGCCGGCTTCGAGATCCGCTGTCGGCCACTCGCGCTACGATTGTCGGAATCCTGGCGGACGAGCCGAACTGGCGAGGACGGGCGCTGAGCGGGGTGCCGGTGCTCGGCCTGATCTCGGATCTTCCCGACGTGCTTCGCGCCAACGATGTGCACGGCTGTATCCTGGGGGTCTCGGCGCTCATCGAGGAGGGCCGAAAGATCGTGGAGTGGTGCGAGCAGTACGGGGTTTCCGTTTGCCCCGACCCCGAACTGGTGGGCGAGGAGCGGATCTTGCCCGAACTCGGTTCCCAGACCCTCTCCCAGCCCGGGTAAGCACCTCGGAGTTCCTGTTCGTCCGCTAATTGACGAACAGGAACTCATTGGTGTTGAGGAGTGCGAGGCAGAAGTCGCGCCGTGCGGCCCTTATCGCTTCTCCTTCCGAGATCTCACCAGCTTCTCTTCGAGCCCGGTGAAATGCCGCCTGCTCCCGCAGAAACGCGACGGAAGCGTTGAGCTCGGCAGTCCCCGGTCGTCGTCCGAGACTTCGCTGGAATGCTTCAACCACCACTTGAGGTCCGAACGGATCTCCGGCAGCACGGATGAGTTTCTCCATCGCATCGGCCGCTGCATGTGAGTCCGCGCCGTTCATGAGGGCTAATGACTGCGGCGCCGTGGTGGTGCTTTCACGACGAGCACAGCTCAGATTGGTGTCCGGGAGGTCGAACGCGTCCAATCCCGGGGTGCTCAGATTGCGCCGCACAAAGGTATAGAGCGTGCGCCTGCGGCTATCCTCGGGCCGGGGCGACGTCGGCCAGACGGCCGCCCGGATGCCGGCGCCCTCCGGGAGCGCTGGGAACACTCCCGGCCCCCCCGGCGTTGGGTCCAGACGCCCGCTGACGGCCAGCAGCGAGTCTCGAATCGCTTCTGCTTCCAGCCGTCTTCGGTTCTGCCGCGAGAGCAACTGGTTGTCGGGATCTTTGGAACCCGCTTCGGGGGCGCCGATGGAGCTTTGACGGTAGGTGGAGGAGAGCACAAGTGTCCGGATGAGGCGCTTCACGCTCCAGCCCTGTTCGCGAAACTGGATCGCCAACGCATCGAGCAGCTCCGGATGCGTGGGGTTTTGGCCCCGAACTCCGAAGTCGCTGGGCGTTTCGACCAGACCCCTCCCGAAGAGGTGCTGCCAGACCCGATTGACATGAACGCGGGCGGTCAACGGGTTTTCATCCGAGACCATCCACCGCGCGAGCGCCAGTCTGCTTCCCGGGGGAGCGTCCGGCCGGCCCAGGATCTCGGGAGTGCCGGAACTCACGCGCTCGCCCTTCTGGGAGATCTCACCTCGATTCAGGACGTAGGTCTCAGCCGGCTTCGGCGCCGATGCGAGCCCCATGGCGCTGGGGAGCGGCCGGGGGCGCTCCTTCGCGAGATCTCGAAGCTGCTGTTGAAGTTCAAGATAGCGCCCCCGTTCCGAAGAGGGAAGGCGCCGCGCTACTTCCGCTGAGTCCGGTTCCACCTTCGCTTCGTTGCGCCGTACGAGGAGCTCCTGCTCTGCGGTTCTTCGGTCCTCTGGAGTGTTGAACGCTGTCTGCAGGTCGTCAGGGAGTTCGGCGATCTTCTGTTCTCGCAGTCGAACTCGGGCATCGCCTGCGGCGGCTTGCGACAGGCGCACGAGATCAGCACGCCTGCGTTCGAAGGCTTTCGTCTGGGCGGTGAAGGCTTGAAGCTCGGAAGGCATCGCCAGGGGCAGGTCCTTGCGGAACTCGGAGCCGGAGAAATAGGCCTGGAAACGGTAGTAGTCCCTCTGCGTCAGCGGCTCGTACTTGTGGTCGTGGCAACGGGCGCAGGCAAGGGTCAGACCGAGAAATGCCAATCCGGCGGTGTCCGTCATGTCGTTCAACGTGTTCTGCCGGCGAGCCGCTTGATCCGCGGCATCGGTCATGTCCGGTCCGAGCAGGTTGAAGCCGGTCGCAATGCGCTCATCCGTGCCGCCAGGCGCCAACTCGTCTCCGGCCAATTGCTCCAGCACGAACCGGTCGAACGGCTTGTCCGCGTTCATGGAGCGGACCACATAGTCGCGATAGCGCCACATGTCCGGGCGCACCTCGTCGAATTCGTAGCCGTTCGAGTCTGCGTACCGAGCCACATCCAACCAGTGCCGCGCCCAGCGCTCCCCAAACGCGGGAGACGCCAACAGGCGATCTACCACCCGTGCGTACTCGGTATCCGTCGGGTCGCGGAGGTAGGCCCGCTGCTCTTCGAGGGTTGGGGGCAGGCCGGTGAGATCAAACGTGACCCGCCGGAGGAGCGCCGCCGCTGAGGCAGGGGGCGCAACGGGAATCCCGGCGCGTTCGAGCCGGTCCAGTACGTAGCTGTCCGGAAGCGTTCGGACCCACCGTGGCGCTCGTACCCTGGGTGGGGCCTTACGAACGGGCGCCTTCCACGCCCAGTGGTTGCGCTGGGTTGGGGTGAACACCGGGCTTTCCCCAGCCACGGAGACGCTGAAGAGGAAGCAAGGAATGAGCAGGGTTGAAGGACGCATGGGCGGAATGGTCTCCGAGAGTTCATTCGCTGCGGGAGGCGGTTATCCTTCGATCCATTCGCCGAAGGGAGGCGGTCCAACGAGGTCTATCTCCAGACCTGGATGAGAATCGGCACGTGCGCATCGGAAAGGGGGGTTCCTCTCGCCGTTACCGGGTGGACGAACCACGGTCGTTTCTGCGGCGGCACTTCGGGCTGCTGGCGAGACCCCCTCTGGCACACGATGAGGTGCTCCACCTTTCTCCCTGCGGAAGCATCCACTCGTGGTTCCTCTCGAAACCGATTGATGTGGGGTTTCTGGATGCCGAGTGTCGAGTGCTCGCTGTGCGGCTATCGTTAAAGCCGTGGCGGATCGGGGCCGCTCCTCCGGGCACGCGGAGCGTACTGGAAGCGAGCGCCGGGGCCCTCCGCGAACTGGAAGTGGGAGATCGCCTCCGGTTTCAGGGTCCGAACCAGAACTTCCCGGCTGGGCGACACCATGGCGTTTGAAGGACTTTCCTCGAACTCTACGAGTGGCTGCCGGTGCGGCGATCGCTATCCACGAGCCCATCCACGAGTCTCACAATTCGATCGGTCTTGGCGGCAAAGCCGGGATCGTGTGTTACCACCAGAATCGTCTGCTTGTTCTCGGTGTTCAGCTCTCGGAGGAGCGTGTAGACCGCCTCGCTGTTCTTCGTGTCGAGGTTTCCGGTAGGCTCGTCGCAGAGGACGAGACTCGGTTGGTTGATGAGCGCTCGAGCGACTGCGACACGCTGCTGCTCACCACCGGAGAGCCTGGTGCTGCGCTGACGCGCCTTTCCGGCGAGCCCCACCCGATCCAGCAGCGATAACCCCCGTCGTTCAACAACGTCGCGCCGGGCGCCCCCGATGAGCGCCGGCATCAGGACGTTCTCCAACGCCGTAAACTCGGGCAGCAGGAAGTGGAACTGGAACACAAACCCGACGTGCTTGTTCCGCACCGCAGCGACCTCCGTTTGCGAGAGAGACTCGACCGCTCGGCCAGCCACCAGCACGGAGCCGGTGGTGGGCATGTCGAGGGCGCCCAGAATGTAGAGAAGCGTACTCTTGCCGGAACCGCTGGGACCGACGATGGCGGCGAACTCTCCCGCTGGAAACTGCAGATTGATCCCTTTGAGGACCTCCTGGGTGACTTGCCCCGCGAACACTTTTCGGAGATCTCGTGCTTCGAGCGCCACAGTTGGGGTTTCCATCAGCGCGCGGTCCGAATGATCTCGACCGGGTCGTAGCGCGCGGCTCGGGCAGCGGGAAGCAGGCTCGAGATGAGGCTCATGGCCAGCGCAAACACGGTGGATGTGATGTAAACCGACGGCTCCTTCAGCATGGTGAACGTGTCCGAAACCACGAACCCTCCTCGTCCACCCATCCTGGTGTGGCTGAGCAGATCGATCATCCAGGCGGCGCCGAGCATCCCCAGCACGGCCCCGACAATGCCGATCAGCACGCCCTCCACCACGAAGATCAGGGCGATGGAGCGCGCCGTCAGCCCGAGCGCTCGAAGGATGCCGATGTCGCGCCGTTTCTCGAGCACAGCGGAGATGAGACTGTTGGCGATGCCGAATCCAGCGACGAGGATCGTGAGGCCAACCGTTCCAAACGTCGTGCTGTTCTGCTGGCGCATGATGTTGAAGAAGTTTGCGTTGGCTTCTTGCCAGCTCTGGGACTCCAACCCGGTGGTGAATTCGGCCTGTCGGGCGACCGCGGGCGCGGAGTCCGGATTGGGAATCCGCAACGCGAATCCGCTCACGGCGCCGGAGAGATTGAAGAGAGTCTGGCCCGTGCTTAGACCCACAAACGCCTGGGTGCGGTCTACCACCACCATTCCGCTCTTGAAGAACCCGACGACCCTCAGGTTCTGCACCTGGCCTGCGTCGCCCTCGAGCCGCACGCGTGAGCCGATCACGGCTCCCAACTCCTCGGCCAGCATAGCGCCGAGAATCACGGAGTCTCGTCGTCGGCTCAATGCATCGAGATCGCCAACCACCTTGGACTTGAATTCGATGACGCGATCATAATCCGTCGCGTCGACGCCGAACACGTTAGCCGCCCGAGCACGGGTGCCGCTGCGCACGAGTCCTCGGCCCTGGGCCCACACCGCGACCGCGGATACGGTCGGCAGTTCCGCCAGCCGCTGGATCGTTTCCCGATAACCCCGAATGCCCTTCTCCTTCTCCATCGGTTTCAGGCGGGATTGATCGTACAGCGTGGGGGCCAGCGACTCCACAGCGGGGGCTCCGGACCGATACACGCGACCCTCGTCCACAACACCCCGTTCGCGGCCCCGAACCAGAACGCTGGGGGTGATGGTGAGCAGCGTATCCAGGATTCGGCCCTGCAGGCCGAACATCATGGATTGCATCACCGTCATCACGAAGACCCCCACGCCCACGCCGAGGAGAATGAGCGATGTGGCTCTCAAGCGGGCCAGCAGGTGCCGTTGGGCAACGAAGAAGATGAAACGAAAACCCATAGTGTAACGCACGGAAGGCGGTCGCCACCGCCTCCACCCGACCAAGTGAGCCGTTTCAGTGTACGCGACGGGAACGAGGAGGCGCATCGCTTGCTTGGGTGAAACCTCCACCTGGGAGAATTGATTCACGATGGATGGTCATTGGGCGATCGATTTGGGGACCACCAACACGGTGGTCGCACGAGATTCCGCAGGGAGTGTGGAGGCAGTTCGGTTGAAGGCGCTCGCTCGTCAACTACCCGTCGAGCAGTTCCCCCTCATTCCGAGCGCGGTCCACGTCTACGAGGAGCGGGGTCCCTGGTGGCGCCTGTTTCGGAAGACTCGCCGTGCTATCATCGGTCAGCCGGCCCTAAGCCGGAACTTCGACGGTCGCTCTCCTTCATTTTCCCAAAGCTTCAAGCCGATGCTGGCGATGGAGCCGCATCGGACACTGGCCCACCTGCCGGATGGCAGGCCGGTATCCGCCCGCGAGATCACCCACCTGTTCCTCGCAGAACTCATTCGCGACATTCGCATGGAGCACGGCGAAAAAGTGCTCGATTTGACGATCCCGGCGCCGGTGGGCTACTTCGAGCACTACCGGGCCGAGCTGCAGGCGGGGGTTCGTCTTGCGGGCGTCAAGCGAATGCGATCGCTCGATGAGCCGGTGGCGGCGGCGCTGGGCTATGGCGTCAACATCGGACGCGACGAAGTGCTGCTGGTTCTCGACTTCGGAGGCGGCACCCTCAATCTCGCCGTCCTGAGGCTGGGTCCTCAGTCGGCCCACACCGGGCGCGCCGACGTGTTGGCCAAACACATGGTGTTCCTCGGCGGCAACAACGTCGACGTCTGGATTCTCAATCACCTGTTTCCCAAACTCAAGCCGGGAGAGGAGTGGCCCCGAAATCTGGTGTGGGAAGCAATCCGGGTGAAGGAGCAGCTCAGCGACCAAAGCGTGGTGGAATTCGAGGAGGACGGCCTGAAGGCACAGATGACTCGGAACGATCTCATCGAGATGCTCACCAGGGAGGGTCTCTATGAACAGATCCGCGTAGCCCTGGCCGACATCCAGCGGCAACTGCTGGAGAGCGGCGTCGATCACGTCGACGAAGTGCTGATGGTGGGCGGGTCAACTCAGCTTCCGGGGATTCCCGCGGTGGTGGACGACTTCTTCCCCACATCCGTGGTGCGGCATGATCGGGAGTACGTGTTCACATCGGTGGCGTTGGGCGCGGCTCGGTACGCGGGGGGCGTGCCGGTGGAGGACTTCGCCTACCACGACTACGCCATCGCCGTCCAGGATGAGGTCAACCACCGGGTGGAGTACGAGCTCGTAGTTCCTCGCCGGACGCGCTACCCGACGGCGCCGGACTTCGCGATGCGGTATTACAAGGACTATCAAGGCATGACGGAGGTCCGCTTTGCCGTCTGCGAGGTGGGACGGCTGGGCCAGGCGCCGGTGAAGTGGGAGCGGCGCCCCAACGGTCAGCTCTACTGGGCGGCCACAACGGATGAGGAGAAGGCGCAGGTGATGGAGCTGAATCCCAACGACGCCGCGCTGCCCCTGACACCCACCGGACAGGGCACCAATCCTCGTCTCCGAGTGACGTATTCCATCAACGAGGATCGGTGGCTCTGCAGCACGGTGGAGGATCTCGTCCGTAAAGAGTTCATTCGCGTGGATGAACCCGTGGTTCGGCTGCGGTAGCAAGAGGTCTACAAGCCGAGCTCGTTCTTTAGATAGCTCAGGCTCACTCGTGCGCTCTCCGTTGGGGTGGACGTGGCCCGGTCCTGCTCATACACCACCCACTCGGGCGAGAGCGACGACGCTGCGCTGAAAGCGGCCTTCAGGTCGACCACTCCGCGCCCCAATTCGCGAAACTCCGCCTTGCCGTCGGCTCCCCGAACTCCATCCTTGAAGTGGAAGTAGATGGAGCGATCGGCGTTGGCTCGGATGAACTCGACGGGATCGGCGCCGCCGTGGTAGATCCAGTACACGTCGAGGCAGTACTTCACCACCGCAGGATCGGTTTCCGACTTGAGGATGTCCATCCCGCACATGTCGCCTTCCCGGTCTTCGAATTCCCAGGCGTGGTTGTGATAGCAGAACGCGATTCCGGCATCGGCGCACTGCTTGCCGACCGCGTTGAATGTTGCCGACGCATCCCGATAGGCGGCCAGCCCCCGCGAGCGATCCCCAACCCCGCTGCACATCAGGTAGCCACCGCCCAGGGCTTTGACAAAGGCGATGTTCTCGGCTAGCTTCTCGGCGTCGGTGAACTCGCCGTAGCCCGAGTGGCACCCGCAGAGCGCCAGTCCGTTCTCCTCGAAAGCCGAGCGGACAGCGGTTTCGGAGCCTTCCTGACGAAACAGATTGCCGGTCTCCGCGCCCGCGTAGCCCATCTCTGCAACTTCACGGAGAACGCCGCAAACGTCGTCCCGATTTCGCTGACCGTACACGATCAACTGAATCCCAGCCCGCATGGTCGTAACTTCAACTTTCTCTGATCAGACCGTTCGGATCAGATCGATCACTCTCACTACCAGTCGGCAACGCTGCCGTCGTCCTCGTGATACAGCTCAGGTCCGTGCCACTGGTGGCCCGTCTTTGCGGCGACGGCTTCGTCATCCAGCTCGATTCCGAGGCCAGGCCCGGTCGGCAGCTCGATGTAGCCGTTCTCCAGAACGAAGGGCTGCTTCAGATAGCCCTCCCCGAGGGACACCTGCTCCTGCACCATGAAGTTGGGAATACAGGCGTCAAGCTGGATACAGGCTGCCAGCGAAATCGGTCCGAGCGGGTTGTGCGGAGCGACTCCGGCGTAGTAACACTCGGCCATTGCGGCGATCTTCTTGCACTCCAGAATGCCGCCGGCGTGGCAAAGGTCGGGTTGAACGACCACCGCAGCTTGCTTCTCCAGCACTTCTCGGAACGCCCACTTCGTGAAAAGGCGCTCACCAGTGGCGATGGGCACGGATGTGGAGCGGGCGACCGTCACCATCGCGTCGACGTTCTGAGGCAGACAGGGTTCTTCGATGAACATCGGGTGATAGGGCTCGAGCGCCTTCGCCAGCCGGACCGCCAGGGCAGGGCTGATTTGTCCGTGGAAGTCGATCGCGATGTCGACGCCGGATCCGACAGTGGCACGCATCGCCGCGAAGCGATCGGCGCAGGCCTCCACGAATGCCGGTGTCTCGACGATGCGGACGGCGCGACGTCCGATTCCCGTCTTGAGCGCCGTGTAACCCTGCGCCACTCGGACGGACGCAGATGCGGCGGCTTCTTCCGGCGTGGCGCCGCCGCAGTGGGCGTACATTCGGATCCGATCCCGGCAGGCGCCGCCCAGGAGTTGATAGACCGGAGCGTTCAGCGACTTGCCGAGGATGTCCCACATCGCTTGCTCGATTCCGGAGAGCGCTGAGGTGAGCACCGGGCCGCCTCGATAGAAGGCGTGTCGGTAGATGGCCTGCCAGTGATGCTCAATGCGGCGCGGGTCCTTTCCGATCAGGTACTCCTCACACTCCGCCACGGCCTGCGCCACGGTGTGCGCCCGACCCTCCACCACCGGTTCTCCCAGCCCCACGATACCGACATCCGTGTGCATCTTCAAGAACAGCCATCGCGGCTGCACCAGGATCGTTTCCAATCGTGTGATCTTCATCGCTCACCCTCCAGCGGTTCACGGCCCGGGCGACATGGCTCCCGTCACTCGGACTTCCAGTTCAGCAAGACAACAGCCGCCACGGCGAGGGCAATACCCAGCCATGCACTCGGACGTGGCCGTTCTTTCCACAGCGCCATGGACAGAAGCGCGTTCACCGTAATCCCGAGTGCTGCCGACACGGGAAACACGATGATTGCCGGCAATTCCCGCAGAGCCAGCAGCAGGAACACAAGTTGCAGGACATTGATGATGCCCAACAGCACCCCTATCCCGCCTTCGGAGAGTTCTTTTCCTTCATCCAATTGCGGGTGCTCTCCACCGGAGGGAGATGCGTCATCATGCCGGCCCGTGTCACCGGAGAACGCCATCCACAGCGCTGTGAAAACCGATGCGGAAGCGAAGAGCGCCGCCGAGTAGAGGGGGAGATCCCCCGGCGGCCGTACTGCGGCGAACTCCTTCATGACGACCTGGGAAGATCCGGTGGAAAGAAAGAGGATCGGCACCAGTGGGCTCAGTCGCCTCGGTTGAGCATCCCCACTCGATCCCGACGAGCCGGCGAGGAGCGGAAGCGCCACTGCGGTGGTTACGATTCCCAGTGTCTGCAGTTCGTTCGGTCGCTCACCGAAGCGCCAGATCGAGACCGCTACGGGGACCATCAGGGACAACTGCACTACCGCTCCGGTGATCGAAACCCCGGAGCGCCGCATGGTCGGCAGCATTAACACGAGCGAACTGACATAGGTGAATCCGGCCAGACCGCCCAGGATCAGCGTCTGAGAATTCCAACTTCCGGCCGCAGATGCCCAGAGCGCACAGCCGACCGCTGCGACTACGTAGTTGATGCATGCGGCGAGCATCGGTCGACGAGTGCGGGCCTGCGAGAGCCGTAGTAGGTGCGAGAAGCTGACTGTGAATCCCAGCCGGAGAAGCAGGTAGAGCAAGTGGGAATACCGGTTGCGGGTTCGCCGCTGAGAGGTGAGAGCCTGCGGCGGAAGCGCGTCCGGAGGTCGGGTTCGCCGGCCGGGAACTGAATCCATTCGGCCTTTGCGGCCGCCCGGCGCCAATCCCGGCAAGAACGCAAAAGGGCCCTGGATCCTTATGGAATCCAGGGCCGCGTCCACAGTCTGCGGTGGTAGCCGCTACTAACCGCGTGCCGGCGCCGTTCGATTTGAAGTCGGCGCTGGAACTGTCTTAGTAGCCACCCTTACCGGAGCCGCCCTTGCTTGAACCACCCTTGTCGGAGCCGCCCTTGCCGGAACCGCCCTTATCGGAACCGCCCTTGTCGGAGCCACCCTTGCCGGAGCCGCCCTTGTCGGAGCCGCCCTTGCCGGAACCGCCCTTATCGGAGCCGCCCTTATCGGAGCCGCCCTTGTCGGAGCCGCCCTTATCGGAACCGCCCTTGTCGGAACCGCCCTTATCTGAGCCGCCCTTATCTGAGCCGCCCTTGTCGGAGTCGCCCTTGTCGGGGTCGCCCTTGTCGGAGTCGCCCTTGTCGGAGCCGCCCTTGTTTCGATCGCAATCATCTCGGTCGCTCTCGCCGTGATGGTCGCCCTCGTGTTCCTTGTCGCGGCCGTCTCGATCGCAATCATCTCGGTCACTCTCGCCGTGATGGTCGCCCTCGTGGTCCTTGTCGCAGTCGTCTCGATCGTCGTCGCCGTGGTGCGAGTCATCATCTCGATCACAGTCGTCGCCGGAGTGAGATGCGCCGCCGCCGCCAGTTCGATCACCGCAGCAGCCGAATTTGAAGTAGCGAGAGCTATCGGGACCCGGGAATTCGCAAGTGCCGGCCCAAGCGTCGAATTCCTCACACTCTTCATCGCCGCCGCCGCCGCCACCGGGCGGGTTGCCACCCTGGCCCGGGATCCAAACTACCGGAATGCAGACCAGTTGGGCGGTGTAAACACCGGTGGTGAGGATGGTGGGGCGTAGCAGAACTCCCACGATCTGACCCGGCACGGGGGTGAACCCTC
>SXGS01282504.1_pt1 | contig 52457 bp, 39 predicted proteins | sample 3174681 | NCBI WGS metagenome assembly SXGS01 (sample SAMN11356861, study PRJNA531348) | freshwater metagenome | isolation source: freshwater sample F1-80 | place: China: Fuxian Lake, Yuxi | collected 2017-12-25
AGAGGACGGCGGTCGAGGAAACGGAATCAGGAGGAGGCGAGAAAAGATAGAGTCAATCCAATCGTAAAGGTCACGCGAGGATCACGCAGCGCCGACGAAGAGCCGACGCCGAAGGCTTTTTCGTGCATAATTCAGGTTGAAAACTGATATTTTCGGACTAACACTCTTGACGGCCGCAACTCTCCTGGCCGGCCCGAAGATGTCCAAGGAATTGGATAGCGCCAGCCACAATGCGCCGGTCGACGTCATTATCCAATTCAAGAAAGTACCGGCCAATACTCATCACAGGAAGGTGACGGACAGGGGCGGTTTCCATAAAGGAAATCTCGATGCTATCAAGGGCGGCTTGTATTCCGTCCCGGGCGGCGCCCTTGCCGCCTTGGCCGCCGATGCCGACGTGTCCTACATCTCGCCTGACCGGGTTGTTCGGGGCACGCTAGACTACGCCGCGGAGGCTATCGGCGCCAATCTGGCGCGGAGTTACGGCTACGACGGCAAAGGCGTGGGCGTCGCCATTATCGACAGCGGTTTTTCGGACGTCTCGGACGATCTAAACACCTGGACGGCATCGGCGCCTGGTACCTATGGCAAGCCAACGTCCCGCATCGTGTACGCAAAAAGTTTCGTGAAAGGCGGCACGGCCGACGACTACGGCCACGGAACCCATGTCGCGGGTGTGGTTGGAGGCAATGGCTATGACTCCATCGGACAGTCGATGGGCGGAGTCCCGTATACGAGAACCTTCCTCGGCGTAGCGCCCGACGTCAAGTTCATCAATTTGCGGGTGCTCGACAAAAATGGCGCGGGTAAAGACTCGAACGTCATCGCCGCGATCTCCGAGGCCATCCGCGTCAAAAGCACTTACAACATCCGCGTGATTAATCTGTCGCTGGGCCGGCCGGTTTTCGAGAGCTATCGGACCGACCCGCTGTGCCAGGCCGTGGAGTCCGCCTGGAAGGCCGGCATCGTGGTGGTGGTGTCCGCCGGCAATAGCGGCCGCGTTAACACCCAGCAGACCGGCGGATACGCCACCATCACCTCTCCGGGGAACGATCCTTATGTGATCACCGTCGGAGCCATGAAGACCAACGGCACCCCCGCGCGCGGGGATGACACCATCGCGAGTTACAGTTCGAAGGGACCGTCGCTGATCGACCACATCGTCAAGCCCGACCTGGTTGCACCCGGCAACAGGGTGATTTCTCTCAACAACGTCGACGCCGTCCTCTGGAACACCTATTCTCCCGATGTCTCCGTTCTCGCCGCTTCCTATATTCCGGGTAATTCCGGGTATTCCCGCAACTACGCCAAGTTAAGCGGAACCAGCATGGCCGCTCCGATGGTGAGCGGCGCGGCCGCGTTGCTGCTGCAACAGAACCCGTCGCTGACGCCCGATCAGATCAAAGCTCGATTGATGCGAACAGCCGTAAAGAGCTTTCCTTCCTCCAGTTTCGTTATCGACGGTGGCGTGAGCTATTACAGCCAGTACGATGCTTTCACGGTTGGGGCGGGGTATCTGAATATCTACGCGGCGCTGGCCGATACGGCTCTGGTTCCGGCCGGCAAGCGTGCGCTATCGCCGCTGGCGGTCTACGATGCGGCAAGCAACAAAGTTCAGATGGTCTTCAATCCGGCGTCGGTGTGCGGCGACCCGGCCGTTCGCGACAGTTCGGCCGTGTGGGGAGCTTTCTGCGCAAACTCCGCAGTCTGGGGCGACTCGGCCGTGTGGGGCGACTCGGCCGTGTGGGGTGATTCCGCCATTTGGGGAACTTCCGCTGTCTGGGGGAACTCGGCGGTCTGGGGATCAACCGGAACTCAAGGGTTCAGCGCGGTCTGGGGCGACTCCGCCATCTGGGGTTCTTCCACTACGCCCACGGTTGAAGCGGTGAACACGCTCGTGAAGGGCGAGAACTGAGCGGCACTGGTGCTCGCGAGTCCCGAGCCCGGAAATAGGGCCATGCACGCACGGCCGAAATCTCTGAAGACCATTGCTCCGCTCTCAGATCAGAGCGGAGTCGCCGCTGAAAGCCTTGCGGCCCGTCGATCAGGCGGGACGAGGAAATCGAGTAAAGCCGGGGCATCATCCGAGGTGATGCGGGATCGTGACACTGAGTCTGGAAGTCTCTCTAATCTAATCCGAAACGATCTCCCGATACAGTTCGCACACCTCGGCGATGTTTCGTTCTCCCTCTTCCAGCGCCGCCGCGCGCGTTGGAGTATCTGTGAGCAGACGCGCGATGGCATCTTCGAGCGCCACCGGATCGGAAACGGGAATCAGCGTGACGCCCTCCGGCCTCATTCCGTTGTCGCTCGCAATCACCTGCGTACCCAAACTCAACGCTTCCCGCACCGCGATCGAGTCGCCGTCATAGAGCGTGGTGCGCAGTAGGATCGTGCAGTCGGCTATCGCCCGCAATGTCGTTTGATGCGGCGAATCGCCGAACAGCAGGATGTGTTCCGCCCACGGCTGACAGGCGATCAGCTCCTGAAGTTGCTTTTTCAGACTACCCTCGCCGAGAATTACGAGCCCCGCGCCAGGGAAGCGCTCGCGCACCTTGCCGAGCGTGGTGACTTGCAGCGGCAGGTCGTACTCCGGTTTGAGTCCGCCAACCGTAAGCAGCACATGCGCATGCGACGCGAAGAAGGCGCGCATCGGTTCGGGAAGCGGCGAGTCCGCAGGCTGGGAAAAAGCATGTGGACAAATCTGCCTGATGCGGTTCGGCTCGGCTCCGAACTTTCGGAACATGCAGGCGATCTCGGAGTTGACCGCGATCAACCGGTCAAACCGCCGGAACACGAAACCGCGTAGCGTGAACGGACGGGCGGTCCGGCCCTGGGGCGACCCTGGATATCCTCCCGAATGAAACGAAAGGACTGTCTTCGCGCCGGGAATCAGATTACACAGCAGACTCAATCCCAACAAACGCGGCGGGAGGTTGCCGCCGACATGGAGATGAACGACGTCGTAACGCAACCGCAGCAGCAGCCCTAGCAGCTCAACCGCGTTGCGGGGGTAGTACACTTCGTCCGCCTCGTCCTTCCGGAACCGGGTCAGATTGACGACGGCGCATGGGATGCCCCGATCGAGCAGGTATTTGCGGATCGCGACCAAGTTCGTCTCAACGCCTCCGTAAGGAGGCGGATACGGACCAAGTTGGAGAACTCTCATACCAGTTTCGGCGCGAGAATTATCAACGTACGCCCACACCGCTCGGGTAGACCCGGCCTGTAGCCGGTCTGCCAGGGATCTCGAAAGTCGCCCGGGACTACAGCTTCAACTTGCAGACCACACCCACATCGTCGCAATACCACATCCAGCCTTGCCAGATCGTCATCCCGTGAGGCAGCGGATCGCTTTCGGCAAGCTGGATCTTTTCGACGATGTCCCCCGACTCCGGGTCATGCTTGAAAAAGGCGTTGAGATTGGAATCGGCGCACCACAAGTATTTCCCTTCCCAGCCGATGCCATGAGGCCGGTTCCCCGCGGTAGAGAATCGTTTCTCTATGATCCATTCCTTTGGGTTTACCCGGTAGATCATGCGTGACGGGGGCACGGCCATCCAAAGTTTACCGTCCCTCCATTCCAGACCGTGCGCGCCGGTACCGGGCGCCGCCGCTCCCATCAGCTTTCCTTGCTGAAATCCGCCTCCTTTCTTAGCCGCCGATTGCGCCGGCGCCGCAGCTTGCTTCGCAAGCAGAGGGCTGCTCCTCCCTGCCGGATCGCCGCTCATGTTGTAAATGATGCCCGCGCCGGGAGTAAAGTATTTGACGATGGTCTTGCCCGTTTTGGCGTCGGCGCGAATGATCTCGCGGCTGTAGGTAGACGCCATCCAGATAGCCTCGCCATCGAAGGTAATGCCGCTCGCCTTGTCCGCTTCCGTGTCGAGCGCGCGCAGCACCTTGCCATCTTCGTACCGCACGAGGTAGATCTTGTTGTCGCCCTGGTCCATGATCCAGAGTCCATCAGCCGTCGCCTGGAGGCCGTTCGGCTTCGGGCCGGGGGATTTATAGACCGTCTCCACCTTTCCCGTTTTACGGGTAGGCGTTCTTTGAGTGTCGATGACTGCCGCCGCATTCGCGGCTGGAACTGCAGCGGCCACTGCCGCCAAAAAACCTCTGCGATGCATACGCCGTTTCTCCTCGGAATAAAGTGTGGATTTGGAAACACTATACTACACTTTCACACCGTAATGACGCGAGGTCCACTGTCCGAACCGGTCTGAACCGCGCCGAAACAATGCACGTGGCTTGAGCGTTCCATCCCCGACCAGGTCCGCCGTTTGTTCGGTGATTTCGGCTCAAGTTATTCTTCAACTAAGAATTTCCGTTTTCCCGGGTTCCAACGGGTCTTCCAAACGGGCGGCGATGCGCTTAGCAAGCGGCCCTGGCAATGCGGCGCCCAAACGGCCCATGGGTGTGTTGGTCATGGTAGTAAGCAGTTTCCTGGGCCTTACGATTAGAGTACGAACCCTCGGATATTGCAATGCAGCCACGCAGCCCAGCGTCTCGACGGCCCTTTTCGCCGCGACGTAGTGAGGCCACTCCCTTACAGGGCGTTCCACTGCTTCAGAGGAAATGATTACGGCGCACCCGTCGCTGTGATTCAACATCTCCAAAAATTCGGCAAGTGGAGCCAGCGTGAGTGATACCGCCTCATTGATGTAGGCTCCAATGCGTTCGGCAGCGTTCGGCTCCAGGCGCAGCGGGAGGATCGGGGGGCATGCATTACAAATGAGAAAATCCAGCCGGCCATGCTCGCTCGCGACGCGCTCGCGCAACCGCCGTAGCGCTTCCGGATCGGCGGCGTCTCCCACCTCACTCCTGGACGCCCCGCCGGCTGCTACGGAGCGCGACATTCCGTAGACTTCCACGCCTCTCAGTTCCAAAGCACCCTTCAACGCCGCGCCCAACCCCCGGCTCGAACCGAGTAGCACGGCAGTCCGCCCAGCCAGGCTGCCGGGTCTCACTCCCGCGGAATCGATCTCCTCAGTTTCGGGCACCGTCGGTCTTATGTACGACCAGCAATGCCCGGAAACGACGGGAGAAGCGCCATCAAGCAGGGAAACATCCAATTTGATTTGCCCGAACCGCGGATCGACGGACGCTACCGAGGCGCGATAGGCCACAGTAGCCGGGAACCGCGCCGTTCCCTGGAACAGCAGCACGAGTTTTGAGAAAAGCGCGGACTCCCCAGGCAACTCCATCCCAACCAGATAACTGCTCCAGGAGAACACCGTCATCAAAAGCCGGTCGGTGACGCCCCATCGCGCGCCTACCGCGGCCAGAGCCGCGGGATCGCAGGCATATTTTCCGGAAACCGTCAAACCGGGAATAATGCCTCCCTGCTGAAGCACTGCCGCGTCACGGCGTTCGAACACGGAGCAATCCGCAATCCGTGGTGTCTCATTTCCAAGAGAACGATCAACTGCGACTGTAACCGACGCAGTAGGCATACTTCCATCGAATAGCCGGGCTCCCCAGCGATTTTCTTTTGCCCAAGTCTCGACGCGATAGTTGACCCCCAGGAACATCGGCCGGAGGAATTCGGCCTCAATCGACGCAACACGCCATCCAACTGGCGGACGTATGTGGCTCAGACACGCTATCGCTCCCAAACAGCCGAATACAACCGGTTGGCCATAGGGTGTGCCGCGGGCATACTCCCGGTTCAGGTGGAGCGGGTTTCGATCACCGGAGGCCTCGCTGAAGGCAGTCAAGTCTTGTTCCGTGAATGAAATGGACGTCTGGTCCGGCGTCGAACTACTCATGACTTCCAGAATAGTTCGTTTCTCAACACAATTAGGGATGCGCCTGCCAGGAGCACGCTGACCTGCGCGATCAATTTCTTCTACGCCCCCGATAAAAAACTTGCATCGGAAAACCGCCAAACGCCCAGGTTCCATCATTGATAATAAGAAGAGCTTCATAAATGACCGCTGGAAACGAGCGGTGCGCATTTCCCGTCCGAAAAGCCTTACTTTGCGCATCTTGGCCCGGGGAGTGACACGGCTTAGATCAACTTCGGAACACAAAGAGGAGAGTAATGGATACTCAGCTACATAATCGTCTGAATCTTCCGTACGCGGAACTGGAAGAAATGAATCTGCAGGCCAAAGCAGACCGTAAGGCCCGCGTCCCCATCGAAAAGGTCCGGGAAGCCCGGCTCAGCTACCTGGCCGGCGAGCCGCGCGTCAAGGCCGTGACGGTATTGTTCAGCGACCTCGAAGGCCGCCTGCACATGCTCGACTACGACAAGGCGTTCCTGCTGAAGAGCTGGGACAACCTTACGTTCGACGGCTCTTCGATCCGCGGATTCACAGCGCAGCGGGAGAGCGACCTGCGTCTCGGCATCGACTGGAACGCCTTCTATTGGGTTCCAGGCGACATTTTCGGTTCCGGAAAGGTCATGGTCTTCGGCGAGGTCATCGACAAGGACGGCGGCGTCTACCGCGCCGATATCCGCAGCGTATTGAAAGCCTACGCGGAAACTCAGTACCGGACCAACGGCTACACGCTCAACGCCGCGAATGAGATTGAGGGCTTCCTGTTTCAGGGCGAGAACGCCGAGCGCCGGTATCATGAGTCCGGGAAATTCGACTACGTCAACACGGGGGGCTATTACCACTCACTGCCGGGAGATCCGCTTCGCCAGTTCATCGACCAGTCGGCCGAAGTGCAGCGTGCCTTAGGGTTCGAGAACGAAAAAGACCATCCCGAAGTCGCGCCGTCGCAGTTTGAGATCAACTACAGTTACGCCGACGTCGTAACCGCCGCGGACCAGATCCAACTTTATAAGCTGGCGTGCCGGCAGGTTGCCACCAAGATGGGCCTGACCGCCTGCTTCCTGCCGAAACCGGTGGTCGGCGTGAACGGAAGCGGCATGCACACAAACGTTTCCGTCATGAAGAACGGGAAGAACATTTTCTGGGATCCGAAGGGCGAAGAGAAGATGAGTAAGGCCGCCTGGCAGTTCGTCGACCGGATTCTGTCGCACGGCAACGATATCTGCCTGGTGCTGAACGCGAGCGTCAATGCCTACCGGCGGCTCGATCCGCACTTCGAAGCTCCGAACCAGATCAAGGCTTCAGCCGTGGACCGCGGCTCGATGATCCGCATTCCCATCGGCAACGAAAGAAGCGCCCGCGTCGAGGTCCGTTCAGTCGCCCCCGATGCGAACCCTTACATGACTCTACTGGCCGTTTTCCAGACGGGTCTCGACGGGAGCATCGCCAAAATGAAGAACATTCGCGATGCCGAGCGGTATCTGCCCGACAATATTTACGACGCCATCGATAACTTCCGAAAGGCCGAGTGGACGACCACGTTGTTTGGCGAGGATGTGAAGAAGCGTTACGCGGATCTGAAGCAAAGCTCGGCCGACCGTTGCCCGCGCTTGCTGGGGACTTTCGTCAAATCGCTCGAAGTACAGCACCACCATGAGGTCTACAACCAGTTCCTCTGGAACATGTTCTAAACCGCACCTGCCGCCTGCCGCTCCGGCAATGCCGGAGCAGCGGGCGGGACGGGGCGGACGATGCGCACCCAATCATTTCGTTTTAGAGCAAGGAAGACGAGGCGTTCGTCGCCGGCCGCGCCAAAATCAGTTGCTGGCGCCGCGGGGTCCGCGCAACGAGGCGGAATACGCTCGCCAATGGCCAAGTCGTTATCGGAGCGGCTGGAAACCGGTCCAGAATTACGGACGTTTTTTGTTCATATGGCGTTGCCCGTACGGAATGCCGTACTTCGCGACGGCCTGCCTGGCACGTGAATGTCATGCCGGCCGTGGAAGGGCCCCGGATCCGTGACGGCCAGCTACGGATAGACCGCTTTCACCCGGTCCCCGTCTTTCAAAACGCGTCCCGACGGAAGCGCAACGGAGTCACCCTCATTCAGTCCATCAACGGCCTGTACGCGCGTTACGCTCGACGCTCCCGCCGTCACCTTTCGCCAGCGCAACTGTCCGTCCACCAGCACCCAGCACCCCTGAGCCGGCTCGCGGCGCAACGCTTCCCTCGGAATCGTCAGCGCGTCCGGCGCAACGGCGGTACGAATCTCCACATTCACGTTTGTTCCAGGCACAAGCCGGCCATCGCTGTTTGCGATCGAGCACAGCACCTCGCCCACCTGCCGTGAACCCAACTGCACGATTTCCGGAGCCAGCCGCTCCACCGAACCGGTCCACGTCCTTCCAGGGTCCGCGTCCCACGCAATCGTGATGGGCTGCCCGTGCGAGACCCGGCCAAGCTCTGGTTCGTCCACATACACGCGCACGCGCAATTTCTCAAACCGCCCGACGTTCGCTACCAAGTCGCCGGCGTTGAGCCACGATCCCGCACGCGCGTCGACGCCGTACGCTACACCGTCCATCGGCGCGCGCAACGTAAGTTGCGCGATGCGCTCAAGAGCCAGGTCCTTAGCCGCCTGTCCGTCCCGCAGTGCCGCTTCCGCCGCTTTGCGGTTCCCCTCTGCCGCGAGAGCGCCTTTCTTGCGTTGCCACGCTTCCAGCTCCGCTTCCGCCTGACGCAGACGATCATCCGCAGTACTCACCTCGAAGCCGGTTGCCGCCTGCTTCTCCTGAAGCCGCCGTAGCGTCGCAATCTCCCGCTGCGCCGTTTCCCGCGAAAGCCTCGCCTGGGCGAGTCCGTTTTCGATCTCCGCCAGATCTGAACTGCGGCCGCCCCGTTCGATCAGCGACAATTCCGCGCGCGCCGCTTCAATCCTGCGTTCCGCGGCGGCGAGATCCGCCTGCAGTCCGCTCGATTTCAATTCCAGCAAAGCGCTGCCCTTGCGTACGCGCCGGCCCTGGTCGACGAAGATCCGCTCCACGCTTCCCGAGACTTCGACGCGGACAGGCCTCCACTCGACTGGTTCGACCTTGCCGTTGGTGGAAAGCACGCTTACAAGTGTTTCGCGTTTCACTTTGGCGAAAGCCAATTCCGGGGCCTCGGAACGCTTGCTGTAATGGTTCCAGAGCAGAAGACCCGCGCCGATCGGCAACAGCAGGAAAAGCTTTTTCAAATAGACTCCGTGACGGGCCGGGCGCAGACATCGAACAGGAGTTGCCACTCCAGCCGCTGAACCTCACGAGCCGCTTGCTCTGCTTCGCCGCTTGCCGAAGAACAAATGTCCGTGAACGCGAATGGATCCCACTCGCCCGGGAAAGAAAGCCGCACGCCGGGATACTTCGCGGCGATCGCACGCGCGCCGGCGCTCAATGCCGGGAAAATCGGGTGCCGCCCCACGCGCCGGAACCAGTACGCGGCGTTAGCGGAATCGGGCTCTTGCCGGTGCATGATTGCGTGCCAGAAACTGCCGTCCGTGTCTTTGATGCTTTGTGAGATTTCGTGCGACTCGTCGAGACAGGAAAAATAAAGATAGAGGCCGCTCAACGCCGCGCGAGCATTGCGCGCGCCTCGAAACAGGCTCTCGCCGGACGAAGCGCGGAGCCTCGTTCGCGCTTCTTCCGAACAGCACCGTCCGCGGGCCAGCGGCATCAACCGTTCACCCGAACCGTCGAGAGCGAGAATAGAGGCGGCACCCGGACCATAAGCAGCCGCATCGAAACGCATGAGCAACTTCCATTTTGGCATGAGATAATCGGCGAGCGGATCTCTTATGCCGTCTTATCGAATCTATGCGATGAAAGAAGCGCCGCGAAAGCAGTTCCGGTCCGCTCCGCACGTCTCCGGGGAGACGGCCGTCAAGCGGCGGGACTATGACGAGGCCGGCACGGTCGAAACGTCAAGCGAGTACGCCGCGTGGAGTCTGCTGCGCGAAACCGGCCGCCCTCTCGCGGTTGGCGATCTGCTCGAGGCCGATACCGGCGCCTTGCGCATCTGCAAGTACGTGGGTTTTGAAGTCGCGCACTGGCTGCTGCCTGAGAGCGCACACCCGTCCGGCGAAATCGAGCCTCCGGTGGAAACATCCGCGCCGCAACCGGCCGCGGAATAGACTGTGAGGACTGCATTGGTTCTTTCCGCCGGCGGCATGTTCGGCGCCTACCAGGCTGGGGCGTGGAAAGCCATCGCTCGCGTCTGCCGGCCCGATCTGGTGGTGGGCGCTTCGGCCGGAGCGTTGAACGGCTGGGCGATCGCGGGCGGTTGCACTCCCGAAGATCTCATCTCGCGATGGCTCGATCCTCGCGCGGGTTTGTTGAAGTTCCGGAACGCCGGCGTTCTTGAGCGTGGCGCGCGGGAAATCTTCGAAGCCTTCGAGCCTCGTGTCGAGTTTCAACCCATCGTCACGGAGTGGCCGTTGTGCAGGCCCCGCGCAATTCCCTGGCGGGAGGTTACGTGGCGTCATCTGGCGGCGTCCTGTTCCATACCCGGTGTCACGCAACTGCGGCGCATCGATGGGAAGCTCCTGGCGGATGGTGGAATCGTTCGCGCGCTCCCGCTCTGGGCAGTTGCTCAAAGACGCGACATCGGCCGCGTCATCGCCGTAAGCCTGCTCGACCACCCGCCGAGCCGTTTGCTGCGCGCGGTCATGGGTGCGTTCCGGTCTCTGGCGCGATTGCCGCAGCTCGCACCGGGCATTGATGTCGTTACCATCGCGCCAGGCGAGCCGCTCGGTTCGTTGCGCGACGCCGTCGTTTGGAGCCGGGAGAACGCGGCGCGTTGGATCGAGAGGGGCAAAATGGATGCGCAGCGGGCGCTCGAAATTCGCTATACTTCGTCAATCACGCCAGCTTCGGTACATACATGAGGGAACACCGGCTCGGGGACATCATCGACGATTTTTGCGTCAAGTGTAAACGCGTCATGAACCACGCCATCGTCTCGCTGATTGGCGCGGATCCGGCGAAAGTGCGATGCCGCACCTGTTACGGCGATCACGACTACCGGCGCGAACAACCGCCTCCGCCAAAGGTGGACCCTCGCAAACAGGCGCTGTTCAACGAAGTGCTCGCAAAGGTGGATCCGGCGGCTGAAGCGGTTGTAAGCGCCGAGCCCACGCCCGTGGCGGCTCCGGAAAAGAAACCGCGGCGCAAAGCCGCAAAGTAGGGCTCGTGCCGCCTTGTGAGCCTGTGACTCCCGCATCGGGAAGCTGGTTCGAGATTCTTGTGAGTAGTGGAAGCTGCAGGGTATGCCAGCCGGGAAGGACGCCGGGCAAACGCAACGGGAATTCGGGCGTACCCTCAAACGAGCGCAATCCTGCGTTCCCGGCCTGAAGAAGGTTCGTAGTCCTCTCACGTTTGGATCACAACCGTCAGGCTGGCCGCCGGGCTCAGAGTGACCGATGGCGAGGACATCGAGGCAAGGCCGGTCACCCTCGGTTGTGAAAAGTCCGCGGATGGCGAGCGGTGCGTTGGGTCAGGAACGTTCCCCTGGTTGACACGGCGGCTCAGGCTTTACAGATCGCCTCGCAAAAAATCACCAGCAAAATTCCGTGAATTACCAGCCCGCTGCTGCCTGCACATGTTAAATTTAAGAGGCTAGGGGCCTGAGTTTGACGGAAGATCGACGAATGATGCGCGGCGAGGTGATTCGGAAAACGATCGGTGTCATTCTCCTCACGGCCGCCACACTCGCATTAACGTTTCAATGGGCGCCTTACATCCAGCCCAGTTTTTTCTCGCTTTTCATCGCCTCCGTCGCCTTTTGCTCGTGGCGGTGGGGTCCGGCCTACGGGGTCCTCTCCAACGCACTTTCAGCTTTGGTAGTACTGTATTTTTTTATTCCACCCAACAACTCCTTAGCCATTCCGGACAGTAACGCCTTGGGGCGCATCATGCTGTTTATCGGCAACAACCTGTTCCTGACGTGGATTCTAAACGAAGTCCGATCTTCCCAGCGGCGGACGGAGGAAGACAGGACTCATACGCGCGTCCTGCTTGAGCGCTTAGTCGAAAAGCTGGCAAAGGGTCAGCCGGTAACACATGACGATTTGGGCCCCGATAAACGTTGATCTCACATGTGCGGCATCGCCGGTTTTCTAAGCGCGAACTCGCGGGACGGTGAAGCCGTCCTTCGGGGAATGACGGCGGCCATCGCCCACCGCGGCCCCGACGATACGGGCGTCTACTGCGATTCCGAGGCTTTTCTTGGATTCTGCAGGCTGAGCATCATCGATGTCGCCGGCGGCCATCAGCCCATGTCCAACGAGGATGGCAACCTCTGGATTACGTACAATGGCGAGATCTTCAACCACTCGGACATCCGCCCCGGTCTTGAGCGCGCGGGCCACCGGTATAAAACCCGCTGCGACACCGAGACCATTGTTCACGCCTATGAGGAATACGGAGCCGATTGCGTCTCCCACTTCCGCGGCATGTTCGGCTTCGTGATTTGGAATCGCGAAACCCGTACATTATTCTGCGCCCGCGACCGCCTCGGCATCAAGCCCTTTTACTACTATTGGGACGGCCGTCTGTTTGCCTACGCCTCGGAAATCAAGGCACTGCTCGAACACCCAGCCATTTCGGCAAAATTCGAAGAATCGCTCCTGCCCGAGTATCTCGCATTCGGATACGTGAGCGAGGAGCGGACTCTGTTCTCGGGAATCCGCAAGCTCATGCCCGGCCATTATTTGACCGTGCGCCTGCCACGCGACAACAGACCGGCCGAGTTCAAGATTAAACAATATTGGGACGCGCCTCGCCTCGCGGAAGATCCCTCGAACGCATGCCGCGCCGACGCCTACTGGATCGGAGAATGCCGCAGGCGTCTTGAAGAAACCGTCCGCATGCGTCTCATGAGCGACGTGCCGCTCGGCATGTTCCTCAGCGGAGGCGTCGATTCGAGCGCCATCGCGGCGCTCATTAAGCGCATGGCCGATGGCCCGGTGAAGACGTTCGCAGTGGGGTACGATGAGGCGCGGTATAGCGAACTCAGCTACGCGCGCCAGGTCGCCACAGCGATCGGGACCGATCATCATGAGGTCGTGGTCGGCATGGAGGACTTTTTCAACGCCCTGCCGCGTCTGGTCTGGCATGAAGACGAACCCATCTGCTGGCCGTCGAGCGTCTCGCTTTACTTCGTCGCGAAACTCGCGGCCGAACAGGTGAAAGTCGTGCTCACCGGCGAGGGCAGCGACGAGTTGTTTGGCGGCTATAGCCGCTACCGTTTCTATCAACTCAACCGTCAGTGGCATGACCGATACAGTGTCTTGCCCGGCGCATTCCGGAATTGGGTTCGCGGTCAGGTGACGGGTAGCCCTCTGCTTGCGGCGAACCTGAGACGGAAACTCGGCCACACGTTTCTCGCGCGCGGCGGAAGCCCGGAATCGCTTTACCTGGATAATTTCTTTTCAGCTTTTTCTCAGGAACAGCAGCAAACTTTGCTCGGAGCGGGCGCGCCGCAAGGGTCCCCATACTCGAATTTCCTGCGCTACTGGAATCCGGACGGCGCCACGGGGCAAGCTCCGTCTCTCTTGCGGCGGATGCTCTATGCCGATCAGAAAACGTATCTCGCCGAATTGCTTATGAAGCAGGATCAGATGAGTATGGCCTGCTCGATCGAGAGCCGCGTGCCATTTCTCGATCACACCTTCGTCGAATTCGCCGCGACGGTTCCGGACAACCTAAAAATTCGCGGCGGCGTCGCCAAGTACATCCTGAAAAAGGCCGTCGAGGATCTTCTGCCGCACAGCATCATCTATCGCAAAAAGATGGGCTTTCCTACGCCTCTGCGGCAGTGGCTGCTAGATCCGCGAGCCGAAGGCCTCTTCAAGCTTCTCCGTTCCCCCGAAGGCCTGCTCTCACAGTACCTTGACCGCGAGGCGCTTGACTCCCTCCTCGACCGCCACCGCCGCGGCGTCGAAGACGCAACCGACCGCATCTGGCGCCTCCTGAATCTTCAACTTTGGGGCAGCCGTTTCATTACCGGGGAGCGCGACGTGGAATTGTTCGCGGGTGCCGCGCGGCCGCGATGAAGATTCTCTGGGTCAAGTCGGACTTCCTTCATCCCACGACCAAGGGCGGCCAGATCCGCACGCTCGAGATGATTAAGGTGTTGAAGCGCCGGCATGAGATTCACTACGTCGGCTTCGAGGACCCCGCCCAGCCCGAAGGCGTCGCGCGCAGCGGCGAGTACTGCCACCGGGCATATCCCATCCGGCATTACGTGCCCGACAAAGCTTCTTTGGCCTTTACCGCGCAAGTGCTGAAAGGGCTCTTCTCACCTATTCCCGCGGCGATCTACCGCTACGCGTCCGAGGACATGAAACACACCGTTGACCGCCTGATCAATACGGAGCGCTTCGACCGCGTGGTCTGTGATTTTCTGATTCCATCGATCAACATCTCCCGCATGGACCGTGCGCTTTTGTTTCAACATAACGTCGAGTCCATCATTTGGCAGCGCCGCGCCGAGCACGGAGGAGGCTCACTGGCCAGACTATTTCTGCAGTTGCAAACCGAGCGGATGTTCCAATATGAGGACCGCGTTTGCCGCGAAGCCGGACATGTGGTCGCCGTCTCTCCGATCGACGCGAAACTGATGCGTAACCTGTTCGGGTTGACGCGCCTTTCCTCGATTCCGACCGGCGTGGATATAGACTATTTCTCCCCTCTTCACACACCCCTGATGACGGATCTGGTCTTCGTGGGATCGATGGATTGGCTTCCCAACGTGGACGGCGTGCTCTATTTCGTCCGCGAGATCCTGCCCGCAATCCGGCGGAAGCGGCCGGATTGCTCGATTGCAATCGTAGGAAGGACGCCACCGCCCGAAGTGATAAAGCTCGCCCGCGATCCGAATATTCTGGTAACGGGGACCGTCGTCGACGTCCGGCCGTTTCTGTGGGGCGCGCATGCTTCAATCGTGCCGTTGCGGATTGGCGGCGGCACGCGTCTCAAGATCTACGAATCCATGGCGGCCGGAACGCCGACAATTTCGACCACCATCGGCGCCGAAGGCCTGGAAATCAGTTCGCCTGATAACATTCGCATCGCCGATTCACCGGCGGATTTCGCGGAGCAGTGCCTGGAGTTGCTCGGGGACGGCGCGGCGCGCAAAGCAATGGCCGCAAACGCCCGGGATTTCGTCGCGCGAAGATTCTCGTGGGGCCGGATCGCCAGCCGGTTTGAAGAAATTCTGGAGCAAAGCCCAGGCGCGCGTTAGACGCGGACGTTACCACCCGGGACTACTGGGGGTCACTCCTCCTATGGTCAAGAATCGCACGCAACTAAGGCACGGCCAGCCCAGAAAACGCCCAAAACCCCGTTTGCGCGAGAGCCCATGAAACGGCCGCTTTCTTCTCCCAGTTCAGTTGCCAGGGGGCTACAAGGCCGATGTGCTCCTGGCCGAAAACTTTAGTGTTTTCACATGGAATGAGACTGGAGTCTCGTCGGGCGAGGAAGCCGTTTGGCACGAGGCCCGGCCCCGTACCGGTCTTCCCTACACTGGGCGACTTCACATGAGCCTGGAAAACGGCGCTTTCCGAATCACCCTTTCACGGGGACTTGCTCAAGTGAAATCAACTGCATCCGTCAACGGTTCATAGCACATCCAGGGCCCAACAACGCGCGACTTGGCAGGCAGCCAGCCGGTTGTTGGAACAAGGAGTTCTCGCAGCTCGTATCTCCATCCGGGGAGGTGACTTATCAGCCTGGCGTCAACCAACAACGGGGCACTACTGCTGTGCGCGATGACGGCCGCGGCGCTGTGCGCGCTATCCGTCGCCGCAATTGATGGCCCCTTGGCGATTGCTCTTTCTTCGGTTTCCCTGGACACCAAGCGCTGGATTCATCAAGGCGTGAGCCTTTGCGAGGTGTTGTTCGGGTTCCGCGTCTCTCCGTTCTTGTTTGGCGGTTTGCTGATCGTGGCGGGACTCGCAACGTTGCCGCGCAAGCGAGGTTTGCTGCCATGGGCGTTTCTCTTCATCGGGCTTCCCCATGTGACCGCTCGATTCGTGGCCGACATCCTCAAGCCTCCGTTTTCACGCCTTCGACCGTTCGAAGCTTTTGGACAAGACGGCTGGCATGATGTGTGGTTCGCTTCCGTCGGAAACAGTTTTCCATCCGGCCATGCTGTCCATTTCTGGAGCCTCTTCTTTCCGCTGGCGATACTGTTCCCTAAGCACCGAATCGCACTTGTGGTCCTGCCCGTCCTCATCTCTGCCGCTCGAGTCATTGTCAACGACCACTATTTGAGCGATGTCCTGGCCTCCATAGCGCTAGCTGCCACTCTCACGGCGGTGTTCGCCCGCACTCTGCTCAAGCGAGGACAACGGAAGGTCGCGTAAGCCCATAGACTGGCCCGAGGTCCTAACCCAAACGGACACAGCCAAACGGCGTCGCGCCGCCCGGTCGCGCCGCGCAAGAAACTGGCCCGGCCGCCGGCGACGGTACCGGAGGCGCGCCTCGCGCATCCCGGCGCGGGCAATGCGCCAGCCCGTCGAGGTTTAGTTCGCGGTCTCCTGGCGACCAGGCAGGGGCTATTCCTCGTGAGCCGGACATCATCTGGAATCGAGCGCCTAGCGTATCAGAGGGAGGACTCGTGCCTTGAGCTCCTTTAGAAACGCGTCCTGCTTTGTGAATACGGCAAAATGGCCGGCTCCATCAATCGCGGCGAAGACCTTGCGCGGGGCGCGCAGCGACTTCAGGTAGGCTTTGGCCAAACTCGTTGGTGTGGTGAAATCCTCGGCACCCTGGTGACTGCATTATCTCTTGCGCTGCGGTTGCGTTTGGGGCGGCAAGTAATCTGCGTCCGCGATCTGCTGGGCCGCCATGTCCATCCCACACGCAGACAACGCCATGATTAGACGGGGTAGCCGGACCATGGCGGGAACCTTCATGTTTCTTCCAATTCTAGCCCCGCTCACGCTCAACGTCCGCTCGCCCCCGCCCGCCTGCGGCGACTCGGAGATCCACCCAACGATCAACGGCGTAGCGTAGAATTTTCCTGCGGCCTGACCTGCGCGAGTCCGCTGGGAGCCCGCCAAGGACCGCAGTTTCTTTAGCGTGCAATTTTCGACCATTGGAGGAGTGACCCCTACTGGGACATCACGGAACCGCAGGCTCCCGCAGCGGTCTGTTTTTGGAGGCGGCAATCGATATATTCACCTCGGATTCAGGGGGAGATCCCACAGTAAATTTGCAGCAGGCTACTGCAAAATTTCGTTTGCCGCTGTACCACTGAACCGCTGTTTTGATGTTCAGCCTGCACGCTGTGATAGCTTTGGTTCGTGCTCGTGTCGAGAACAGTGCCAATCCAACTGTTGATCCTCGCCCTCTTCGCTTTAACCGGTTGCAGCCGTAAACAACCGCCGCTCTCACCGCAAGACGCCCTCAAAACGCTGCAAATCGATCCTGCCTGGCGCGTCGAACTCTTTGCGGCCGAACCTCTGTTCGCGGACCCCGTCGCCATGGAGATCGACGAAGACGGGCGCATCTATGTAGTCCAGAATTCCGGCTATCCGCTCGATACCCAGCCCGGCGCGGGCAAAGTCTGGCTGCTCACCGATACCGATAGCGACGGTAAACCGGACAAATCCACGCTGTTCGCAGACAAGCTGATCCTCCCTACCGGCGTGATGCGCTGGAAAAAGGGCATCCTCGTCACCGACGCTCCGAACGTCTGGTACCTCGAAGATACCGATGGCGACGGCAAGGCGGACGTGAACCGCGCCGTGCTCACTGGCTTCGCTTTCACCAATCCGCAGCACACCGTCAACTCCCCTACCTATGGCCTCGACAACTGGATCTATCTTGCCCACGAAGGATTTACCAACGCCGTCGTGTTCGCCGAGAAGTTCGGCGACAAGGGATCCGACATTCAGTTCGCAGCCCACCCTCAAACGCCGACCGTAAAGAACGAACGCCGCAACGTGCGCTTCCGCCCTGACAGCTTTCAGCTCGAGACCACGTCCAGCACCTCACAGTTCGGTCTTGCTTTCGACGACTACGGCCATCTGCTCACCTTGAATAACTCGAATCACGCTCGCGCGGAGGTCCTCGCGGCCCGCTATTTGGCGCGTAACCCGGACCTGGCTATCGGGTCGGCCATGCAGGACGTTTCCGATCACGGCGCGGCCGCTCAGGTTTTCTTCATTACGAAGAATCCCCGATTCGAGCTTATGAGCGGCGCCGGCACCTTCACATCCGCCTGCGGCATCACCTGGTTTCAAGGCGGAACTTTCGTTGCCGAGCCGGTACACAGCCTTGTGCACCGCGACCTTTGGACGCCCGCCGGAGCTACGTTCCAGGCCAAACGCGACCAGCCGAACGTCGAGTTCCTCGCTTCCACCGACAACTGGTTCCGCCCGGTGAATTTCTATGTGGGTCCGGACGGCGCACTCTACGTCCTCGATTATTACCGCAAGGTGATCGAACATCCTGAATGGACATCCCGCGACGTTTACGCATCAAAGGAGATCTACGACGGCAAAGACCGCGGACGCATCTATCGCGTGATGCCCACCGACCTTAAGACATCTCCCATTCCCCGGCCGCGCCTCAGCCAGTCCTCCGACGTGGAACTAGTCAGCTACCTGGAAAAGCCCGGCATCTGGTGGCGGCGCACCGCACAGCGATTGCTCGTGGACCGCAAGAGCGAACAGGCCGCCGCTCCTCTGAAGCAGATGGCGGAGTCGGGTAAGTCTCCACTCGGACGGTTGCACGCACTCTGGGCGCTCGATGGACTCGGCAGACTCGACGAAGCCACTATCGAAAAAGCCCTCGGCGATTCCGAAGCCGGCGTACGGGAGAACGCGATCATCCTGGCCGAATCGCGGCTTTCGAAACTGGCAGCCGCCTTGCTCAAAATGGAAAATGACCCCGATCCGCGCGTGCGGTTTCAGTTGCTCGCGACGCTCGGCTCGGTGCGTACGTCCCAGGCGGCCACCGCGCGGAAACAGTTGCTGGACCGCGACGTCGAAGATCGATGGGTGCAAATGGCGGCTCTCAGCGCGTCGTCCGAGCAAGCGCTGCCGGCGCTCGAAGCGGCAATCGCCTCCCGTGGTGCGAACACGCCCGGCCGCGCCAGCTACATTCAGCAATTGGGATCCATCATCGGCGCTCGCGGCAGGGCGGCGGAATTGACCAAGGCATTCAGCATGGCGGAGTCTCCGGAGAAGGAATCCGAGTGGAGGAGAGCCGCGGAGCTCGAAGGCCTCGCCGCGGGACTGCGTTTCCGCCGAGCCTCGCTCGCTCCGTCACCAGTGCTGCTGAAGCTCTATCTGGACAGCGCTCCAAGCGTTCGGAGAGCGTCACTCAAATTGCTTGAAATCTCCGGGCTCCCTCCGGGCAGTGATGCGGCGATACAAAAGTCGGCTACGGCAGCGGCGGATCGTAAGCAGGCCGCCGACCTCCGCGCTGATGCCATCAGCCTGCTGGCTTTGTCTCCATCGGGCAAGGGCGACGAGTTTTATCAGAAACTGATCGATCCGGGCGAACCCGAAGAGGTGCAGATGGCAGCCGTGCGTGCCCTGGGCAAACAGAAAGGCACAGCCGCCGCGGCATTCTTTCTTGCACGTTGGCGCGCCATGACTCCCGCAATTCGCACGGAGGCGGGCGGATCGCTAATCTCCGATCCAGAGCGATTCCAGTTGCTGCTTTCGGCGATCGAAAAGGGCGATGTGCAACCGTGGTCCTTGCCGCTGCGCCAGCGAATTCAGATGCAGATGAACCGCGATCCCGCATTACGCGAGCGCGCCCGCGCCTTGCTCGCTGCCAGAGCGGGCAACCGCGAAGAAGTGCTGACGCGCTACCAGGCCGTTGTGGACAAGCTCGCGGGTAATCCATCGCAGGGACGTGTAACGTTTGAAGAGATCTGCGCTAAGTGCCACCAGATGAATGGCGTCGGCGCGGTGGTCGGCCCGGATCTGGCGACGGTGCGCAACCGCACGGCCGAGTCACTGCTCGCCGACATACTGATTCCGAGCCAGTCCATTGCGCAGATGTATGAGGCTTGGGTCGTCGAAACGGTTTCGAGCGGGATGCTTGAAGGCGTAATTGGCGAGCAGACTTCAACAACGATTACGCTGGTTCACGAGCAGGGTAAGAAGGACGTGATTCCGCGAGCGGCGATCAAGCAGATGTACGTATCGAACCTGTCGGCCATGCCGGAAGACGTGGATAAGGAAATCACGCCGGAGCAGATGGCCGATGTGATTGCATATCTTAAGAAACCAAATTGAAGAACATGCCGAAACTTATTGTTGTTGGTTTTATCCTCGCGCAGGCTCTTTGCGGCGATTTCCGCGCCTCCGTGGTCAAGGTCGACATCACGCCGTCCACCCCCAAGTGGCTTTTGGGATACGGGGACCGGCAATCGACCGGCGTGCACGACCCGATCTTCCATCGCATCGTAGCGATGGACGGTGGTGCGGCCAGTCGAGATGCGAAGTTTCTTCTGGTCTCGACCGATCTCTGCCTTTTTTCCCCCACCGTTTACGACGAAGTGGCCGCGCGCATTCAGAAGGACACGGGCGTGCCGCCGGTGCGCTTCTGGTGGACTGTCACGCACACGCATTCAGCTCCCGAAATCGGACCGCCCGGCGTCTACAAGGTATTGCTGAAAGGGCGGTCGGCGCATCCAGTGGATACCGAATACACGGAGCGCATCATGAGTACTCTGGTTGAGGGCGCTAAGACCGCGCTCTCGAAGCTCGAACCCGCGCGCTTGGTCATCGGGACGGGAACGTCGATGGCGAACATCAATCGCCGCGCCCGCGATGTGGACGGAAAAGTCTCGCTCGGACTCAATCCGGATGGACCGTCGGACCGTCAGATTGGATTGATCCGCATCGAAAAGCCGGACGGCGCTCCGTTGGTTTTGATGGCGAATTACGCGATGCACGGTACCGTTCTAAGCGGCAAGTTCATGGAAATCAGCGGGGACGCGCAAGGCATTGTCGCTGGCTACGTGGAACAGAAGCTTGGCGCGCCGATGCTCTATATCAACGGCGCTGCGGGGAACCTCGCGCCGATTTACAGCGTATATCCGGACCCGAGGAGCGGCCACTTGACCCAGTTCAACGTGCTGCTGGGAGACAGGATACTGGCTGCAAACCGCGCGCTCGGGCCGGCGACAGGAGACGTGCGTTTATGGGCGGGCGAGAAGTGGATCGAGACGCCGCGAAAGAAAGGCCTGGATTGGACGGAGGATTTGCCCGGCTTCGCCAAGACCAGTGCGTCGGGAGTGCCGCTGGTACGGCTGCCGATCCGCTTTTTGAGAATCAACGACACGGCCATCTGGAGCGCACCGGTCGAGATGTTCTGCGAGATTTCGATGGGCGTGCGGAATCAGTCGCCCTTCGTGAATACGTTCTATTTCGGCTACACGAACGGCTGGATCGGATATCTGCCCACGAAGGCAGGGTTCGCCGAAGGCGGCTATGAACCGGCGACATCAGTGTTCAGCGATTTGGTGGAAGCGGATGTCACCGAGGCCGTGTTGTCGTACTTGCAGGGCATTCCCCGGTAACAGCTACTAATCTAACCCGGCGAAGCCGGAACCAAACAGACCTAAACGCCGAAAGTTGGAGCCTCCCCAAAAGCACACCAAAGGCCTATCAAGGGGTTACTCCTCCAATGCCTCCAATGGTCAAAACTTGCACGCTAAGGAAACTGCGGCCCTGGAAACGCCCCTGTCCGAAAACCCATTACGAGGGACCCTGATGAGAGGGCCGCTTTTCTTGGCGTCTGCAAGGCCAATCTGCTCCTGTCCGAAAACTTCAGTTGTTTCACATGGAGTGAGACTGGAGTGTCGTCGGGCGACGACGCCGTTTTCGGGGAGTTTGTCGTGGCCCTAGCTTGAGACTGGGCCTGGGCCGCACCTGTTGATTCAGCGCGGAGAAACTTCCGTTTTGCTCCCAGCCGGAGAGAGTCTACTGCATCGGGCGAGCTAGGAATGCCGCACGGCGGCGGAGGTCGGATCCGGCCGAGTGCACAATACCGCGTCGATTAGCGGGCGGAGCGGTTGGCCGGAACGGCCCGATCAAAACGACAACTTCAATCCCAATTGCACGTGCTGTGGAATTGCTCCCCGCCGCCGTATTCACCACGCGTCCGAAGCGAACATCTAGCACCGTGGCGCTCGGGTTCGCGAAGACCGCTCGGTTACTGACCCAGGTAGTGATGATGGCGGCGTCCCGCAATGCGCCGAGCGATCCGGTGTTGACGAAGAACGCAGTGGAGAGCCAGGCCGCCTACAGGCGCCCAGCGATCTTGTCGAGGCCCGCTTGGGCGCAGGCAGCGTCGGCATCTCCGCTAGGTGCGCCGCCGACGCCAATCGCGCCGATCACCTCATTGCCGGCGCGAATCGGCAGGCCGCCCCCGAGAGCGATAGTCCCCTCGATAGAGCGTAGCCCAGGATTGGATTCGCTCCGCTGGATGAAGTCGCTACTCGGAATGCGGAACGCCAACGAGGTGAATGCCTTCTTGCGCGCCGTGTCTACCGTGTGCGGGCTGGTGTTGTCGTCGCGTAGCACAGCCTTGATTACACCCGCGCGATCCAAAATGACGACGGTGACGCGGAAGCCGTCGGCACGGCATTTTTCCACGGTGGCCAAGGCCGCATCGTTCGCCATGGACATCGACACATTTCGCTCCGCGACGAGTCCTTCGGGTGGCACCTGGCCGAAGGCCATACTGCTGACAAACAAGGTCACCATCAGGAATGAAGCTGGTTTCATACGGGAGAGTGTAGCACGGTGGTTAGATCGGCCGCCGCCAGCGGCTTCGTTCTTGTCGCACAGCGTAGAGCCAATCAGCCCATCACCCGTACAAGTTTCCATCCCTTGACGATGGACCAAGAGAGAACCCTTGCTCCCACTCACAGACGCACCCGGATGTGTTCTAGCGGCCCGAGAGCTCCGCCCTGAAAGCGTAGAGTTTTCACCGCCACCCCTCGGCCTACGCGAGCCCCGTGATGAGCCCGCCACGGCCGCAGTTTCCTTAGCGTGCAATTTTTGACCATTGGAGGAATGACCCCATCAACATTGGCTCCGGTGCATACCCGCGCGGAAGGATTTCCTGCCAGAAACGTGCAGAATCCAGATGTTGAGGTACTGACTAAGTGCACAGTCATAAAATGGGGCCGGCGGCCTGCTGCCAGGAGATCAGCGGTGTGATCCTGCGCCCCAGGGACGTTCTCAGGCTGACCCGATGAATGCAAACTTCCCCGTCACAACCCGGCTTTAGCCGCCGCGTTTTCGAGGAACAGCGATCCTTCCCGAATGTAGCGCCGGACGGTTCCGACGTGGCGGTGCCCCGTTTGAGCCATAATGGATCGCTCGGAAGCTCCGGCGGCTGCCGCGGAAGTGGCAAGACCCGCGCGCAGAGAGTGGCCCGCGTAAAACCGCGCGTCGAGACCGGCTAGGGACGCGAGCCGCTTCACAATTAGCGCGACCGCGCGATCAGACAGCCGCTCCTCCGCCACCTGTCCATGACGGTTAATACTTCGAAACACAGGTCCGGCGGCGCGCCCGATCACAGCGAGCCACGCTTCGGCCGCTCGCACAGCACACGTCTGTGGGTTTGCGCCCGCTGGAATGCCTATCCGTCTTCCCTGCCCTTCCTGATCCGTCTTCGAGCGCCTGAGATTTATGATCAAACCCGCCGAAACAAATTTCACGTCGCCCGTATCGAGTCCAATCAGTTCCGAGCGCCGGAATCCCCCGGCGAAGCCCACCAGCAACAGCGCCCGGTCGCGAATTCCTTGAGCGGTCGAGGGCAAACGATCGACGATCGCGCGGAGGTCTTCCACGCGTAACGGATTCTTCCCAACCTGCGCCGAGCCGTTGGTTCGGCGAATGCCAGCAAGTACGGACCTGACGACCATATGACGGGTCGGTGATTCGAATCCGCCCATCTGATGGGCCTGCGAAATGGAGGATATCCGTCGAACCAGTGTGCTGGTCCGTGTTGATGCTGCCAGATCTGAGAGATAGAGAGCAATGGTCTGCGGCTCGGCAGGCAGCGGTAGTTGGCTCCTTTGGGAGCACCATTCGGAAAAGTGTCTCCAGTCCGATGCGTACGCTCGGCGGGTGTTTTCGGCTTTCGACTGCCGGAGGTATTCCTCGGCCCGGTCAAGCGCAGGGGCAATGGAAGCCGTTCCGAAATCCTGCACTGTCATAAAGTCAGGCATGTCTGCGATTGTAGCAGAAACAAGCTTCCGATACCGTTCTATTATCGGAAGTTATGACACTATTCAAATTGCACACGTGCGCATAATCGCCCTCGCGTAGTGTAACCTTGATGCATGCCGGACAAACCGTCGTGGTTTCTAGAAATACCATCCATTCTTGAGCGTCTCCGTTCCATGCGGGCACCGGTCGTCGGTCGGGCCGTGATCGAGTCCGAGTTCGGCCTTAAACGGCGCCAAGCCATTTATCTCATGAACAAGGTTGGCGGGTGGCAGGCTGGACGGACGTTTCTGATCGAGCGCCTGAAGTTAGTCGAGTGGCTCGAAGGTCAGGCACGGGGAGAGGATTTTGCCATTGAAGAGCGCCGGCGCTCTCGCCTTCATGCATCGCTAGCGGAAGCGCGGCGAACCTTTTCCGCGCGGCAGATTCGAATCGAGTCCGGTTCCCTGCCCTCCGCCGAAGGTCTGCCGGATGGAATCGAGTTGCGACGAGGAGAGCTTCGGATCGAGTTTGCAGGCGCCGAGGATCTATTGAAGAAGCTCTTTGAACTCTCGCAGGCCATTGCAAGCGATTATGACGAATTTTGTCGTCGGTTTGTACTAGAATGATTGACTCATGAATTTGTCGCGACTATCATGACTCTATAGGCATGCGCGCAAAGCTAGAGGAACGCTTCACTTTGTATACCGCGTCGCAGGTTGCCCGTGCGCTCGGCATCAGCAAGCGGACCCTCGACCGAATGATCAAGGACGGAAGAATCCCGTCGCCAGCCAGATCCGGCAATGGCTATCGCTTCTGGACGCCACCTGAAATGGAGCATCTGGAACGTCAATCCAAGGAGTTAACTCATTGATAAGACTGGTAGTTTGCAACCAGAGAGGGGGCGTGGGAAAAACCACCACAGCCATGACCCTAAGCCGCCATCTTGCCGACCAAGGGCTGAAAACTTTGCTTGTGGACGCCGATCCGCAGGGTTCGATCGCGACCATACTTCGTTTGAAGCCCGAGTATTACCTCTACGACTTCCTGATCCGCAAGTTTCACCTTCGGGATTGCGTGGTCCCGTCGAGTCCAAATCTGGACATCCTGGTGGGCGGGAGAACTACGATGGACGCCGAGACCCAGCTCACGAGCCAGGTAGCGCGGGAGCGGTATTTCGAAATCCTCTTTCCAACCTACGATCAGGTCTATGATGCTGTAATCGTTGATGTTGCGCCGTCGATCAGCCTCATGCAGACCTGCGCCATGGTTTACTGTCAACAGTTGCTCGTGCCGGTCGCCATGGACATGCTTAGCGTTTCAGGCGCCACCTCGGTACTTGAAACAGCGGCAACTTTCAGCGCCCTGGTACGTACGGCCATCAGGCCGGTCGCACTGCTTCCGACGATCGTCGACCGGCGCGTCGGACTCACGGACTTGATGATGCAAACCGTGCGTTCCATGTCGGACCGCTTCGGGGTTCCGGTGTTGAATCCGATCCGCGTGGATGCGTCCGTCGGCAAGTCGCAGCGATCGCGGCAGTTCCTGGCCGATTTCGATCGTCATTCGAGAGCATTTGAGGACTATACGCTTGCCTTCCAGGAGCTTCTGGTGCTGTTAAAGGATCAGGTACCCGCCCATGTCACAGCCGAAACGGCAGGTTAACCGCGAGAAGCCGGTTTTCGATCCAAACCAGGAACTCGACGACCTGCTAAACACGCCCCATACCAAGGTCAGCCTGGGCTTTCTGGGCTACGCAAATCCGTCATCACCCGACCTTATGACGGAGCGATCCGACATACCAGCCATAATGTCAGTGGATGATAACAAGACGGTAGGAGTCATACCGTCAGGTGGCGCACCGGGCAAGCAGAAGATTTGGAAGTGCGGACGCGTCCAGGACGGGCATTCGCATGTGGAACAGATGGTTTACCAGGCGCTGCGTGAGCGCGGCGAGTTGCAGGCAGACGGGAGCCATAGGGTCTTGATCGGTCTTTCAGCCCTGGCTTCGGCGTGCTGCGTGAGCGTGCGGCGCATTGGACTGATAGTGCGGCGGCTTATTCTGAAGAAGAGCCTGCAGGTACTGACGCCCGAAATCAGCGCGAAAAGCCAGGCGCGCAGTTATGTTGTTCGCACGGAAGTGCAGATTCTCACGGATCGACGGACCCAGGGTTTGGCGTGGGTCATGCGACGGCGCGGCGTGGAATTCGTCGATCCCGGAACGGGATTGCCAGTCTTCACGGCTGAGGATCTTGAAGAAATACCAAGACCTATTGCCATATCATCTGGACCTGCCATTATGACGGCCCCGTCCTAAAGACCGGACCTGTCATAAAGTCTCCCTGATGTGGGGCAGCGCATCGGCCAATCTCTAGTTCTTCCACTTCCATGTCTTGCACCATCCATAGTCGGTCATAACCGCATCAGCTTAAGGACCTAATGACGGCCCTGGAGAGACCTTCGACCTCGAAGGTCATACCAGCAGGACCCGACCATATGGCTCCTGCTGCCAATCGGTCGAAGTAGATGCGACAGGCGAAACCGCCGACGCAATACGCTCATCGCATCGAATCTGGTGTTCTCCCCCGTCCGGCTTTGGTGATTGCCCACCCGATACTTGACCTCCCAAGGTCGATCCCGAAACGCCGCTCGAGGGTCAGCACCGCCGCCGCGAAATCAATAGAAAGGGCAGGGGATAACAGGATCCGTCATTATGGCCGGAGCCGTCATAAAACCGATGGCTAATCCACCCTTCTCGCGTCATAACTTCAGGTGATTGGGAGTCCCGTAGTTTGACGGCAACTTTTAACGTTTCCGAGCTTCGAGAAGGCGGATGCCACGGACCACACCGATGTCCCGTCATCGCTATCTGCCGCGCTTCGGCACGGCGCCGCGTTGGGTGTCGTAATCACTGCCGCTGGTGCTGTTCAGCATCACCGTGGCGGTCACAGTCATCCTCAAAGCGAACGTCGAAGCGCAGGCCGGAGCTTATGCCACCGGCGTGCTGGTGCTGATGTTCTCGGCGCCATCGCGGCGTAGTCGTTGTGGCGCGACGGCGGTGGCCTACTAAGGCGAAACGGGCCTCATGGTCTGCACCATCCTGCTCCGCCACTGGGAGTGGACTCCCGATGACGACGTTCGTCCGATGATCTTCATTGATGAGCGATTAGTTCGCCCCCTTGCCGAACGGATACAAAGACCGCGCAGCCAGGATGCGGGCGTTCGTCCTGCTGGTGTTGTAGAATCCCACCGTTGTGTTGAGACGGAAGAAATACGCATCACCGGCCTTGGCGGGGAACTTACCCTCAACGCCATCGCTGCCACCGCCGGCCACCATCAGTCCTTCGCCTTCCAGCAGAAGATAGATCTCTTCCTCGCGATCATGGTTATGCGGAAAGTTGGTGCCATCGGGCTTGATGTCCATGATGAACAGACTGGTCAACACGGCACCCGCGGCGATACGGTCGCGGGTGCTGCGCGTATCGCCGATGAGCAGTTGATACAGCGTCGACGGCGGGTGATTGCCGACCACCTGTTTTTTCACATCGGCGGCGTTGGCGATCTGAATCTCCTTGCCGCCGGCGCGGCCTTCGGGAACGCGGTAGCCCTGCTGCACGAGTTCGATGCCCGCGGCGGCGGCGCTGAGTTCGATCGCCGTGCCCGCCGGCACGTAGACAAAGTCATCGCGGCGCAGCGGCTTGCCGTTGAGCGCGCCTTCGCCCTTCATGATGAACCACGACTGTTCCTCGCGGCCGAGTGTGAGCGGCGCGCACTTGCCGTTCGCATCGACGGCAATGCGGGCAAAGCGCGCCACGCCGCGCGCCACCGCGGCCCGCGGCGCGCCTTCGCCGAACACGGGATACACGCGGCACGAAGGCGTTGTCAACGGCGTGGCGGCCGCCGCGGCGTTGGCCAGGTTTGTCCGCAGAAACGTCGGATTCACCGCCCGCTCTTCAGCGGCGAGCACGAGTCCTGTCAGCAAGAGGAAGATCGTTTTCATATCTCAATCAACTCCACCCGGTAGCGGGCCAGTTCATCCCGGTTGATCTCGATGCCGAGCCCTGGACCCGTGGGTACCTGTATCATGCCATCTTTCTTGTCCACCTGGACCGGCACGGTGGTCAATCCCCATGCCGGGCTTTCGTGCGGCAGGTGCAACTCGAACAACACCGGCGGCGGGTTCCACGCGGTTGACGTATCAGGGAAACAGGCCACCCAGTGCATCTCCGAAGCGATGCGCACCGGCGTGCCCCAACTGTGCGGGACAAGCCGGACGCGGGCGATCCAGGCGGCGTAGGAGATGCGCCTTCCTCCGGTGAAGCCGGCTTCGCTGATGTCCGGCTGCACGATGTCGACGATGTGCTTGTTGATGTAGTTCTCGATCACCCAGTCGATGGGCAGGGCTTCCCCGCTGGCAAGCGGGATCTTCAGGGCGGCGCGCAGCCGGCGGTAGCCCTCGAGATCGTACTTGTTGATCGGCTCCTCCCAGAATTCGAGATTGAGTTCTTCCAACCGGCGGCCGAGCGAAACGGCGGTGCCGTCGTCGTAAGCGCCGGGCGTGCCGGAGTCGATGCCGAGGTGAACGCCGTCGCCGATCGCTTTTCGCACGGCCGTGAGCACCTTCACGTCGGTGTTGGGATCGTAACCGGTTTTCACCTTGGCGGCGCGGAAGCCAATGTCCTTGGTCCAGTGGCGAATCTCTTCGGCGAATCCGGCCTCGAGCGGGCTCCAGTTTTTGCGGTAGCCGGCCGAGGCGTAGGGCATGACGCGCTTGCGGCGCTCCTTGCCGAAGAGCGCGGAAACGGGCTTGCCGAGCGCTTTGCCCATGATGTCCCACAAGGCGACGTCGAGGCCGCCGGGCGTGTTCAACTGCCGCGGTGGCGTGCGGAACGGCGGCGCGCTGAGTTCGCCGATCTGGTCGAAAATCGCTTCGGCTTCAAACGGCGAGCGGCCGATCACGAGATCGCGCTGCTTGCGCAACACCTCACCGCCCCATCCGCCATCGCCCCATCCGGTGATGCCTGAGTCGGTCTGGACTTCGATCACGCTCGCGCCGACGGCGGTCATGCCCAACACTCCGCCCGGCGCGCAACAGTAGCCCATCGGCTCTTTCAACTTCTGCGAAAGGCGATGGACCTTCATGCCGGTGATCTTGATGGGCGGAACGTTGGCCGCTTCCACCCGCGGCGCGGCGGCCATCATCGCCGCGCCCTTTAGCGCGTGTTTAAGTAAGTCTCTGCGTAACATCACCGGCTCCTGTGTCTAAAAGGTTATTCGCGAAGCGAACTGTAATATTCTCGCGGGCTCTGCGTTGCGCGCCAGCCCGAACGTGGCGCTTCCGAAGAAGCGGTCTGGACCCGGGCCGCGACTCGAGAAGTTCACAGTGTTCAGACCGTTAAACGCCTCGGCGCGGATCTGCCACACGATGCGTTCGCGGATGCGGGTGTCCTTTGTCACGGTGAAGTCCCAGTTTTGCAGACCGGGCAACCGCGTGTGCGGTTCGGTGCGCGATACATTGCCGAACGTGAACGGAGCCGGTGCCGAGAATGCCGCGCCGTTGATGAAGATGCGATTGCGCAACTGCGCCGCGGTCGGATTCGGGCTCACGCCCGGCACGCGGTTGGGCCGCTGGCTGCCGCCGAGCGAGTTGTCCTGGGCGGGCGTGTTGCCGATGCTGAACGGGTATCCGGAGCGCAACGCGGTGATGCCCGCGATGCTCCAGCCGGAGACAAACTGGCCGGCCAGTCCCTTCACGCCGCCGAGCCACGCCTTGCCGTTGCCGAACGGCAATTCGTAAAGGTAGTTCACAACGAAGTTGTGCGTGTTGTCGAGAGACGAAATCGACTTCTCCAGGTCGTTGCGGTAGGTGTTCTGGATGTTGGAACTATCGGGATTCTGCCAGGTGTGGAACGGCTCGGCATCCTCAATCAACTTGGCCAAAGTGTAAGCGCCAAGGATGGTGAACCCGCGCGCGAAGCGGCGCTCGACTTTGAGTTGCAGCGAGTGATACGAAGACGATCCGTATTGCCGCAGGTTGGCGCCGACGCTCAGGTACTGCGGGTAGGGCCGCAACAATTGGCCGCGTGTAATGGTGGGCGCGCCGAGCGATCCGGCGATCTTGCCAGCGAACGGATTCGCCACGCGTTGGAAGAGCGCGTCGCCGAGGCGCAGGTCCTGTTCGCGCAATTGATTCTCCTGCGCCGACAGGGCCCCCTGCAGATGCGTGCCTTTGGTGCCGGCGTAGGCGGCATCGATCAGCAAGCCAGGTACCGGTTCGTTCTGGACGCTGAAGTTCCAGCTCTGCAGGTACGGCGAGCGGTCGCCGCGCTCGACGAACAGAACCGTGCCGCCGAGCGCCGAAGCCTCGCGTTGGTTTACGCCCGGCACCGGCGGAGGTCCGTCGGGAAACGGGTTCGCCAGGCCCCATGGCAGCGGCGTCACCGGATCGAGGATGGTGAGAATCTGCTGTGCATAAAAGCCGGTGCTGGCGGTGCGGTCATAGCTGCCGCCGGACCAGGCGGGCTGAACAAAGAAGATGCCGTAGCCGCCGCGGAACACCGTGCGCCGCAGCGCGTTCCAGGCGAAGCCGATGCGTGGGCCCCAGTTGTTGAGATCCCAGTTCCGCGCCGTGCGGGGCATTCCGTTCGTTGTGGGGAACAACAATGCCCCTGGCGTGTTGGTGACTGGGTTGAGCGCGCCGCGGTCAAAGTTCGCCACCTGGTTGAAGCGCTCCGTCATCGGTGTATGCAGGTCGTAACGCATGCCGATGTTCAACGTCAACTTCGGAAGCAACTGGATGTCGTCCTGGAAGTAGCCGGCCTGGTACTTCTGCTGGTAAGCCATGCCGGGCATGGCCGTGATCTCGCTGCGCGTAGGCATGCCCAGCAGGAACGTGGCGAAGCCGTGGCCGTCGGTCGGAGAGTTGCGAAGCGGATTAGGGCCCTGGGTCAAGGCGCGTGAGAATTGCAGCGCTCCCGACACAAGGCCGGGCCGGTACCAGTTGAACTGCACAACGCGGAAGTCGCCACCCCACTTCATAGAATGGCGGCCGCGAATGCGGCTCACGCTGCCCTGCAGACTATACGTGTTTCCGATCTCCGAACCGTTGTCGTTGGGGCTTCCGATCTGGCTGAACTCCCATGAGATCTGGGGAAACAGGTCGGGCGGAATGCTCGACGGGAAGCCGATTTTCGCGGGCCCATCCTGAAACGCGCCGGGACTGCGCCGGGTGGAATTCTGGCGGCTGAAGCCGGCTCGCAGGTTGACGAGGAAGTTCGCGGAGGCGATCAGGTCATAGTTGAACACGGCGTTCCGCGCCTCCGGGTAACGGCCGCGGGAGTTGTCGGCGATGGTGCCGAGCAAATTCGGAAACTGATCGTTCACCGAGCTGTGGCTGTAGCGCCCAAAGACCTTCTGCCGGTCGCTCAAGCTGTGATCGATGCGAATAGTGAACTGGTCCTGGTCGACCAGGCCGGAGTTGCTCGATCCGTAGTTGTCCGTATTGCTGCCGTTCACGCCGGGCAGGTTCGGGAGCGGAACAAAGCTGAGGATCTTGCGGGCGTTGTCGGGAATGCGGCTTCGCGGGATGACGTTGTTGGCGAAGGCGTCGCGGACAAAGCCGCCCGCGCCGTCCGGACGCGTTGTCTGCGGATCGTACAGGCGGAGGAAGCGGCCCTGGGCATCCCGGAAGCTGGAAAAGTCGCCTTCGCGCTGGCCGGCCGTGGGCAGGCTTTGGAAGGCAGGTGTTCCGTAGCGCTGGCGGAAGGCTTCAAACTGGCCAAAGAAGAAGGTGCGGTTCCTGGCAAGCGGCCCTCCGAACGTGCCACCCTGCTGGTTGCGGATCAACTTCGGCGGCGAAGTGCGGGAGAAGAAGTTGCGCGCCGCCACCGCGTCGTTGCGGTGGAAGTAAAACAAACTGCCATGAAAGTGATTTGTGCCGCCGGGCGTGCTGATGTTCACCACTCCGCCGCCGGTGCGGCCATACTCGGCCGAGAGCGGAAAGGTCTGCACCTTAAACTCGCGCACCGCATCGAGGGAGGGAATGAAGCCGGGCTGTCCATAAGAGGAGGCGTCTGTCGGTACGCCATCGATGAGGACTTCGTTGGTGAGATCGCGGCCGCCATTGAGCTTGAAGTTGCCCTGGCCGATGAAGTTCTGCTCGCCGGGCGCCGTTCCGAACAAAGCTCCAGTATTCGCTCCTGGCGTGAGCGCCAGCAGCGCGAGAGGATTTCTGCCATTCAGCGGTAAGCCTTGTACGCGCTGGTTGTCGATCACCTGTCCCATGGCGGGCGACGTGGTTTCGAGCAGCGGCGCTTCGGCGGTCACCGAAATGGAATCGCTGACCTGGCCGATCTCGAGCGTGAAGTCGATGCGGGCCGCCTGGTTCACGTTGAGCGTGATGCCGAGACGGGACACGGTGCGGAAGCCGCCTTTCTCGACATCGAGGCGGTAACGGCCCGGGACAAGCGATACGAAAGTGTAGTTCCCCGTCTCGATAGTGGTGCTGCTGCGCTGCTCGGCCGTATCGACATTTGTGATACGAACCGCGGCGGCGGGGACAGGCGCACCGCTGGGATCGCTGACAACACCGGTGACCTGCGCACTGGTGGTTTGCGCGAAAGCGCTTTGCTGAGCAAGGCTCGCAGCAACAAGCACGAAAATCGTCCGGAGAGCGGCAGACTTAGCCATGGCAGACTCCTTTCCGCCGGAAGGCGTGTCTTGAATTATATGCCTGTCCATGGCGAACTACACGATCGGCCTGATTCAGGTGGCCGTGGGAGGCAGAGCAACCCCAGTTGGTGTTGTCCTCGCACTGCCCGGCAGATCGCGTTGGCTTTCGGCGTCGAGGTCGATAAGAATGTGGTGCGCCGTATCCTGAGCGCTCACTACCGGCCGGCATCGGATGCAGCAGGTCCATCCTGGCTGACGTTTCTCGGCCACATGATTGACTTGAGAAAACAAGAGGCATTTTCATCCACGCCGCCGGCGTGTTCGGCTTTGCCTCGGGGCACGAGATCCCGTTCTGTCCTCCCGGTGGTCGCGAAGTTCGCTCTTGGTCCGCCTATTTTTGCCGCGCGGCAACGGCAAAAGCACGGGGAAGGGAACTCCGATGGCGCCACTCCGGGCTGGTTTCATGATCTGCTACATTCACGCCGGTTGGTCAATTCTAAGCACCACCGCCCGGTCGTTTCGAGTGCCGAGAGGCCTGGTAAATTCCTGGCGAGCAGAGCATGATCATTTTGGGCGAGAGCCGAAGTGTCGCGCCTGATTATTTCTTCGGTGCTCTGCATCAAATCAAAGGCTCGACTCCGGCATCGACACCACAGTCCCGGCGCTGTTGACGCTTGCCAAGACCCACGCGAGTACAGGTCCTGGCCCACCGGCCCGGCGTGTATGAACCCGGTGGCGTTACGGAGAGAAGAATAGCCGGGCGGCGCGAGGCGTCAAATCACAGGCTTTAGCGAAGCCCGTAAACTTCCATCAACTGCGCGACGTTGGTCCGTAAATTGAATTTCTTTTCCACCGCCAGCCGGCCGGCACGGCCCATTCTCTCGGAGGCGGAGGGATCGCGCAACAGGGAAAGAATAAAGCCCGCAATCTGCCTCGAATCGCCGCGTCCGGCAAGATAGCCGGTCACGCCGTCCTCGATCAGCTCCGGAATTCCTCCAACGCGCGTGCCCACCAGGGGCTTCCCGAACGCCATGCCCTCGGCGATCACCCAGCCAAAGGCCTCCTGCCAGCGCGAGACCTGACATATCAGGGCAGCGGCCGCGAAGACGCCTTCATTGCAGGGATCGAGAATTTGTCCGGTAAAGGTCACATGGTCCTTGATCCCCATCGCCTCAGCCTTCCGCTCGAATTCGGCCCGGCCCGCGCCTTCCCCTACCAGGACAAAGTGAGCGCTCGCGTCCTCATCCAGGACAATCCGGGCGGCGTCAAGCAGGTCGGCGATCCCCTTCTCGGGAATGATCATGCTGACCTGCACAATTAACCGGCGATCCTCCGGAATACCGAAACGCCGGCGAAATCCACTGGCGGCGGCTCCATCGGCCGGAATCCGCGACAGATCCACAGCGTTGTAAATGCACATCTGTCTGCTTTCGGGAAGAGTGCCCAGCCCGGCCAGGAAGGAGCGCTTGAATTCGCTCACCGAAATCACCTTCGTCATGGGCGCGTTGATGAATCTGGCCAAGGACCGCTTCCAAAGAGGCAAAAGCTTTGGTTTGCTGTTTTCCCCTGGCGATGACTGGTCCGTAAAAAACACTTTCCCGGCGCCATGCAGCTTTCCGAGCCATGGGTATGGGCTAATGAGATCAACGAAGTGCAAGTGTAAAATCCGTGGACGGTGGCGGTGAAGAATTTTCCCCAGTTCCATCGTCGATCGCCCACTGACCGGTATGCTGGAAAACGTTTCCAACTGCACGTTGGGAAGATTCAGAAACTGCCCTACGGTTTCAGGCGGTTGATCGAGCATGCAGAGCACGCTCTTCCAGCCCACTCGCTCAAGCTGGACCGACAACTCCCGCGCGAAGGTCTCGTTGCCGCCGATTCGTATGGGATTAATGCCGAAAACGGAGACGACCGTCGGCGGATACCCGCTCATTGCGGCAGAACAGGGAGGGTGAAAGTCTGCTTCTCCGCGTCCGAACAGCGCTTTTCCAAACAGCAGCCCTGCTCCCAATATCGCGACCGGTCTTCCCAGATTTTTCGAATTGGTTTGTCTTTGACGTTCCCGGCCCTGGGAGCTCCGCTGCAAACGGTAACTTCGCCGTTGGCCTGAAACTGCAGCATCGTCAATGCGGCGCACAGGTGTCTCCGCTCATGTCCGCTGTGCCCTTGAATCGCAACGCGCATCGAGTCCGGATTCTGGAAATAGCGGATCATGGATTCGAGCTGGCCAATACTATTTGCGATCGGGAGGCCTTCACGCTTCAAGCGAACCAGTTCCTCCACCCGGGATACGGCCTTCGAGGTGTCCTTTGGCCAGTTTTCGGAGTGCTCCCACCAACGTACGTCCTCTTCAGTGTTGTAGTTTTGCTCGATCGCCTGATAGAACACTTCCATGCCGTTCTCTGCCGCGAACTTCGCGACGTTCGCCACGTCGTGGAGATTGTGCGACATGACCACGGTCTTGAGCCGGATGACGTAGCCGAGCTTCTTCTCTTCCTTCACGCGTTTCAGCGTTTGCAGGCTGGTAAAACTCTTTTCCCAAAACTTTTCGCGCCCGCGAACCAGGCTGTGTGTTTCCCCAATGCCGTCGATCGACATGGTAATCCGGCCTGGGAGGGCCAGCGCCAGTTTCTCGATACGGGATTGATCGTCCCAATAGCCGTGGGTGAGCACTTCGAGGAACAGGCCGAGTTCGGAAGCGTAAGCGGCCAGATCGGTCGTGAACGGGCGCAGGAGAGCCTCGCCGCCGCTAAAAGCGACGTGAATGGGTCCAAGCCATGAGCGGAGGTCGCGGACAACTGTTTTCCACTGATCGAGGGTAGGGCTGTCCTCCTTTCCTTTATTGCGCCAGATGTCGCAGTGGACACACTTGGCGTTACAAAGTTCGGTGAGCAGAAAAACGACGGAGGTAGGACGGCAGAGCCCGGCGAGCCGACCCCCGGCAAGTCCCCGCAGCCTATAATTCACGCCGTCATAGGCACGGCGGTATAAGGCGTCCCACTCAAGCTGCATGATCCACATGATAGCGCATTCGCGCTGGATTCCCGTTCGAAGGACGTGCTACATTTGTTAAAAGTACTCGCGCGGGCCTATTTATCGATGCGCCCGTTCGGTAGCCGACCCAACCGGGGCGCGTAGCTCAATTGGCAGAGCAAGTGACTCTTAATCACTAGGTTGAAGGTTCGATTCCTTCCGCGCTCACCACTCGAATCAATGGTTTGCGGACTATTGAATAGTGGCCGTTCTCTCAAGTACAGGGACTTTCACAGGGACTACCTCCGAATTCTCGCCCTTCTGACGGAGCGTGACGCCCGCCACCGAATCTCGTTTGGGGTCATCCGAATGTGCGAGTAGCGCTCCAACATGGATCGGCTCATGTGGCCCAGAAGCGCACGCATGGTGGACTCAGAGACGCCGTCACGAAGGGCGCACACGACACGCACAACACGCACACGACTGAGGTTGTATCGCTCTCTTCGGCGTGGTACATTCTTACCGGCTGAGAGCGGCAGTGCACTCAGCGAAAAGATCAGAAGGTCCGGCATTTGTACCCGCTAACTGATCCGAGTCGCCACGGACCTGAAGGTAAGCATCGATGTTTCTACGCACTCTGGTTATCCTAACCGCCGCGGCCAGCCTGGTTACGGCGCAATCGTTCACCGGCCGCATTGTGGGCACTATCACCGATTCCACGGGTGCGGTGGTGCCAAATGCCGAAGTGAAGGCGGCCGATCCGGCTACCAATCGCGTTTTGCGCGCTACCTCCAACGCCGACGGCAATTACGCATTCAATGAACTGCCGCGCGGCGAGTACTCGATCGAGATCGCGGTCGCGGGCTTCAAGCATGTCACGCGGCGCGGCATTCAACTGGCGATCGGTCAACAGGCGCGCGTGGATGTGCGGCTGGAAGTGGGCGCGGTGTCCGAGGCCGTGGAAGTGGTGGCGGATGCCTCGCTCCTGGAAACGGTTGATTCGGTGCTCGGCAAGGTAGTGGACAACAAGCGCATCACCGAACTACCGCTGAACACGCGCAACGTCTTCTCGCTGCTCTATCTCACGCCGGGCGTCACCGGCAGCGTGAGCAGCACCTACAGCACCGGATTTGGCATCAACGGCGCGCGCAACTCGATGCTGGATATTCTCGTGGATGGTGTCAGCACCGCGCATCCCACCGTGAACGGTTTCTCGGGCAACTCGACGTTCCCGCCCGTGGAGGCCATCGCCGAATTCAAAGTAATGGGCGCGAACTACTCGGCCGAGTTCGGCCGCAGCAACGGCGGCATCGTGAACGTGGTCTATAAGTCGGGCACCAACAACCTGCACGCCACGCTGTTCGAGTTTCTACGCAACTCCAAGCTCGATGCCAACGACTTTTTCAACAACCGCCAAGGACGCGCGCTTGGCAGCTTCAAGCGCAACCAGTTCGGCGGCATGGCAAGCGGACCGATCCGGAAGAACAAGACGTTTTTCCTCGGCAGCTTCGAAGGGCTGCGCGAGCGGAGCCTCTCCAACACCACCGGCTCTGTTCCCACGGCCGCGCAGCGTTCGGGCGACTTCAGCCAGACCAAGGCGGCCAACGGCGCGCAGGTGAACATCTTCAATCCGTTCTCCACACGCGCGCAGGGCACCGGCTTCGTGCGCGACATGTTTCCGGGCAACGTGGTTCCGCCCAGCATGTTCGATCCGGTGGCGCGCAATGCCATGCGCTACTACCCGGAAGGCAACACGGTCACCAACGCCACCACGAACCTGAATAACTTTTTTAACACCGGCGCGCGCTCGTTCGACCAGAATCAGTTTGACGGCCGCGTCGACCACAACATCAGCGACACGCAGCGGCTCTTCGGCCGCTTCTCGTGGCGCGAAAATCTCGATTCGCCCGCAATCTTTTTCCCCGGAGAACTAGGTATTGCCGAAGGGCGCGTGAATCAGGGCGTTCGGCAGCCTTCGGCCTCGATCGACTACACCAACACTCTCACGCCGGCCACCGTGCTCACTGCGCGCCTCGGGTTTTCCCGCTCATTGTTTGACTTTGACAACCAGGGCCTTGGCTTCAAGCCTTCGAGCCTGGGCCTGCCGGCCGCCATCGACGGCGTGGTGGACCGCCAGATGTTTCCGCGCATCGGCGCCTCCGGCTTCGTAAACCTGGGCGGCAGTGACCATCGCTTCAGCACGTTCAACACCTACACGCTGCTTTCGAACCTTTCCACGATCAAGGGCAACCACACGCTCAAGGCCGGCTGGGAAGGCCGCATGATCCGCGTCAACGTGTGGGAGGCGCGCTCGGCCGGCACGTTCAACTTCGCGGCCGGCTTCACGCAAGGGCCCAATCCAAACACCGCCAGCGCCACGGCGGGGCACAGCATTGCTTCGCTTCTCCTCGGTACCGGCACCACGGGCAACGTGCTCATCCGCAACTGGAAGAACGTGGCGTCGCAGAGTTTTTATCACGCCTTCTACGTCCAGGACGACTGGCGCGTGACGTCTAAGCTTACGCTCAACCTCGGCCTGCGCTATGAAATGGACCTGCCGCGCACCGAGCGCTACAACCGCTTCAACTGGCTTGAGCCGTTCGCCGTTTCTCCCCTGTCCGGCAAAGTACCGGGCTTGGGCGAAATCCGCGGCGGCGTGCGCTTTGTGGGCGTCGACGGCAATCCGCGCACGCAGTTTCACAAAGATCTGAACAACCTGGGCCCGCGCATTGGCTTCGCCTATCAGGCCAATAGCAGGACGGTGGTGCGCGGCGCCTACGGTCACTTTTTTGGGCCTTCGCGTCAGGCAGCGCAAGGCACTGTGGGCCCGTTCGGCTTCCGCGTGGAATATCCGTGGGTCACCACTACCGACGGCATTACGCCTTTCAACCGGCTGAGCAATCCATACCCGGAAGGCTTCCGCGGCGTGCCGGGCTCAGCCGATGGTCTGCTGACGCAGGCGGGCGCCAATCTCCAGGCGTTTCTGCAGGACTCGCCGTCGCCCTGGAACATGATGTGGAACTTCACGCTGCAACGCGAGTTGCCGGGCGGCGTGCTGCTTGAGTCTGCCTATGTGGGCAACCGCGGGCTGTACCTGTCGCGTAGCGGCGAGGGCGGCATGGAACTCAACCAGCTCGATCCGAGGTATCTTGCGCTTGGTTCGGCGCTCAACCAGCGCGTGGCCAATCCGTTTTTCGGCATCGTCAACAACGGCGTGCATCTTTCGCCTACCATCGCGCAGGGCCAACTCCTGCGCCCGTACCCGCAATTCACCGACGTGCAGCCGCTCTACGACGCCGGCTCCAACTCCATCTATCACGCCTGGCAGAACACCTTCCGCCGCCGTTTCTCGCACGGCTTTTTGTTTGAGGGCAACTACACGTGGGCCAAGCTGATCGACACCGGCGACAGCCACCAGAACACCTTCGACGTGGCGGCCAGCCGCGCTCTGGCCGGGCAGGACATCGCACACCGCTTCGTGCTCAGCGTGCTCTATGATGTTCCGGTAGGTCGCGGCCGCGCGCTCGACACCGGCTCATCGCGCATCGCCAATGCCGTCTTTGGCGGCTGGCAGGTGAACGGCATCGTCACCATGCAATCCGGTACGCCACTCGCGCTTTCGGCCAACAACACCGCAGGCTTGTTCGGCGCCCGCACGCAGCCCAACAGCGCCGGCCGCAGCGGCAGCAAGACGGGCCGCGTGCAGGATCGGCTGGACGCCTACCTCGATCCCACTGCCTACTCGCAACCGGCTGCATTCACTTTCGGGAACCTGGGGCGCTTTCTGCCTGACGTGCGCACAGACAGCATCAGAAACTGGGACCTGTCGTTGTTCAAGGAGTTTCAGGTGCGGGAGAAGGCCACCTTGCAGTTTCGGTCGGAGTTCTTCAACGCCTTCAATTCGCCTGTCTTCGGGAGCCCGAATACGTCGGTGACCTCGAACGCGTTCGGCGTGATAACCAGCCAGGCGAACTCACCGCGACAGGTGCAGTTTGGGCTGAAGCTGCTCTGGTAGGCTACTACCCGGGCAGCAACGCTGCCACCTCCGCCGCATCGCCGCATTTCTCAGCGGCTTGCTCCGGCACGATCGCTTTCAGCAATCCGCTTTAACACCTTCATAAGCCGCTTCAACGCAGTTCGGCACCCGTGGCTTGCCGCCGAAGCCTCTGCCGTTCGGCCTTGAGCTTAGCCGAAAAGCGCCCGTGCTTCCAGGCTGCCATTCGGCAAACGTTCCAGACCCTCGGCAGTTCGCGAGCCGGTGGAAGCGCCGCCGTGCAACCGACAACGCGAGTAGCAGCCCGACTTCGCGCTGATCATCGCCGGGGGCCACACCGCGCTGCGTCTTCGCCCCGCAAAGGGGTGTATTCCACCACGGGCCTTTATTGCTTTGCATGTGGGGTCCATTGACGTTTTCATTCGGAAATCCGGCCTCGTGCCTTGTCCCGCCTCTGCACGTATACTTCGGCGCTGAGGTATAGGGCTGTTGCGAGCCGCTTTCGCCGCGCGCCCGCCCATCTTCATCACGGAGTGCACCGCATGGCGCGTTGGATCGCCCGCACGCGCTTCCAGAAGCCCCAGAGATTCTCCAGCTTTGCTTGCGACTTGTCATCGTCGTCGAAAGGGATAGGAGATTCCGTTGGCTTCCTAGCGCTGTCTCGCGCTCACGACTTTCTTCTTTTTTGTCGCAAGGTTGAGAATCACGTTGTTGCTTCCCTCCGTTAAGCCCTTTAGTTTCTATTGTTTCTGCCGTGGCGAATTATGTGCATAACGAAACGGCATGTTAAAAGAATTCAAAGCATTTGTAATGAGAGGGAACGTACTCGATCTGGCGGTTGCGGTGGTCATCGGCGCAGCCTTTGGCGCGATCGTCTCTTCGATGGTAAACGACATCGTGATGCCGCCGATCGGCCTGCTTCTGAGCGGCGTGGATTTCAAAGAGCTCTTCATCTCCCTGAACGGTCAGGCCTATCCAACTCTCGTAGCGGCAAAGGCCGCGGCAGCTCCCGTGATTGCGTATGGCCAGTTTCTAAACGCGGTAACCAATTTTCTGATTGTCGCCTTCGTGATTTTTCTGGTTGTCCGGAAGGCAACCAAGATGCAACAACCCGCGCCGCCAGCGGCCGCGACAACGAAGGATTGCGGCTTCTGCTTCACCCCGATTCCTATCCCGGCAAAACGATGCCCGCACTGCACCTCACAGCTCAACGCCTGAGCAGCGAATCAATGAGAGAGATCTACAACTCCCATGTCTTCGATCAAAGGCAATAAACTCCTCGCCCTGTTGTCGCTTTCCTGCGTCGCGCTGAGCCCAACGTGGGCGGATCAAATCGTGTTGAAAGACGGTGACCGGGTCACCGGGGCCATCGTCAAGAAAGACGGCCAGACGGTAACTGTTCAGAGCAGGAACTTCGGTTCCCTGACGCTCAAGTGGGACGATATCTCGACTGTTACAACCGATCAGCCATTGAACGTAGTGCTGCCTGGAGGCCGGACGGTCAAATCCAACATCCAGACTCAGAATGACCGTATTCAGATAACCGCTCCGGCCGCGCAAGCCGTCCCACCCAGCGAAATCATCGCCCTCCGCAATGACGCTGAACAAAGAACTCACGAGCGATTGCTACGGCCCGGTTTCCTCGACCTCTGGACGGTAACCGGAAGTCTGGGAATCGCAGGCACGAAAGGCAATGCGGAGACCCGTGTTATTACAACGCCGCTCAACTTCGCGCGGGCGTCCCGCACCAGCCGTACAACCGCTTACTTCAATTCCATACGCTCTTCGGCCACCGTCAACGGGGTGGATGCGCAAACAGCCAGCGCAGTCCGTGGCGGCTGGGGCTACGGCCGCAACCTGAACCGCAAAGTATTCCTCAACGGCTTTAACGACTATGAATACGACCTCTTTCAGTCTCTCGACCTGCGCGTTGTGTTCGGCGGCGGCGGCGGCTACCACCTGTGGACGAGGGAGAACGGGAAGCTCGACATCCTCGGCGGAGGCGCCCTGAACCGCGAATCGTTCGATCCCTCCCCGAAGCCGGCGTTCACTCGGAACTCAGCGGAAGCCTACTGGGGGAACGACTTCACCTTCAAGCTCAACAACAGAACCAATCTGACGCAGGGGTTCCGAATGTTCAATAACCTTTCGGAAACCGGACAATACCGAATGAATTTCGATGTGGGTGCAGCCACCGCGCTGACCAAATGGCTCAACTGGACGGCATCCGTGAGCAACCGTTACCTGAGTAATCCCGTGCCTGGGCGCAAGAACAGCGACTTGCTCTACACAACCGGACTGGGCTTCACGTTTTCGAGATGAAAGGGGCAACCTGACATGGAAACAAGGGAGACGGCGGTTACCGGCGGCACGGAGACCATTCTTGTGGTCGAAGACGAGGCGGCTGTACGCGAATTGATTCGCCTGCTCCTGGCCGACTTCGGCTATGGAGTGATCGAAGCCGGAAACGGTGAAGAGGCGCTCGCCGCAGCCCGCCGCATATCCGGCCGTATCGACCTGGTTCTCGCTGACGACAGGCTGCCTGGGATGGGGGGCCGTGAGCTGCTCAGGCAGCTACGCATCGTTCATCCCGAAGCGAAGACCCTCCTTGTTTCCGGCGGCAATCTGAATCTTTCCGAAACGGAACTCCAGGAACCGGGCATGGAATTTCTACCAAAGCCGTTCACTGCCGCAAGCCTGGCTCAAACAGTCCGGCGGATATTTGACGCCGGGCCGGAACAGGCTCTGGGACATGCGGCTCCATAGCCTCGCTAAGCGGCCAGGTGGCGTGCCCTACTTCGATTGCAGTAAGCGGTAGAGAGTCGCACGGCTGACACCGAGAATCGCGGCGGCGCGCGGCTTGTCCCCGCCCACGGCGTCGAGCACTCGGCGTGCGTGCAACCGCTCCAATTCCTCAAGGGGAATCATCTCTACCTCGCCCCCAGCCGTTTCCTCCTCTCCGAAGAAGCTGGGCGGCAGATCGCAGGCGTCGATTTTCGCCGAGTCCGTCATCATGCACGCATAACCGATGACATTCTCCAACTCCCTCACGTTGCCCGCCCACGGATGCCGCAGGATTGCAGCTTCCGCCCTTCGCGTAATGCCCTCGACCGGCTTTTCATACTGCCTCGCGAAGTGGGCGATGAAGTGACTCACCAGAAGGGGCAAATCTTCCCGCCTTTCCGTGAGCCGCGGCAGCCTGATCTCGATCATCGAGATACGGAAGTACAGGTCTTCGCGGAAGTTTTTCAATTCCACTTCTTTCCGCGGAGACCGGTTGGTGGCACACACGATGCGCGTATCCACCTTGCGCAATACGGTCGAACCGATCCTTTGAAACTCCTGGCTCTGCACCGCGCGCAGTAATTTCGCCTGTGCCGCCAGCGGTATTTCGCCGATTTCATCGAGAAACAGTATTCCTCCGTTCGCCGTTTCAAACATTCCAGGCTTGTCGCTTGTGGCACTGGTGAACGCGCCGCGAACGTGTCCAAACAACTCGCTTTCAAACAAATCCTCCGGTATCGCGGCGCAGTTGCACACGACCAACGGTCCCTTCGCCGCCGGACTCAGCCGGTGGAACGCTTGCGCCACCAGTTCCTTGCCCGTGCCCGTAGCGCCGGTGATCAGAACGGTTCGAAAGTACGGGGCTACCCGCCGGATGCTCGCGAACACCTCCCGCATTGCCGGGCTTCGTCCAATGATTCCCTCGAAGCGGTTGGTTTCCAGCAACTGTTCGTCGAGTTGCTGCGTCCGCAGCCGCCGCTTCGCTTCCGCAATTAACGGAGAGACCCGCGCTCGAAGCTGCTCTCCGGTAAAAGGCTTGTCGAGGTATCCGCAGGCGCCCTTCTGGATGGCTTCGACGGCCGACTCGGTACTGTAGTAGGCGGTCATGAGGATGACGTCCGTGGCCGGGTCGATCCGCACGATGCGTTCGAGCAGATCCATTCCCGAAGTCTCGCCCATCATCAAGTCCACGAGCACGATCTGAGGCCGCCTGCGGCGCACCACCTCGAGCGCTTCCACGGGGTCTTCGAGAGTCAGCAACTCCAGGCCGTCTTCGCCTCCAAGGGCGGCCGACACCAGGGCCAGTAACTCCGGATCGTCGTCGATGGCAACCAGAGTTACGTTTCTTGATTTCACAGAACAAGCTTCTCTTGCCGAGGCCCGCGCGTGCAACTGAAGGGCGCCCGCGCCACGTTTTGGTCTGTTCCAGTTTGTTCCAATTCCAGTCAAGGAGCTTCTGATACACTTCGCCGTCGGCAGAACGGATTACGCTGAAAGCCGTTGAGCGAGTGACTGTAGGCGAACCGCGTGTTTCCGCAAAATCAAACGCCGAGCCGAAACCGCGCAAGTGCATCGGCGATGCGTTCGCTCGCGTGGCCGTCTCCATAAGGATTGCCCGCGCGCGCCATGCGGCCGTACGCGCCCTCGTCTTCGAGCAACCGCGCCGCCGCGCCGTAGATCCGGTCGGCGTCCGTCCCCACCAGCATCGAAGTTCCCGCCTCCACCGCCTCCGGCCGCTCTGTCTTCTCCCTCATCACCAGGACCGGTTTTCCAAACGACGGGCCTTCCTCCTGCACCCCGCCCGAATCCGTAATCAACAGGTGCGCGCGCCGCATCAGGTCGACAAACGGAACGTATCCTAGCGGTTCAAGCAGCGTGACGTTCCGCTCGCCGCCCAAATTGCGCGTCACCACGTCGAGCACGTTCGGGTTGCGATGTACCGGCAGAACGACATGCACGTCGTCCCGCGCGGCAAGACGGGCCAATGCGCGGCAGATGCTCTCGATCCCCTCGCCGAAACTTTCGCGGCGGTGCGTCGTCACGGCAATCAGCTTTCTGCCCGCGGCCGCCGCCGGAACCTCGAAACCGGACAGTCTGCCCGCCTCGATCAGGTCGCGCACGTGCATCACGGCGTCGATCCCCGTGTTCCCCGTCACGATGATGCGCTCCTCCGGAACGCCTTCCGCGCGCAGATTCGCCGCCGCGCCCGCCGTGGGAGCAAAGTGCAGCGCGCTCAAACGCCCCGCCACCACCCGGTTCATTTCCTCCGGAAACGGCTGCGTCATGTCGCCCGTGCGCAGGCCGGCCTCGACATGCCCCACCGGAATGTCCTGGTAAAAGGCGGCTAGCGCGCCGGCGAGCGTCGTGGTGGTGTCGCCCTGCACCAGCACCATATCCGGATGTTCGATCCGGATGACGGGCTCGAGCGCCTCGATCGCGCGCGCCGTTACCTGCGACAGCGTCTGGCCCCACTGCATCAGGTTCAGGTCGTAATCGGGTACGATTCCGAAGACCGAAAGCGCCTGGTCAAGCATCCCTCGATGCTGAGCCGTCACGCACACCCGCGCCTCGAACCGCTCCGGACGCCCGCGCAGGCGGAGGAAAACCGGAGCGAGCTTGATCGCCTCCGGACGAGTGCCAAATACGAAAAGAACCTTCACTATCTTTACTATATCCTTCGCATCGTCTCGGCTCTGGAACGCGTCCAAGCGGCCTACGCCGGAAGATTTCTTAGTTCCACGGCACTAGTCTTTTTTGACTTATCCCTACGTCTTCTAAGGCCTTTACTGTAAGTACAAAGCAAAACTACCGACAGCGTTTTCTGGTACTTACAGGGATTGAACAGGGTACCGAAGTCACGCATACTTGGAATGCGGAGTAACGCCAGCCTCCTCTTAGGAAAAAGGGACTTATCTTATGAAAACAACAAGCTTCGGATTGATCCTCCTCGCCGCTTCATCTCTCATGGCCGGGCCAAAGATTGCCAAAGATTTGAAAAACGCAGCCGGCAGCGCGACGGTTGACGTCATTATCCAATTCAGAAACCCACCCACCAGCGCGCATCACAAGAAGGTTACGAACAAAGGCGGTTCCTTTAAGGAAGATCTCCGCTCCGTAAAAGGGGCGCTGTACAGCGTCCCCGGCTCTTCGCTGGCAAGTCTGGCCGCCGAGCCGGACATCGTCTACATCTCTCCAGACCGGAGCGTGCAGGGCTCGCTGGATTATTCGGCGCCTACCGTGGGCGCCGACATTGCCTTACAGAACGGATGGAATGGCGGCGGCGTGACCGTGGCGGTCATCGACAGCGGAGTCAGCGACCACTGGGACCTCCGCGAGGGATCGAACAGTCCCAATACTTTTAAGTACGGCAAGTCCAGGGTCATCTATGAAGAGACTTTCGTGCAATCGACTTCAAACGGCCCCAAGACCGTCAAGGACCTGTACGGCCACGGAACCCATGTCGCCGGGATCATTGCCAGCAATGCCTCCTCATCGAGCGGCAGCTCCATGAAGCACTCGTTCCGAGGGATGGCGCCGAAAGCGCAACTGGTGAACCTGCGCGTACTCGATGAGAAAGGAGTGGGGCGCGACAGCTACGTCATCGCGGCTCTCGAGCGCGCGGTTGAACTGAAGAACGTTTACAACATTCGCGTTGTCAACCTCTCCTTGGGCAGGCCCGTGTACGAGAACTACGCGGCGGACCCCCTCTGCCAGGCGGTGGAAGCGGCGTGGAAGGCCGGATTGGTGGTGGTGGCCGCCGCGGGCAACAACGGCCGCTCCAACGACGGCGGACGGTCCGGATACGGAACCATCAATTCTCCGGGCAACGACCCGTATGTCATCACCGTGGGCGCGATGAGAACCATGAAGACTCCCTCGCGCTCCGATGATCGCATTGCCAGCTATAGCTCCAAAGGACCGAGTTATCTCGATCACGTCGTGAAACCCGACCTGGTAGCTCCTGGCAATCAGATTGCCTCCCTCCTGATGAACAGCAATAACTGGATCTCGACACTCTACCCCCAGAATATTGTGCCTTATTCTTACTATCAAGCCACGTCGGGCACCCTCCCGTCCAACGTGTATGTATGGTTGAGCGGGACGAGCATGGCTACACCCATGGTGAGTGGCTCGGCGGCTCTGCTGCTGCAAAAAGATCCCTCGCTCACACCGGACCAGGTGAAGGCGCGCCTGATGAAGACGGCGACGAAATCGTTCCCTTCCTTCACTACCGCGATTGACCCGCTGACCGGCACAACGTATACCAGCCAATACGATATTTTCACCATCGGAGCGGGATATCTGGATGTCTCGGCCGCCCTCAGCAACGGCGATAAATTCCCTGGAACGTTCGCGTCTCCGGTCGTGGTGTTCGACGCTGCTACCGGCAGTGTTCGCCTTGCCTCCGGCACGTCCGCCGTATGGGGCGACGGCGCCACGTGGTCCCTCAGCGCAATCTGGGGGACTTCGGTGTTCCTCAACGGATCGAGCGCCGTCTGGGGCGACTCCGCGGTGTGGGGGGATTCGGCAGTTTGGGGCGATACGACCACGGCGGGTTTCAGCGCGGTGTGGGGAGACTCGGCCGTATGGGGCAGCGCGGCCACAGCGGAATCCACGGCCACAGCGGCAATGACTGGCATCTCGTCGCCCGAAAGCGTCAGCATCGCGATTTACGGGGATAAGTAGTATGAGCACTCATCATTCAGTCACATCCGGTGGGACTCGATTCATATCTCCCACTAAGGTATTACCCGTATGGCAAAGGCAAACTGCTGCCTTGTTTTCCAGTACTTGCGGGGATTGTACAAAATACGAAGGTAACTCATACTTGGAATGCGGAGTAACACCAACCCCCCGCTCCAACGTTTCGAGCGTCATAAGGAAAGTTATCATGAAAACGACAAGTCTCGGACTAATTCTATTAGCCTCTTCCCTCCTGGCCGGGCCGAAGATGGCCAAGGAATTGAATAACGCCGCCGGCAGCGCGCCGGTTGACGTCATTATCCAGTTCAGGAACCCACCCACCAGCGCTCATCACAAGAAGGTCAAAGACAAAGGTGCCTCCCACAAGGCGGACCTCGGCGTCATCAAAGGCGGTTCATATTCCGTCTCCGGCGCGGCCCTCGCCGCCCTCGCCGCCGATCCGGACGTCGCCTATATTTCACCGGACCACCAAGTCACCGGAGCGCTCGATTATGCCCGGCAGGCGGTGAACGCCACACTTGCCCAGCAGTATGGCTGGACCGGCACGGGAATCGGCGTGGCGGTAATCGACAGCGGAGTCGACGGGCCGGACGTAGCTCCCCAGATTGTCTACAACCAAACTTTCATCGGTGGGGATGCCAAGGACCACTACGGTCACGGAACGCACGTGGCAGGTATCATCGCCGGAAACGGCAAACTCTCCAATGGCAAGTATAAGGGCATCGCTCCCGGAGTCAAGATCGTGAATCTTCGCGTGCTCGACCAATACGCGAAAGGCACGGAAAGCAAGGTGATCGCGGCGATCGAGCGAGCCATCGCGCTGAAGAGCACCTACAACATCCGGATCATCAATCTATCGCTCGGCCGGCCGGTGTTTGAAAACTACGCGCTCGATCCGCTGTGTCAGGCAGTCGAAGCGGCGTGGAAAGCAGGTATCGTGGTCGTCGTGTCGGCTGGCAACGAAGGACGGAACAACTCCAAGGGCACCGGTGGGTACGGCACCATCAGCTCACCGGGGAACGATCCCTACGTCATCACGGTCGGCGCGATGAAAACGATGCGTACCTCTTCTCGCGGGGACGATCTGGCCGCCAGTTACAGTTCCAAGGGTCCGACCCTGTTTGATCACGTGGTCAAACCGGATCTGGTTGCGCCGGGCAACCGGGTGGTTTCCGTGAAGCTCAATATGGACAGCCCCATGGAGAGCCAGTATCCCGCGAACGAAGTCAATGATGACTATTTCATCCTCAGCGGCACCAGCATGGCCACACCCATGGTCAGCGGCGCCGTCGCCCTGATGCTCCAGAAGACTCCGTCCCTCACTCCCGACCAGGTAAAGGCCCGGCTGATGAAGACGGCCTCGAAGGCCTTTCCCGCCGTGAGCGTCGCAACGGACCCGGCAACAGGGAAAGCCTATTCAAGCCAGTACGACGTCTTCACCGTCGGCGCCGGCTACCTGGACGTCTGGGCCGCGCTGAACAATGGAGACGTTTCCACTTCCGTCGCGATGTCGCCAATAGCGGTCTATGACCCTCTCAACAGAAAGGTATCGGTGGTATTCGGTTCGAGCGTGGTTTGGGGAGATACATCCCGCTGGGGCCTTTCCGTCGTGTGGGGCGATAAGGTGTTCCTGAACGGAACGTCCGTCGTATGGGGAGATTCGGTGGTGTGGGGCGACTCGGCTACCTCCGGCTTCTCTGTAGTCTGGGGCGACTCGGTCGTTTGGGGAGACTCCACCCAAACCTCGGCGGAAACCACCAGCATCGCCATCAACGGAGAAAATTAACGAAGAACGGAGCGGGGACTCCGGCAGTCCCCCATCCAGATCACAGCCGCGCGCGTTCTCCGGGTCCCCCGGCCGCATGCGGCACGCGAATATGCGCGGGAACTCGCGCGGCGCGAAGACCGGCTGCACGAGCTGGAGCGGACGATCGAACGCGAGCACGGCGTGAAACCCCTGGTCCTTGTGGCCGACCTGGCCGATCCAGAAGGAGTGGATCGCCTGCTCGCTCGCGCGCACGCCGGACCTGTTGGTGAATAACGTCGGGCCGCGGTGTCTTCGGGGCGGCTGTGGACACAGCTCCCGAGACCATTCTCCTGGTCCTCCGCCTCAACGTCGAAGCGCTTACTCGCCTTTCCCTCCATCTGGGCCGGCAAATGGCGGAACGCGGTTCCGGAGGTATTATCAACGTGGCTTCCACCGCCGGCTACCAGCCCATACCCTATCTCTCCGTCTACGCGGCCAGCAAGGCCTATGTCATCAGCTTCAGCGAGGCCCTGGCGGCCGAGCTCAGCGGACGCGGCGTGCGCGTGTTTACGGTCTCGCCCGGCGCCACGCGCTCGGAGTTTGGAGAGGCCGCCGGCATCTCAGCCAAGTTCACCCAGCAGTTCGACCGCTTCGCGGCCAGCGCCGAAGGCCTTGTGAAACGCTCTCTCGATGCGTATGAACGGCAGGTCTGGGGCGACAGTTATATCGACGGCACGCTCAATCGCGCCGGGGCGTGGCTCTCCGCCTTCACGCCGAGCTTCGCGCTTACGCACCTCGCCGCCGGCTGGCTCCGCAGGTAGGCGGCGGTTGCCTAGTCTGACGTCCGATACTCGCGTTGCTCAGGCCGCCCCGCGCGGCTAAGGGGCGAAACCAGGCGCGCTTCCTTCGTGACCTTTCCTGACCGGGCATCCGCACAGCCGCAACCACGGAATCGCCTTGACCGGATGATGGATTTGGCGGTCTTCACGGCCGCGCGGCTCATGCGCCCCGTTTAAGAACAGTTCGGGACCAGAAAGGCTCCTTACCCGGCCCAACTTACCTATTCCGTCTAGGGTTTTCACGCTAATCCCCCGGCAAAACTATCACACGTGTTTTCCGGTACCCGCGGGGCTTGTGTCAACACCGGAAGTAACTCATACTTGGATTGCGGAACAAAACAGCCGCTTCGCTCACATCCACTTCGAGCGGTACTTACAGGACCTTACTTATGAAAACCGGTATTCTTGCACTAACATTGTTTTCGGCCTCGGCGCTTCTGGCCGGCATAAAGAACGCCAAGGAGTTGGATACAGCAGCCACAACCAAGCCCGACGCCTACTCTGACGTTATCATCCGATACAAAGTGACACCGACCCTAGCCGACAGGAACAAGGTTACGCTCACAGGCGGAACTCTCAAAAGGGATCTCAGACTGATAAAAGGTACTCTGTATTCCGTCAAAAACAGGAACATTGCCACGCTGGCTGCCGATCCCAACGTCGTCTTCATCCACCCGAACCGCGCTGTCAAGCGTTCGGCCACAACGGCGGTCCCGGATTACGGATGGCTCTCGATGCTTAACCCTCCCAGTCAGAATTCCACTCAGCAGTATACCGGCGCCGGCATCGGCATCGCCGTCATCGATAGCGGCGTCAACACCCATGCGGACCTCATGAACTCCTCCAACAACAGCAGGGTTGTTTATCAGGAGAGCTTCGTGGCTGGGGACAGCGCCACGGCCGACGCTTACGGTCACGGAAGTCACGTCGCGGGAATCGTCTCCGGTACGGGATCACTCTCGACCGGTGCGGGCTACAATTACAAGATTCGCGGCATCGCGCCTGCCGCCAACATTGTCAGTCTCCGAGTGCTCGCCGGTAATGGCTCCGGCGCCGACAGCGCCGTCATCGCCGCAATCGAGAGAGCGATCGCACTAAAAAGTACCTACAACATTCGCGTGATCAATCTTTCCCTGGGCAGGCCGGTATTTGAATCCTACACGATGGATCCTCTCTGCCAGGCGGCGGAAGCGGCGTGGCAGGCTGGTATCGTGGTGGTGGCTTCGGCGGGCAATGAGGGCCGCAATAACTCGGCCGGCACAAATGGATTTGGCATGATCGCCTCGCCGGGTAACGACCCCTACGTCATCACGGTGGGCGCCATGAACACCGTGGGAACACAACTCAAGACGGACGACAAAATGGCGAGCTACAGCTCGAAGGGGCCCACGGCGGTCGATCACGTGGTCAAACCCGATCTGGTGGCGCCGGGCAATCGTATCCTTTCTCTGCGGGTTGCCGGCGCTTACCTCGACACAACGGCTTCTCAGATCCTCAAGTCATCGTATAGCACCACCACGGGAACCTCTGCCGACTACTATGAATTGAGCGGAACCAGCATGGCGGCTCCCATGGTCAGTGGCGCGGCGGCACTGCTGTTGCAGCAGAATCCGAACCTTACGCCAGACCAGGTGAAAGCGAAGCTGATGAGGACGGCCAGCAAGAGCTTTCCGGCCACGACGATCGCCGTCGATCCGGTCACGGGAGCGTCCTATTCGATCCAAAGCAACATCTTCACCGTTGGCGCGGGATACCTGGACGTCTACGCGGCTCTCAACAACGCGCAGACGCCGCCCAACCTGAGTGCCAAGTCTCCGGTGGCCGTGCATGCCGCCGGTTCGAGCACGGTATCGATCGTAAATGGAACGTCGGTGGTTTGGGGAGATTCGCTCTGGGGCAACTCGGTAGTGTGGGGCGATAGTGTATTCATCGGCGGGACCTCGGTCGTTTGGGGCGATTCGGTCGTTTGGGGCGATTCGGTAGTTTGGGGTGACTCGGTGGTTTGGGGTGATTCGGTGGTTTGGGGGGACGGCTCCGCGGTCATGGACGCTCAATAAGGCGGCGAAGAGGGCCGAAAATGAGGTTACAATACAATGAATGCCAATCCTACGATTTACCAGTCGAGGGAGCGCCGCATGGGGCGGATGAGTCTGCAAGGGTATTGATTCCACGGTGGATCCGGCCACCCCAATAAGACACGCGTTTCGAGCGTTTTACCGTAAATGTTTTGCCAACTTCGGGCCATGCGCCGTCCACTTGAGACAGCGCGTGGCCCGCTCTGCATTTAGCCTCCAACCGTCCATTGAGGCACGGGCCGGGTGGATGACTTTCGAAGCAACTTTCCCCTCCTGACAGGTTCATACGCGCACCGCCTCTTCCGTCTTCGGGGGGCCCGAAGACAGCAAAAAACTGAAATCACGGCAGCAATGCGCCCGTGAACATAAGTACCCCATTCAAGCGCTCCTTTGTTGGGACGGTTGGAACGGAACAGGCGCGCGGCGCGGCATGCTGCGATCTGCTGCGATACACCGCCGGCAACCGCCAGCCACAACACCAGGAATGATCCTCTAATTCCAGGGACAAACTGTTGTATGTCCCCTGACCAATGCATCATATCGCCATGCCCGTGAGGGTTGAGGCGCGCCCAACCATTTGGATGACCCCATAAACATGGGGTAAAACTGGAATTTGGCGGAGTTCGCGCTTCGCCAACCCACCCCAATCGAGGTCACCCAAA
>SXGS01706688.1_pt1 | contig 52456 bp, 46 predicted proteins | sample 3174681 | NCBI WGS metagenome assembly SXGS01 (sample SAMN11356861, study PRJNA531348) | freshwater metagenome | isolation source: freshwater sample F1-80 | place: China: Fuxian Lake, Yuxi | collected 2017-12-25
CTTGGCTTCCTGCAGGTTGGTCATGCCGATCACATCGACGCCCCACTGGCGGTAGATGCGGGACTCGGCGCGCGTGGAGAACTGCGGCCCCTCCATGTTGAGGTAGGTGCCGCCGTCGTGCATGGTGAGGCCCAGGCTCTTGCCCGACTGCAGCAACGCGGCGCGCACATGCGGACACACGGGGTCGGCGAACATGACGTGCGCGACGCAGCCCTCACCGAAGAAGGTGTCCACGCGATGACGCGTGCGGTCAAAGAACTGATCGATCACGACGAATTCGCCGGGATGGATGTCCTCGCGCATCGAGCCCACGGCCGAGATCGAGACGATGCGCGTCACGCCCAGACGCTTCATGCCCCAGATGTTGGCCCGAAAGTTGAGCTCCGAGGGCGAGATGCGGTGACCGCGCCCGTGCCGCGGCAGGAACACCATCTTCACGCCGCCCAGCGTGCCCGTGATGTAGCTGTCGCTCGGCGCACCGAACGGAGTGGAGAGTTCGACCTCGCGCACATCGGACAGCCCCTGAACCTCGTAGAGGCCCGAGCCGCCGATCACGCCGACCACCAGTTCTTCTTGATTGCTCATCGGTTGGGACGGAAGGGACGACGATCATCGCGGCGGTCCTCGCCGCGCCTGTCTCTGGAGAAGCCCGGACGCTGTTCGCGCCGCTGACCAGTAGGTCTGCCGGGTCCGAAGTCCGAGCTATCGGAGTGCGGACGCTCGCCGCGCAGCGGGAACAGCCGGGCGAGCACCATCGTGGCGTAGGAGCCGCGCGGCAGTTCGAAGCAGACGCGATGCTTGGGCTGACCTTCGCGATCGAAGCCGTCGGGCTCGGCCTTGAGCTTGCGCGGACGGATCAGGATCTCGCGGTCTTCGCCCTTGAGCTGGAAGCCGCTGACGCCTTCGATCTCGAACTGCTCGGGGCTAAGGCCTTCGAGCTCCAGCGCCTTGGTGTACATCTCGCGCGTGCGCTGTGCCGTGACATCCTCCAGACGCGGTCCCGGCAGGCGCCAGTTGTTGCCGAGCTCCGGATCGAGCGGCAGCGCGCCTCTGGAGAAGTTGAGGCGCCCCTCGAGCGCATCGACCATCAGCAGATCCTTCTTCGGGGTGACTTCGCGCACGTAGTTGGCCACGGTGCGATTCCACAGGTGCGACTGCCAGGCGTAGAGATGGATCAGGCGCAGCCGCGAGGAAACGTAAGTGAAGGCACCGGCGAAATCCTCGGGATTGCGGGCCAGATGCTCGAAGACCGAGTGGAAGGAGCCGAACTTGCCCGCGATGTCGCGGCATTCGCGCCACTCGCCCCAGGTGCGCGCAAAGGCGTGCTTGAAGCGGGCGTGGATCTCGTCGTCCTGCTCCGAGACCCCGCAGATCAGGCTCTTGAGGGCGCGCTCGGGCTTGCCCTGCATCAGATCCAGCGCGATCCAGCCCTGCGCGAAGCGCAGGTTGCCGAAGCGCTGCTCGCCGAAGTAGTTGACGACGCCGTGCTCGCGCACCGATTCGATGTGAGCATCGAGCTCCGAGAGCTCGCGCGGGCTGATGCCGCGCACCGTGATCTCGAAGCCGTTTCCCAGCGAGTGGGCGCTGGAGAGCGGCTCGGATGCGAAGCCCGCCGGCTCGATCACGATGTCACGCTCGTTGAGGTGCACTTCGCGGCGCACGGGCACGCTCATGTATTGCAGCGTCACCGCCTGCCGGTCCTTGAGGCCCGCCATTCCGACCTCGGCCGCCGGCACCCCCACCAGCTCGGCGAGCACCTGTGCGGCCTCAAGCGAGGTGCGCTTGCGCTTCTTGACCCGGTAGACGCGGTGCTTGCCGCTGGGACGCAGGTATTCCGGGTCGAGCAGTTCCCGGACGCGGAAATCCTGGGGCTTGAACTTGATGCCGCTCATGAGTGACCTCGCTTGGGCCGGACCTTTTCCAGCTGCTTCAGGACGCGCGCAAGATCGGAAGGTATGGGTGACTCGACCACGATGCGCTGCGCGCGCGCGAAGTCTTCGAGTGTGTAGCGAATGGACTGTCCTTCGGGAAGCTCCTCGCCGGCCTGCACGAGCTCGGGCGCCAGCGTGCGGACATCGGGAAAGTCGAGCCGGCGGGCATGGAGCGTCAGTCGCTCCATCAGCGGATGCTCCACAGCACCGGGCTTGCGGCGGTAGTCGAGCTTGAACTCGGACAGGGAGAGCGCCCGTCGCCTGCCGTAGAAGGGATCGATCACAAGCGGGAAACCCTTGGCGCGCAGGTGCACGCGGATCTGGTGCGTGCGCCCGGTCAGCGGCTCGCAGCGCAGCAGCGTGAAACCGTGGAAGGCCTTCTCGATCGTGACGCGCGTCTGCGAAGGCTTGCCGGAGCGCTCGTCGATCTGCATGCGGCCGCTCTTGCGCTCATCAGGCCCGATCGGGAGATCAATCAGCTCGGATTCACCCTCGCGAAGCGGATACTCGCCCTCGACGAGCGCCAGATAGTGCTTGCGGATTGCACCCAGCTCGAAGGCGGCGCGCAGCGCGCGCTCGGCGGTGATCGTCTTGGCGACCAGCACCACACCCGATGTGTCCTTGTCGAGCCGGTGCAGCAGCCGCGGACGGAACTGCAGGGCCTTGGTGGGAAGCGCGGGATCGACTTCGTCCACTTCGGAACGATCCAGCGCAAGTTCCAGCAGCGCACCCGCCAGGCTGGCGTTCGATTTGGCCCAGCGCTCGGGCTCTGCGGCGAGATCGCTGGGCTTGTCGACCGCGAGCACGCAATCATCCTCGTACAAGACGGGGATGCGCACCTTGGGCGCGACGGGAGCGTCGGGCAGCTCCTCATCCTCCTCGATCTCGACGATCAGCACCTGATCGCGGCGCAGGCGCTGCGACGGCGTCGAGGGCATGCCGTCGACGAGCACCGCGCCGTCGCGGATCTTGCGGCGCAGAAAGCCCTTCGTGAGGAGCGGGAACACGAGGCAGAGGTACTCATCGAGTGCCAGCCCCGCGCGCTCCGGCGGAACGGTGATGTACGCGGCCACGGAAAGCGCCCCTAGCCCGAGGCCTTGGACTTGGCAAAGATCTCGCTCTTCAGCGCGCCCACATAGGGCAGGTTGCGGTAGCGGCCTGCGTAGTCGAGCCCGTAGCCGACCACGAACAGGTCCTCGACCTCGAAGCAGCGAAAATCCGCTTCCAGCGCCGCGGTGCGGCGCGAAGGCTTGTCGAGGAACACGCAGGTGCGCACATCCATCGCGCCGCGCGCCAGCAATTCCGCTCTCACACGGTGCAGGGTCCGGCCGGTGTCGAGAATGTCGTCGACGAGCAGCAGCCGCCGCCCTTCGATCTCGTTGCCGGTCGGGAAGAAGTTGATCTCCAGATTGCCCGAGACCGTCCCGTCGCCGTAGCTCGAAGCGGCCAAAAAGGCGAGTTCGAGCGGGATCGGGATGCGGCGAATCAGGTCGGCAGCGAAGACGCAGGAGCCCTTGAGCACGCTCACCACAGTGAAGTCCTGACCGGAATAGGCCTGGGTCACTTCCCGCGCCACGCGGTCAATGCCCGCGGTGATCTCCTGTTCGCTGATCAGGACGCGCTCGATGTCATTATGCAAGGTCATGGATTGTCCCCAGAGGACCCCAAGGCCGCGATCCGGGGGGAAGAGGATAGCACGAAGGTCTCGAAAACACGATTGGACTTGCCCCGCCCCCCCCTGCCGTTACCCTTGGAGGCCGATTGCCGGACCTCTCCGAGGCTCGCCGGTGGATCATCCGGATCGAACAGGATCCCATGCCGAAACGCCAATACAACCGCCGCTCCGACGAAGAGCGGATTGCCGAAATCCAGCGCCAGATCGAGGAATTGCGCGAGCGCGCCGAGCGCAAGGCACGTGAAGACGATCAGCTGCTCAAGGGCTATACCAAGTTGCAAGGAGCACTGCGCAATTTCATTCAACTCGCCCATGACCGGGGCCGCGGTGACATCGGCAACATGGTCGAAGCCTTCGCGGCCGGCCTGCAGCGTCAAGTGACCATGCCGATCGAGGAACCTCGCCGGCGTCGCGGCGCCAGCAGCGAAGACTCGTGAGCAGGCAGGGCCCGGTCGAGGAACTCGGATCGGATCTCGTGCACAAGGGCCGCATCTTTGATGTGGTCCGACAACACCTGCGCCTGCCTTCCGGGCTGGAACAGCGGGTGGAGGTTGTGGTGCACTCCGGAGCCGTCGGCATTGCCGCGCTCGATGAGCAAGGGCGTCTGGTGCTGGTCCGTCAGTACCGCCCGCCCGCCCGGCAATGGCTGCTGGAGATTCCTGCAGGGCGCGTCGAGATCGGCGAGGATCGCCTGGCCGCCGCACAGCGTGAATTGGAGGAGGAAACCGGTTGGCGCGCGCGGCGCTGGCAATTGTTGCGCGAGTTCTATCCCGCACCCGGGTTCTGCTCCGAGCTGCTTTCGCTCTATCTGGCACAGGATCTGCATCCCGCCGGAGATCAACGCCGCGCGCACGATGACGATGAGGAATTCGAATTGGCGCATGCCAGTCCGCAAGAGCTGCTCCTCCACGCCACAGACGCCAAGACGCTGATCGCCGCGGCGCTGATCCGCGAACGGCGGGCTCAGGGCCTGCTCTGAGCGCGGTCAGCCTCCGACGCGACGCACTGGCTGGCGCGACAGACCGTCTTCAGCGGCAGACATCCGACAGCCACTGAAATCCACCCTGTCCCGGTTGGTTGCGACCGAGCACATCGAGCCGCAGCAAGGCACCGGGTGCGACCGCCAGCACGCTGCCCTGCGGTCCCGCCGCCGTGCGATCCAGACCCGCCAGAGGCAGATCATTGCGTTCCCAGCGCAGCGAACCATCGCCGCTGATGCAGCGCACGCGCGGGTTCTCCCGATCCGCCACCCAGACCTCGCCCTGCTCGCCCACCGAGATGTGCGCCGCCGCGAAGCCCAGCTCATGGCTCCAGAGCAGTTCCAGGGCGGGACCCAGCCGGTGCACGCGCGCGGCAGCGCCACCTTCCAGCGCGTAGAGCGATCCGGCGCCGGCCACGAGATCCGCGATCGGACGCTCCAGCGCGCGGCTCGCGCCGCCGAGACACTCGATGCGCCCCGACTGGGTGCCCACCAGCACGGTTCCGCGCCAACCGCAGATGCAATTCCAGCCATCGCCCTCGCCCAGCACCGTCAGCGTGCCCTCGCGGTCGATGGCGAGCGCCCTCGCGCGACCCGGCGCATCCAGCGGCTGCATCAGAAGGGCTGAGCGCCCCCCCATCGCGCTGAGATCGCTGCAGTTGTCGAGCCAGGTCTCGCTGCGCAGCGTGCCCTCAGCATCAAAGGCGGCGAGTCGCATGCCGAACGCACTGCCCGCATTGCCGGAGCGCAGCACGAACAGCCCCCCATCGGCGCTGCGCTCCACATCCAGCGGCCAGGGACAGGGCACACGCCGGGCAAGGAACAGGTCCTCATCGAGTTCGTAGAGATAGCCCGCATCGCGATCCGCCACCCACAGCGTGCCCTGTGCCGGAGTCCGGGCGCTGCCGCGCGCGAGATCCTGCGCCAACAGAGCCGCAAACACCGTCAGCAAACCGGCGGCGACGCAGGCCAGCCTCCACGCCGGACTCATCGCCGGGCTCATCGTCGTACTCTGTGTCACCGCTCCGCTCTGTGCACTCACCGTCATCGAGTGATTCCTCCACTCTCAAGGACGGTGCCGCCCCTTCAGGATCGCGCGAAAAAATCAGTCGCAGCGCACGCCTTCCAGCTCCAGCAGGCGGCGCTTGATCGCCAGGCCGCCGCTGTAGCCGCCCAAGCCGCTGTTCGCGAGCACGCGGTGACAGGGCACGACGATCGGCAGCGGATTGCGCCCGTTGGCGCCGCCCACCGCCCGCGCCAGCCCGCGATGGCCCAGCTGAGCCGCGATCTCCCCGTAGCTGCGGGTCTGGCCGTAGGGAATGGCCTGCAGACGCTGCCACACACGCAGGTCAAAGGGCGTGCCGTGCGGCTCCAGTTCCAGACTCCAGCTCCGCCGCTCGCCGTGCGCGTACTCAAGGAGCTGGCGCGCTGCTTGCGAATGGGCGTGCGCATCGCACTTCAGCTCAACGGTCAGCCGCTGCCTCCTCAGAAAGTCCTCGAGATCGGGCCCGGCGGTGCGGGCTGAGAGCCCGAGAAACCCAAGACGCTCCTGCGGACCGGCAAGCAGCCACAGGCCGAACGGGGTGCTCAGCCGCCGCCACCGCCAGAGCTTCATGAGGCGCGGTGGCGCCGCAGCAGCGCCAGCGCCAGCACACACAGCACGAGCACAAGGGTCCCCAGCAGGAAGAACACGCCCTGATTGATGCTCTCGGCGAGCGGGTCGCGCGTCGTACCGACGGCGTTGCGGCAGGAGGGTCAAAGCAGGAACAGCATGTTCATTCCGTCGCGTTCAACCGGGCGCGGGCGCGTTGAAGACGTACAGGCAAAGGTACACCAGCACGCCGGTCACCGAAACATACAGCCAGATCGGGAAGGTCACCTTGGCCCAGGCCTTGTGCCGGGTCCAGTTCTGCCGGCGCGCCTGCACGAAGGTCATGATCACCATCGGCAGATTGACGACCGCGAGCACGATGTGGCTCACGAGCATCACCAGATAGGCGGTGCGCAGCCAGCCGGTGTAGTGAAAGCGCGTCTCGCCCTTCACCGGCACGATCACGAAGTGATAGTAGAGGTAGCAGGCCAGAAAGGCCGCGCTGGCGAGCAAGGCCAGGTACATCAGCCGCTCGTGCAGGTCACGCCGGCCGCGCTTGATGGCGACGAGACCGCTGACCAGCAGCACGGTAGCGCTGGCGTTGAGGCAGGCATTGATCGTAGGCAGTTCCATGGTTGTTGAAGACTATTCGCCCTGCAGAAACTCCAGACGCGCGGCGATGCGCTCGAGATCATCACTCGTCTCTCCGGCATAGAAGCCGCGCACGTGCCCCTCCTTGTCGACGGTGACGATCTGCGTACGGTGGGAGACGCGCTCACCCGGCTTGGCACCCGCATCGCGCTCCACGGGCGAAAGGAAGCTGGAGCGGATCCAGGCATCGGTGGACTGCACCTCGCCGGTGAGGAACCACCAGCGCTCGGCATCCGCCGAGAAGGCCTGCGCATATTCGCGCAACGCCTCGGGCGTGTCGTTGTCGGGATCGACGCTGACGCTCACCAGCCGGATGGCGGGGTTCTTCAGCATCCCGCTGAGCTTCTGCATCGTCGCGGTGACGCTGGGGCAGGGCCCCGTGCACTGCGTGTAGACGAAGGCGAAGGCGCAGGCATGACCGTTGAGATCGGCATTGCTGATCGTCCTGCCGCTGCGCTCGGTCATGCGGAAGGGCGCGACGATGCCGAAGCTCTCCTTGGAATCCGCCGGCTGCGCAAGCACGCCCCCGGTGCGCTCGCCTTCACCGCAACCGGAAGGCAACAGCAACAGCGGCAGGTGCAGCAGGACAGTGATGGGTTTCATGCCAGGTACAGCAATGCGAAGAGCAGGATCCAGACCACGTCGACGAAGTGCCAGTACACGCAGGCAAGCTCCAGCTTCAGCCCCGCCTGCCCGTCGCGCACGGCATCCGAACCGAGCCAGAACAGCGCCATGAGCCCGACGAGCACGTGCAATCCGTGCACCGCCGTCAGCAGGAAGAAGCCCGACCAGTACAGACTGCTGTTGGGCGCGATGCCGGCCTCCAGCAGCACCTGATACTCGTGGATCTGCAGGCCCAGAAACGCCACTCCCAGCAGCAGCGTCGCCAGCCACCAGCGCAGCAGCGTCGTGCGGGCCTTGGCGCGTTCCATTTGGACGGCGCAGACCGAGCTCGCCACCAGTAAGCCGGTCGCGGCGCGGGCCATCGGCACCGAGAGCGCCCCTTCGTGGCCCGCGTAGCCGCGGGCCGTCGCCAGAAACAGGTAGCCGCCGATCAGGCCCGCGAACAACAGCGCTTCCGATGCAAGGAAGATCCACAGCGCCAGTCGCGCCGGCTCGATGCGCGGTCCGCTCAACGTGGCTTGCGTCACGGCGCCGCCCACACAGCCGCTCCGCGCGCCGTGGGATCCAGCACCGCGAGCGACAGCAGCACCGGCAGGTAGATCAGCGATGTGAAGAGCAGCAGGCGCGCGTTCGAGAGATTCTCCTTCCACGCGAAACGCAGCGCGGCTGCGGCGTAGACGAGGCTCGCGACCAGCGCGCCGATGCCGTACACCAGACCGGCATCCCCGTAGACGGCGGGCACCAGCGCGACCGGAATCAGCACCAGCGAATACACCAGAGCGGAGCGCGAGGCGATGCCGACGCCGCCGGGCACGGAGGGCAGCATGCGCAGTCCCGCGCGTGCATAGTCCTCGCGGTAGATCCACGCGATCGCCATGAAGTGCGGGAACTGCCACACGAAAATCAGGCCGAACAGCGCCCAGGCCCAGCGTCCCACATCACCGGCCATCGCCACATACCCCAGCAGCGGCGGTGCGGCGCCGGGGATCGCGCCCACGACCGTGTTGAGCGTGCTGACGCGCTTGAGCGGGGTGTACACCGCCACATAGGCGAACAGAGTCGAGGCAGCGAGCAGCGCCGAGATCAGGTTGAAGCGCGCCGCGAGGCCCGCCACGCCGATCGTCGCCATCAGGGCTCCGTAGAAGACCGCATCGCGCACGCTGATGCGTCCCGCCGCGATCGGCCGCGAGCGCGTGCGCTGCATGCGCGCGTCGGTGTCGCGCTCCAGCACCTGATTGAAGATGCTGCCCGCACCGGCGGCGAGCGTGACGTACAGCGCCTGCTCGAGGATGCGCGGCCAGTCCGACTGCGTACCGCCGGCCAGCAGGCCGCCGATCATGGCCGCGAAGAAGATGAAGCTCGCGATGCGCGGCTTGGTCAGGGCGACCCAGTCCGAGCCGACGCGTTCGCCCGCGGCAGCTTCGCGCGTGTTTTCGCTCACGCGCGGCCTCCTGCCGGTGCCAGCTCGGCACTCTGCGCGCGGTCCCCTGCCTGGCACAGGCGGTGGGCCCATAGCCACGAGCTGGCGCTGCACGCGAGCAGCGCCGCGCCGCCCATGACGTGCAGCGTGGGCATCAGCGCGGCGTGGATCGTCTCCGGATTGCGTCCAACGATCATGTACACGGCAAAGAACGCAGCCACGCCCAGCAGGATCTGCACGACGAGCGCGGTGAACAGCCAGCGCGGCAGCTTGCGCAGCGGACTCGTCTCCGGCTCGTTCTTCAGCGCCTTGGCGAGCATCAGCACCGCGGCGATGACCGCGACAACCAGAAGCCCGTGCGTCAGCAGCGCCGCCATGCTCTCGCCGTGGCGCAACCAGGCACCGACGACGATCTGAGTGTAGATCACGAGCGTGGTGATCATGGCGAGCGTGCGTACCCGCTGTGTCGATGCAGCGACCCGCTGTGTCGATGCAGCCGCAGCGATGCCGGCGTTCTGGAACGAGCGCGAGCAGGCCACGCAGACCATCACCAGCAGCGCAAAGACTCCCTGCCCCACCGATCCGTGCAGGAAGGCCAGATCCGGCGAGTTCTCCAGCACGCGGAACCCGCCGATGGTGCCCTGGCCGATCACCGCCAGAAGGCCCAGCAGCGCAATACCGCGCGCGCGAGTCTTCCACGCGACCAGCACCGTCAGTATCGACAGGAAGCCCACCAGCGAACCGAACAGGCGGTGCGTGTGCTCCACGAAGGTGCCGGTATCCCGCAGCCACTGATCGATCGGGAAGGTCCACATGAACCAGTCCCCGCGACCGCGCTCCACGATCCACCAGCCGTCGACGGCCATGCCGGCGTTGAGGGTCGTCACCGAACCGCCGAAAAACACCAGCGTGATCGCCACCAGCACGGTGGCGAGAGCCATGCGGAAGGGCCAGGGGCTGTGTTCGACGGGTTGCTGGGGCTGCATGGGCCGGAGAAGGCTCCTTCTAGGGGGCGGAGATTGTACGCGCCTGAGGGCGATTGTCGCCCTCGGTGCGGCTGGGCTGGTATTCGTAGGGTCCGGCCTCCACGACCAGCGCCCGGGAGAAATTCCCGTGCCCGGGAGGCGAAGCGGCCTCCCACTCCAAGCTGTTGGCCTGCCACGGGTTGGCACCGACCCGCCGCCCCGCCCGCAGGCTCCACGCGATGTTGACGAAGAACAGCAGCTGCCACAGCGCCAGCAGAATTGCGCTGACCGTGATCAGGAGGTTGGGTTCACGCAGGTGCGCGAAGGACTCGTAGACATACGGGTCCGCGGTGCGGCGCAGCATGCCGGCGATGCCGATCTGGTGCATCAGCAGGAACACGCCGCTGGTCAGAATGAATGTGCCCGCGAAGTGCAGCTTGCCCAGCCCTTCGTGCATCATCCGGCCGGTCATCTTCGGGAACCAGTGATAGAAGGCCGCGAACAGCCCGAAGACCGAACCGCCGAACACGATGTAGTGGAAGTGCCCAACGACCACATAGGTGTCGTGCACATACACATCCACCGGTGTGCTGGTGAGCCACAGACCGGAAAGTCCGCCCGTGACGAAGAGCGCCACGAAACCCAGCGCGAACAGCATCGCGGCGGTGAATCGAATGCGCGAGCCCCACAGCGTCGCCAGCCAGTTGAACACCTTCACGCCCGAGGGCAGCGCGATCAGCGTGGTCGAGATCTGAAAGGCCAGCGCGATGGATGGGTTCATGCCCGACACGAACATGTGGTGGCCCCACACGAGGAAGCCCAGGCCCGCGATCGCCAGCATCGAGTAGACCATCGGTCGGTAGCCGAACACGCCCTTGCGCGCGTGCACGCTGAGCACATCGCTGACCACGCCCATCGCCGGCAGGATCACGACATACACCGCCGGGTGTCCGTAGAACCAGAACAGGTGCTGCCAGAGGATCGGCGCACCCTGCGCGCTGAAGAACTGCGTCTCGAACAATCGATCCGACAGTTGCATCAGGCCGCCGGCGGTCAGCACCGGCAGCCCCGCCAGCTGCAGGATCGCCGCGATGAACAGCGCCCAGACCGTCAGCGGCAGGCGGAACCAGTCCAGTCCCGGCGCGCGCAGCTTGACGATCGTCGTGATGTAGTTGATCGCGCCCAGCGTCGAAGCAATCCCGCTGAGCGTGATCGAGACGAGCCACCAAGTCTGTCCGCCGGCACCGCCTGCGGTGGTGGTGACGCTCGTCGACAGCGGCGGATAGGCCGTCCAGCCCGCGCTCGCCGCGCCGCCTTCGCTCCAGAAACCCGCCAGCATGGCGATCGCCGCCGGCGGCATCAGCCAGAACGAGAGCGCATTGAGCCGCGGGAACGCCATGTCCCCGGCGCCGATCATCAGTGGAATCAGATAGTTGCCGAGCCAGCCCGTCAGCAGCGGAATGACGACGAAGAAGATCATCACCGAGCCGTGGATCGTGAACAGCACGGTGTAGAACTCCGGAGTCGGCACGCCGCCGGTCTCGGGGAACAGAGCGCGTCCCACCACCGGCATCTGTGTCCACGGCCAGGCCAGCTGCCAGCGGATCGCCAGCGAGCTCGCCAGTCCGAACACCAGCATCAGCATGGAGAAGACGAGGAACTGAATGCCGATCGTCTTGTGGTCGAGCGACCACACGTAGCTCGAGAACCAGCCGGGCTTGGCCTGCGAGTCGCTCATCGGCCGGAAACCTCCGCGCCGCTGAGCTGCAGCGCGTTTTGCCGCTGCACGAAGGCCTGATATTCCTCAGGCGGCAGCACCCGCACGCGGCCGGCCATTTTGTAGTGGCCCCAGCCGCACAACTCCGCGCAGACCAGATCGTATTCGCCCGCCTCGGCCGTGAACCACACGCTGATCGCGCGCCCGGGCACGATGTCCTGCTTCAATCGGAACGCCGGCACGAAGAAGCTGTGGATCACATCGCGTGAGCGCAGTCTCAGGCGCACTTCCTCTCCGGCGGGAACGACCACCTCGTAGGGGGATTCCCAGTCATCCGCGCTGCCCAGACGCCCGTCCGCGCCCGGATGGCGCATGCGCCAGTCGAACTGGCTGGCCCAGACCTCGGCAATCGGCTCACCGGCGCCGGGCGTCGAGAACTTCATCGCCTTCCATTCATCCATCTGCGTCAGCGCCAACCAGACCAGCACGCCGGCCGGGACGACGGTCCAGATCAGCTCCAGCCGGTGATCGGAGCTCTTGTCGCTGCGCGCGGCATTGCTGCCATCGCCCTGACGCCAGATGAACAGCACCAGCAGCCCCAGAGTGAGCACGAAGAACGCACCCATCACCCACAGGATGGTGCGGATCAATGCATCCGTCGAAGGCGCGAAGGAGCTCTTGCCTTCCGGCAGCCACCAGCCGCGCTCGGGCGCATGCACGAAACTCGCCACGACGAGCGCGGCAAAGGCCGCGAACAACAGCGCCCAGACGCGCCTCAAGGGCCTGCTCCCTCGGGAATCGAGCGCACGTAATGCACCAGCGCCCAAAGATCGTCGCTCGAAACCAGCGGGCCGCCCTGCGAGTTCTTCGTCTCGCCGATGCCAGGCATCGGGCCGCCGTTGATGCCCGCGTAGATGCGACGGTAGATGTCGATCGGTCGCGCACCGCCGCGGTAGATGCCCTGCGTCAGATCACGCGGCTGGATCGGAAAGCCCCAGTCATCGAGGTAGGCCAGTTCCTTCTTGCCCTTGGCGTTGATCTTCCAGGCCGCGGGTCCGTCACCCTTGCCGGCATCGCCATGGCATTGCACGCAGTTGCCCTTGCGGGCGTCGAGATACAGCTCGCGACCGCGCGCGCGCATCGCCGGGCTGTCGGAAGGGATTTCGCCCTCCCACGCGATGAACTTCGACTCGGCGCGTTGCCAGCGGCTCCACACGGTGTCGATGTGCTCTCCGAACAGTTCCTCGTCGAGCTCGTCCTCTTCCTTGAAGTGATTGACCGCGAGCGTCTCGACTTCGCCGCGCACGCTCAGGAGCCGAACATGGTCGGCCAGTCCCTCGATCTCGGCCACCGGCAGGCGCGCGAAGGAGTGCATCGCGGTGCCGTAAACGCCGTTCTCCAGTATCGTCGTCAGATCCTCGCGCCGCGGGCGCGCCTTGTCCTTGACGGCCGCCCACTTGAAGATGCCCTTGCGAAAGTCCCTCGGCTTGGGGTTGATCGACGCCGCCGTCGGCCCGTCGCCGGCGCCCGCCGCGCCGTGGCAGTGCAGGCAGTGCACCCTATAGAGCTCCGCGGATTCCAGCGGCGTCGGATAGTGATCAGCGGCCAGACCGCGTGTCTGATTGTCGCGCTCCAGCGCGGCCCGCCGCTCGGGCTTCAGCTCCGCCAGCCCGCCTTGCGGCGCGGGCGGGAAGCGCGGATCCGCGGGTGTGCCGAAGTTCTGCTCCAGCAGGCGCGCCAGTTCCGACTGCGCCTGCGGTGCCTCCGCGAGTTCCTCCCTCGACTTCGCCGACAGCCCCCACGCAAGCTCGGCCGCGCCGGGCTGAAAGCCGCAGCCGGCCGCCGGCAGCAGACCCACAAGAGCAAGCAGAACGGATCGCAGGCTCATCTTTGCACTACTCAGTTTCGCCCCACCCGTCCCCAAGTCAAGCAAGACTCCTTCGCGGGAGGATATCCTCTGCGCCCCCACCAAGAGCCATGGACGCCTCCCCGCTGCTGCCCCTGCACCAGGCCGCTCACGCACGCCTGCAACAAGCCCCTCCGCACGCCGTTCTGACCTACGGCGATGTGCCTGCGGAGTACCGGGCCGCCAAGACGGGTGCCGTGCTCTTCGATGACACCGACCGCACCCGCCTGCGGATTGCCGGCCCCGATGCCGAGTCCTTCCTGCACCGCATCCTCTCCAGCCACGTGAAGAGCCTCACGCCCGGCCGCGGCCAGCGCGCGCTGCTGCTCAGCGCCAAGGGCAAGGTGCTGTTCGATTTCGAGCTCTACCGCACCGAAGCGGGCTACACGCTCTCGATCCCCGCCGGTCGCGCCGCCGCCCTCGCCGCCGCGCTCGACATGTATCTCTTCAGCGAGAAGCTGACCCTCACGCAAGCCAGCGCCGACTACGCCCCGCTGCTCCTCACCGGCCCGCGCACCGATGAGATCCTGGAGCTCGCGTTTCACATCACACCACCGGCGGAACTCTACGCACACGTGCAGTTCGACGACTTAATCCTTGCCCGCACGCTGCATGCAGGTCAGCCCGCCGTGCGCATCGTCGCGGCGCCTGAGCGCGTGCCGGAGCTGTGGAGAAACCTGCGCGATCTCGGTGCGCAGCCGGCAGGCCTGATCGTGCGCGACATCCTGCGCGTCGAGCATCTCGCACCGCTCTTCGGAGTCGACATCGACGATTCGATCTACCCGCAGGAAGCGCGGCTCGAGGACGCCTTTTCGCTCGACAATGGCTGCTACATCGGCCAGGAAGTCGTCGCCAAGATCGACACCTATGGCGGGCTCAACAAGCGCATCTGCGCGCTTAAGCTCGACAACGACGATCCGGTTTCGCCGGGAACCCGGCTGTACCGACTCGACGAGGGCGAATGGCGCGATCTGGGCGTGATCACGACCTGGGCCTATTCCTTCGAATACGACACCGGTGCCGTGCTGGCCTACCTCAAGCGCCGGCATCAGGACATCGGCACGGTCTTCCGCGTCGGGGAAGGCCCCGGCACGGCGACCGTCACGCGCTCGTAGGCTGCGGCAGGCTGCTCGCCGGAACTAGCCCCGCGTTGCGGACTCGTTCTGCGCTGCCGGAGCCTTCGCTCCCGCAAGCGCGTACCCCAGCAGCGCCATCGGCACATATGCCACCACCAGATCGAGCGCATCGAACCACAGCGGCGCATTCGGGATCACCATGACCATGCTGATCCCTCCGAAGAGGAACAGCGCCCCCACAACCTGCGCCGCCAACAGGCCGAGGCCCGTGCCGCGGTTGAAGCGCGCGGCGAGGAAGGCGCCCGCCAGCGTGCCCAGCGCGTGCGCCAGAAAGGGCACCAGCAGCTGCAGCACGGAGTACTCGTGGATGTGGGCGTTGATGCTCGCCGGGTCGTTGACATCCACTCCGGGAGGATTGGGCATCAGCTTGGAGCCCAGCAGCAACACACCCATGTTGAGCGTGGCTCCCGCCAGTGCTCCGACCAGAATTCCCGGAACCAGCAGTGCCCAGCGCTTCATGAATGCGGATCTTCGCCAGCGATCCTGCCGAACGCAAGCAGCGCCCGCATTCAGGACCGTGCGCTCTCAGATCTCGATGCCGCGGGCCGAGAGTTCCGCGGACAACCGGATCAGCGCGCGCCGCAGGGCTTGGCGGCAGGCCTCCTCTGTCTTGTTCTGCAGCGCGGCGATCTCGGCGTGGCTCAAGCCAGCAAAGCGGGCCAGCGTGATGATCTCGCGCTGCTCCTCATCCAGGGCATCGAAGGCCTCTTCGAGCTTGCGCGCGCCCTCACGCCCCATCGCCATGACGCTGGGCGTCACGGCCGCGGCGTAGCCCTGCGGCGCGGCCTGCTGTTCGGCGCCCTCGGCGTCCACCGCGAACTCGCGGCCCATGTTGCGCTTCTCGGCCCCGAAGTGGCGCTGCTTCTCGATCAGCTTGCGCAGCGCGGCCGTGTAGAGCCAGCCGCGGAAGGCCGCATCGCTGCGGAACTCGATGGCCTCCGCATTTTCCAGCACCTCCCGGCAGACCGTCTGCACGAGGTCGGAGTGGCCCAGCTTGGCACGCAGCGCAGCCCCGGCCCGCACGCGCAGGAAGGCGCGCAGGCCATCGAGATTGGTCTCCAGCAGCCGGGCCACCTGATCCTGATCCATCCCGCCAGTCTAAGGGGTCTTCCGGAAAAAGAGCGCGATTCCCGTCACGCGCGGCGCGGTCCTGCGATGGAGCGGCGTGCCGGGCACAACCCTGGCTTCCCCCGTTTACCTGCAACTACAGATGCCACTGAAAGCGATCCTCACCATGAAGACCCTCACCACCTCCCTGCGTTCACTCTCCCTGCGTTCCTTGGCCCTGCGTTCCTTGGCCCTGCGTTCCTTGGCCCTGCGTTCCTTGGGCCTGCTGGCCCTCGGCCTGCTCGGCCTCGCGGCGGCCGCCCCCAAGGCACAGGCCCAGCTGACCGCCGTCAGCAAGTCCCAGCGCGAGATCATCATCCTCCAGGCCGAGATGGGCGATGACTTCTTCTACAACTTCCTCGAACAGCAAGGCGTCGCGATGGCGGTCAGCAAGTTCACACCGGTCTACAACCGCGTGCGCGTGCTGAGCGGCGCGAACGCCACGCTGACCGGCCTGAAGAACGAGTTGGCCGCCGCCACCTCGATCGGCAGCGTCAAGGCCGTCGACCTGCTGTTCATGACGCACGGCGACGATGAGGCGATGAAGTTCACCAATGCGTGGAAGAGCACCTGGCAGGTGCGCGACTTCCTCATGAACAACATCTCGGATGCGCAGCGCGCCAAGTTCCGCATGGTGTTCAGCACGGCCTGCTTCAGCGGCTCGCACAGAAACCAATGGCTGCAGGCCGGCTTCAAGTGTGCTTCGGGCTCGGTCGGGATCTACGCCGACAGCAACGGCAGCTTCGACCCCTTCCTCAACTCCTGGTCGACTGGCAAGAGTTTCACCCAATCGGTCAGCGATGCCAACTTCTGGGGCCTGGTGGGCTGCGGAGATGCGGCCGCCCGCACCTTCTACACGGTGACCTTCCAGTTCGACTACGCCAACGCGGTCAACAGCCACCGCACGCCGCTGTACTCGTCGGTGCCCGCGACGTCTCTTTCGATCTCCCTGATGACGCTCTGAATGGCCATCAGGAACGCAGTCGCTCCGCGCAGCCGATCCCTTTCGGAGGGGTCGGCCGCCGGCTTTCCGGAGCGTAGGTCTTATGACACAGGACGAGCCCCCGCGCGGGCCCCAAACGGGTACAATCGAGGCGCATTCGGACAGTCGCCTGCGCGAGCGGGCGGCGGCCAACCTGGCGAGGAGCGCCAAGGTGGCAAGGTCGGATCCCCTCGATCCGGCCGATGCGCGCAGGGACGGTTCCCCCGCGAACGAAAGCTCCTGCGGCCATCGCCGCGTCCGGGTGCATCCTCGAAAGCGAGCACGCCATGCACCCGAGCCCGATTGCCCTGTCGGTCCGCATCGACCCCTCGAACCAGGACCACCACCTGTGGAACAACCACGGCATCTGGTGGTGCCACTACACGCTGCACCGCGGCGAGCGCAAGCGGCGCGTGCGGTTGTCGCTGGGCGTGCGGGAGGTTGAGGCCGCGCGCCGGCGGCGGGATCAGCTTTTCGAGCATCTGGGGCTGTGAGGCACCCGGGGCGGTCGGCATGCGGTAAAATTTTCCCAGAGGCCACCGCCCCCCCCCTTCTAGGCGGGTCCGGCGCGCCGCTCCCCCATGCAGCGTTCCTTCCTGTACTTCGCTGGAGGCCCTCGGCCGCGTTGGGTGCTGCCGGCACTGCTGGCCGTGCTGCTTGCCGGTCTGCTACTGCGTTGGACAGGGTTGGACTACACGCTGCCGGCGGTCCGCGGCCACGATGAGCGCGCGCTCGAGATTCAGGTCGATCACTTCCGCGCGGGCACGCAGCCGCCGCGCGGCAAGGAGTGGGCGCTCGACGCCTATCCGCACCTCTTGCCGCGCGCGATCGCGCTGCTGCCCGATCCCGAGCCGGAGCTGGGTCCAGACGCGAGCCTGAAAGAGCACCGCGCGGCCGCCGGCGCGCAGTGGGTGCAGCTACGACGGGTCAGCGCGTGGCTCGGCTGGCTGATGGTGCCGCTCACCTACCTGCTCGCGCGACGGTTCCTGCAGGCACCTGCGGCGCTTTTCGCGAGCGCGCTCACCGCCACCAGCGTGCTGTGCATCAGCATGAGCGTGCAGGCCAAGCCGCACGCGGCGGCGGCCAGTCTGGAATTGCTCACGCTGCTGCTGGCACTGGAGCATGTGCGCCAGCCTACGGCTTGGCGGGCGCTGGGCCTTGGCATCGCGGGCGCGCTCGCAGTCGGCGTCCTGCACAGCGGCTGGATCGTGGGTCCGCCGCTCGTGCTGGCCTTCCTGCTCACGGCGCTCCGGGCCCGCGCGTGGGTGTGGAAGCCCGCACTGGCCGCCGCGCTGCCCGTGCTGGCGAGCGTGTGGATCTCGTATCCCTTCTTCATGCCCGGCGTGCAGGCGGCCGGCGACTACACACCGCGCGGAACCGGACTCTCCGGCTTCCTTGAGTTCTTCTCCGAAGGCGTGGGCGGCGCCCGCTTCGGTGCGCTGTTCGAGGGTCTCCTGGTGCTCGATCCGCTGCTGGTGCTCTCCGGCCTGCTGGGACTGGTGCTGCTCGTCACGGGCTTCCGGCGCGTCTGGCTGCGTGAACCCGCCACGCTGCTGATCGCGGCCTTCGCGCTGCCCTACGCCGCGGTGCTGGCGCTGCACGAAGGCACGCTGGTGCGTTTCCTGCTGCCGTTCGCGCCGTTGGCTGCGCTCGCGGCAGGCTTCGCCTTCGAGCGCCTCGTGCTGGTACCCGGACGCGCGCCGACGCTCGTGCTCGGCGCAGTGCTGTGCCTCAGCGCGGTTCCTGCAGCGCAGTTCGCGTGGATCCGCACGCAGCCCGATCCGCAGACGCGGTGCGCCGATTGGATCGAAGCCAACATTCCTCACGGGGATGTGATCGTGTTCGTTCCCTACGGTGATCTGCCGCTGGCGTACGAGCGCGAGATTGCGCTCGAAAACGCAGGTGCTTCCGAGCGTTCCCTGTGGTCGGAGTGGCAGCTCGAGCACCCCATTCAGGACCCCGCGCATCCCCATCGGCCGATCCGCGTGGAACCCGGGCAGCGTCCGCAGTCCCGCCAGCAGCTGCTCGCCGATCCGCGCGGCTATCTCGAAGCGGTCGGCGCGCGCTGGGTCGTGATCGACCTTTCCGGAGGCGGCAGCGAGTTGTTCCGCGACTGCGCCGAGCGCGTGGCGCGCTTTTCGCCGCGCCGTAGCGATGACGGTGAGGATCGCGGACTGTCGCTCGCGGGCACGGGCTGGGATCGACTGCGACCCGGAGCGCTGCGCATGCTGCGCATGCACAGCTTCGGCACGAGCGTCGAGGTCTGGAAACTGCGCTAGCGCAGCGCAAAACCCGTTGGCGTGCCGCTGTACTGCTCCAGCTGCACCGACACATCCAGCTCCGTCGAGAGCAGCGTGATCGGGAACTCACCCTCGATGCGCACGGGCACTCCGTACTGCCTGTCGAGCCAGATCCGGATCGCTCCCTGCAGCCCGAACAATCCCTGGAAGTTCTCCTTGGACGGAGGCTCGCCCTCGGGGACCGCCGAACGCAGCCGCACTTCCACGCACTCGACTTTCCCGCCGGGCACCTCCACGGTCTTGGTACCGCCGACGCTGAGGTGCACCTGCCACAGGCGCTGCTTGTCGAGGATCAGGATCGAATCCTCGCTGCGTTTTTCGCGCACGAGCGCGCGCGCGTAGTAGACCGCGCTCAGCATGTCGGTGATGCCGGCCGGCACGCTGCGCTTCTGCGGCTCGCGCCACAGGCGATGGCCGAGGTTGCGGCACTTGCGCTCGGTGCAGTGCGAGGGCTTGGCCCACAGCCAGGCGGAGTCGACGAAGTGTTCCTTGTTGTCGCAGTCCTTGCAGTGACCGTCGTTGCGGTACCAGCCGCTCCAGCCGCTGTCGAGCACGCCCAGCTTGAGCTCGCGGTTGCGCGTCTCCGAGCCGCGCTGCGTGTCGGTGTAGTAGATCGCGGGCCATTCCTGCGGCAGGAGCCGCGACTTGAGTTCGTGCTGCAGCTCGTAGCCCAGGGCCGAGCCCGTCGCGACGCTCTTGACCCAGCCGGTCCACTGCGGCGCGGACTTCTCGCCCTTGCCCGGGGCAGCAAGTCCTGCGATGTACGGATCCACGCCCGCAGAGAGGGTCACGCGCCCGGCTGCGGTCTCGCCCAGCACCGGCAGGTCGACGAAGACCTTGTACTTGAGTTCCTCCGCGCGCGGTATCCACAGCGGGCGCAGCTGTGGACCGCGCTCAAAGCGCAGCAATTCCTGCAGGAACTCGCGCTTCTGCGAGGCGGCCGCTCCGCCACCTTGGACAGGTTGCGGACTCGCGATGCTCAACAGACTGAGGACGGCGACCAGCAGCACGCAGGCGGGCATCCTGCAACTTGGCAGGGCCGGAGAGAAGAGCCTTCTAGCCCCCTGCGATCTTTCTCCAAGCCGCAATGCGCGCGATCGCCTGATCGTTGGCCACCCGCGCGGGCGAGCGCTGCTCGGCGGCGGCCTGCTCGAGCACGCCGGCCAGCGTGGCGCCGATGCGCTGACCGATCGCTTCCACCGGCTCGCGGCGGCCTTCCTGCTGGAACAGCACACCGCGGATCAGCGCGCCGGCGTTGAGCACGAAGTCCGGGCAATAAAGGACCCCGCGCTCGTGCAGTTGATCGCCGTGCAGGTTGCGCACCAGCTGGTTGTTGGCCGCACCCGCGATGCAGCGGGCGGCGATGCGCTGCAGGCTGAGGTCATGGATCACGCCGCCGAGCGCGCAGGGTGCCAGCACATCGCAGGGCACCTCCGGCGCGCGCTCCGGATCGACCAGTTCGATTTCCAGACGCGCACCCACCGCCAGCGCCAGCCGCGAGTCGCGCTCGGCGCCGATCACGCGCGCGCCGGCGCTCACCAGCCGGCGGGCGAGCTCGGACCCCACCGCACCCAACCCCTGCACCACCACGGTGCGCCGAGGCCAGTCGACCGCGCCGTCAAGTGCCTGCAGCGCCGCCGCCATGCCGTGGTGCACGCCGGCCGCGGTGGCCTCCGCAAGCTCTCCGGGGCCTTCCTCGCCCGGACAGGCGAGGTACTGGGTGCGGCGCGCAAGGGCTCGCAATTCCGCATCCCCCGTGCCGACATCCGGCCCGGCCTGGTAGCGCCCGCCGAGACTCTCGATGAAGCCACCCAGCGCCTCGTAGACCCGCTCGCGATCCTGCGCAGGCCGCTCGAGCAGCACCAGCTTGGCACCGCCCGCCCGCAGGCCGGCGAGGGCCACTTTCCAGGTCATGGCGCGCGCCAGCCGCAGGCAGTCGCGCAAGGCATGCTCGTCGCTGGCGTAGCTCCAGCGCCGGATCCCGCCGAAGGCCGGCCCCTGCACCGTGTCGTGGATCGCCAAGAGCGCCCGCGCGCCGCTGCCCCGGTCGTGGAACGCGATCACCTGCTCGAAGCCTTCGCGGGACATCGCATCGAGGAGGTGGATCGACATGGGCGGCGGGCGTTAGGTTACGCATTGGCAGCATTCGTGGAAGAGCCTGCCCCGAGAGTCGTCGACCATCCCCACCCATGCGCCTGCTGCCCCTCCTCGTCCTGCTTGCCCTGCCCGCCTTGCTCCCCTCCTGCGCCGGCACCGGCTCCGCGGACAAGGCCAAGACCGATGCGGCGCAGGCCAAGCCCGATCCCGAACCCTTTGCCGAGCAGGCCGAGAAGAACCGCAAGATCGAGCCGATCGGCAAGTACCTCGCCGACCTCGACAACTCGATGCGCGCCTGGACCCGCCTGCACATGACCGCCGCCACGGCGGACGAGCGCAAGAAGGCACGCCTGCTCGAACTCAACATCGCCACGCGCGCTCACCAGCGCCGCAGCGAGATCACCGAGCAGCTCGTGACCGGTCCGCTCGCCAACCGCGTGATCGCGGCGAGCGCCCTTGGCTTCACGCGCGATGCCGAAGCGCAATCACCGCTGCTTTCCGCGCTGGAGGACTCCAGCCAGGATGTGGTCGCCAACGCCCTGCTGGGATTGATGCTGCTGGGACGATCGGACACGCCGCTGGATCGCATCTGTGACCTCGCCCGCACCAGCAGCGATGCGGGCGTGCGCACCAACGCCATGCAATGCCTCGCATCGCTGGTGCAGGCCGGCGCGCAGGCCGACTGCGCGGTCGGCACCGCCCGTCTGGGGCTCAGCGATACCGAACCGGCCGTGCGCGCACACAGTGCGCTGCTGCTGGGCGAGCTGGAGGACACCGAGTCCGTGCAGGTGCTGATCGACACGGTGCAGGACACGGTGCCGCTGGTTTCCAGCGCCGCGCTGCGCTCCATCGTCTGGATCGGCCGCCAACAAGGCAGCGTCAAGGGCAGAATCGCGCGGGCGCTGCTGGAGCTGCACGAAAACGCCAAAGCCTCGCACAAGAACCAGTATCGCCGGGCTCTGGTGGAGCTGGCGGGCATCGACTACGGCAACGACACGAAGGAGTGGACGGATTGGGCCTCGCGCTTGCCCTGACGCTCTGCGCCGCCCAGACCACCGGTCTGCTGCGCGGACACGAGTGCACCAGCCGGGTGGTCTACGCAGCCGAGCCGACGACGGTTCTGGAGCTGCGCTTCGCGTATGCGGAGAACAAGCGCCAGCGGCTTTGGCTGGGCAGTCGGCAGCCCAACGCGCCCGCGCGCCTGATGCGCTTCTGGCAGGACGGCAGGGCCTTCGGAACGGACCTCGCCAGCGGGCGCTCGCTGGAACTGGAGGCCCCCGCACGGCGTGAACTGCGCGCCCAGCTGGAGTTGCGCCGGGCACTGCTCGACTTCGAGCGCTTTGAGTGGCGCGGCGAGGGCAGCGAGCGGCGCGTCGAGCTCACGCTCAGCGGTGAGAAGACCGCACTGGGCTCTCTGCTGGCGCGCGAGTGGAACGCAAGCACGCAGCGGCCCGCCTCGATCGTCTTCACGACCGCCGATGGTCAGGTGCTCGACAGCTTTCGCAACATCGTGTGGAAGGACAAGCAGGTGGAGAGCTGCGAGTTCTGGCACGCGCAGACCCGCGTCTGGACGGAAAATGAGTTTCGCCGGGAGCCGCGCACCTTCACGCCCGACTTCTTCGCTCCCCCCGACCGGCGCGGCGAGTCCGCGCCCCGCAGCGCATCGCCCGTGGTGACCACGCAGGTGCCCGAGCACGCGCTGCGACGGGTCGAGCTGAAGGCCAACTGCACACTGGAAGAGGCGCGAGCGGAGCTGGAACGCCTGCGCGCAGAGGCCGCGCAGAAGGGCTTGGTGTTGGAGAACAAGGCCACGCTGGAGCTCGACGACGCGCTGCGGCCCAGGGCCGTGCTGCTGCGGCTTGACAAGCTGCCGGAGCAGGTGCCCGAGGGCTACGAGCGCCGCGCCGCGGCGAGTGCGCTGGCGGTGCAGGTGGCAGGCTTCGAGGCACTCAAGCCGCAGGCTTTGGCGCCGCTCCAGGAGCGCCTGCCGAAAGGCGAGCCGGTGCGACCTTACCTGCGCTGGCTGCTGGTGCCCGGCGGCGAGAAGCAGTTGCTGCTGCTGGTGCCGGCACCCAAGTCCTGAAGGACTGTCCCCGCCAGAGGCCAGTCCGGCTCGTAGAGAGGCCGCAAAGCCGCGATTTGGCCGATTCCGCACCCTCAATCCGCTCGGTATGGGTTTTGCTATTCCTGTCCGTGAGTCACCTCATCCGGAGTACAGCGATGCACCTTGTGCCCAAGTCTGGAATCACCTCGGGAATCACCTTCAGCGCCCTCGCACTGCTGTGCCTCTCCAGCGCTGCACAGCGGCCCGAGCGGCCCAGTCCGTCCCGACCGGAGCCTTCCAGACCCGCGCCTTCCCGCCCCGCTCCAGAGGTGAGCCGCCCGGCACCCTCTCGCCCCGCGCCGGAAGTCAGCCGTCCTTCGCCCTCTCGCCCCGCGCCGGAAGTCAGCCGTCCTTCGCCCTCTCGCCCCGCGCCGGAGGTGAGCCGCCCAGCGCCCTCACGCCCCGCTCCGGAAGTCAGCCGCCCGGCACCCTCTCACCCGGAGGTGTCCCGCCCCCAACCCGAGACCTACACGCGGCGCGTCAACACTCCGGTGACGACACCGACCACGACACCCGTGCGCAATGCGCCGCCGACCAGCGGCAGCACGTCTCGCCAACCGGACGCGCCGGAGGTGCCGCTGCGCCGCGTGTACGACAACACTCCGCGCCGCGCCAGCGCGCCCTCGAACTCAGGCTCGTCGCCGGGCATCGACATCTCGAACTTCGGCTCGCGCCCCAAGCCCACCCCGATCCCCTCCACGGCAACCTCCGGCATTCCCGTGCGCAGCGGCGAGAGCGTCACGCGCAGCACACCGACGCCCATCCGCACGCAGGCGCCGACGCGCGAGGAGATCCTCAAGCGCTACAGCGCGCGCGATCAGGCTCCGACGCTGCTGCCGCGCGCCGCCGCCAGTCAGGCCCCGGCTCCCGCGCGCTCGCGTTCGGCGGGCGAGTCCATTCCGCAACAGCCCGAGGGAAACTCAGCGGCTCGCATTCAGAAGGCCCGCGCCGAAAAGCTCGCCCGGTTGGAATCGAAGGATCCCGTCAAGACGCGAACCGCGGTGCGCACCGGCGAAGCGGTTGCGATCGCCACCAACCGCGCCATGCGCACCGGCATCGCGACTGCGTTTGAGGTCACGACCGGCTGCGGCAGCGGCTGGACCTGGTGGGACCCCTGCAATCAGGGCTATTCCGGCTATTCGCCCTGGTGGCACTGCGGTCCGGGCTCGTATTTCTGGGCCAACGGCTGCACGTACTGGATGCCGAAGTTCGGCTGGACCTTCAGCTTCGGTTGGTGCTCGAGCATGTTCTATTCGAGCGCCTGGTACTGGAACACGCACTGCGCATACTATTACCCGGGCTACACCTACTGGGGTTACTCGCCCTGGTACTACACCAACGTGATCTACGTCGACCGCGAGCCGGACGTGATCGTGATCCGCGAGGAAGCCGCGCCGAGCGTGATCGAGGTCCCGCAGGCCCAGCCTGCGGCCGGAGAGGTGGTGATCGCCGAACCCGTGCAGCCCCGCAACCCCGAGCAGGCGAAGAAGCTTGCGCGCGTGGCGGAGCAATATCTGGCACTGGGCGATCTCGCCTTCCGCGAACGCCGCTACACCGATGCCGTTTCGCACTATGCCCGCGCGATCGAGTTCGCGCCCGGCGATGCCGTGCTGTATCTGGTGCTCTCCGATGCGCTGTTCGCGGCGGGTGACTACCACTATGCGGCGTTCGCGCTGAAGAAGTCGCTGGAGCTGGAACCGCGCCTGATCGACACGATCGTCGACAAGCACAGCTTCTACACGGATCCGGCGGACTTCGACAAGCAGCTCGGTTACCTGGAGCGCTTCCTCGCGGATCATCCCGAAGATGACGATGCGCGGCTGGTGCTGGCGGCCAACTACCTGTTCGGTAACAAGCCCAATCAGGCGCTGGAGCTCTTGCGCTCCGGTCTCAGCGCGAATGTGCGTGCGCTGTCGGCCGGTCAGCTCCTGCTTGAACGCGCGGAAGCGGCCGTCAAGGCCTCACCGTTCCACAAGTAGCTCGCGCGGACCAGGATCACCGCCGAAGAGCTCGATCTTCGGCAGTTGACCGAAGCGCGCGCCGTAGACGCCCTCGAGGCGCTCGCGCAGCTCCGTTTCGGCTCCGCGCTCGTAAAGGATCACCGCGCAGCCTCCGAAACCCGCACCCGTCAGGCGCGAGCCGAGCACGCCCGGCAGCGCGGTGGCCGTCTCCACGAGGCAGTCGAGCTGGGGAACGCTGACCTCGAAGTGCGTGCGCAGGCTCTCATGCGCGCGGGTCATCTGTGCACCGAATCCGGCGAGATCTCCGCGTTCCAGTGCCCGGCGGGCCTCAAAGGTGCGGGCCACTTCGCGCAGCACGTGCTCCGCGCGGCGGGCCAGCACAGCCGGCATGCGCGCGCGCTCCGACTCGAAGGTCTCGAGCGCGATCTCGCGCAGACACCCGGCCTGCGGCTGCGCACGCCGCAGCCACTCGAAGGCCGCGCGGCATTCCGCGACTCGTTCGTTGAAGGCGCTCTGCGCCAGTTGGCGCCGCACGCGCGTGTCCGCCACCGCGATGCCCGCTCGCGCCGGATCCAGCGGCAGCCAGGTGTGCGAGCCGTCACGGCAATCGAGCCACAGCAACGCACCCGCGCGTGCCAGCCCGATCGCGTGCGGATCCATGATCCCGCACTGCACGCCGACGAAGCCGCGCTCGGCGCGCAGCGCCAGATCCACCCAATCACACGGTGCCAGCTCGAGTCCGTGGAGCCGCGTCAGCGCCAGCGCGGTGCCGACGCAGATCGACGCGGAAGAAGAAAGCCCCGCACCGATTGTCAGGTTGCCGCCGAACAGCAGCTCCACGCCGGAGAGCCGTGATGCCCCGGAGCCGGCACCTGGTGTCTCACCGACCTTCTCACCCAGCCGCTGACTCAGCGCCTGCACCACGCCCAGCGGGTAGTCGCTCCAATGTCCGCTGCCATGCGCGGGCAGTTGATCCAGCGTGCACTCGCGCTCCCCGGGCTCCAGCGTGGACGCGAGCCTGACGCGGCGATCCGGGCGCAGACGAGCGGCGAACCAGGTGCCTCGGTCGATGGCGGTGGGCATCACAGGACCGCCGTTGTAGTCCAGATGCGCCCCCATCAGGTTGACGCGTCCTGGAGCGAAGAAGACCCGCACAGGACCGCCGGAATCGCCGAAATGGGCCCTGAAGGCCTGCGCGTGCTCGCGCAGGCAGGCTTCGAGGCGCGAGTTCGTGTTTTCCGGAGTGCTCATGCGGGACGGGCGAGCATAGCGCGACGCTTCCTTGGCTGCCGCCGGGGCTGTAGGCTTTTGGTCACGATGTTGTCGCGCGCACTTGGTCCGGCCCTGCTGCTCCTGCCCCTGTCCGTCGGCTGCGCGAGCCTAACGCACACGCGCACCACCGAGACCTCGGGCACTTTCCTCTCGAGCGGCTGGTGCTTCACGATCCTCTCGGTCGACATTCCCAAGGGAGCGATCCAGATCGCGCGCGAGAACGCTTCCGATGCCAACCTGCCGAACACTCAGGTGCAGTCCATGGAAGTGACACCCAACCTCGGAGGCTTTGACTGGCTGCTCGACATCATCGGGCTGCGCTACGCGAAGATCGAGGGTACCTGGGGCTTCGACGGCAAGTAACGGATACTGCTCCCTTTGCCAGGACTCGCCCGATCCGCACTCCTGGACAGGCGAGCCATGGCGGGCCTCAGATCGCCAGTCGTCCGCGCCAGGCGATCGCCTCCTCCAGCGTGTACAGCCGCGAGATGTTGTCGCGCATCCTCGCAATCGTGTGGTTGATGCGAAAAAGCGGATTGGCGCAGTCGCGCGGCCCGTCCGAAGCGACACGACGGTGGAACACGCCTTGGGGAAAGGCGAGCTGGGCTGACGTGACCGTACGGGCACTCCGGCGACGGGAACGGTTTCAAGGGTCTACTTGCCGGGTGGTGATGGGTGTCCCGGCAAGAGAACTGACGGTGCCGGCCCGCAGAACTCGCGCTTTTTCTGGAGCTTTGAGACCCGGGACCGGGAGCAGTATCCCCCCCTCGCGAAGAACAGGAACTCCGGCGACAATTCAGCCCGCATGCTCCCCTACCTGTTGGCCTTGCTGCCCCTCGGCGCACTCCCCGGCACGGGCGGAGATGACTGCAGTGCGCCGTCCCTGATCGCGGGTTACGGCAACTTTCCGTACGACAATCGCTTCGCCACCACCGGTGCCGATGGTCAGCTCAACTGCCAGTGCTTCGGCTTCGGCAGCTCCGCGATCGGAGATGATGTCTGGTTCCGCTGGACCGCGCCGACGAGCGGCGTGATCACGGCCTCGCTGTGTTCGAGCGCAGGCCACGACTCGCGCATGGCGGTCTATGCGGGCGGCAGTTGCCCTACGCAGGCACCGCTGGCCTGCGACGATGACTGGTGCAGCTTCGTGGGCGCATCGCAGGTCTCATGGCAGGCGAGCGCGGGTGCGACCTATCTGCTGCAGGTGGGCAATTTCCCCGGCGGAGCGGGCGCACTGGGTTCGCTGGCGATCTTTCCCATCAATGTGCCCACCAATGACTCGTGTCAGAGCCCGGCGCTGATCTTCGGTCCGGGTCCGCACATCTTCGACAACGGCAGCGCCACGACCGGCAGCGAGGGCCAGTGCGAGAGCCTGTGCACCTCCGTGCAGACCACGACCATCACCGATGATGTCTGGTTCACCTGGGTCGCGGATTTCGACGGCATCGCGCAGCTCTCCCTGTGCGCCTCCCCCATCGACACGCGCTGCGCGGTGTACGCCGGTGCTTCCTGCCCGTTGCCGGGCAGCGCATTGGCCTGTGATGACGATGGCTGCTACTTCGCCGGGCCCTCGCGCCTGAGCTTCGCGGCGAGCTACGGCTCGACCTATCTGATCCAGATCGGCTGCTTCCCGAGCTCGCCGGGCGGGCAGGGCAGCTTTCTGATCCAGAACACCTCGCCCTCGGCGCTCTTCACGCCCGTCTGCGTGCAGGGGCGCTACGGCGTCGGAGCCTGCCCCTGCGCCAACCCGCCGCTGCAGGCGGGCGCTGGCTGCAACAACTCCTCCGCCACCGGTGGCGCGCTGCTGTCGGCCGCCGGCAGCGCATCGATCGCCAATGACACGCTGCAACTGAACATGACGGGCGGCAAGCCCAACGGAGCGACGGTGCTGCTGCAGGGTCGCACGGAACTGAGCCTCCTGAGCGGTTCGGCGGCCTTTGGTCAGGGCCTGCGCTGCGTCGGCGGCAACCTGCTGCGACTGTATGTCGTGGGCGCCGTCGGCGGCGCCGCGAGCTTCCCGCCCGCAGGCAATCCGAGCATTGTCGCGCGCTCGGGCGCGCTGGGTGATGCGCTGAACGCCGGTATCACGCGCGTCTACACGAGCTACTACCGCGATCCGATCGTGCTCGGCGGGTGCGCATCCACGCGCACCTTCAACTCATCCAACGGCGGCATCGTGCCTTGGTCGCCATGAGCGATGCGGCGATGACTCCGCTCGATGCGGCTTCCGATCAGCGTTCGCGCACCGCGATCAGATAGCCGAAGTTGGTGATCTGCGGCTCGACGATCTCGCCGACCTTCTGCAGCGCCATGCGCTTGAGCACCGGCGATACGAACGGGCCGCGGCGATGGATCCAGCCGAGATCGCCTTGGCGCGCCATGCCGCCGCGGTCCTCGTTGAACTGCGCCGCGATGTCGGAGAGCCGCTCTCCGGCGCGCAGCCGCGCGACGATCGAGTCGGCGATCGTCTTGGCCTCCTGCTGGTTGCGGGTCTGGGCCTTCGCTGCGGCTTGGGCGATGTCGAACTGCACGAGGATGCCGCGCATGCGCACCCAGTAGTTTTCGCGCAAAGCCGGCTCGACCGCATCGAGCGGCACGCGCCGGATCCAATGCCAGTTGGTGGGACCCTGCACCGCTTCGCTGGTGCCGCCGATCGGCAGATCGAAGGCCAGCGCCTTGAGAAAACGATCCTGCAAGCCGCGCTCGTAGATCGCAAACTGGCCGCCGCGCTGGGCGCTCTCGCGCTCGCAGGACAGCTCCCCGGCCAGCTTGGCGAAGTCCTCCCCCGCCGCAAGCCGGCGCGTCACCTCGTCGCGGCGCGCTTCGTCTTCGAGTTTGACCTCGATGGTCAGCACCGCGGCATATGTATCCAGGCGCTGCAGGATGTGATGACCGGCGCTGGTGCGGATCGGGTCGCTGTACTCGCCCACCGGCGCGCGGAAGAGATATCCGTCGAGCGCAGGCTCGAGGATGCCCGGCGTGAAGTTGCCCAAGATCCCACCAACCTGCTTGTCCGCGGCGCTGGAGTGATCGAGCAGCAGTTCCTGAAAGTCCGCTCCCTTGCGCAGACGCTCAACCAGCGAGCGGGCCAATTCCTCGTCCCGCTCACTCTGCGGATCATCGGCGATCAGGATGTGGCGCAGCGTGCGCAGCTCGGGCGGACGCTCGTCGAGGTAGAGCGGTTGAACCAGCAGTGAACCGGGGGCTTGAAGCAGCAGTGCCAGCAACATGAGCATCAGGGCAGGCGGATCTCGAATTCCTGTTCATCGCGGCCGCTTGCGACCGTGACCTTCTCCCCGGGAGCGCGGGCAAAACCCTTCTGCGCCTCCAGCGTGTACGCACCAGGCAGGTAACGGCCCAGCGTCAGCATGCCGTCGACGCTGCTGGCCCCCTCGCCCGTGAAAAAGCCGGTCAGCGCGCGTTCGGCACCCGACACGGAAGCCACCTGACCGTCCTTGCCGAGCAGCTGCGCGCGCGCGCCCTCGACGGGACGGCCGCTCGCATCGACGACGCGCACGCGCACCAGCACGCCCTTTTCAACCACGAGGTCGAGCTCCGTGTCCTTGCCGCGCACCAGCTCCACGCCGGACTTCTCGGTGTCGGCGTGATCCTTGGCGCTGACGCTGACCCTGTACTTGCCGGGCGAAAGCCCCGTGACCTCGTAGCGACCGTCCTTGTCGGCGCGCCCGCGCTCCATCACGCCGCGCGCGCCTTCCTGCAGCACGGTGATGCTGGCCTCCGGCACGAGATTGCCCTGCTTGTCCTTGACGGTGCCCCGGAGGACGAGCGCGGGAGCCAGTGCGATGTCGATGCCGCGCTCGACGCTGCGCTCATCGACCTCGATGCGGCGGGGGGCCGAGGGCGCGAAGCTCTTCTTGCCTTCGCCGCCGCGCGGACCGCGCGCGCTCAGCTCGTAGTCGGAGCTGCGCAGGCGCGCGAAGGAGTAGCGCCCCTTGTCGTCGCTGCGCGTGCGCTGCGCATTGCCATCGCGCGAAATCAGGGAGCCGAGCAGGCCCTGCCCCTCGGGCGCATCGGTGTCGCGCAGCGTCACTTCGGCGCCTGCAATCGGCTCGCGGGTCATCTCGTCGAGCACCACGCCCTCGATGCCTCCGCGCGGCAGCTCCAGTACGATCTCCAGCTCGGGCGCATCCGGAACTTCCAGTTCCATGCGCACCTGCGGGCCGGCCCCGTCGAGGTTGAGCTGGTAGTCGCCTGGCGCAAGGCCGGCGAATTCGAAGTTGCCGTTGGAATCGACGCGCGCCGCCTTGAACTCGACACCCAGCATGTTGCTGCCATCGAAGCGCACGGCGGTCACGAGCCCGCGCGTCACCGGCTGGCCCTGATCCACGACCTGCCCGAGGATGCGGCAACCGCCCGCGGCCGTGTCGACGAGGTCGTAGCGCACGATCTGATCCTCAGGCACGTTCACCAGATCAAAGTTGAGCGTGCCGAAGAAGCTCAAGGGGTTGAGATCCTCATCGCCGCGCGTCACGACAACGAAATAGCTGCCGGCCGAGACATGCTTGATGGCGTAGTTGCCGGTCTTGTCGGTGGTGCCCTGATAGAGGCCGCCGGCGTTGGAAACGCCGTTGCCGGCAAAGGCCGCTGGCGAGAAGGCCACCACGATCGAGCCTTCCAACGGCTGACCGAAGCGATTGGTGACCTTGCCCTCGATGCCGCCGCCGGAGTGCATGCGCACTTGGACGCCTTCCACGGTCTTGCCCTCGGCGACCTCCAGATCGGCGGATTGCCCCCACGCCCAGTCGCGATGGAAGGCCTGCACGCGCACGGCCCCGGGATCGACGCCCGGCAATTCGAAGCTGCCATCGCGGCGCGAGAGGACGGCGCGATCGCCGAGCAGTCCCATGTTGGCGAGGAAGCCGGTCATGCCCGGCGGCACGGTGCTGCCCATCGCGCCGAACGGATCGCCGCCGCCGAAGGGCCCGCGCCGACCGCGCCGACGGGTCTCTTCGCGCATGCGTGTGGCCGGGCTGTTCTCGAGCTTGCCGTCCGCCGGCAGCGCGACCACCTGCGCGCCGACCACCGGCTTGCCGTCGGGATCGACCACCAGGCCCTTGAGCGTGCCACCGGGGCGCAGCTTGACGATGACACCCTTCTTGACGGTTCCCGCCGCCACTTCGATGGCATCGATGGCCGTCTCGGGATAGCCGGGCGCGCTGAAGGACAGCCGCACCTTGCCGGGCTTGAGCGAGTCGATGCGGAAGCGGCCCGCTTCGTCCTCGAAGGGCGTGCCGCCCGAGAAGGGATTGCGAGCGCCTGGCGCATCGGCCTCTGTGTCCGCGCGATCGCTGGTGGTGATCGAGAAGCTCGGAATGGGCTCGCCCTCCAGTTCATCGATCACGATGCCCTCGATCGCGGCGCCGCTCGAGAGCGTCACCGTGATGTCGCTGGACTCCGGCGGACCGTCCTTCGCAGGATCGTAGCGGTATTCGGTCTCGACGAAGCCGAGCTTGCGGAAGGTCGCGCGCCAAGGCGCGTCACCCGCCACCGGTCCGGCCCAGAAGCGGCCTTCGGCATCGGTCTTGGGCAGCTCGAAGCCCTTGACCGCTTCGGCCATCATCGGCGCGAAGGAGAAATCGAACTGGAAGTTTCGCCAGTCGACGAGATTCCAGCTGACCTCCACTCCCGAGAGCGGATTGCCCTGCGCATCGACCACGCGTCCGCGGAACACCGGACCCCGCGCGAGTTCGATTTCGGGAGCCATCGAGACCGCTTCATCGGCGATCGCCACGCGAGCACCGATCGCCGGCAGGTGCCCGAAGGCGATGCCGACGATGTCCACTTCGCCCGGCGGCACATGCTCCATCGTGAAGGAGCCGTCCTCCGCCGTGACGCAGTGCGTGCGCTCCAGGATCTCCTCCGTGCAGCGCAGGTTGCGCAAGCCGCGCGGGACCGCACCGAGATGCGCGCCCGCCAGCGGCTTGCGTTCGCCAGCGCCGTTTTCAGCCTCGCTCTTGCCGGGGCCTGAGAAGACGATGCCCTTGATCGATCCGCCGGTGCGCGTGCGCACATCGACGCGCGTGTCCTCGCCCGCGCGCACGCTGATGTCGAGCGCATGCGATGGCGTGAAGCTCGGGCCGCTCGCCGTGATCTCATAGCCCAGTCCGGGCGGAATGCCCTCGAAGACGAAGCGGCCCTGCTCATCGCACTCGCCTTCGAGCTGGCGCAGATCGCCGGACTGCATCGAACTCAGAACCGTGCCCGGTCCCTGCACGAGCATGACCTGTGCGCGCGATGCGGGCTGCTGGTCCGGTCCGTAGACGGTGCCCAGCACGCGCCCGCCGGAAAACATGCCGATCTCGATCGGACCGCCGGCGCCCGAGGCCAGCACGCGCGCCCGCACCATGCTCTGCGGGACGTGGTAGGGACCGCGTGCTTCGACGAACCATGTGCCTGTGCGAACCCCCTCGAAGCGGAACTCGCCGCCGGCACCGCTCTGTGCCACCGCGATCGGCTTGACACGCGCAGCCATCGAACGCATCGAGCTCGACATGCGCAGCAGACGGCCGAAGAAGTTGGCAGTCGCGGGCGGCACGGGCAGCAGATCGACGCGCACGCCGGAAACGCCCAAGCCGCTCTCCAGATCGATCACGCGACCGGAGAGACGACCATCGCCCGACAGACGCACGCCGACCGGCACGCCCTGAGAACGTCCGGCGCCGCGCGCGCCATCCGCCCCGGCCAGGGCGGCAGTGCTCTCCAGTGGGGCTGCGGCTGCCTCCTCCGTCAGCGGTGCCTTGCTCGGCTCCACGGACAGTTCTGCCGCGGGCGGCGCCTCCGGCCGGCGCAGGAACAGAACTGCGGTGAGGCCCAGCAGGGCCAGAACGACGAGCAGCAGCGGGAGCAGGGTACGGGGTTGCATGGGATCAGGGGGCAGGCAGCAGTCCGCGCGAGCGCAGCGTGTCGATGGTAGCGGACAGCACGGATTCGAACGGGGCGGGCTTCCAGCCCAATTCCTCCCGGGCTTTACGCGAGTTGAACTCAAGCCGGTGGCCCAGCATCACCAGCGCCTGCGGCGGGGTCAGCTGCAACGGCCGCAGGGCATCCAGCGCGCGCGCGCCGAGTACCAGCGCCGGCCAGACGGCCTTCGGCACGGCAAAGCGCGGTCCTGCGGCGCCCAGAGAGCGGCACAGGAGGCGAAACAGCTCCAGCGTCGGCAGGCAGCGCTCCACCAGCAGATAGCGCTCCCCGCGGCGGCCGCGTTCCAGCGCCAGCAGCAGCCCCAATGCCGTGTCATGCACCCCCACCACCGCGACCGAACCCGGCGGCGCCACGGCAGGCGCGCGGCCCTCCGCGACCTCGCGCAGGAAGCGCACGGTGTTCGACTTGCGATGCGAGGGACCGAACACGGCTCCGGGGTTGGCGATCACCACGTCCAGCGAGCTGCTCGCCGCGAGCGCCAGCTGCTCAGCCTCGTACTTGGTGCGCATGTAATCGCAGTCGATGCCTGCGCCGGTGTAGGGCGAGCGCTCATCGAGCTCGCGGCCGTCGGGGCTCGGACCGATCGCGACCACGCTGGACACGTGCAGGAAGCGTCGCACGCGCTCGCGCGCTGCCGCGCGCAGCATGTGCTGCGTGCCGGTGATGTTGATCCTCTCCTGCAGTTCCCTGTCGCGCGTTGCGTAGGAAATCAGCGCGCCGGAGTGGATCACATCGAGGCCGGCGGAGCCCGCCTGCTCGCGTGCCGCCGCCAGCGCGCGGTCCACGCCGGCGCCGTCGACGAGATCACCCGCATGCCAGCGGATCGGCAGGCCTTCGAGCGGACCGCGATCGGCCCCGGCGCGCGCCAGCGCGTGCAGCACGCGGCCCTGCTCTGCGTAAAGGCGGCACAACTCGACGCCCAGAAAGCCTGTGGCTCCGGTGACGAACAGATGGGGTTTGGAATTCATGGGCAGACCGGCAGCGTGATGCGCGCCAGCGTACCCTTGCCCGCGGGCGCTGGCACCAGTTCGATCGTGCCGCCCATGCCCTCGACCAGCTGATGACAGATGGCGAGGCCAAGCCCCGTGCCGTGGCTGCGAGTCGTGAAGTAGGGCTCGAACAGATGCTCGCGGGCTTCGGGCGAGAGCCCGATGCCCTCGTCCTCCACTTCGATCACGACTCCGGAACCCAGCGCCTGCACGCTCACGCGGATTCGACCACCCTCGGGCATGGCTTCGATGGCGTTGCTGAACAGGTTGATCAGCACACGACGCAGCTCACCTCGATCGGCATGCACGGCGAGATCCTCCACCGCGCTCACGATGTTCACGCGCCGCTCCGAAGCCCAGGCGGTCTCCAGATCGACAACCTCGCGGACAAGGGCAGGCAAGGCGATGCGTTCCGGATCGCGCTTCTGTGTGCCCGCGAAGGCCGAGAAGTCCGAAGCGATGCGACGCATGCTCTCGACCTGGCGCTGGATCAGCTCGATCGTGCGCTCGAAGATGCCGTCGAACTCCGGACTGCGCTCGTCCTTGGCGCGCTTGAGCAGCGTTGCGGACAGGCTGATCGGCGTCAGCGGGTTCTTGATCTCGTGAGCGACCTGCTTGGCCATCTCGCGCCAGGCGGCGTCCTTCTCGGCCTTGACGAGGCGCTTGCGGCTCTCAAGCAGATCCGCGCTCATGCGGTTGAACGAAGCCGCCAACTCGCCGAGCTCATCGCGCGAGTGCACTTCGACCTTCGACTCCAGATCTCCCTCCGCGAGGCGCCGCGTGCGCTCTTCCAGCAGACGAATCGGCTCCGTGGTGCGCCGCGCCACCCAGAACGTCAGCAGCAGCACCACACCCAGCGCAAGCGCGCTGGCGACGAACAGGATCCCGCGCAGCTCCACCACGGAAGCGTAGGTGTCCTTGTCATCGACGCCGACGCCGACGATCCAACCCAGACCGCCCTGCTCGGGCCCGCGGCAGTGGCGAAAGGCCGCGTGCTTCTTCATGCCGCGGAACTCGTAGTCTGGATACAAGCCCGCCTCGGCGCCGGCAGCGGCCTGCGCGAGCTGCGGGAGGCCCGTATCACGCGAGACACTCTTGTCGTAGAGCGTGGGGTCCTTGTGCGCGATGATGGTGTCGGCATCGGAGCGCCACATCCAGCCGTAGCGCGAAGCGTAGACATCGGTGACGATGCCCGTGCGCTCGCTGGGAGCCGGAATGCGGTTGAGCCGATCTTGGAAGTGCGTCCAGTTGACCAGCGCGAACACGACACCGTGAATGCGACCCGGCCGCGCAAGATCCGGCACTCCGCAGGCCACGAGAATGCAGCGATCATCCGGCCGATTGCCGGCGGGCAACAGGTCGCTGGCATGCTGATCGACGAGCCCGACCTGTCCGCTCATCGCCGCCCGGAACCAGTCCGCCTCCGACCAGCAGCGCTCCAGCAGCGCGGTCACCCAGGCGCTGTCGAGATCCTTGCGATCGTTCCAAAGCCTCGCCTCGCCGCGCTCATCGAGCAGCACCACCAGGTCGTAGATGCGCCGCCCGTCGCGCTCGCGCTCCACCAGCCGATCGAAGTTCGTGATCACCTGCGCGTCGAAGGTGGCGCTGTTGACCTGATCCAGATCTCCCAGCACCCACGAGACCACGGGATTCGCCGCCAGCAGGCTGACATCCGAGACGCGCTGCTGCAGCGCCTCGTCCATCTCATGCGCGAGCTCGGTCGCGAGGCTCAGCAGGTAGTAGCGCACCACCTCGGATTCGCGCTGCTCCAGCCGCCAGGACACGAACCACGCAAAACAGACGAACGGCACGACGACGGCCGCCAGCACCGTCAGCAGCCACTTGGTGGAAAGCCGGCGGATCATGAACCGCGCCGCCTCAGCACCATGCGCTGCCCGGGCTCCAGCGGCAGTTCCACGATGCCCGCAGCGTCGGCCTCATGGCCCTCGAGTTCGACTCCGGCGCGCAAGCGTGCGCGTACGGGTTGCGATTGCTTGTTGATCAGCGCCACCCACTCCAGCCGACTCTGACCCCACTGCATGTCCACCGCGAGACCGCCGCGCGCTCGCAGTCCGCGCACGGAACCGCTCGGCCAGGCGCCCGGCAGCGCGGGCAGGCAGGCGATCAGCGGCGGCTCACCCTCGCGTTCAGGGTGACTCTGCAGCAGCATCTCGCCGATCGCCGCGGTTGCGCCGAAATTGCCGTCGATCTGGAACGGCGGATGCGCGCAGAAGAGATTGGGATATGTGCCGCCGCGCCCCGCGTCGAACCCCGGCTGACCGACGGGATGCAGGAACTGCCGAAGCAGGCGATGTGCGCGCTCGCCGTCGTGCAGGCGCGCCCAGAAGGCGATCTTCCACGCCATCGACCAGCCCGTGCCGCCGTCACCGCGCGCCTCCAGAGTCGCTCGTGCGGCCGCGGCGAGCTCCGGCGTGCCGCGCGGCGTGATCTGCTCGCCCGGGTAGAGTCCGTAGAGGTGCGATACATGCCGATGCTGCGGCTCGGGTTCGCCGTATTCCTGCTGCCACTCCATCACGCGCCCATCGGATCCGATGCGCAGCGGCGCAAGTCGCGCCAGAGCCTCACGCAGGCGTGCGCGAAACAACTCATCGACGCCGAGCCGTTCGCTGACCAGAATCGTGTTGCGAAACAGCTCACGGCACAGCGACTGATCCATCGCAGGCCCCATGCAGGTATGGGCCGTGCGTCCGTCCGGCAGACGCAGCGCGTTCTCCGGCGAGTTGGAAACTCCGGTCACGAGTCGGCCCGAGACTGGATCCTCGACCAGCGCAGCCAGCATGAACTCAGATGCTCCCTTGAGCACGGGCCAGTTGCGCTCAAGCAGCGCATTGTCCTGTGAAAACTCCCAGGCCTCGTGCAGGTGACGGGCCAGCCAGGCTCCGCCGGTGTTGGTTGATCCCCAGCCCGCATGCTCGCCGGGTGCGGTGAAACCCCACACGTTCGTGATCACGTGCGCCACCCAGCCCGGTGCGTCGTAGTAGGCGCGCGCGGTGCGCGAACCCGGCTCCACGAGCGCTTCGACCAGGCGCGCGAGCGGCTCGTGGCACTCCGGCAGCGCCGCCGTCTCCGCGGGCCAGTGGTTCATCTGCACGTTGATGTTGAGGTGGTAGTCGCCGTTCCATGGCGTCTGATACTCCTCGGCCCACAAACCCTGCAGATTGGGCGGCAGTGCGCCCGGACGTGTCGAGCTCAGCAGCAGATGCCGACCGTAGTCGTACAGCAGCACAGCCAGCGCGGGATCGGGCGTTCCGCGCGCGAAATCCGCCAGACGCTGCGCGGTGGGCAACGCCGCGCGCTCCTCCGGAGTGCCCGCCAGTTCCAGCTGCACGCGTCCCATGGCCTGCGCGTGCGCGATGCGGCTCTGCGCCAGGAGCGTGCGCGCGTCGATGCCGCGTGAATCAGGGACACGAGCCAGATCCTGCTCGATCGCCGAGCGCCAGCGCGCGCCCGCGAAATCACCGCGAACGGGTCCGGAGTAGCTCGTGCGCGCGGCCAGCACGAGCAGCAGCTCGTCCGCTCCGCGCACCTGCAGTCGGTCCTGTTCGGCAACCAGCGTGCCGCCGAGCGGACGGCAGCGCAGCGTCGCACCCCACTCCAGTCCGGCCACATCTTCCTGGCCGCTTTCGAGCCGGCCCTCCATGCGCAGCTCGCCACCGTGCGCCTGCGACTGCGCGCGCTCGCGCCGACTGAGCCGCACATCGACATCGAGCGCGCCCGGCGCATCCGTGCGCAGCCTCAGCAGCAGAAGATCCGAGTGGCGATCCGCGAACACTTCGCGGACATGCGTGCGCTCGCCGGCAAGAAACCGGGTGGTGACGACGCCGGTTCGCGGGTCGAGCTCGCGTCGATACTCGCGCGCCTCGCCCAGCCCGGGAAACTCAAGCTCCAGATCGCCGAGCGTCTGATAGCAGCCGAATGGCACGCTCTTGCCGCTGCCGTGTCCCGAACCTCGACCGGCACAGGTGAAGTGGGCGTTGACGAGCTCTTCCGCCCGCGGATTGTCGCCCGCGCGCAGCGCGGCGAGAATGCCGGGCAGGGCCTTGTGCGCATCGGGCCGATCCGGATTCTCGACCGAGCCCGACCACATGGAACTTTCGTTGAGCACGATGCGCTCGCGAGCCACGCCGCCGAAGACCAGAGCACCCAGGCGGCCGTTGCCGACGGGGTAGGACTGCGTGAAGTGCTGCGCAGGTTGCGGACTCCACAGCACGCCCCCCGCCAGCGCCAACAGCCATGCTCCTGACATCGCCCGGGATGATACAAGAAAGCTGAGCTGTGAGTCCCCGCATCCTGATCGTCCGGCTGTCGCATCTGGGCGACTGCGTGCACGCGCTGCCGCTGTTCCATGCGCTGCGCGAGCGCCATCCGCAGGCCGAGATCGGCTGGGTGATCCAGCGCGAGTTTCAGAGCCTTGTCGAGGGCCTGCCGGGACTCTCGGCGTGCTTCGCATTCGAGCGCGAGGGCGGTCTGTCGGGCTATGGACGCAGCTGGAGCCAGCTTGGCGCGTTCGGAGCCGAGTGGGCCATCGACGCGCAAGGCAACGGCAAGAGCGCCGCACTGCTGCTCGCTTCGCGTGCACACCGGCGCACAGGCCGCGCGCGATCCGATTGGCAGGAACCGTTCTTCAGCGGCGTGTTGACCGACAGTGCCGCACCGCAGACCGGCCCGCACGCACTCGATGCGACGCGCGCTCTTGTTCGGCACGTGGCACCCGGAGCGCGCTGGCGCACCGACCTTGCGATCCTTGACGAGGAACGCGCGCACGCGCGGGAGTGGCTGCAGGCACAGGGCGCACCGGCGATGCCCTCGCTCGTGCTGCATCTCTCGCGCCCGAACGATATCCGCGCCTGGCCCGCCGAGCACTGCGCGCGTCTGGTCGAGTTGTGCCGCGCTCGCGGGCAAGGCGTGCTGTGCGTGCGCGGCCCGCAGGAAGCAACGCACTTCGCCGAGCTCGACGCACGCTTTTCCGGCGATGCCGGCGTGCTGCACTGGCGTGAGCGCTCGGATCTGCGCCAGCTTGCGGCACTGCTGGAAGTCCTGAGGGATTCGGGCGCGACGTTCGTCGGGCCTGACAGCGGGCCGATCCATCTGGCGGCCGCCAGCGGACTGCGTACGCTGTGCCTCGCCGGGCCGCAGGCGCACGAGCGCACCGGCCCGCAGCCCGGTCGCTCCCTGCGGCGAGCCGGTGGTCCTGTCTGCGCTCCCTGCCTGCAGCGCGAGTGCACTCACGACAGCGGGCCGATCTGCATGCAGATCAGCCCGCAGGAAGTGCTCGCAGCCCTCGAGGATCGCGAGCGCTAGCCGCCGGAACCGCCGGACGCGGCCGGTGCGGCACCGCTGGCACCGGCACCGCTGGCATCCGGCGGCGTCTGCGCCTTGCGCAGCGCTTCCAGCCGGCTGCGCACATCGCGGTAATCCGGCCAGAAGACTTCGATCTGCGTCAGCAGGTCGAGGCGCTCGGCGTCGCTGGACGCCGAATCCGCCTTGGCGTAGAGCGAGGCCGCCAGTTCGATGTAGGCCTTGAGCGTGTCACGGCGCGTGAACACGTCCTTGTAATACTGAGCGATGTCGAGCAGTTCCTGATACTTCTCGACGGCATCGGGGTAGCGCTGATCCTTCTCGAGGGCCACTGCCACGGCATAGAGATCCTCGTGACGGCTCTCCTGAATGCGTGCACGAGCGCCTTCGAAGCGTTCCTTCTGCTTCTGCGTCAGCTGTTCCCCCCGCGCGAGATGCTCGCCGGCGCGATCGTAGTTCTTGCGCAGCAGCTCGTAGTCCGCCATCTCCAGCAGCCGTTGCGCCTCGACTTCCTTCGAGCAACGCTCCATCGCGGCCTGCGACTCCGGGTCATCGGGAGCCAGCTCCAGCGCCATGCGATATTCGTTCTTCGCGGCACCAAACAGGCCTTCGGCCTCGAGCCCCTCGGCGACGCGCAGGCGCTGACGCGCCAGCATCAGGCGCACCTGCTGCGAGCGCAGCTGCGTGCGCTCCTCATCCGGCTTGTACTTGGCGGCGTACTCAAAGCGCGAGCGGGCGCGCTCGAGCCAGTAGTCGCTCATCGCGACCACGCCCTCCTGGAAGTAGCTCTGGAACTTGCGCCCGCGGTGATCGACGGTCTTGACCGCCTCTTCCAGTGCGCCCAGCGCTACCGGATCGGCGGGAGCCAGCGCCAGGCACTGCTCGTAGGCTGCGACTGCGGCTTCGATTTCGCCGGTGGAGTGCAGTTCCAGCCCGACCTGCAGCCAGCGATCCGCCAGCTTGCGGCGCGTCTTGTCGACCCAGGAAGCCACTTCGGGCGAGTCGGGCGCGAGTTCCGAGGCCTGCTGGAACAGGCGCAGGGCCTCCACGTCGGAATCGTCCAGCGTCAGCCTCCGGCCGCGCTCGAGCAGCAGCGCCACGGTGGCGCGGCGGTGCAGGTCCTGCGCCGCGGGGTCATCCGGGCGCGCCTTGGCTTCGCGGGCCGCCAGCTGGACGGCCGCCTCGTAATCCATGTGCTTGAGGTGGTACTCGACCGACTCGGAGCGTTTTTCCGTAACCGCGCAGGCACCGACCAGCAGGGCCAGGGAAGCGAGCAGGAGAGGGTTCTGGGAGGACATGGGTTGGTCTGGACGACTCCGTGCGGAGGTTTCTTCCCCGATTCGGGGGCTGCGGGGCCAATGGTACGGCCTGCGGGAGGGCGGATGCCACCCCCGCGCGCTCAGGTCCTCATCGTCTCGTAGAGGGCCAATCCGAGACTCCCGAAGAACAGGATCGGCAGCCAGGCCGCCAGAACCGGATCCATGCGCCCGCCCAGGCCCTGGTTGCGCAGGACGAAGTCGGCGGCGAAGTAGAACACGCACAGGAGGCAGCCCTTGGCGAGCCCCTCCGCCCCCCGGCCGCGGTCGTGCCTCAGCAGGATCGGCAACCCGACCAGCAGCAGGATCAGGTTCGCCAGCGGGAAGGTCAGGTGGTACTGCAGCATGACCTGAAAGCGCGTGTCGTCCGGACTGCGGCTGGCGAGTTCGCTGGCCTCGAAAAAGGACAGGTCGAGCGGGTTGGCGCGCGCGCGGACGTAGCTCATGGCGAGCTTGGGCGTGAACTCGAAGCCATCGAGCCACTCGACCGGGCGGGTGCGCTGTTCGCCGCGCACTTCCTGCGTACGACCGTTGGAGAGCCACCAGCCGGAGCGTCCGCCACCCCGCTCGCGGAACACGGCGCGCGGAGCCGTGATGGTCGCGATGCGATTGACCGACACGAGCACGGATTCCAGCCCGCGCACCTCCGCGACGGCAGGCGAACCAGTGCGCGGCCGGAACTCGCTGAGGCGCACCAGACTGCCGCTCTTGTCGCGCACCCAGACGCCGAAATAGACCTGATCCGTGCTCTGCTCCTCGAGCACGAAGCGCAGATGGTCGAGCTTGGGCCCGAGGTTCTCCACCAGACTCTCGCGCATCCAGAACATCCCGGCCGCCGCGAGCCCTGCGCCGAGGAACACCGGCATCAGCAGCCGATGCGCGCTGACGCCGGCCGCCAGTGCTGCGATGGTCTCGTTGTGCTTCAAGAGCTTCGAGACCGTGAACAGGCCCGCGACCAGCGTCACGAACGGCGCGACCTGCAGGTAGAGGAACGGAATGCTGAGCGCGTAGTAGCGCACGATCCAGCTGGAGGGAACGCGCGTTCCATCCTTCCAGGGCACCAGGTAGTCATCGAGCTTGCCTGCCAGATCCATGATCAGGAACAGTCCGACGACGATCAGGAACGCGGTCGCGTAGGAAGAGAGGAACAGCGAGCCGACGTAGCGGTCGAGCCGGCCGAAGAGCTTTAGTCCGCGCTTCATTGCGACAGCGCCTTTCGCATCAGCAGCACGCCCAGCAGCAGACCGCCCGCGACCACCGCCCAGGCACCCAGCTCCGGCGGGATCACGCTGCTGTAGGTCAGTTCCTTGCCGAGTCGCATCGAGAGCACGTAGTACAGGAGCGCGTAGCCGACGGAAATGCCCAGCGCCCCCAGCTGCGTGCCCTTGCGCAGGAGCAGCCCCGTTGCGCCGCCGAGAAACAGGAACATCAGATAGGTGCTGGCGATCGCCCAGCGCGACTGCACTACATAGCGCAGCTCATGGCGGCGCTTGCGGTCGGGAACACCGCGCGCGAGCTCCGCATGTATGTCGTCCGAGGAACGGTAGCGCAGGCGGTCGAAGTTCTCCTGCTTGTCCTGCACCAACTCGTCGAGATCGAGCCGGAAGACCGGGTTTTCGTTCTGGAAGTCCGCGTTGCCCACCACAATGCGCGCGCGCTTGAGCTGCACGAACATCAGGTTGCCTTCGAAGCGGAAATGCACGCGCTCCGCCAGCAGCCGCTGCGGCTCCTTGCCCTTGCGCGCGGGGATGTAAATGAAGGCGTCCAGAAAATCATCGCCTTCGCGACGCTCGGCGGAGAGAAAGAACTTGCCGAAGGACAGCTCGGTGGTGCCCGGCGCGATCTCCGTCAGCGCATCGCGGAAGGCGGTCTTGACGTGCTGCGTCTGGAAGCGGCGCACCTGAGGCAGGAAGTCCGCCGCGAGGTAATGGTTGAAGTAGCCCAAAGCGGCGGCAAGCACGATGCCCGGCAGAAACATGCGCGCGGGGTTCCAGCCCGCCATGCGGATCGCCGTCCACTCGTTGTCCGCAGCCAGCCGCCCGTAGGTCACGACCACCGCCAGCAGGAAGCCCAATGGCAACACGTAGGGTGCCAGTCCCGCCAGCAGGATCGGCATGAAGCGCAGCACATCGCGCGTGGGCACGCCCTGCAGCTTGCTGACGGCTGCGACAGCCACGGCGGGCAGCGCGAGCACGAACATGCCCCCCACCGCAAAGAGGAAGGACACGAGCAGTTCGCGCAGGATCGAAAGCTGAAGCTTCACCCGAAGTCCGTAGACTACGCAGCCGGGAATGGCCCCTGCCACCACGACGATGGAAGAAACCACGCTGAAGCAAAGCCGCCTGCGCTCGATCGTTCGGCGCGGTGCAGCTGTGGAGAAGCGCTGGCATCACCCCGGTCCGCTGGGACGCCTGCTCGACGGCTGGCGCGCCCGACGCGAAGCGCGTCGACTGCGCGCATTGCTCGAGCGCGGCATCCGCGTGCCGCGAGTGCTCGCGCAGCGCGGTGCGACGCTGGAGCTGGAATGGATCGAGGGCGCCCGGGACCTCGAACAAGCCTTGGCCCGGCCCGAGGCGGGACTGGCCCGCAAGCTGGGTCAGTGGCTGAACCAACTCGCCGAAGCGGGCATCGAACACGCCGACCTGCACCCGGGCAATGTACTGCTGGATGTGCGGCAGGAGCCGTGGCTGATCGACATGGCGGCGGTCCGCATCGGAGCGGCACTGCAGCGACCTCGTCGCGACCGCCAGTTGCAGCAATTCCTCAGCGGCATCGTGGAGCTGGCGGGACCGGATTTCGTGAACGAGCTGCTGCTCGCCTCGGATCCCTCCGGAGCCGCCGCTGAACACCTCGGCATGGCCCGGCTGCTGCGGCGAGCCTCTGTGCGCCGCGAGCTCGACCGCTGGCTGCGCGCCTCAAGCCGCTGCCGGACGGAGGGCCGCAATCTCGAGGCACGCCCGCTCCTGCCCGAGCCTTTCGTGCGTCTGCGCTATGAGCGCGAGAGCGAGCCTGAAATGCAGGCTTTGTGGCTATGCGCAGCCCGACTATTCGAACATGGAATTCCCAGTGCACGCCCCTTGCGCTGGCGGCGCGAGGCTCCGGCCAGCGTGGAACTGGCCCTGCCGCTGGATGCACAGGCCATGCCCGTGCGCGAAGGACTCGACCAGCTCGAACCGCGCCTGCGCGAGCGCGGGCTGCGCATCCCAGAGCACAGCGGGCTCAAGTGCGCCCGTGATGCATCCGGAGCGGTCTGGCTGATCGGGGTGCGGCAGATCGAGGATCGGGAGGGACCGGCTCCGTGGCAGTGAAGGCTCGGCGCATCTGGCGCGCCCGCCTGCTGCGCGGGCTGGAATGGACGCTCGCACGCAGCCCGGCGGCGCTGCGCGACTCCCTGCTCGACGGCGCCGCGGGCCTGGCGCGCTTCACCCGCTACGAGCAGCGGACGCTCGCCAATCTGGAGCGTGTCTACGGCACCGAGCTGGACCTCGACGCCCGCCGTCAGCTCGCCCGCGACGTGCGCCGCCATGCCGCGCTGCAGGTCGGCAACTGGCTCGAGCTGTCCCGCATCCGATCCGATCAGCGCTCCAGCGGCGAGTGGATCGAGCGCCGCGTCCGACTCGATGCCTCCTTCGAGCGGCTGGAGCGCGAGCGAAGAGCCGGACGCGGGCTGCTGATCGTGACCGCGCACCTCGGCGATTGGGAGCTGCTGTGCGCACGACTCGCCCGCGCCGGTTTTCCGGGCGCGGTGGTCGGTTACCAGCGCCGCAACGACCCGGCGAGCGCCTTCCTGCCGCGCATGCGGCGCGCCTACGGAGTGCAGACGCTCGATCAGAGCGAGCCGCCACGTCGTGCCCTGGAGATCCTCCAGCGCGGCGAAGTGCTCGGGCTGGTGACGGATCTGGCGGTGGTGCGCCTGCGCGGTGAGGTGCTGCCCTTCCTCGGCCAGCCTGCGTGGACCATCCGGGCACCGGCTGCGCTGGCGCGGGCAAGCGGACTGCCGCTGATGCCCGTGCGCTGCGTGCGGGAGCGCGGCACGGGCGATTTCGTGCTCTCGGTCGAGGAGGGGCTGGCACTCGACCCCGCGCTGCCTCCCGGAGAGCGGATTTCGGACCTCCTGCGTCGTCAGAACGAGGTTTTCGGGTGCTGGATCCGGGCCGCACCGGAGCAGTGGGCCTGGCATCAGGAGCGCTGGAAACCTGCGCCCCCTTTACCTCGCCTTGATCTAATCTTGGATCGCCCCTGACCGCTGCTCCCTAGCTTGCCCCTATGAAACAGGCCCGCATTCTGGTGGTTGATGACGAGCCGGACCTCGTCGAGCTTCTGCGCCACCACCTGCAGCGCGAACACTATGAGGTTGTCGTCGCGAATGATGGCGAGGCCGCCATGGCGGAAGCCCGCCGCCGCATCCCTGATCTGGTGGTGCTCGACCTGATGTTGCCGGGCATCGACGGGCTGGAGGTCTGCCGCCGCCTGCGGGCGGATTCGCGCACGCAGCACATCCCGATCATCATGCTGACCGCCAAGGGCGAGGAGAGCGATGCCGTGATCGGGCTGGCGCAGGGCGCGGATGACTATGTGCGCAAGCCCTTCGGGGTCAAGGAACTGCTCGCGCGCGTGGCTACGCGCCTGCGGGCTGCCGAGCTCAAGAACTCTCAGGAGGGCCCCAAGGTCCTCCGTTACGGGGACATGGTGATCGACTCGATCAAGCATGAGGTCACGCTCGGAGAGCGGCCGGTCACGCTGACGGTCACCGAATTCAAGCTTCTGCGGCATCTGGTGCTCAACAAGGGTCGGGCCTTCACGCGCAACGAGCTGCTCAACGCCGTGATGGGCGCGGACGTCTACGTGATCGACCGCAATGTCGATGTGCACGTCGCCACCCTGCGCAAGAAGCTCGGTTCTTACGGCCAGCATCTGCTCACGATCCGCGGTTTGGGGTACAAGTTCCGCGAAGCCGTTGGCGCCCCGGACTAGGGTCAGCGGCCGGCTGCGTTGAAACTCCCCCGCCATAGCGATCGCGTCCGCTGGACCCTGCTGGCACTCACTGCGATGGCGGTGAGCGCATCCGCCTTGGTGGCGCTGCTTTCGGGTTCGCTGCTCGCGGGCTGGGTCATCGGCTTGGCGATCTCCGCAGCGGTTGCGCTCCATGGCGCACGGGTCGCCAGCAAGCCGCTGGGCGATCTGGCACGCGATGCAGAACGCGTGCGATTGGCCGACTACCGCAGCACCGTGCCATCAGGGCAATTCGAGGAGAGCTTCGCCGTCACACAAGCGCTCAGCGATGCCGGCAGCGCGCTCAACGCCTCGCGCTTCCGCGAGGAAAGCAGCCGTGCGGAGTTGGGCTCGCTGCTCGGGGCCATGGCCGAGGGGGTTCTGGCGATTGATGCGCAGGAACGCGTGCTGATGATGAATGCCTCCGCGACGCGCATGGTTGGGCTCCGCGAGCCGCTTGCGGTCGGTGCGCAATGGTGGATTGAGCTGCGCTTTCCTGAGCTGGAACAGGCGCTGCGCAGGGTGCTCGCCGGTCATGAGGTGACCCCCTTCGACGCCCGCGCACCGCTGGGTGACGGCAGCCTGCTGTCGCTCGCCATCAACCCGCTGCGCATCGAGGGCGGAATCGGCGGCGCGGTGATCGTGCTCTCCGATGTCACGGCCATGCGCAGGTTGGAGCAGATGCGGATCGACTTCGTGGCCAATGTCAGTCACGAGCTTCGCACGCCGCTTTCGATCGTACTGGGTTCGCTGGAGACCATCGGCGACAGCGGCACTGACGAAGAATCCCGCAAGCGCTTCCTCGAAATCGCCGAGCGCAATGCCAGGCGTCTGCATGCGATCGTCACCGACCTGCTCGATCTTTCCACCATCGAGAGCCAGGGCGACACCATGCCCATGGAACCGCTCGATTTGGAGCGCGCGGTGCGCGCTTCCGCGGAGGCACTGCGGGGGGCGGCGCAGGCCAAGCAGGTGCGGTTGACGCTGGAAGAAAGCCTGAGAAACTCCTCCCACACGGTGCTGGGCAACGCGCAGCGGCTGGACCAGGTCTTCACGAACCTGATCGAGAACGCGATCAAGTACACGCCGGCCGAAGGTGAAGTGCGCGTGCTGGCGCTGCAGCAGGGCGAGCAGATCGTGATCGAAGTCTGCGACAGCGGCATCGGGATCCCCCGCGAACACTTGCATCGCATCTTTGAGCGATTCTATCGTGTGGACCGCTCGCGCTCACGAGAGATGGGCGGGACGGGCCTGGGGCTCTCGATCGTCAAGCATGTCGTCAAGGCGCACGGCGGTCAGGTCGAAGCTGACAGCGTCGAAGGCCAAGGCAGCACTTTCCGAGTTGAACTCCCGATCCATTCACCGCAAGCATGACCAAGCAAATCGAAGACGACCTGGCAGAGATCAACAAGCGCATCTCACATATCGGCGGGCTCGTGGAGCAGGCCCTCGACAAGTCGCTGGAAGCACTGCTGGAGCGCAACGCCCGGCTGGCGCGCGAGGTGATGAACTCGGACAAGGTGGTCGACGATCTGGAGAATGAGGTCGAGGAGCTCTGCCTCAATGTGCTGGCGCTGCGCCAACCCGTCGCCCGCGACCTGCGCGTCGTGTGCGGCATCCTCAAGATCAACTCGGATCTCGAGCGCATGGCGGACCTTGCCGTCAACATCGCCGAGCGCGCCGAGGTCCTCTCCAACGTTCCGCCGCTGCCGTTCCGGCCGGATGTCACGCGGCTCGCCGCCACCGCCAAGCGCATGCTGCGCGACAGCCTCGACAGCCTCGTGAAGCAGGATGCCGTGCTGGCCTACAGCGTGTGGAAGGCGGATGCGGAAGCCGACAAGCTGTACCGCGAGCTGATCGGCCAGGCGATCCAGTTCATGCGCGAGCACCCCGACCGCATCGGCGATGTGATGCACCTCGTGGGTGCGCTGCGCAACCTCGAGCGCCTTGCCGACCATACCACCAACATCGCCGAGGACGTGATCTTCATGGTTGGTGGCCGCATCGTGCGCCACCACATGCGCGAATTCGGAGTCGAGGCACGCCTAGAGCCGGGCTAGGACGGGGCAGCTCACCCCGCGTCAGCGGCCTTCACGCGTCACAGGCGCAGCCTCGCCGTAGACGCGCGTCAGCTCAGCCAGCGCCGCACGCAGCGCCGCACTCGAGTCATCCGCGGGCTGGGTCAGGCCGGCAAGCTGCGTGGCTTCCCGCAGACGTTCGAGAGCCTCGGGAGCGCGGCCCAATTCCAGCAGCGTCTCCCCGCTGAGCATCAGCGGCAGAATCAGAGCGCGCCGAGCCTGCTCCGGATCCGCGCCTGCCTGAGCACTTTCCTGCGAGAAAGCCTGACGCGCCGCCTGTACGGCGCGCCCCGCTTCCGCGAGCCCCTCGGCCCGCAGACCGCGTCGGATGGAACGCCGCGCCTCCCGCAGTTGCGCATCGGCGATGCGCAAAGCCCACACCGGGCGTTGCGGCGCCGCCTCATCGAGCTGCCGTAGCAGTTCGAGCGCGTCAACGGGACTCGGACCGCTGGCGCGCCACTCCATGCATTGATCGACCAGATCGACCGTTTCGCGCTCCAATCCGTCGCGCGCCTCCTCGATGCGGGCATCACGCCGCACCGCCGCCAGCAACTGCCCCGCCGCCTGCACGCGCTGATCCGCGATCAGGTGCGCGAATCCCATCCCCAGCAGCACGCGGGCCTGCTGCTCGCGTGCGCCGAGCGCCAGAGCCTCTGCACCCTGCTCCGCGTAGAGCTCTTCCGCACGCGTGTAGTGGTTGAGTGCCTGCGCGTAGGTCTGCAACGCTGCCTGCGGAGCCTCGCGCCGGCGCCAATCCTCGGCTTCGAATACGCGCGCACTGCCCGCATACCACGCGCAGGCCGCGGACAGGGGCCGACGCGCGGCAACATCCGCATACACATCACCGAGCTGCCGCAATTGACCGGCGCGCCAGTGGGAGCGCAGACAGCCGTCGCGAATGACAGTGCTTTCCGGCAGGCGCCAGAGCGCATGCAGCCACCACGCGCGCGCGATGCCATGCTGGCCGAGAGCTTCGTGAAACGAAGCCAGCGCGGCGCAGTCGCTCTCACCGGCATGAGCGGAGAGCACCAGCAGAGCGAGTGCATCCGCGCCGCGCAGGATGCCGCCGAGCTCCTCGAGCGCATCCGCGGGTGCGGCGCGCCGCGCGAGATTGCGAGCGGCGCCGTCACCGACCCAGCGCAGGCTCTCGCGCAGATTCCATGACGCATCGAGCTCGCCGCGCAGCCGGCGCGTGGTCGCAGCCGCTTCTTCTCCCGGGCGCGCGTCCCAGGCGGGCATGCGGCCCTGCAGCTCAAGCACACGGCAGGCGACCTGCTCCTGCTCCGCGAACTCCGACAGTCGGTAATGCGCTTCGCACAAGGCCAGCAGCGGCTCGCTGCGGGGCGCGCCCGCCTGCACGGAGCGCAGCAGCCAGGTGCGCGCATCCTCCAGGAGAAAGGCAAGCTCGCGCGTCGAACCTGCGGCGAGGCGCGCGCGCGCCAGCTCCAGCGCCGCACGACCGTACTCGAACTGCGCCGAGGCATCGTTCTCGGACTGTCGCAGCCGCTCTTCGGCGCGGACCAGATTTTCTTCCAGCTGAGGCATCGCGCCGGTGCTGCGCGCATCCGACTGCGGGGCATCGACGGGCAGTGCCTGCGCCAGCTGCCAGGCCCGACGCGCATCCAATGGCCCGCCCGCTTCCGCAAGCCGCGCCTCCAGGGCGGAGAGTTCTCCGGCCGCGAGCACGCGCCGCAGCGCGCGACGCGCGAGCTCGCGCTCCTCGGGACGGCCGACCACGGCTTCCGCCAGCAACTGCGTGCGCGTGAAGGGCTCCTGTGGCGCGCACTCCGCGAGGCCCAGCAGATGGCGCGCCCGCCCTCCGCGGGTATCCACAGCGCCGAGAGCTGCGGGACTGACGAGGGCCAATCGCTCACGAAGGAAGCGCGCATGGGCCTGCGCATGCCCTTTTTCCAGGGCCGCCTTGCCGAGCTGGGTTGAAAACTCCGGCGCAGCGCTCTCCGCGCGCACTGCAAGCGCGAAGAAAGCCTCCGGATCCGCGCTCGGTGCTTCCATGAGCTGCTGCAGCGCGCGCTCGGGCTGAAGGGTAGCGCGCAATTGCTCCTCATGAGCGGAACGACCGCGCTGCGTGCGCGCCGCTGGCCCCAACCCCGCGGGTTCCAGCGCCGCCGGCCGGCCCGTCCGCCCCGTCGACTGCACAGCCGCGTCTCGCAGGGCCTTGTCGAGCTCCTCCAGATCGAACAGCAGGTACAGATCGAAGCTCTTCGTGCCGTCCGCCTGAATCACGGCGTGGCGCGGCGAGACGCGCGGCTCCGCCAGATAGCGCCCGAAGATCTCAGGCTCGAGCGCGATGTGCTCGGCGCAGGTCACCTCACCCAGCCGCGGGCAGGGCACGCGCACTCCGTTGGCATCGTGATCCACCAGACTGTGGCGAAACACGGAACCGACGACGCAGACGAAGCTGCGTGTCCAACGCACGAATTCCGGATCGCGATAGCGCTCGCGCACGATGCGCTCGCTCGCGGACTCGCCATCCATGTTGAGCGCGACAAGCAGCGGACGTCCGCTGGACTTGGAGAGGGCCAGCGCATCATCCAGCGAACGCTGCCAGTGGATCTGCCGCGCCGCCTCGCCGGACTCAGCCCGCGGGCCGGGCGGCGTCGGCGGCGGCTGGATCGAGGAGCAATTGGTCAGGAGCAGCGCCAGCAGGGCCAGTAGAAGCGTGCGAAGCATCGGTGACATGAGTTCGACTCAGCGCGGCTGAAGATATTCGGTGCCGCCACCATAGTTCTGCGTCCAGTACGGGCCACTCAGGCCGGCCGCGAATTCCCGCGCCGTCGGCGAAAGGATCTGGCAATGGTGCCCGCTGGAGTGGGTCCAGCCGACGTGCGCACCTTCGGGACCGGAATCCCCCATGTGCACGTTTTCGCCGGCGCCCTGCAGGTAGCCTTGAGCCTTCATGCGGTCGAAAGGCGTGCGCAGAGCTGGATCATCCTGGAAGTGCCCGAACTTGCCGGTGGTCGACATCCAGCGGGAATGCTCACGCGCTGCGATCTGCAGCTTCGGATTCCAGGCCAGCAGGTGACGGCCGAGCATCTGACGGTATTCGTTCGTGATGCGCAGCTGCTCGCGCTCCTCGTTGCCGATCAAAGGCTTCAGATCGCCGGAAAGCCGGGCGTTGTGTTCCGCCACCTGCCGATCCTGCGCGCGCTGGCGCGCCTCGGTTGCACTGCGCGCGAAATTGCTCAGCGTCCAGTCAGCGGCCTCAGGATCCAGCCAGCGCACGCACTCGGGCAGACGCTCATCGAGCGCCAGCTTCGCTAGCGAGGGATCCGCCTGCAGCTGCTGCAGCTCGCGCAAGGCGGCGCGCGCCGCAGCCGAGGGCTTCAGCCGCCGCGAGCTCTTCCAGGCACGGCGCACCTCCGTCACGCGGCGATCGACTTCCTGCTGCACGGCGGGAAACAGGCGCGCCTTCTCCGGCGGGCATTCCGGCGGCTGGAAGGGATAGAAGTACTTCTCCTCGTCGAAGATCAGACCCAACGCTTCGCTGCGCAGCTTCTCAAGAGCCAGATACTGCTGGTCGAGCGCGAGCAGCGGATCGAGGAAGGCCTTCTCGAGAAGCGGCTGCTGCGCGCGCTGAAAGGACTGCAGGGCCGCATCCCCGGCCGGAGGCGGAGGCGGCGGCAGATCGGAAGCCGCCTGCCAGCGTCCCTGCACATACACGTAGCCCGCCTTGGGCAGCGGCTCCCCGCGTGCGCGCGCCAGCGTTGCCCAGACGGCTGCCTTGCCAAGCTCGCCGCGCTCCAGGCATTCCGCGAGATCGCTGAACGCCTGCGCACGTTCGCGCACATTGCCGCGCTCCAGGCGCTCGTGGATCAATCCCTGCCGGGCGCTGCGCGAGAGCTTGGCCTGGGTGAAAGCCTTGGCGATGCGATCCAGGGGCAGCTCCTGCCAGCGCAGCCGCTTTTCCTCGAGGACTCCCCCCTGCTCATCGAGCGCGGACAGCCCCAGCCCCGCGAAGAGTGCAGGCTGGCGCGAACAGGCCTCGATCAACTCCCGGCGCAGCTGCAGTCTCCGCTCCAGCGCGCTCATGCGTTCTCCGAGCGCTTCGCGATCCTCACCCGGAGTGAGCTCGCCGAACACGCGCACCCAGACGGCGGCTGCTTCACGCAGCTCGCCGCGCTGCTCCAGCGTCTGCGCCTGCGTGCGCAGCGCATCGAGTTCCTCCCCACCGAAGCAGGACAGCAATGCCAGCAGCAGCGCGATCATGTGACCTGCATCGGCGCCGGCAGCTCCGAGGGGGTGACCTCTTCGCGCGCGAAGACGGCCGCACGGCGCATCACGTTCTCCAGCTCGCGCACGTTAAGGATGACCGTACAAGCCTGTAGCATTTTGTCACACTAGAAACAAGATGAACTTTCAATCCAACACCCCTGCAACGCAC
>SXGS01026647.1_pt1 | contig 52450 bp, 37 predicted proteins | sample 3174681 | NCBI WGS metagenome assembly SXGS01 (sample SAMN11356861, study PRJNA531348) | freshwater metagenome | isolation source: freshwater sample F1-80 | place: China: Fuxian Lake, Yuxi | collected 2017-12-25
CCGGGGGCTAACGCCGCCCGGCTCGCCAAGACGATTGTCGCGCAGGAAAAAACCTCTGGCGATCAAACATCGCCAGAGGCTTCAATTCAATAGGTCACATAGGACGTATCAGTCGCATGCGTCCCATCCCAAATCTCTACAGCCCCGAATCAAACTTCACGAGTGCCCCCGCAGGCTTGTCGCTTCCTTCGGCAACAGTGCCGAAGACGGCGACGTACAGCACGCCGTTCTTGTCGAACGCGCACGCGGTCGGCTTGTCGAGGCTGGCGATCTTCACCGCCTTGATCGAATCGCCGTCGATGTCCAGACGGAACAGACCTCCCGCTTTCGGATCGCTCCACGAGTAATCAGTCGCGTACAGCTTCTTGGTCTTCGGGCTGTAGGCCAGGCCGGCGATGTCGTTCAGGCCGGTCTTGTAGTTCTTCTTGAGCTTGCCGGTTTCCGGATCGTAGATCGACAGCAGGCTGTCGCCGGGCGGAGTCGAGACCTCGCCCATCTGGCCAACGACGAGATCCTTGCCATCCAGAGAGAAGATGACCGGCACCGGAGCATCGACTTCGGTGGCGACCTTGGTGGCGACCGACAACTTCAACGCACCCGGCTTGCCATTGGCGGCAGTGCTCTTGGCGATCCAGCCTTTGGTGTCGTCGCCGTTGCAGGTGATGAAGATCGACTTGCCGTTGGAGGCCACTCCGTAGAAGTTCCCTTCCCCCTTGGCCGTTTCTTCGCTGGCCTTGATCGGGCCGAGCGTCGCGACGGCGGCGTCCTCTTTGATCGGCGGATGATCAGCGTGCGGCGCGTCCTTGCCGACCTTGTAGATGCGGACCAGTTCATCGCCGTCCGGTCGGCTGCCGTCGCCGACGATCAAGTGCTCGTCATCCCAGAACGCCAAGCCGAGGGGGCCGATATTGTACTTCGGCCCTTTGCCGTAGATGTCGGTCGGGAATCCGGCGATCTCGGCGTGAGCCTTGCCGCTCTTCGGATCGAGCCGCCACACGCCGCTATGAGCCGCAATGAAGATATGCCCGGTCGCCGCCTGCACCGCAACGCCGCACGGATTGTCGATGCCGCCCAACACTGTCGTCGGCTTCGCATCTTGAGCGACCGCCGTCAGAGCGATCGAACCACACAACAAAAACGCCATTGATCGGAGCATGAGAATTTCCTTTGGGTTGGGGGAAGTCGGAATTCGGAGGGCGGAAGGGGGAACGGGCAGAGCGGAAATCATTCCGACTTCCGCCCTCCCACTTCCGAATTCATTTCGGCAACTCCGGAGCCTTGTGGTCCGGGTAGTCGAGGCTGCTGAGTCCTTCGGTCATGAACTTCACCAAGTCGGCCTTCTCAGTCGGGGCGATCTTGATGTTGAAAATCTCTTCGTCGAGCCACTCGTTGGGGATGCCTCCTTTGGCATAGTGATCGACGACCTCTTCCAGAGTCTTCACGCTGCCGTCGTGGAAGTACGGTCCGGACTTGGCGATCTCACGCAGCGTTGGCGTTTTGAACGCGCCGGTGTCGCCGGCAAGCTTGCTGATGTCGGCTCGGCCTTTGTCGAAATCCTTCTTGCCCATGCCGACGCCGATGTTGTGGAACGAGTTGTCCGAGAAGTTCGGCCCCGCGTGACACGCCGAACAATGAGCCTTTCCGAAGAACAGTTTTTGTCCTCGCTGAGCAGCTTCCGACAGCGCCTTTGTGTCCCCTGCTTTGAATTTGTCATACGGCGCGTTGCCGGAGATGACCGTCCGCTCGTATGCGGCGATCGCCTTGGCGATGCCGTCGGACGTGACGCCGTCGGTGCCGAAGACTTTCTTGAACTGCGTCTTGTAGCCCTCGATGCCGTTCAGCTTCTTGATGACCGCGTCGAGCGTCATGTTCATTTCGATCGGGTTTTGAATCGGGCCGAGCGCCTGGTCTTCCAGCGTCTTTGCTCGGCCGTCCCAGAATTGCAGAGCGCCGTAGGCCGTGTTGATGACCGTCGGCGAATTCCGGCCTCCCTTTTTTCCTTCGACTCCGGTGGCAAATTGGTCGCCGTTGGAAAACCCTTTGGCCGGATCGTGGCAGCTCGCGCAGCTCACTTTGTTGTCGGCCGAGAGGCGGCCGTCGAAGTAAAGCTGTTTGCCGAGCGAAATCTTCTCGGCCGTCATCGGGTTGTTGCTCGGCACGGGAACCGATGGCAGTCCAAGCGGCGGATCGGCCGAAAACGCGACGCTGGCAACCAAGCTCAGACCAAATAGCACAGCGAACGAAAAACGAGGCGAGAACTTCATATTGTGGCTCCTTCAACGGGGGCGGTGACATTAACCCGCTCGGCCACGTTTGCAAGCTCCGCGGCGGCAACATAGGTTGCGTGCAGTACCGCAACCGTCAAGGAGCGGCCCATCTTCCAGACGCGATGCGGGCCACTCCCTGACGGTCGCGGTACGGCAGTCCTTTCCCGAGTCGAAAGCGAGCTCCTGTGAGTCACGACGTCTACGAAAATCCGCTCACCAAGCGTTACGCCTCGAAGCCGATGGCGGCATTGTGGTCCGAGCAGCGCAAGCACTCCACTTGGCGGCGGCTGTGGGTCGCGCTGGCGGAAGCGGAACGAGAGCTTGGTATCGAGATCTCTGAAGCTCAAATCGCCGAACTGCGAACCGCGACTGACGACATCGACTTCTCGCTCGCCGCGAAGTACGAGAAGGAACTGCGACACGATGTGATGGCTCACGTCCACGCTTATGGCGACCGATGCCCGTCAGCACGCGGGATCATTCATCTGGGCGCGACGAGTTGCTACGTCACGGACAACACCGACCTCATCCTGATGCGTGAGGCATTGCAACTCGTGCAGGCGAAGCTCGTGGCGGTCATCGACGAGTTGGCCAAGTTCGCGGCGCAGTATCGCGAACTACCCTGTCTCGGCTTCACCCATTTGCAACCGGCTCAGCCGACGACGGTCGGCAAGCGGGCGACGTTGTGGTGCTATGACCTCGTGCTCGACCTGGCCGAGATCGAATACCGCCTTGCCGCGCTGAAGTGCCGAGGCGTGAAAGGGACGACCGGCACACAGGCGTCGTTCATGACGCTCTTCAGTGGCGATCATGCCAAGATCGAAGACCTGGATCGCCGCGTCTCGGCCAAGATGGGGTTTGAATCGGCCTATGCCGTCACCGGGCAGACCTACTCGCGAAAGGTCGATGCGCAGGTGCTCGACGTGCTGGGCGGCATCGGCCAGAGCGCTCACAAGGCGGGGACCGATCTGCGAATCCTGCAAAGCCGCAAAGAGATCGAAGAGCCGTTCGAGAAGCAGCAGATCGGCTCGTCCGCGATGGCCTACAAACGGAATCCGATGCGATCCGAGCGGATGTGCTCGCTGGCCCGCTTCGCGATGAACTTACCGGCGAATCTCGCTCAAACGGTCGCAACGCAGTGGCTCGAACGGACGCTCGACGACAGCGCGAATCGGCGGCTGGTGCTGCCGCAAGCGTTCCTGGCGATCGACGCGGTCTTGATCTTGTACCGCAACATCGTCGATGGTTTGGTCGTGTACCCAAGGGTCATCGAAAAGCATCTCGCCGAGGAGTTACCGTTCATGGCGACCGAAGAAATCCTGATGGCCGGAGTTCAAGCTGGCGGCGATCGCCAGGAACTTCACGAACGCATTCGAGTTCACAGCCAGGCGGCCGCTCAGCAAGTCAAAGAATTTGGACGTGCGAACGACTTACTCGATCGGCTGAAGACCGACACGGCGTTCGCGTCGGTGGATCTCGGCAACGCTCTCGACGCTCGGCGGTTCGTCGGCCGTGCGCCCGAGCAAGTCGATACGTTTATCGCCAACGTCATTGAGCCGATTCGGCAACGATATTGTGATCTGGGAAATCAGCAGTCAGAACAGTTACGAGTTTGAAAACGTCTTGAGCGGCACGGCGCTAGCCGCCGGTGTCGGCATCCACGCGAAACCGGCGGCTAGCGCCGTGCCGCTCACATTTCAGGAGCCTCGTCATGAATCGTCTCTGGACCTTCGTTGGCCTGTTTGTCGCGTTCATGTTTGCCGTGACGTTCTTTGGCAAACCCGCTCAATCCGAGCCCCCTTCACCAGCCACACGCTGGGAATATCGCACGGAGACGATTGAGCCGACGTTGCTTTCGCAGCGGCTCAACGAGTGGGGTGGCGATCGGTGGGAAGTATTCGCCGTCGAGCGGGGCGACACGGTGCTCGAACAAGACGGCGCGACCAAGCTGAAGGTGACGAACTTCCAAGTCACCGCGCGACGGCCGCTGAAGTAGGTCAGGCTTTCTACCCTGACCCGAACTGGCAAACAGCGCCGAACGCGTATCGGGGCAGCCTGGAAAGGCTGACCTACTTCCAAGCAGTGAAGAACTTTTGCAGTCGCACCATCTCCCCGGGGAGGTACGCGGCGGCGGTGATGTGGCCCGCATCGAGCCACACCAACTCTGGCTTCGTGCCGATCGAATCCCACAGTGCCATTGTCGCCGCGTGCGGGATGATCTCATCGGTCTTCGCGTTGACCATCAGCACGTCGCGGTCTTTGAGCAATCTGCCATGCGTCGCCGGATCGACCGGTTCCAACGCTTTGAGAAACGACTCGCGAGATTCGCCCGCTTTGATCCATTCGGCACGGAACATCTCCGCGTCGCGGTGCTCCATGCTCCACAAGTTCTCGCCGAGCTTTCCGCCACCCAGGTAGATCGCGACTTTGCGGAACCGAGGCTCACCCGCCGCTGAGAGCGCGGACATGATGCCGCCCAGGCTAATACCTGTGACGCCCATTCGTTCCTTGTCCACCTCCGGGCGAGCCGACAGCCACGCACCCGCGCGGCGAATGTCGAGCACGGCTTGTCTCATGCTTTCGGCGGTCTCGCGCGGGTTGCGCGAGATCATGCGGCGCGGGGATTCCTTGCTGCGACGTTCTCCGTAATACGGCATCTTGACGAACAGAGCGGCGACTTTCGCGCGAGCCAATGCGCTCGCCACCGTCTGAGAAAGTGGGAATTCGCCCCCCAAGATGTGCAGCACGACGACTCCCGGAAACGGTCCCGGCCCGGCTGGCTGAAAGTACTCGGCGTGGACAGTGTTATTCTCCGGCACAACCGTCTCGAGCGGCGAAGGGAACGTTACGGCGATAGTTCGCAGGGAACCGCGTTCGCGCAGCATTTCCGCGTCCGCCTCGAACCGATGTGGTTTCAAACGAAAGTGTTCGGGAACCGCCCCTTCGTTCTTGGCCGGCACGAACTCGATGGTCGCCGCTTCGGGGACCTCCGTGAAAGCTGCCTCGTCGGCCAAGGCAGAACCGGCGGAGAGACTCACGAGAACCGCCAACCACCCGGCAACCAACCAACAACCGATCAAGCAAGAAGACCGAGACATCGTGAAACTCGTTTTCAATTCGCGAACAATGATTCGTCCCGAGCGCATCGTATCGCTCGCGCATCCACGAATGAACCAGGCGAGCGGCAGGGCATCAGCCCTCTGACACCTTCACTGAGCGAAATGTCGCTAGCCACCGGTCTCGCAGGGAAGATGTCCCACGCAAAAAACCGGCGGCTAGCGCCGTGCCGCTCACTCACATTGACGCTCTTTGCCATCCGCTTCAGACTCCCGCCCGAATTGGCAAGGGAGTGCCGCATGAATTGGTTGGCTTGGCGATATCGACTGGAGTACTTCGTCTTTCGCGCACTGGTGTGCGTGATTCAGATGCTGTCGCCAGCTCGTGCGCGAGACTGTGCCGAAGGCTTGGCGTTCGTCATACATCGAGTGTTGCCGCGCACGCTGACTCGTTACGACGTCGCGCAAGAAAACCTGCGTCAAGCGTTGGGGCCGGAGGCGTCCGACGCGACCATTGACGATCACATCCGCCGGATGTGGGTGCATCTTGTCCGAGTCGTGATTGAGATCATTCAGCTACCACGCAAGGCTCGCGACAACACGATTCTGGATGTTGTGCAATATGGACCCGGCCGGCAGGCGGGTTGGTCGGCCTTCAATTCCGGCAGGCCGGTGATGATGGTCGGCGGGCATTTTGGAAATTGGGAAGTCGCGAACTCGGTGTTCGGTTTTTATGGCGTGTCGATGGGTGTGATTGCCCGCGACTTGGACAACCCTTATCTCCACGAATGGTTCAAGCGGTTTCGCGAACTGACCGGCCACCGAATGTTTTCGAAAGACGGAGCGTCCGAGCAAATGCTGCCGCTGCTGGCTCGGCGCGGGCATGTGGGGTTGCTGTGCGATCAAGACGCTGGGATTCGGGGCTTGTTCGTGGACTTCTTCGGCAAGCCCGCCTCGACGTTCAAGTCGATCGCACTGGCGGCGTTGGAATATCGCGCGTTGATCTGCGTCGGCGGAGCGATTCGTCTGCCGGACAATTTTCACCGTGATGACACGGTCGGCCCCGCTTGGTCTCGGTTTGAGCTAATCTGCGAAGAGGTGATCGACTCGGAGATGATCGACAGTCCTGATCCGGTGGGAGAGATCACTCGCCGCTACACCGCCGCGCTCGAGCGGCTGATCCGTCGGGCTCCGGAGCAATACTTTTGGGTACATCGCCGCTGGAAGAGCGTCCCGCAACAACGCCGCGCGGCACGCAAGGCGGCGTGAACGTCGACGCGTCTGCGCTCGTAGTGACCCCATTCATGGGGTCGAATGCGCTAGCTTGACCCGACAAACCGGGTCACTACGAGCGATCGAACAGATCGGCTCAAACGTCTCACCAGCGTTCGACTGGCCCGGAAGGGACGGGGATGTGCATCTCTGGCAGTTCGCCAGTGCGGTCGCCGCGCGTTGGGCCCTCGGTGCTGAGCTTCTGGAAATAGAGGTCCAATTCGTCGGCCGAGCGGATGAGCTGAAACTCGTGCCGCAACCGCGCTCGCACGTGCATCGCTTTCAAGCTCCAGTGCGCCATCTTGCGAAAGCCGATGATGGCCGAGTCGATCCCGTGACGCTCGACGAGATACCGGAATTGAGCCTGCATCAGCGCCAGTCGTTCGTCAAACGTGCCGCTGGGGCCGAATGAGCCGGTCGTTTCCCATTCGACGAGTTGTCGGAAGATCCAGGGATTCGCGAGTGCCCCGCGGCCGATCGAAACTCCTTGGCAGCCAGTCTCGCACAGCATGACTTCCGCGTCGGCGACCGTGCGCACGTCGCCGTTGCCGATCACGGGAATCCGCTCGACCGCCTCGACCACCTGCCGAATGCCGTCACGATCGACACAGCCGGAGAAACCCTGCGCTCGCGTGCGGCCGTGAATGGCGACCGCAGCGACCCCGGCTTGCTCAAACTGCCGAGCGAAGAACGGAGCGGTGATCTGCGTTGCGTCCCAACCCAGCCGCATCTTGATCGAGACGGGAATCCGCACCGCCTCCACGACCGCTCTCACGAGATTCAGCGTGTCATCGGGGCGGCACATCATGCTCGCCCCCGATCCATTCGCGACGATCCGTTTCACAGGGCAGCCCATATTGATGTCAATCGAATGCACGCCGCGAGCTTCCAAGAACTGTGCGGCATCGCGCATCGGACCGATTTCGCTCCCGAAGATCTGCACGGCGAACGGCGAGTCCTCCGGACATGTTTCGATCAACTCCAGCGACCGCACGCTCCCCGCCAACAAGCCGCGAGCATTCACCAGATCTGTGGTCGCCAGGCCGACACCACCGATCTCGCGCACGATGCGGCGAAACGGCAAATTCGTGAAGCCCGCTAACGGCGACAGTAAGTATCGCGAGGCAAGTTGCAGTGAGCCGTAGCTCACCGACGGCGGAAACGAAAAGCAGGTCACAACAATCTTGGCCCCATTCAGGTCGGTGATTCGCGAACGGGATGTTACGAAATGGCGACGTGGATGTCCTCAAGCTCCGCCTGTCCGGCTTGATCGTTTTCTCCATGCGCTGTGTGCTCCGCATAGCTTGCCAATCCCGAACAAGGGCCTCGACTGACTTAACCGTCATGTCTGTTGCCGCGAGACACGCTCTCAACGGTATCTTGCGACTCGTCCGTCAAAACGCGGCAAGAACAATTCCGTGAGGCACACTTGCGAAGCAGGTCTAACCTTTCAACCCCGATATCTACCTGACCCCCGTACCGACGAAGCAACCTGGAGCCTGATTGTGAGCCAACACCATCTCCCCATCGAGCACTTCCTGACCAAGCTGGATTCCGAAGAGCAAGACCGCTCGGCCGCCGCCAAACGGGACGCCCGCCCGGAATGGCTGACGCACTTCATCGACAGCATCGCCGACTTGTTCGATCCGCTCATCGGTGTCGCTCGCGTAGGCTTTGACTGCAACTTCGTCGAGGGGGCCTGGGTCGTCGGCTTGTACCTCGGTTCCTACGAGATCGTCGGCGGCCGACACGATGGCGAAGCTCGCCACATCAATTTTGAGTTCGATCTGCAACAGCTCATGGCCCACTTCAACAAAGTGAGCGAGCTGGTCTGGAGCGCGTTCCCTTCGCCGCGCGATACGCGGTCCTCCTGGGCTCGCAGTTACGTGACGATCGCCGGCCAAGTCGCCGAGCAGACTGTTCGCCTGCAAGTCTTTAGCGTCCCGCCAGTCCACGCCGAGGTCGGCATGCGCCGCTATCCCGACGGACGCTTCGAGCCGGTTTAATCGCGCGGTTGCATAGGTAGCCAAGCTCGCCAGAGCTGGGGCGGCTTTACCCCACGGTCTGGCGACCGTGGCTACATCACGCGATCCGCCGCCCAGGCGTAGCGTCGGCCGGTGACGAACCCTTTGTATTCGGCGTTGATCGGCTCGTGGATTGTGTCGCGATTGAACGGCGTGTTGACCGCGTTGAGAATCGGGATGACCTCCGCATCGGCATAGCCTACGCCGGAGACCTCGAACCAATCGCCCTTAACGTCGAGAATCCGCACCCACTCGCGCGACACGCGCACCTTGCGCAGCATCCGTAGTTCACTGCGAGTCCGCTTTAAGAATTCCAGCGTTTCAGCGAGCCGCTCTGGCTCAAAGCGATGCTCGGCCACCACACGACCGCTGCTCTTCACGATGCCCTCGACTCAATTGGCCTGAATCACGCCCTGATCCAACAGGACTTGGACAAACTTCTTAGCGACCGGTCCCGCCACTTTGCCGCCGGAACCAGCTTGTTCCAGCACGACAACAAATGCAATCCGCGGACGATCGGCCGGGACATAACCGGCAAACCACGCATGATCCGGTCGGCCCCCTCCGATCTCGGCGGTCCCCGTCTTGCCGGCGATCGCGACCTCTTTCATGCGGACAGACTTGAATCCGGTCCCTTGAGGGTGAGCAACCACCTGCTCCAATCCTTCTCGCACGCGAGCCAACGTCCCCTCGGAAAGATTCGGCAGCCGGCGGCGGTTCGGTTCGATCATCGTTGATGAAGATGTTGCCAATCGGGAGGGCGAGGCTCCCGCCGAGCCGAGATGGGGATGACGCTTGATCCCATCGAACGGCTCGGCGGGAGCCTCACCCTCCCATTCCGCGCTGAATTCGCGAGCGACTTGCGGCGTCACCAACCAGCCATCATTCGCGACGGCCGCCATGAGCCTAGCAATCTGCAACGGGGTGACCGTCAGCCGCGATTGCCCGATCGCCAGGCTCAGCGTGTCGCCGTCGTACCAAGGATCGCGGCGAGTCTTCGCAGCCGATGCGGTTCCGTCCTTCTCCCACGGTGAGGCCGGCTTCAAGGAGTTCGCGTCATCGCCAATCAGGCGTTCGTGACTGACGAGTTCGATTGGCGACTTCGTGCCGTTGCGAGACTTCGGACCGGCCGCCGGCGGTCGCGGCACATGACCGGGCCGCTCACCCGGCACATCGACACCGGTGAGTTGTCCGAATCCGAACTCGTCTGCCCAATGCACCAGCGGCTGCGGACCCAGCGTTTGAGCGGCTTTGAAGAAGTAGACGTTGCACGACCGCGCCAGGGCCTTCGTCAGATCCGTGCCATAGTGGGCGTTGCTGTGATAGCAGCGCAGCTTGTTCGGATCTTTGAGATACCCAATGCACTCGATCTCCCGATCCGGGTCAATACGGTGCCGTGCATCGAGTCGATGACTCTCCAAGACGGCGACGGCCGAAACCGCTTTGAACACCGAACCGGGAGGCAACGTCATCTGCATCGCTCGCGAGAACTGCGGCCGGCGCGGGTCTTCCTCGAGAGCCTGCCGAAGCTCGGCATTGCCCCCCAGCAAGTCGTTGACGTCGAACGTCGGAGCCGTCGCCGCCGCGAGAATCGCTCCCGTCTGCACGTCGATGGCCACGATGCAACCGCCCGGAGGGCGTGTTTCTTCCGTAGCCCGACTCTCAACAATCTCTTCCAAGAGCTTCGTCGTCTCGTCTTGCAGAGCGACGGTGAAGTTCAACACCACATCGCGTCCCGGCTGTGACGGACGCACAATTTCTGTCCGCACGATCGTGCCGTGATGGTCGCGGACGATCTTTCGCTGGCCGCGCACGCCATGCAGGACACGCTCGTAAGACTTCTCAATCCCGGTTCGTCCGATCGTGTCCCCGGCCTGATAATCCTGCGGCCTACCGCTGGTCGAGCGATCCTGGTGCGAACGAAGTTCATCCGCGTTGATCTCGCCGCGAAAGCCCACCAGATGCGGAGCGACTCGACCGTTCGGATAGATGCGCCGAGAGGTCACGTCCGTACGGACGCCGGGATATTGCTCTGGGTGCGTCTCGATCTCAGCGACGACTTCCAGCGGGATATCCTCCAGCAACAATTGATAGTCCGATTGCTCCGAGATGCGCAGCGGGTCGCGCCGATCGCGTGTCGGCGTCGTGGTAAGTTCGTGCTTCACAACCTGCCAGGCGTGCTCAAAAACGGACTCGCTGGCGAGCGGGGCGGCGGCAGCCCCCCGGTTTTCATCGGCGATCGAATCCACCGAGGGGCTGATGCCGCTCCGCTCGCCAATGGCCGCTCGCCGTTCTTCAACCAGCCGATAGATCCGTTCGACACGCTGCTGCACTCGGCCACGCAATTCAGCCAACTTGTCCGGGTTGTGCTCGGTCAACTCGGCGAGCGACTGCCATAACTCGTCACGCCGCGCAAGGACGCCCGCTTTCGCTTGCTCGAATTTCGTTTTGTCCCGCCGTTCGGCGCGGCTCAGCCGAGCGACCGCTTCATCGCGCAGCCAGCGTTCGTTGGGAGGCTCTTCCAGCCAGCGGTAATGGACCAGCACTCGATAGCGTTCCTCATCGAACGCCAGCACGGTCCCGTCCGCCGCGAGGATGCGGCCATGCCGAGCTGGGATCGACTCGATCGATTCCGTTTCGCGCCGAGTCTCGACGGCGAAGCCTTCCGCGACGAATCCCTGCAAATGCACCAACCGCCCCGCCACCACGAGCAGCGGCAACGTCATCGCCACGAACAACCAAACCAAACGGACCCCGGGTTCGGCATCGACATCAAACGCGGAGCTGCCGCGTGTCGGGCCGCTGTCGAACAATGGTGTCGGTCGATTACGCATGGTGATATCGCGCTGCCGAGTTGGATCGCAGCGCTCCAAAGGTGCTCAGGCCCACGCACAGCGCCAGTCCATAGGCTGCGTCGCCAGCCAACGTCGTCAGTGAGGCCATCGTTACGGCCGGCCCCTCGGACAGGACACCTCCCAATCCTCGCGACAGCAGCAGGCCGGTTGCGATGACTGAGAATTGCCAAACAAGCCTCGGCCAGCGCGAACGAACGTCCGCATCCGGTCGCAGGGACAACATCATGGCCGCGGTCAGCGTCTTCGCGAGCATCTCGACGCCAAAGCGTCCGCTCGATAACCCATCCGCCAGCAAACCGATGAGCGATGCCCAGGCAAGACCGCGCGCGTCTGGCAACCATGACAACGCCAACACTACCGGCAGCCACATCAGCGGCGGCCGGCAATCGCCGATTGACAATGCCGTTCCGCAAGCCGCCTGCGTCGCGAGGGCGAGATACGTCGTGAGGAGAAGAATGAGGTGTTTCATGGTTGTAGTGAGCGGCACGGCGCAAGCCGCCGGTGGTGTGATTACGATTTACGTTACACGACACCCGCGGCGAGCGCCGTGCCGCTCACAAATTCAATTCGCCAGTCGTTTCGGGTTCACCGTCGGCCGCACGATGCTGACCGATTTCGTGGATTGTGGATCAATGGCCGGCCGGACTTCGATCTCCCAGTGAGTGGCCCCCGCCGCGAGCTCAGCGCGCGTCACGGTGCCGTAGAACAACGGTGTCACGAAACCGCCGGGAGTTTCCAACGAAAAGACTTCATCCCCTTCGCTGACCGGATCGGTCGCACGAATCTTGGTCAGCGAGCAAGCGGCCTTACCGTCGCCCAACAGAATCCCTTCCGCGCCGAACACGAGACCATCGGCAGCGACTCGCGCGAGGCGGGCACGGCCGCGAAAGCGTTTGTCGGTGAGCGGCACCCAGGTGCTCGACCAGTGTCCGACGTGTTGCAGCTTGCCGATCACGCAGCTTCCCGCGAACACCGGCAGATCGGCGGTCAGCCCGATGTCAGAGCCTTGATCCAACAACTTAGCGTTGGCGTCCAGCACGAGCGACGCTTCGACAACGCCGCTCGTTTGCCCGCGATCGAGCAACCTGCCAGATCGCCACGAAGCAGCCAACTCGTCGCCGAGCACATTCGCCTCGACAACCTGCGGCACAATCAACGGCGGCGGATCGAGCGGCTTGCGAGCCTCATCATGCCGTTGCAGTGCGAGCAGCTTTTTGTCACGGGTCCGCTGATGAGCGAGTCGCTCACGGCGCAACTGTTTTTGCGAATCGGAGATTTTAGACTTGAGATCTGAGATTTGAGTTTGCAATTCCTGCTCGTCATCACCGACGAGTCGTTTTCGGATCTGCAAAGCCGCTGTTTGCTGCATTGAATCGGCCAGTTGCATGCCGGGCTGAAAGCCGTCGCGGATCGAGGCTCGCAGCCAATTCACGACGTTGGGCGGCGCGAAGCCAATCCCAATCGCGGTCAGCAGGCAGAGAGTGATGATGAGTTTCGTCATGCTGATTGGGACGATGATGAGCCAGAACGCGCTAGCGTCCGGTTTGTAGGCAATGCTCGTGCCCAAACCGGACGCTAGCGCGTTCCGGCTGATCAAGAGATCGTTCAAAAATCCTTCGCGCCGTCATCGAGGCTCGTGCGCCATTGCGACAGGTGGTCCAGGCAGATCGCGGTCCCGCGAGCGACCGTCGTCAGTGGATCGTCCGCCACGCGGACAGGGATGCCAAGCTGCTCGTTCATCAGTTGATCCAGTCCGCGCAGCAACGCTCCGCCGCCAGTCAGAACGAGACCATGATCGACGATGTCGCCGACCAGTTCCGGCTTGCATTGTTCGATGCAATTCTTGACGCAGTTCAGGATCGCGGTGACTGGCTCGCGCAGCGCTTCCCGAATCTCTTCACTGGTGACGACCGCTTTGCGCGGGATTCCGCTGATCGTGTCGAGGCCACGAACTTCCATCGTCAGCTCTTGTTCGAGCGGGTACGCGCTGCCGATTTGGAGTTTCACTCTCTCTGCGGTCGGCGTGCCGATTCGCAGAGAGAAACGTTGCTTGAGGTATTCGACGATCGCCTCGTCGAGTTCATCGCCGGCGACACGCACCGACTGCGCAACAACGATCTCGCCGAGGCTGAAGATCGCCACATCGCTGGTGCCGCCGCCGATGTCACAAACCATGCTGGCAATCGGTTCGGAGATCGGCAGGCCAGCTCCGATGCCGGCGGCCTTCGATTCTTCGATGAGATACACGCGGCCGGCTCCGGCCCGTTCGGCAGAGTTGAAGACGGCTCGCTTCTCGACGGGAGTAATCCCTCCGGGGACCGCGATGATGACTCGTGGCTTCAGACCTCGCATCTGCCGGGAAGCCTTCTGAATGAAGTACCGCAGCATCGCTTCGCAGAGCTCGAAGTCGGTGATGACTCCGTCCTGCAACGGGCGGATGGCGGTGATGGAATCAGGGGTGCGGCCGAGCATCTGCTTGGCCAGCTTGCCGACGGCGGTCCCTTTGCCAAGTACTCGCCGCGTCCCCTTTTCGAGCGCGACGACCGAGGGCTCGTTGAGCACGATCCCTTCACCTTGAACCGACACGAGCGTGTTCGCCGTGCCCAGATCAATGGCCAGGTCAGGACAGAACATCCGGCGCAGACGATGAAACATGGGCCTTCCATGACGGCTAAAGAGAAAACGCTCTGGCGATCCAACGCCAGAATTCGAGTGGGGTTGTAGGTCGGATCTGAAGAACCGGACAAGACGCCTTTTCCTCCGGTAACGAGTGGCGATTTCGCCTCATGGAACCACGACCCACAGCAGCCTTCCGCAATCTGAGCCGTTATTTCAGGAACGGTTTGACTCGTTCAAAAAGTGTCACAGGCTTGTGCCGGAGCCTTTCACGCGGCAGGCCTAACGGTCTTCGACAGACGCTCCATCGCAGATTATTCACATCGAATCGAGCCTGAAATGAGTCGTTGGAAGCAGTTTCTTACCACAGACGATGGTCCAACTCTGGTCGAGTACGCTCTGCTGTTAGGGCTGATCGTCTTGGTCTCTGTGACCACACTGGGGGGGGTTGGGGCGGGCATGCACAGCATCTACGTCATCATTAGCGGCGCATTGCCCTAACCGGAATTCTTCAAAGAGCGCACGCGGCGGCGATGCAAACAGCCCACAATTAACTCGCTGGGAGTCGTGGCATCTTTAACTTGGCGATCGCGAATAAAACCCATTGACCCATTTTTCGCGGCTGGCCTATAACCCGCCGCCTCAAATCGGCCGGGGGAGTTCGGCTGATCGTCTTGTTCACAGACGCCGCACATGGCGGCAGGGATGCGAAGCCATGACCGCTCAGAATCGTTCTTCATCGACACTTTCGTGGATCGTCGCCGGAACCGGAGCCGCCGTGCTCGGAGCCGGAATCATTTTCCAAGCGTGGCGTGCTCAGCCGGGCACCGCAGCCGAAGAACCCGGCGCTCGCGCAGGTGCCAAGACAAGCACTTCCGGCAAAGCCTCGCTCAACAATTCAGGAACGCCGGCTGCCAACGGACAGGCCGCTCGGACGAGCGACGACGGCGCACGAATCAGCCGCAACGGCAAGGCCGCGACCATTTCCATGCGCGACGTCGAAGCCGAATGCGTCCGCCGACTCGGCAAAGAAGTGCTCGACAACATGATCAACCGCGCGACGATCCAACTCGCTTGCCAAGAGCGAAACATTGTCGTGACCAAGGCCGAAGTCGAAAAAGAAATCGTTCGCATCGCCTCCGAATTCAAAATCCCGCTCGAACAATACCTGCAAATGCTGCAAGCCGAACGCGGCATCAACCCAGATCAGTACCGCAACGATGTGATTTGGCCGATGCTCGCCCTGCGAAAGCTGGCCGGCGAAGAAATCCAAGTCACCAGTGCGGAAATCAAGAAGGCTTTCGAGCGTGAGTATGGCCCTCGCGTGAAGGTTCGCATGATCCTGTGCGACAACCAGCGGCGTGCTCAGACCGCCTGGCAGAAAGCTAAAGAAGATTCGGACAACTTTGAAAAGTACGTCCAAGAGTTCTCGATCGACCAAGCCAGCAAGTCGCTCGACGGCACCATTCCACCGATCCCGCGTCACTCCGGCAGCCCGAACATCGAAGCAACGGCGTTCAAGCTGAAGCCGGGTGAAGTCTCCGCGATCGTGCAGCTCGACAATGCCGCGCAACGTTACGTCATCCTGAAATGCGAAGGCCACACCGATCCGGTCGTCCGCGAACTCGACAAGCAAGTGCAAGCCGAACTTGAAGACCAGATCAAGCGTGAAAAGATCCAAGAACAAGTCGCGATCGTGTTCGACAACCTCAAGAAGGAGACCCGCGTCGATAACTTCTACGTCGGCACCTCCACCGGCGGCATGAAGCCGTCGAACGTCACACGCAGCGACGCCACAAAACCGATTAGCACGCGTCCGATTCCGAAGTCCGGTCCGGCCGATGACGACAATCTCCCGATTCGTCCAGCGAGTGCGAAGGGAACACCGACGGAGACTGTGAAGCCCGCCTCGGCCAGCAGTGATGATGACCTCGACACCCCTCTGCCGGTGAATCGCACGACCACGAAACGGCCGACGGATTCCGCGAAGTAATCACCTCGAGTTTTTATCACCTGCCATGTCTTCTTCGTCGCCCACGAACTTCTAATCGGTCAGCGGGTTAGTAGAATCCGCCCGCTGCCTGAGTGCCGCGGAAGCGCATCCACCGGCTGCCGAGCTAATCCCCTCGCCTCATTTTGCGCTCCCTGACACTATGCGAAGTGAAACCGAATCGTCGTTCTCCGATGAGCCATTCAAGATCCCGGTCGCTGACCGAGTGAAGCGGCTCCCACCGTACTTGTTCGGCAAGATCAACAAGCTCAAGCACAAGAAGCGGCAAGACGGCATCGACGTCATTGACCTCGGCATGGGCAACCCCACCGATCCGCCCGAGCAATTCGTCATCGACAAGATGATCGAGTCGCTCGCTGACTCGCGTAACCATCGCTACTCCGTCAGCAACGGCGTGGAAAATTTGCGTCGCGAAGTCGCCAAGCGCTACGATCGCAAATACGGCGTGCAACTCAATCCGCAGTCGGAAGTCATCGCCTGCATCGGCTCCAAAGAGGGCTTCAGCCACATGTGCCTGGCCCTGATGGGACCGGGCGACACCGCCATCGTGCCGGCTCCGACGTTCCCTATTCACTCGTATGCAGTGATGCTCGCCTCCGGCAATGTCATCGCACTCGACGTCCGCAATCCGGAAGAATTTCTCTCGAACATCGCTTACACCTGCGAGCACCTCTTCCCGAAGCCGAAGCTGGTGATCGTCAACTTCCCGCACAACCCGTCGGGCACCTGCATCGAGCAAGATTTCTATGTGGACCTCGTCGCGTTGGCGAAGAAGTATCAGTTCCTCGTCATCAGCGACTTCGCCTACGCCGACATCTGTTACGACGGCTATCAAGCCCCCAGCTTTCTGGCGACTCCCGGAGCCATCGACATCGGCGTCGAACTAACGACGATGAGCAAAGGCTACAGCATGGCCGGATGGCGCATCGGTTTCTGCTGCGGCAACTCCGAAATGGTTCGCGCTCTGGGCACGATCAAAGGCTACTACGACTACGGCATCTTCCAAGCGATCCAGATCTCCGCGATCGTCGCGATGCGTCACGGCGACGAGGCGATCGAACGACTCTGTGTTGAATATCAACACCGTCGCGACTCGCTGGTGGATGGGCTCAATCGCCAAGGCTGGGACATCGAAGCTCCGAAAGCCGGCATGTTCGTGTGGGCCAAGATTCCCGATCAGTGGTCCGAGATGGGTTCGATCCCATTCGCAATGAAACTGCTGAACGAAGCCGGAGTCGCCGTCAGCCCCGGCCTTGGCTTCGGTCCCGAAGGAGAGGGTTTTCTGCGTTTGGCGGTCGTCGAAAACGCACAACGGCTTCGACAAGCCGTCCGCGAAATCGGCCGTTGTCTCAAGCCCGAATCGGTCACTGTTTGATGCTCATCAATGAACCGGAGAAAGGCTTGCATCACCTGACATCATCCGGTACACACCCCGCCTCATTCACGGACATCGCGTCCGTGATTTTCCTCGATAGCTCAATCGGTAGAGCGAGCGGCTGTTAACCGCTAGGTTCTTGGTTCGAGTCCAAGTCGAGGAGCTTTTCCCAACGGGACCAGCCATCAGGCTCGGTCCCGTTGGCGTTTCCACTGCGGGGGGAATCTGCGTGGCGACCACATCGTCAGCCGGTCTATTCTGGGTCTATGTGCTCGTCAGCGAGTCGGCCGGCCGTCGTTACATCGGCTAAACCGACGACCTCAATCGACGTCTCCACGAGCACAACACACCAGAGCACAACCTGAGAAAAATCACCTCCTCCCGTCATACCGGGCAGTGGAGGCTCATTTACTCGGAAGAACATGCCACCAGGGCTGCCGCCATGCAGCGAGAGCTTTGGCTCAAATCTGGAGTTGGTCGCGCATGGCTCGATCGCTCAATCGGTAGAGCGAGTCCGCCGAAAACGGATTAACCGCTAGGTTCTTGGTTCGAGTCCAAGTCGGGGAGCTGTGACCGGTTTCGGTCACCGTTCACACCAAAAACCCTCGGTCGCAAGTTGTTATGCGGCCGAGGGTTTTCGCTTGGTCATCTTCCGATGAGCTACTTCGCGGTGGTATCACAAGCCTCGCGACCGTCCCAGCCGATTGGTTCGCCTGCCGCTTCTCAAGTGCCACAACTGTTGTATTCACATTGTGATGCGTTGATTTGATCTGGTTTGAGTCCGTCTATTTTGCGATTTTCGTCGCCATTCAAATGAGACTATTACGACACCTCAGCACCTTGCTTAATATCCACCGGAACCGATTGAGGCTGAGGAGGACGACGCCACGGAGGACTGTTGCCGATGGCGGTAGGTGTCGAGCATCGCGGCCGTCGCGGTTGCTCCGCAGCGAGTGGCTCCGAGGTCGCGGACTTTGATGAGGCCGTCCAGATCGCGGACGCCTCCGGCAGCTTTCACTTGTACTCGCGGCGAGACACTCGCGCGCATCAATGCGAGATCGTGCTCAGTCGTGCCTTTGTAGTTGTACGAACCGTCCGGCTGTTTCACAAAGCCGTAGCCCGACGAGGTTTTCACCCAATCGGCTCCGGCTTGTTCGCAGATGTGGCACAGACGGCGTTTGAAGTCGTCGCTACTCAAGCCCGCGCCGCCCATCGTCAGGTAGTCGTTTTCGAAGATCACTTTCACTTTCGCTCCGTGTCGATGTACCTCGTCGCAGACGGCCTGAATGTCGCGTTGCACGTAGTCCCAATCGCCACTGAGGGCCTTGCCGATGTTGATCACCATGTCGATCTCGGCTGCCCCGTCGCGACAGGCCAGTTCGGTTTCGTAACGCTTCGATTCCGTGCAACTGTTGCCATGCGGGAATCCAATCACCGCGCCGACTAGAACACCGCTGCCGCGCAGCAATTCGACCGCTCGTGCGACGAAATACGGTTTGATGCACACCGACGCGACCTTGTATTCGGCAGCGAGACGACAACCGGCCTCCAGTTCTGCATCGGTCATCGTCGGATGCAGCAGCGAGTGATCGATCATCTTGGCGAGTTCTTCGTAGGTGTATTGCATGCGGTCAGCCTTCAAATGGGAAGTTGTGTGAGAAGTGGGATAGGCATCCTGCCTGTCGGCATCGGCAATCTGATCTGGAACATTACTGACCGGTTGAAAGCCTATCCCACGGGTGTTTGAGCCAATGCGATCGCTCCCATGAGTCCGGCCGACTCTCCGAGTTGCGAGCGTACGACTTGCACGGCGTCCGTTGGGAACATCCTGACACGATCGCGGATGACGTCTCGAACCGTCGAAGTCAGCAAGTCGCCCAGTTCTGCAACGCCTCCGCCGAGCACGACCAGATCCGGATGGAGCACCGTCACCACGTTCGCTGCCGCAATACCGATCCAGGTCGCTGCTCGCTGCAACGCCTCGCGTACCAGTTCGTCTCCTGCATCCGCCGCATCGAGCATTTCACGAGGTGTAACTCGATCGCATTGACCTGCGACGAGCTGATGCAATTGCGGAGCAAGTCCCGTTCGCATCAACCGCACACCCTCAGCAATGATCGCCGGGCCGCTGGCGAGTGCTTCGAGGCAACCTCGATTTCCGCACCCGCAGCGCGGGCCATCGGCCATCAAAGTCTGATGTCCGAGTTCTCCGGCAGCTCCGAGTGGACCGAGTCGCAGCTGTCCATCGATCGCGACTCCGCCGCCGACTCCTGTACCAATTGAGAAGAACGCAAGAGTCACCCGAGGCCGATCGCGACCATGACCAAACCGCAGTTCGCCGAGCGTCGCCGTGCGAACGTCGTTCAACAACCGCACGGGAGAACCCAGCCGCTCGCCGAGCGTGGCTGCCGCAGGGACATCGCGCCATTGCGTCGGTAAGTTCGGCAGGAACTTCGTGGTCCCAGTCTGCACATCGACGAGCCCCGGCACGCCCATTCCCAGTCCGAGTAACTGCGCCGGCACCGACTCGTTGGCGATGTTCGAGAGCAGACGTTGAATCAAGTCCGCAATGCGCGCGAGGACGCCGTCCGGTCCCTGATGCGACTCCGTGGGAATCACTTCGCGCGCGAGGACTCGACCTGATTCGTCAGCGAGCGCGGCCTTGATCGAAGTTCCGCCGAGATCCACTCCGGCCAGTAGACCTGCCATCAGCAACTTTCCTCGATCGAGACCCAGCGCCGTTCGCGGTGGCTGCGCAGCGCGGCCTCGCACAGCAGAATTTCGCGATGGCCATCGGCGAACGTCGGAAATGGTGACGGAGCTGAGAAGTCACCGGCGGCGATATAGCCGTAGAAGCTGCGGAAGAGTTGCTTAAACGTGTCGGGAAAGCCCTCGTTGTGCCCACCGGGATAGCTGGTGATGCCACGCGCCGATTCGTGCAGCAGCGACGGATCTCGAATCAGCGTCTCGTTCGCGCGGTCGCGGTGCCCGATCCAGAGTTCGTTGGGCGACTCGCTGTTCCAGGCCAGCGACTGCTTCGCGCCGGCGATCTCAAATCGCAGACAGTTCTTTCGACCCGCCGTCGTCTGCGAGACCCACAAGCTGCCGTTCGCTCCGTTCGCGAATCGCAGCATGACGGAGCCGCAGTCGTCCGTGTCGATCGGCACAGGCTCCGACTCAACGCGCGGACTGCCTGGTCCAGAGAACGCCTCAGCGCCGCCGCTCGGCTGCTGCCGCTTGGCATGGATCGTGCGCAGGTCAGCACACACCTCGACGATCTGCTGCCCGGTGATGAACTGCACCAGATCGAGCCAATGCGTGCCGATGTCGGCGACCGCCCGCAGTTCGCCGCCGTCCTCGGCTAGCACACGCCAGTTGAAATCGGTCTTGAACAGCAACCAGTCCTGGACGTACGAGCCGACGACATGCAACACGTCACCGATTGAGTCGCCTCTGACGCGCGTGGCTGCTTCGTGGCAGAGCGGATAGAAGCGGATGTTGTACGCGACCCCCGCCGCACAGCCGCTCTCCCGTGCGAGCCGCACCAGTTCCGTAGACTCGGCGGATGTCATCGCGAGCGGCTTCTCGCACAGCACATGCTTGCCGGCACGCAACGCGGCAGCGGCCTGTTTGAAATGGAATCGGTTGGGCGTCGTGAGATGCACGGCCGAGATCGAGTCGTCCCGGAGCAGTTCGTCAAACGACTCATAGCCACGCGGCAGCCCCAGTCGCTCGGCGGCTGCCTTCGACTTATCCGGTGATGAACCGACGATGCCGGCGACTGTCACACCAGCTCGCCGCAGGCCCTCGACATGGACGGGACCAATAAACCCGGTGCCAACCACCGCAGCTGAGAGACTCTCGATTCGTGAACTCATCGTAGTTTGCCGCGTGCGGGGGTGGCGGACTGGATCGGGCCGAGGCGGCTGTGGAACTCGTACTGGTCGCCTCGGTAGAGCGTGCGCTCCCACCACAGCGGCGAGTCGTCTTCGAGATAGCCGATCGAGACTACTTCTAACGCCGGTGACTTGGCTGTGGTCTGAAGGTATTTGGCTTCGCTGGACGACAGTAGGACGGCTCGAATGACTTCGTTCGCGCCGCCGATTTTGAGGCCGTGCGTCTCGGTCCAAGTGCGGTACAGCGAGCCTTCCGCCTGCGACTTCGTCAGCTTGGGGCAGTGACGCTGCACGACGTAGCGGTGCTCCAGAATCACCGGCACGCCGTCCGCAAGGCGGATGCGATCCAGTTCCCATAACTCGTCGGATGGCTCGACAGCTAAGGCGGCGTGTAATGATTCATCCACTTCGGCGGCAGTCAGCTTGCCGAAGGTGAGCAGTTCGGTGCTCGGCTTCTTTCCGGCGGCGCGAGCCTTCTCGGTAAAGCTCACCAGCGAGCGGACGTCGTAGTCGATCACATCGCGACGGACGAAAGTGCCGAGTCCCTTGCGGAACTCCAGAAAGCCTTCGGAGACGAGACTCGCGAGCGATTTGTTGGCGGTGGCTCGGCTGACTTGAAACTTCTCGGCGACTTCACGCTCGGTGAGGAATTGGTCCCCCGAGCGATACTCCGTTGCGAGAGCAGAACGCAGTCGCTGATTGAGCTGTTGATAGACCGGACTGCGGACGAGCGACGTATCCATGCTGGTGACGTTTCCTGTGGGGCTTGATGCGGTGGCTTAGCCACAGTAGCCTAGTGCGATGGAATTGGCAAGGCGGCCGTCTCAACGCCCGATAGTCGCCTTTCGCTCCGCGAAAGGATGCTACTGCCAAGACGGTCTCCATCATGAAATCCGTTGGGACTAAGCGTCCTTTCGCGGAGCGAAAGGCGACTATCCCCTATCCCACGAGGAGCAACTCATGAGTCAGCAAGTTTGGTTCGCATTCATCGTGCTGCTCGGCGTGCAGCAGGCGGCGCGGGCGTTGGAGATTCCGTTACATCCCGCCGAGGCAAAGATCGTTGAGCAGATCATCGCCGTTGAAGGGCATGTGGCCGAAGTGCCGGGGTGGGCGAAGGCGGGCGTCATCAATCGACTGAAGGAACTGGGTATCGAGACTGCCAGCCTGAAGTCCTGGGGCGTGCGTGACAAGGAGAGGAACGCGGTGTCGTTCAGTTGTATTTACGACTCGAACGGTCGCACGCTGGCGCTGACCGGCAACGGCCCGTGGCTGAGAGATGAGAGTCTCCGTGCTCTGAAGGGGATGCCGGATCTGCGGATCATTCGCTTCGATCACAACGGCTTCTTGAGGAATCATCCGCAGTCGTCGCTCTACAACGGTAGAGGATTCGATGCGTTGTTGGACTCGAAGCTGGTGGAGATCAAGTTGACGCTCGGCATCAACGACGCGGGCATGGAGCAGGCCGCCAAGATCAAGGGGCTCAAGTCCTTCACGGTGGTGCATTCGCAAGTGACCGAGGCCGGAGTGAAATTCTTCGAAGGCCATTCAACGCTGGAGTCATTTGCGGTCGCCGAGATGGGCAATGTTTCGCAAGCGGCTTTGGCGTCCGTTGCGAAGATGCCCAAGGTGGAGCATGTCGGCTTTCACGAAGCGTTCATCACCTACGAAGGCGGGTTCAAGCATCTGCTGCCGATGAAGGGCCGACTCAAGACGCTCGACCTCTCGATGAGCCTCATCAACGCCGGTGATCTGGAACTTGTGCGGGCCGATCATCCCGACGCGAAGATCACCACGATCACTCCCGCCGAGATCGTGAAGCGGCACAGCTATGTGGCGGCGATGATTGCTCGCACCGCGACCGGTCAGGCCGCTGACGAACTGAAGAAGGCCATCGCGGAATTCGAAGCCAACAAGAAGCCGTCGAAGTAGGAGCGTGGGAATTTGTAGGACGCCCTCAGCAACCCAATTGAAGACGTGTGAGTGAATGTCATCGAAGGAATCCAATCTGTGCTTCGGCTTTGCCATCTGTGCTAGTTTCGAAATTCCGGTCGAGGAAAATGGAATAGCACAGATGGCAAGGCCGAGGCACAGATGAGGAATCTTCGCGGCGCGAAGAAACAAAACGTTAGTAGTCCTGGGGAGCATGCGATGAAAGAATTGTTACACAGGGCCTGCTGGCTGCTGGTGAGCGCGCTGTGCTTGCCAGCGACGACGACCTCGGCTGCTGGCCCTGAGTTTTTCGAGCAGAAGGTCTTGCCGTTCGTGAAGGCGCATTGCCACGAGTGTCACAGCGGCAACAACCCGCGGGCGTCGTTTTCGTTTGAGGGGTTGAAGCCCGACTTCAGCCAGCCGCGATTTGCGAGCCGCTGGGCTGAGGTGATGGATGCCATCAACCTGGGCACGATGCCGCCGAAGGACAAGCCGCGACCACCTGCTGCGGAAGGCCTTGCCGTGGCGGAATGGATCGGCGGCGAGATTCGGCGAGTTCAGCAGGAAAGCCGGATGGCCGGGGGGCAGATCCTGCTGCGGCGGCTTAACCGGGACGAGTACGCGAACACCGTCGTCGACCTGCTGTCGCTCGACGTTGGCATGACGGACACGATCCGCAACCTGCTTCCCGCCGATGGCACTGCGGATGGATTCGACCGCATCGCCGCCGCGCTCTTTTTGGACCAGACCCAAATGGAGAGCTACCTCGACGTAGCCAAGTTCATCGCGGACCGGGCGATCTTCGAGAAACCACTCGCGACGAACAAGCTGGTGTGGGAGCCGCAGAAATGGATTGGTTTCTTCGGCGACAAACACGTGCAGACGGACATCAGCAAAGACATTGTATTGAAAGCCGGCGTACGGTCTGGTGAAAGCCGGAAAGACGGAATCGTCGCCTGGAACTCTGGCGAGGGCAGGCCCGAGCCAGATAACGATCCGGAGAAGTTCTATCAGTCGGGCTATGGCCCTCAACCAGATCTCACCAGGACCGTCACGACGGATGGCTATTATCGAATTCGCTTTCCCGCCGGAGCCTCGCGTGGCGATCGTGGGACGCCAGTTCGGCTGAAACTCACTTACGCACGCGGCAGCTCCATCGCCGCCGAGCACACCATCAAGGAAGTGCAAGGAACGATCGACCAGCCGGTCATGCACGAAGTCCTGATGTTTCTCCGAGCGCCCGGGCCTGATCAAAAAGTGGGCCTGAATTGGGAATGGAATGCGCCCAAAATCATCATGACCAATCCCGCACACACTGCGGCGTGGATGGGATTCATGGGGGCTCAAGGCAAACTCGCAAAGGGCCGAACGGACAAAGCGGATGAGGCCACGGTGGCCAAGCTCACTCAGGAGCGCGAAGCGGCCTTCCAGGCTCTCGCTAACTTCGATCAAGTTGTCTTTCAGATCATCCCCGGCAAGAGCATCGAGACCGCGCCGAAGATTTTCCTGAGCACCTTTGAAATCGAAGGTCCCATTCAAGAGTGGCCGCCGAAATCGCATCTCGCCTTGGGGTTCAAGGAGAGCGACGATCCGAACGAGCAGGCGATCCGCCGCATGTTCTCCGAGTTCATCCCCGGCGCGTTCCGTCGGCCTGTGGATGCCGAGGAAGTCGACGCCGTTGTCTCCAATATCCTGCACGCACAGCGGGAGTTCGGGTTGTCGCATCACGAGACTCTGCGTTACGGATTGCAGGCTCTGCTGGTCGCGCCGGGATTCCTCATGATCCAGGAACCGCAGCAGGAGAAGACGGCGCGTCCCCTGGACAACTACGAGTTGGCCAATCGTCTCTCGTATTTTCTCTGGAACTCGATGCCGGACGCCGAACTGCTCGAACAGGCTGCGGCCGGTCGATTGACCGAACCTGCGATCCGTCGCCAGCAGGTGGATCGCATGCTGAAGGATCCGAAGATCGGGCGCTTTGTGGAGAGCTTTGCCGGGCAATGGCTCGATGTCAGGCGATACGGCTCGGTCCAACCATCGGAACACTACCGGGGTCGCGTCCCCCCGTGGGGACCCCGCTATGACAACGAACTGGAGGTGGCGTCTCGCAAGGAGCCGTTGGCGTTCTTCCAATACGTGTTGGATCACAATCGTCCCATCACAGACTTCATCAACTCGGATTATCTCGTCATCAACGATCGACTGGCCACGCTCTACCAAATCGCAGACGTGAAGGGGCCCGAGTTTCGCAAGGTCAGCATTCCCGCAGGCGTCGAGCGCGGCGGAGTGCTGGGGATGTCCGGTCTGCTGACGTTGTTGTCCGACGGCACCCGAACGCTGCCCGTGCGTCGCGCCGCTTGGGTGCGTGAAAAGCTGCTGAACGATCCGCCTGCGCCTCCGCCGCCGGGAGCCGGGGAGATTCAGCCGAACACCGCGGGAGCGAATTTGACGGTGCGTCAACGGTTGGAACTCCATCGCAAGGAGCCGACTTGCGCGAGTTGCCACGCCACGCTCGACGGCTACGGAATGGCTCTGGAGAACTATGATGCCATCGGCGCGTGGAGCACGGCTCAGGATGGCGAGGGACGTCCCCATCCTTATGGGCGACCGCTCGACGTCAGCGGCAGTCTCAAGTCAGGCCGCACGTTCTCAACCTTGAAGGAGTACAAGCAAGCTCTCCTGGCAGAGCGAGATCGCTTCGGCCGGGCCTTCGTGACCACTGCACTCACCTACGCGCTGACACGCCCGGTGGGAGTCATTGACGCGGATGCGGTCGACGAGATTTACAAGCAACTGGAGAACGACGAGTTCCGAGTCCACTCGGTCATCCACGCCATCACCCAGAGCCGCCTGTTTTTGACCAAATGAGTGTCGGCTTTCGCTCCGCGAAAGCACGTGCTTTTGCGGAGCAAAAGCCGACATTCGCCCCAAGCGGTACGACGGACTTCCAGTCCGTCGCGCCGACCGTCGGACTGGAAGTCCGTCGTACAAAGATCGACCCATCCCCCAGGAGACTGACGACATGACGCTTACTCAAAACAAGATCCTGTCCCGCCGCACTTTCCTCCGTGGCACGGGTGTCGCTATCGCGCTCCCGTGGCTCGAGTGCATGAGCCCGCTGTCCCAGTCGGTCGCGAACGCCGGCGGCATCTCGGCCACCGAGCGGCCGAAGCGAGCCGTCTTCTGCATGTGGGGCATGGGGGTGAACGGTCGCGACTACACCCCGAAGACCTTTGGCAAGGACTGGGAGGTCACGCCGATCCTGAAGCCGCTCGAACACCTGCGGGATGAGTTCACGATCATCTCCGGATTGCGACTGACCCACTCCGGCGGACACGGTGGCGATCGGACCTTTCTCACCGGCACCAACACGCGTGCGGGTGGAGCCAAGCTGCGTGTCTCCTGTGATCAAGAGTTGGCCGAAGCCATTGGCAAAGAGACTCGCTTCCCGTCCATGGTGTTGGGAGTTCGGCGTGGCACGGGCTTCGGTCTCACGGTCGATCACACGCTTTCCTGGACCAAATTCGGCACTCCGCTGCCGGCCGAAAATCGTCCTGACATCATTTTCGATCGCCTGTTCCGCGCTGAAACGCCCGAGGAAATCGCTGCCCGCAAACAGGCTTCGAACCGCCGAGGCTCGATTCTCGACATGGTGGATGCGTCCGCCAAGCGGCTGAATGCGAAGCTCGGCAAGAACGATCAACAGAAGTTGGACGAGTACTTCACCTCGATCCGCCAAGTTGAGCAGCAGATGCAGACCGATCTCGACTGGATGTCCAAACCGCGTCCGAAAGTCGATCCCATCAACTTCGGCAAGACGCAGGCGATCGATCCCAACCAGGGCCGCGGCGACACCTTCGATTACCGCAACTATCAGCGGCTGATGTACGACGTCATCACGCTCGCTCTGCAGACCGACAGCACGCGCGTTATTTCCTACATGCCCCGGATGGACTTGTCGGACGGAACCTTCACGTTCAATTCCCTGGGATGTCCGTACAACTATCACGAGATGACTCACCACGGCGAGGACTCGAAGCTGTTGGAGTGGCTTACCAAAGTCGACACCTGGTACTCGGCCGAGTGGGCCTACTTCATCGAGAAGCTCAAGAGCGTCAAGGAAGGCAACGAAACGCTGCTCGACCACACGCTGCTCACCTGGAGCAGCAGCGGCGGCACGCTGAACGCGCACAACAACACCGAGCTGCCTGCCATGCTCTTCGGCGGCAAGGCTCTGGGCGTCAAACATCAGGGCCACCTCAGCCAAAAGGACACGCGCCTGGGCAACCTGTGGCAGTCCTACTTCCAGGTCCTGGGCGTCAAAGTCCCCGACAACTTCCAAGGCGGCGAAGCCGACGGCGTGATCAAAGAACTCGTGTGAACCCGATTTTTAAGGCCCCAGATCATGAATCTCATGAGACCATTCTTCCTGCTGATCCTGTTCCTGTCCGCCGCGCTCCCGGCTGCGGGGGCCGAGTCGAAATTCACCATCAAACCTGTGGGCGGCAAAGTCACCGCGTCCTGGAGAGGCACGGCGGACACCAGCGGCATCGACCTCGCTCCGACGGACGACGAGGTTGCCGCGCTGGCCTCGCATTCGGAGATCGAAGCCATCCACATTTCCGGCACGACCCGTTTGACCGGGAAAGGATTTTCCGCTTTGAAAGGGCTGTCGAAGCTGCGCGAGCTGAGCTTGGGTGGCACCGGCCCTGGTCAGTTCTCGGAAATGTTCTCGCCCGGGACGCTCGAGGGCTACCACGCGCTCGCCGAACTGGATCAGGTGACTCGCCTGAACTTGGACCACGTCATGCTGCCCGTCGAAGGCGCGGTCATTCTCCTGAAAGGAATGGCGGGACTGGAGCACGCGGGACTCGGCGTCTTTGCCGATGACAAAATCGTCGCCGCGGCGGCTGACGCACCGAAACTGAAGACGCTTTCCTTCGGTCACTGGGCCACGGTCCCTGAGAGTCCGCTCACCAAGGCCGGGGCTCAGGCTTTCGCCAGATTACGCTCGCTCGAATCGCTGCACGCCGGAGAACAGGCCCCGCCCGCCGGAGGTTCGATGCGCGATCTGACCGAGGCTGTGGCAAAGATAGAAACGCTCAAGTCGCTGACGCTCGCGTTCACCAGCGCGAAGAGTCACGGCAAGCCGAAGAATCCGGTGACCGCCGCCGATCTCGAACCCCTGGCAGCACTGGCGAACCTGGAAAGGCTCGGAATCCAATACGCGAGTCTCGATCGGGCGACCGCGAGCAAACTCGCGGAGATCGGCTCAGTCAAAATCGTGAGCTTCAGCGCTGTGAAGCTTGACGACGGAGCATTGGTGGCACTGAAGGCGTTACCGAATCTCGCGGTCGTAGAAATCTGGAACTCCTGTGATTGGTCCGACGCCGATCTGGAAGCGCTCAAGGCCGCCAAGCCGAAGGTCAGATTCCACATGGTGGGAGGGCCGAGAAAATGAGCTGGATCGCATGGGCCGCTCGACACTGGAACGGCACTCATTTCCAACTACGCAGGCTTGAGAAACTCATGATTCGTTCTGCCATTTCGATGTTCGTTGTAGCGGCTATTGGATTCTGCGTTGGTGATGCGCAATGCGTGATGGCTGGCGAAGTCGATCCTCAAGTCACCGCGTTTCTCAAGCGGTATTGCGTCGAGTGTCATGGCGCAACGAAGCCGAAGGCCGACTTTCAGATTGGACAGTTGAAGGTCTCCGCGAATCAGGCCGACGCGGAGAATTGGCAGCTTGTGCTCGATAACCTGCAACTCGGCGAGATGCCGCCCAAGGACGCCAAGCAGCCGACGCCTGCGGAAGTCGAGAAAGTCACCGGTTGGATTCAGAGCGAGATTTCCCGCGCTGCCTCGGTGCTGAAGGGCACCGGCGGCGAGGTCGTGCTGCGGCGGCTCAACCGTGTGGAATATCAAAACACAATCGCCGATCTCTTCGACGTGCATGGCGACTTCACGGCGGGTTTTCCCGATGACCTGCGGGAGCACGGCTTCGATAACAACGGCGGTGCCTTGATGCTTTCCGCCGCGCAGATGCAGGAATACATGAAGGCGGCGGAGTTTGTCCTGGCCCGGGCGATCGCCCCGGCCAAGCGGCCCGAGACGGTGAGCAAGACCATGACACTTCATGACGGCAATCGCAAAGGCATCGAAATCGCCCGCAAGAACCTCGAGGACCGTCTGGCCAACTTCGACAAACTCGGGGCCTTCGAGCAGAAGCACACCCTGCAGATACAGGCCGCGGCGAAAGACAACCCCACCTACGGCTATCGTTTCCCCGTGCGTGAAAATGGCGTGCTGCGCCCGCCGAAACCCGACGACGGCCCGCAGCTCGACGCTGTGATGACGGTGCAGAATTATTTTAGCGGTGAGCCCCAATTCGGCCTTCCCGCCGGGCGCGGCTGGTATCGGGTGAAAGCGGTGGCCTATGCGCTAAAGAACGACGGCAAGCCCGCGCGGCTGAAGTTCACCGTCGAAGAGGGTTACTCAGGCAAGCTGCCGAAAGCGGAAAGCGTCTTCGCCTTCACCGACGAGCAGCCGCGCGAGGTCGAAGCCCGCTATTACTTGGAGCCGGGCGACCGCGTGGTGTTCACGATGATGGATGGTACGCCGCACAGCAACACGATGCTTGACCTGCCCGGCCCGTTCATCGCGATCCGCTCTTTCATCATCGAAGGGCCCATTTATGAGACGTGGCCGCCGGTGGGTCATCGCACGCTGTTTGGCGACATCGATCCCGCGCAGCCCACACCGGAGAAAGCCGCCGCCATCGCGGCGCATCTCGCGCCAAAGCTCTTTCGCCGCCCCGTGGATGAAGTCTCTGTGGCGAAGTACCGATCGTTGTTTGAGATGTTCGAGAAGACAATGAAGCCCGACGAAGCGCTCCGTGGAATGCTGATCGCGATGCTGGTCTCACCTCGATTTCTCTATCACGAAGAACCGGCCAGCGGTCCCGACGCCTATGCCATAGCATCGAGGATGGCATATTTCCTGTGGCGATCCACTCCTGATGACGAGTTGCTGAAGGCTGCGGCAGATGGCAGCTTGCTCGATGCCACGAAACGGCGCACTCAGGCAGAACGCATGTTGGCCGATCCTCGCTCGGCCCGCTTTGTGAACGACTTCACCGGCCAATGGCTGCGCGTGCGCGAGGTCGGCGCGATGAAGGCGAACGCCGATCTCTACCCCGAATACGACACCGAGCTCGAAGCCGCGATGCGCGGGGAGACGGAGCATTTCATCGCCGAGATGTTTCAACGCGATCTGCCGCTCACCAATCTCATCGACTCCGATTGGGCCATGCTCAATCAGCGGCTGGCGAAACATTATGGCATCGAGGGCGTAAGCGGGCCGGACTTCCGTCGCGTGAGTTTGGATAAGTCGAAGACAGTGCGCGGAGGGTTGCTGACGCAGGCCAGCATTCACGCCATCACATCGAACGGAACCGTCACCTCGCCCGTCGCACGTGGCACTTGGATGCTGGAAAACTTCCTCGGCACTCCCGCGCCGCCGCCACCGCCGGACGTGCCAGCCATCGAGCCGGACATTCGCGGCGCCACCACGATCAAAGAACAGCTCGCGAAGCATCGCGACATCGCCAGTTGCAACTCGTGTCACCGCAAGATCGACCCGCCTGGCTTCGCCCTGGAGAACTTCGACGTCATCGGTGGCTGGAGAAATAATTACCGCGCTCTTGTTGAACCGAGGCCCGGTGCTCGCGCCAAACTCTCCGACGGTCCGCCCGTCGATTCCGCGGATGAATGGGCGGGTGTGGGGCGATTCAACAGCTTCCAAGAGTTCCGCGAGCTGGTGAAGAAACGAGAAGACCTCGTCACGCAAAACCTGACGCACCAACTCGCGACCTTCGCCCTCGGCCGAACCCCCGGATTCGCCGACCGCCAACCGCTCAAAGCAATCGCGACCAAAGTCCAAGAGCAAAAGAGCGGCATGAAATCGCTCGTGCTCGACCTCGTTTCCAGTCCTGTTTTTGCCAGCCCGTGATTGTCGGCTTTTGCTCCGCAAAAGCTTCCTTTCGCGGAGAGGCTGTGATTATTTGTAGGACGCCCTTTCCAGGGCGTCAGAAACTACTTGTATTTTGGGATCTTGGACGGCCTGGAAAGGCCGTCCTACCCAAAAAATCACAGCCTCGGAGCGAAAGGCGACTATCGGCCCAACCTCGGAGTCATACCCATGAATCCTCAACCCGCCCTCGCCTCCCGCCGTCGCTTCCTTCGTGGAGCGGGCGTCGCTCTCTGTTTGCCGTGGCTCGAATCGCTTGGTGGTGTCGTCCATGCCGCTGAGGCCGGAAAGGAGCCGCGACGGTTGTTGCTGGTCTGTCTCCCGCTGGGCATCTACCGGGATTCGCTCATTCCGAAGCAAGCCGGGGTGGGCTACGAATCGCCCGAGTATCTCGCCCCGCTGGCTGATCTCCGGGATCGCTTCACGATCGTCTCCGGGCTCGAGCATCCGGGTGTGGGTGGCGGTCATGCCTCGCAGCCGCGCATCTTCACCGGCGTGCCGTCAGCGGAGAGAAATCGCCGCTCGCTCGATCAGCATGTCGCCGCGACGCTCGGCCAGCACACGCGCTTCGACTCGCTCGCGCTGAGCGCCGGGGCCAATGACTTTGGCTGGACCGACGGCGGCAGCATGGTGCCAGCGGAGAAAAGCATCGGCGATGCCTTCGCCAGGCTCTTTGCCGAGGAGGGCGCGGCCAACAAGGCCAAGGTTCTGGGCGAGATCGGTCGCGGCAAAAGCATCCTCGACCTCGTGCTGGATGAAGCGAAAGACCTTGAGACCCGGCTCTCGCAACGCGATCGCGAGAAGCTCGGCGAATACTTCGAATCTGTCCGCGCCACCGAGAAGCGGCTCGTGAAGTCCGAGGAATGGATTCACCAACCGAAGCCTCAGGTGAACTCCAAACCGCCCGCGCCCTTCGCTCCCGACGAGATCATCACCAACCTGCGCGGCGTCTGCGACTTGACCCATCTCGCCTTCAAGACCGACAGCACCCGCGTCATCACCTTTGGTTACTTCCGTCAGGACACCGTCGCTGTGCCCGGTGTGAACGTCGGCTATCACAACCTCTCTCATCATGGCCAGGACGAAGGCAACATTGCCCAACTGAAACGAGTCGAACTCGCCTTCTTCGACGAGCTGAAAACGCTGCTCACGAACCTGAAGAACACGAGGGAAGGAGACGCCACGTTGCTCGACCGCACGACGATCCTCATCACCTCAAACCTCGGCAGCGGCAACAGCCACAGCAACAAAGACTTGCCAGTGTTGCTCGCCGGAGGCCGCTTCCAACACGGCCAACACATGGCCTTCGCTCCCGGCAGCATGCCGCTGTGTAATCTCTATGTCAGCGTGCTCCATCAACTCGGCTTCGAAGACAAATCATTCGGCACCTCGACCGGCGCACTGAAAGGACTGATTCTCTCGTGATGAAATCAATCGCCTTGACTCTGGCCCTCATCCTTCCCCTCACCAGCTTTGCTGCCGAGGAATCTCCCGAAGACGCCAAGATTCGCGCCTCCATTCCGCTCGGCGGAGACTTCAAACCGAATCCGAAAGTCGGCGCGTTTGTCGTGGTGGGGCATGGCGCGCGGATCATTGTGTCGAAGGATGATGGGCAGACTTGGAAGCAGGCATTCTTCGCCGCACCGGGTGCCGACCACGGCCCGTGGGCGACGAAGTCCGTGGCCTACACGAACGGTGTCTTCGCTGTGCCGGTGGCCTGGGGCGGGCCGACGATCTTTCTGGCTTCCGACGATGCCTTGAACTGGCGGCACCTCACCAGCGGGGCGACGAAGCTGCCGGAAGGCAAAGGCGACCCGCGTGTGATGACCGGCTTCACTTGGGGTCTCGCTGGCGGCAAGGGCGTCTTCGTCTCCAGCGGCTACATGACCTTCAGCGCCACGGCGGACCTCGGCAAGACATTCACCACGTTCGGCATGTGGGGCAAATTCAAGGACGATCCGCGCGGCAACTTGAGCACTCATCACATTGGCGCGGTGTACTGCGGAGATGCGAGCGGGCGATTCCTCGCGCTGGGCGACAATCGCGGCGACTCGGGACCGAAGTTCGGTCATCTCTTCGCCAGCAATGATTTAGGCAAGACCTGGAAATGGCTCGCGCCGAAAGGCCTCGACGCCTCGACCGGTCGCGGCAAGATGAAGTGCAACGGCAAGCAGCTCGTCATGACCGACCCGATGGCCGCAAACGTGTGGACGAGCACCGATGCCGGCGAGTCGTGGGACGGCCCGCACTCCACTGGCACGCAGCGCGCCACGCTCAACGTCGTGAACGGCGAGTTCTGGCTCTGCGGAAAGAAGTCTCGTGCCAGCGTCGATGGCCAGACGTGGCGTGATCTCCCCGCAGCCGTCCCCGAAGGACAAGTGATCGCCAGCGACAAAGGGACGCTCGTCAGCATTCACCCACAGCGATTCAACATCCAACGCAGCACCGACGGCGGCCAATCTTGGCAAGAGGTTCACACCTTCGAACCCGCCGACATCAAAGGCGGCGCACAAGGACTGCGCGATGGCGCATTCGGCCTGGTGGCACCATGATCGCATTGATTCGGTCCTGCCTTCGTGTGATGCGAGCGGCGAGCCTCTTTGTACGACGGACTTCCAGTCCGTCGATCGGCGCGACGGACTGGAAGTCCGTCGTACGTCTTGGTTGCGGCCAATTTCTGTCTGATCGTCGGCTTTCGCTCCGCGAAAGAAATGACCTTTCGCGGAGCGAAAGGCGACTATCGTGGGCGGTTTGCGTTGTGGCGTGCGTGCTCGGGCTACCGACCGTTGCGCTTGCCGAGCCGTTGAAGTTCGAAGCGTTCAATCGCGATCTCCTGCCGTTTGTGAATCGTCATTGCGCCAAGTGTCACAACGACAAAGAAGCAGAAGGCGAAGTCAATCTCGCGCGGTTCACGAAGCCCGAGCAACTGCTCGCCGAACGCAAGTTATGGCAGAAGGTGGTGAAGCAACTCAAAGCGGGTGCGATGCCGCCTGACGGCGAGCCGCGACCAGATGCCGAAGCACGCAACACCGTCACGCGCTGGCTCGAACAGGCGCTCGTCTATGTCGATCCGACTCGGCCCGTCGATCCGGGACGTGTCACGGTCCGGCGACTCAATCGCACCGAGTACAACAACACGATCCGCGATCTATTTGGCGTCTCGATGAAGCTCGCCGACGACTTCGCGGAAGACGATGTCGGTTACGGTTTCGACAACATCGGCGATGTGTTGACTGTCTCGCCGTTGCGGATGGAGCAGTATCTCAACGCGGCGGAACAACTCACTGCGGCGCTGCTTGGGTATTCGGAGAGTCGGCCTTCGCTCGGCGAAAGTCAGGGCAAATCCTTTCGCGGAGCAAAAGGCGACGATCCGCTCTTCGACGCCTTCAACGAAGCCGGGCACCTGCGATTCAACGGCGTGCCGTCTCGCAACAACAGCGATCGCGGCAAGGAACTCGTGCCGGGGACGGAGCTGTATTCGGTGTTCGAGCTGCCGTTGCCGGGCGAGTACGAAGTGTCGATCAATGCTTGGGGCGTCGAAAAACCGACAGAGAAAGATCGCGACAACAACGCTCGTTGGCTCGAAGAGGAAGCGAAACTCCGGCTCGATCCCGATGCGAAGCCGATCGTTGAAGCGACGCTGCTGTGCGACGACCGAGTGGTGGGCCATCTGCCTGTCGTGCCCGGCAATGCCACCACTGCCATCAATCAGGTCTACTCGCTCCGCTTCACGGCGCAAGCCGGCGAACACACGGTGCGCATCCAACATCGCTTCCCGCGCGAGATGTCCGAATCGCAAATCGCCGCGCATCGTGAGAAGCCGTTGCTCGCACCGCGGCTCGGTCTGCGACAGATGCGAGTGCGCGGTCCATTTCGAATCGGCGATGCGAAACTGACTCCGGGTCATGAGGCGTTTCTGCAGTTAGTCGGCTTTCGCTCCGCGAAAGGAAATCCTTTCGCGGAGCGAAAGGCGACGAACGACGCAGCGACGATCCTTCTGCGCACGATCGCCGATCGCGCCTGGCGGCGTCCGTTGAGCGATACGGAACTCGAACAGCTTGTCGCGTTCTACGAAAAGCAGATTCGAGCAGGCGAATCGTTCGAGCGTGCCCTCGAACTCACGGTGCAGAGCATTCTTGTCTCGCCTCGATTCCTACTGCTTCGCGAGCCGACCCGTGGGAGAGGCTTCCAACCTGTCACTGACGGCCAACAGCAAGGCAATCAGAATGGCCAAGGTAAAAAGGATGACAGGCAGGATGCCGATCCCACGCAAGCCGAGTCGCTCGATTCGTACTCACTCGCGTCGCGGCTGTCCTATTTCTTGTGGAGCAGCATGCCGGACGACGAGTTGTTCGCACTCGCGAAGTCCGAGCAGTTGAGCAAGCCCGATGTGCTCGTGAATCAGGTCGATCGGATGCTCGCAGACCCTCGCAGCGCGGCGATGATCGAAGCATTCTTCGGCCAATGGCTGGAGTTGCGGAAGTTGTCGAGTTCCTCGTTCGATACGACGCTCTTTCCGCAGTACAGCTCGGAACTGAAGGACGATCTCCGCCGCGAGACGTTTCTGTTCGTCGAATCGCTGGTGCGAGCCAATCGTCCGGCGCTGGAACTGCTCGTCGCCGATTACTCGTTCTTGAACGGTCGACTGGCTGGCTTCTATGGCATCGACGGAATCGACAAGAAAGCGGACTTTCGGCGCGTGTCGCTGACCGGATCGCGACGGCAAGGAGTGCTCACGCACGGCAGCCTGTTGATGCTGACCTCGTATCCCAATCGGACATCACCGACGCGGCGAGGCAACTGGATCCTCGAAGCAATCCTGGGCGAAGAGCCGCCGCCGCCGCCAGACAACGTTCCCGAGTTGGAACGCACGCAAGCCGCCACGCCGAACTTGTCGCTCCGCGAACAGCTTGAACAGCATCGAGTGAATCCGACCTGCGTCTCGTGTCATCGCACGATGGATGCGATCGGTTTTGGCTTCGAGAACTTCGACGCGATCGGCCGCTGGCGCGAGAAGGACAAGGACCGCCCAATCGACTCGGCGGGCGATTTGCCTTCGGGCGAAAAGTTTCAGTCCGCGCACGAGCTGATCGCGATCCTGTCACGGCGCGAGGAAGACTTCGTGCGGCACCTGTCGAGCAAGCTGCTGACTTTCGCGCTCGGTCGTGGCGTCGAGTACTACGATCGCGTGGCGTTGGACGAAATCGTGCAGACAACAAAACCAGAAAGTCACCGCTTTCAAGACCTCATCCGAGAAGTCGTGCTCAGCCGACCGTTTCGGATGCGGAGATAGTCGCCTTTCGCTCCGCGAAAGGGTGCTTTTGCGGAGCAAGAGCCGACACACCCTTTCGCGGAGCGAAAGGCGACGATCATCAACCCATGAGACCTAACCATGACTCCAATCTCCCGAAGAACCTTGTTACGTGGCCTTGGTACCGTGATGAGTCTGCCGTTGCTTGACGCGATGTTGCCTGTGGGCCGCGCGGCTGAGTCGGCAAAACCGCCGCTGCGGCTGGCTTGGGTCTACTTTCCCAACGGCATGGTGCGCGAGTTCTGGACTCCTCAAGGCGAGGGCCGCGATTTTCAGTTCAATAAGTCCAACGCGCCGCTGGCCGACGTGCGCGAGCACATCACGGTGATTTCAAATCTCGCTCACGACAAAGCACGCCCCAATGGCGATGGCCCCGGAGCACACGCGCGAGAAGGAGCGACGTTTCTCACCGCCGTGCAAGCCAAGAAGACCGGCGGCAAGGACATCCATCTGGGTGCGTCGATCGACCAGCTCATCGCGCGGCAGATCGGCCATCAAACGCGGCTGCCGTCGGTGGAACTCGGCACCGAGCCGGCGCGCAAGGAAGGCCGCTGCGACTCCGGTTATAGCTGCATCTACATGTCGAACATCTCGTGGCGCAGCGCCACGCAGCCCAGCGGCATTGAGATCAACCCACGGCGCGCATTCGATCGTCTGTTCGGCGCACCGGGAGCAGAGGGTGAACGGGTCCGTCAACGCGCGGCGTCGCGGCAGAGCGTGTTGGATTTTGTGGCCGATGACGCCAAACGGCTGCAGCACGAGTTGGGCTCCACCGACCGTCGCAAGCTTGACGAGTACTTTGAGAGTGTCCGCGCGGTTGAAAAGCAGATCGGCCAGATGGCGAGTTTGCGGGCGATCGACGTCTCCACCGAACGTCGACCCGATGACGAACCGTCCGACTTCGTCGCGCATATCCGGCTGATGTACGACCTGATGGCGCTCGCGTTTCAGACCGACGCCACGCGCGTCATCACGTTCATGTTCGCGAATTCTCAGACGAATCGCTCCTACGAAAACCTCGGCGTGAAGTCAGGCCATCATCAACTGACTCACAGCACGGGTCAGGAGGCCGACATTCAAAAGATCGACGAATTCACGGTCGCCGAGTTCGCCCGCTTCGTCGCTCGGCTGCGCGACATTCGAGAAGGCAACGGCACGTTGCTCGACAACTGCTTGGTGACGCTCGGCAGCGCGATGGGAGACGGCCGCAAGCACGACCACGATCAGTTGCCCTGCGTCATCGCCGGTCACGCCCGCGGTGAGGTTCAGGGCGGGCGACACCTGAAGCTCGCTGCTGAAACACCGATGGCAAACTTGTTCGTCACGACCGCACAACTCGCAGGAATGAAGCTCGACAAGTTCGGCGACAGCACGGGTCCGTTGCCGGGGATTGAAGACGTGGCTTAGCCACCTCATGATGATCGTTGAGTGATCCTTGGTAGGACGGCCTTTTCAGGCCGTCAGCCACAAGAGACGGCCTAAAAGGCCGTCCTACAGGTCAAGTTTCAACACGAATGGCGGAGAGCCCCAAAAAGAAGACATGACACGCCACATCCTACTTATCGCCGCCGTCTTGTTATCACTTGGCATTCGTACTTCGGCCTTTGCCGCAGAACAGAAACCGAACATCGTCTTCATCCTCTCCGACGACCTCGGGCAGGGCGACCTTGGGTGTTACGGCAACACCAACATCCAGACGCCGAACCTCGATCGCATGGCGCGGGAAGGAACGCGGTTCACTCAGGCTTACTGCGGCACTCCGATCTGTGCGCCAAGCCGTACCTCGCTGATGACTGGACTGCATACCGGACACGCTCCGGTGCGAGGCAATCGCGAGATCCAACCGGAAGGGCAGCTTCCGCTCCCAGCGGAGACGCTGACGGTCGCGGAGGTCCTGAAAGGCGCGGGCTATTCGACGGGCGCGGTGGGCAAGTGGGGCATGGGGATGTTCGACACCACGGGCAGTCCGCTCAAACAGGGCTTCGACCATTTCTTCGGCTACAACTGCCAGCGACATGCTCACAGCTACTTTCCGACGTTCCTTTATCGCAACGATCAGCGTTCCGAACTGCCCGGCAATGATGGCCAGCAGCAGCGTGGAACTTACGCGCAGAATCTCATTGCCGACGCCGCGCTGAAGTTCGTGCGCGATCACAAAGACGGTCCGTTTTTTCTCTACTACCCGGTCACACTGCCGCATGGAAAACACGAGATCGACGACCTCGGCGCTTATGCGAACAAACCGTGGCCAGCAGAGCAAAAGGCTTTCGCCGCGCAAGTCACGCGGCTCGACCGCGACGTCGGACGCCTGCTCGATCTGCTCAAAGAACTTCGCCTTGATGACAAGACGCTCGTCATGTTCAGCGGCGACAACGGCCACATCCCGCAAAGTCTGCCGCTGCGGCCCGAGGGTCTTCCGCGACTGCGCGGCACCAAGGCCACGATGTATGAAGGGGGACTGCGTCAGGCGAGCATCGCGCGCTGGCCAGGTCAGATTCCCGCTGGTCGCGTGAGCGATGAATCGTGGGCGTTTTGGGACTTCCTGCCGACTGCGGCCGAACTCGCCGGAGCCAAGCTGCCGCCAGGTTTCCAGTCGGATGGTCACTCGCTGGTCAGCTTCCTGAAGGGCGGCCCAGTCCCGCAGCGCGATTACTTTTATTGGGAGCTGCACATCGGACAAACACGCCCCACACCGCTGAGCGCCGTGCGTTTCGGTAACTGGAAGGCGCTGCGTGAAAGTCCTGCCGCGCCGCTGGAACTCTACAACCTCGCCGACGATCCCGCTGAGACGACGAACCTCGCCGCTCAGCAACCGGAGGTCATCGCCAAGGCCGAAGCCCTGATGAAAGCAGCACATCGGGACGACCCGAATTGGCCGGTCCGTACCTCGGTGGCTCCCGTCAAGAAAGCCAAAGGCACTCGATGAAACGCCTGCTCGTTGTGATTTTCAGTCTGACGCTCAACCTGGCGTCGCTTGTCGTTGCTGCTGAGCGACCTCGCAACATTATCTTTATCCTTGTGGACGATCAGCGGCACGATGCGATGAGTTGTGCTGGGCATCCGTTTTTGAAAACGCCGGCGCTCGATTCCTTGGCGGCGGGTGGCGTGCGATTCGCCAATGCGTTTGTTACGACGGCGCTGTGTTCGCCGAGCCGAGCTTCGATTCTGACCGGGCTGTACGCGCACTCGCATCGCGTGGTGGACAATCAAAGTGGGATGCCGGACAAGCTCGTTTTCTTCAGCGAACATTTGCAGCGAGCGGGCTACCAAACGGCGTTCATCGGCAAATGGCACATGGGGCACGAGAGCGATGAACCGCGCCGAGGCTGGAACCATTGGGTCAGTTTCACCGGGCAAGGAAACTATTTGCCGGAGTTGCCAAGCGGTCGCAAGGCGATGCTGAACGTCAATGGCGAGCGTGTTCCACAGACCGGCTACATCACGGACGAACTGACCGACCACGCCTTGCGTTGGCTGCGCGAACGACCGCGCGGTACCGACGCCAAGCCGTGGATGCTCTACCTATCGCACAAGGCGGCGCACGGCGATTTCATTCCGGCGCCGAGGCACAAAGGGCGATATGCACAGGCCGAAGTCAAACCGTTTCCTACAACCCAGGGCACGCCGCTCGACGAACTGCGGCCGATGTGGGCGCGCAATCAACGCAATTCGTGGCACGGTGTCGAGCACGCCTATCATGGGCGGCTCGGAAAAATCGAAGACAACTATCGGCTGTACTGCGAGACGCTTTTGGCCGTGGATGACAGTACGCAGCGGTTGCTCGATTGGTTACGCGAGACCAACCAGTTGGATTCGACGCTCGTGATCTACATGGGCGACAACGGGCACCTGTGGGGCGAACACGGTTTGATTGACAAACGCACGGCTTACGAAGCGTCGATTCGCGTGCCCCTGCTGATGCACTGTCCGCACCAGTTTCCCAAGGGACGAGTCGTCACGGAAATGGCGGCGAACATCGACATCGCTCCCACGATCCTCGACGCCGCCGGGGTGAAATCGCCCGAACCGATTCACGGCCGTAGCCTATTGCCGTTAGCGCGCGGCGAACGAGTTGCCAACTGGCGACAGGAATTGCTCTACGAATATTTCTGGGAACGCTGGGTACCTTCAACACCGACACTCCACGCTCTGATCACGCCGCGCTGGAAGTTTGTTCGAGCTTACGGGCTGTGGAATGTACACGAGCTCTACGACCTGCAAACTGATCCGCACGAACTTCACAACCTCTACACCGATCCGGCGCACCGCGATCGAACACTCGCGATGGACAAACGACTGTTCGAACTGCTGGCCGCAACCGGTGGCGACAGTATCCCGTTGCATCGCGGTTGGTCCGGTTCTGCCAAAGAAGAACGTTCGCCCAACGGTTCGTCCTGGACGCCGTTTCCCGAATCCCTGCAACGGCCCAAACCGTGAGTGAAGGATAGTCGCCTTTCGCTCCGCGAAAGCAAATTCCTTTCGCGGGGCGAAAGGGGACTATCCCAACTCGCCACAACCAACAAAACTTTTCCACGAGACTAAACGTGAAAATATTTCCACCTCCAAGCCACCGCTGTCGCTGGATCGCTCTTTGCACGTTCGCACTGAACGTCATGCTTGCGGCTTTCGGTCTCGCTGCCGCTGAACCGACACGGCCCAACATTTTGCTCGTGATGGTTGACGACATGGGCTATTCCGAACTCGGCTGCTACGGCGGCGAGATCCGCACGCCGACGCTCTATGCTCTGGCCGAAAACGGCGTGCGGTTCGCGAGGTTCTTCAACTGTGCTCAATGTTGTCCGACTCGAGCTTCGCTGATGACCGGGCTTTATCCGCATCAAGCCGGTGTCGGCGACATGAATGAAGAAGGGGCGAACAACGAGTTCTGGAAACGAGTCGGCTCGCCCGCGTATCTGGGGCTGAAGACGCGCGGCATCGTCACCTTGCCCGAAGTGCTGCGTGCGGCAGGCTATCAGACCTTCATGGCGGGGAAGTGGCATCTGGGGAAGGCCCCGGAGTGCTGGCCTCACTCGCGCGGGTTCGATCGCAGTTTCGCGCTGATCGGCGGTGCGTGCGAGCAGTTCACCGGGTATCGCTCGTGGCAGCAAAAGGGGCCGATCACGCTCTTCGTGGAGGGCGGTGAGAATGTCGGCTTTCGCTCCGCGAAAGCAGTTCCTTTCGCGGAGCGAAAGGCGACTATCCCGACCGCTCAGAAGGTCGAGAAGCTGCCGAGTAACTTTTACTCCACTGATACCTTCACCGATCAGACGCTGCGCTTCATTGATGCCGCCGACCCAGCGCGACCGTGGTTCGGGTATCTGGCTTTCACCGCTCCGCACTGGCCGATTCAGGCGCATGAGGATGACATCGCGAAGTACGCCGAGACGTATGCGGATGGCCCCGCCGCGATTCGGCAACGACGGTTCGTACGGCTCAAGCAACTCGGCCTCGTGCCGGAAGCCGCGCGGCTGCCGCAGTTGGATGACACGGTCACGCCCGAGGCGATGCAGGCGAAGAAGGAGACGCGCGACCGCTGGATGCGAACCTATGCGGCGATGATTGATCGCGTCGATCAGAACCTCGGCCGCGTCGTGAAGCGGCTGCGCGAGCGCGGGCAGCTCGACAACACGCTGATCCTGTTCCTGAGCGACAACGGCTCGGACACCGTGCGCGGACCGCTGTGGGGGCAGGTGAGCAACACGCCGTTTCGTCGCTTCAAGGTCTCAGTCAACGACGGCGGGATCGCAACGCCGCTCATCGCGCATTGGCCGAACGGAATCGCCCGCGAGCAACGAGGCCGGATCGTCCGCGACATCGGGCACGTCATCGACATTCACGCGACGTGCCTCGATGTCGCTCGCACGCAGCAACCGAAATCGTTCCGCGATCACGACGTGCTGCCCGCTGAAGGACTGAGTTTGCTGCCCTCGTTCAGCGGCAAGAGTTCGTTGCCGTCCGACCGAGTCCTCTGCTGGGAGCGCATGGGCAACGAAGCCGTGCGGCAAGGCGGCTGGAAGCTCGTGCGCGCCTACGGCCCCGCGACCGAGGACGGCAACATCACTTCCACCGGCCCGCGCACCGGACAGTGGGAACTCTTCGACACGACCGCCGATCCCGGAGAGACGAACAACCTCGTCGCACAGCACCCGGACCGCGTGAAGTCGATGACTCGTTTGTTCGAGACATGGGCCAGTCGCGTCGGCGTCGTCCCGCGCGAAGAGATCGTGAAACTGATGCAGACGAAATAAGTGTGATCCTTCGGGCGAACGAGTACGTTGAGAACTCTATCTACGACTCGTGTTGCCAGCGTCACACACGGCAGAAAGGTTGGAAGTAATGACCAATTTCATGACTCAAGCAGTAACCGAACCGTTCCTTGCAACGGCTTCCGGGGAAGTCATCACAGCCGAGTACGGACAACCCAACGAGGCGACCTATCGCCAAGTGAGCATCAATCTGTCGGCAGGCACGATCACCTTCTTTCGATGCCACACTCCGAGTCGATTCATGGCAACCGGTCCCGACGCAGAATGCTGCTGCCGATTGGATGAGATCCGAGGGATCAGCGAGACTTGGGTCCGCCCTCGCGATGTCGGTCCGGTACTCGAAGTGGTCACACCGACGGGGCGAGCTCGGCTGCCTCATTCGATGAGTGGCTTCAATGCCGTTCGCGAGGTCATCGAGCAAGCTGTCGCGAAGTCCGGCAACCGACTCAGGTGGCATGAAGCTGCGGCAGCTCAAGAGGTATTAGTTCTTACGGGTGGAGCGACATTGGCGGCGGGCGTGATTTGGGCTTTGCCCGAAATGCCCCGCTGGGCCATTGCCGCGACCATCTGGACGATGGTGTTAGTGCTGCTTGCCGTCTGCGGCCTGTACTGGCGGAGCAAACGCACGTGGTGGTAAGGCCGTTTCGCGTCTCATCACACGAAGTGACGACAACTTCGGAGATGAGACGCCATTGTTTACTCCGTCGCATTTTGATCGGAACGCTCGGTGTCATGCGAGCCCCCTCAAATGCGGAGGACTCAAGTGACCTGAGAGGTGATTCGATGAAAAGCGACAGTCTGGAAGCCTATCCCACGTTGACGCGGCGCGCGGCTTTGGGCGTGATCGCTGCGACGATGGGAGCTGTAGGTTTTGCGACAGAGACCCCGCAACGCAGCCGCTTGGGTTTGGTCGCCTTCAACTGCGCGTTCCGGCGGAAGTGGATGCAGCAGCGTGATCCGAAGTTTGATCTCTTTGAGCCGCTGAGTTTCTTGAAGCACTGTCGCGATGTCGGCGCGGGCGGGATGCAGACTTCGCTCGGAGTGCTCGATGCGGCACGCGTGAAAGCACTGCGAGACTTCGCCGACGAACAGAAGCTCTGCATCGACGGCATCGTCAATCCGCCGAAGGACGACGGGGATCTCGCGCGGTTCGAGGCCGAGATTCGCACGGCTGCGGAAGTCGGAGTGCAAGCCGTGCGCACCGTCGTCATGCCGGGGCGGCGATACGAGCAATTCACGTCGCTTGCCGAAGTTCGCGAGGCCGAAGCGAAGGCGTTGAGAATGCTCGAACTCGCGGCGCCGATCGTGACGAAGCATCGCGTCAAGCTGGCTGTCGAGAACCACAAAGATCAGCGCATCGACGAGCGACTGGCGCTCTACAAGCACCTGAGTTGCGAGTTCATTGGTGCGACGATTGATACCGGCAACAGCTTCGCGCTGCTCGACGATCCGTATGGAGCGATCGAAGCTCTCGCTCCGTACGCCTTCACGGTCCACTTCAAGGATCAAGCTCTGCGCGAGTACGAGCACGGCTTCTTGCTGGCCGACATCCCGCTCGGACAAGGCAGCTTCGACATGCAGCGCATCGCCGCAATCCTCACACGCGCGAAGCCTGACATTCGCATGATGCTGGAACTCATCACGCGCGACCCGCTCAAGGTGCCGTGCCTCACGGACAAGTTCTGGGCAACGATGCCGAGCGTCTCCGGCAGCGATCTCGCTCGCTCATTGCGCTTCGTCCGCGAACACCCGGCGAAGACGCTGCAAGAAGTCGGTTCACTGCCGCTCGATCAGCAGGTCGAACTCGAAGACGCGAACATCGCCGCGAGTTTGCAGTACGCACGCGAGGCGTTGGGAATGTGACCTCATGGACTGCCGCAGCAGACTGCCGCAGTCACAGAACAGGAGATGTCATGACGATTACACGACGCAGCTTCCTGCAAACAACGGCGGCTTCGTTGTCGCTCACCGCTCTGTCGGTTCGGGCGGATTCACCGAACGAACGCCTGCGAGTCGGCGTCATCGGCACGGGCGTTCGCGGCAAGTATTTGATTGGCAATCTTCCGCCCTCGGTGTCCGTCGGCGCGATCTGTGATTGCGCGTCGCTACGAATCGCGAGCGTCATGGAACCGAAAGGTGAATTCGCCAAAGTACTCGCTCACTTCACACAAGCCGATGCCGCGAAGTGCGAGACGTTTCAGGACTACCGCCGTTTGCTCGATCGAGCAAAATCCAAAGACAAGCTCGACGCCGTCATCATCGCGACGCCGGATCATCATCACGCACAGGCTGCGATTCTCGCACTGCAAGCGGGACTGGATGTGTATCTCGAAAAACCCCTGACCGTGACCATTCGCGAAGGCCGGTTGCTCGCCGACGCCGTGAAGCGCACGGGCCGAGTCCTGCAAGTCGGCAGCCAGCAACGGACGATGGAAGTCAATCGCTTCGCCTGCGAGTTCATCCGCAACGGAGGACTGGGGCGGATCACGAAAGTCGAATTGCCGAACTATCCGGGACCATTGCCGATGCCGCCGCTCGATCAAGAGCCAGCGTTTGGCGGAGTCGACTTTGACCTGTTCTGCGGTCCGGCTCCACTGAGGCCGCATCACCGGCATTTGTGGATGAAGGAAGACTTCAAAGTCGGCGATCTCTTGTGGCGCGGCTGGGACCTGTTTCGAGACTACTCCGGGCACCTGATGACCAACTGGGGAGCACATACGGTCGACATGGTGCAACTCGCCCTCGGTCGCGACGACACCGGTCCGGTTGAAGTGCGTGCGGTCGAACCAAACTCCGTGGCTGAGTTATGGCCGCACTGGAAGTCGAAGACACCGGCTCCTGTAGGCTGGGATTCCATCCCGACCAATAAACAACCGCCAGCCAACCAAGAGAAAGGTCGCGATGGAATCGCAACCTACGCTGATCGCCGCTTCTGGCCGGTGACGATGCGATACGCCGACGGAATCGAATTGCACTTCACGCCCTGGGATTCAACGCAAGCCGGAAGTCTGAAGGGCGGGCCGGACTTCATCGTCTTTCACGGAGAGAAAGGGCGGCTGAAGATGCGCCGCAACAACTTCGAGACCGACCCGCCGGGCCTCGTCACGAACGGTCCGGATGCAGCCATCGCCAGCAAGTGGTCGGGCGGGGGACATGTCGCACGGCCTCATCTGGAGAATTGGCTCGATGCGATCCGCACGGGCGCGAAGCCGAATGCTCCTATCGAAGCCGGACATCGCACCGTGACGATCTGCCACCTGGCCAACATCGCGCGCGAACTGAATCGCCCCTTGCGATGGGATCCGGTTCGTGAACAGTTCGCCGAAGACGCCTCAGCCAATGAATCGCTGACCCGCCCGCGCCGGAATGGCTTCAGCCTGCCTTGAACTGATCCAAAGGATGAAAAAACTCGCCAGCACATTGCCTATTTTGGTGGGAAGCACTCGCTGCGAAACGTCTCATTGACGATGATGGCGGACGGGCCGAAACTCGTGCTGAGTGATGACGACGAAGCGACGGTCATCCTCTTCGAAGACGGCATCATCCGTCTGCGAACATCCGCCAAGCGAGGGAAGCTCGATGAGAAAGCCATCGAGTCCATCGTCCGTGAATCAAAAGCGGTCCTGAAATGAGCGGTGATCAACCCAAAGGGGAAATTTCGGCTAACCTACCAAGCCATAACACAAGGATCGTTACAGAACTCATGAAGACTGCATCGTTACTTTTTTGTCACTTGATCTTCCGCTGCATGCTTGCGGTGATCGTCATCACCAACCTGTGTTTTGCTGCGGAGCCGAGCAAGACTCAGCCGGACCTCACGCAAGATCGCGCCGTGGATCGCGAGCGGACTTACAACCTTGGCGCGACCGGGTTGCGCGGCTGGATTCACACCAAACCGGCGACTTACCTCGATGGTCTGCAAGGCCGGACGACTGCGGCCAGTCGGCAGATTCTGGTGACGCATGTCGGAGCGAAGTCTCCGGCTGATGGCGTCATGCAAGTCGATGATGTCATTCTTGGAGTTGGCGGGAAGGCGTTTGAGGATGATGCTCGCAAGAGCTTCGCTCGGGCGATTCAAGATGCCGAGAAGGAGTCGAATGGCGGCATGCTCAAGGTCACTCGCTGGCGAGCAGGCAAGACCGAAGAGGTGCAGCTCAAGTTGCGAGTGATGGGGACGTACTCGGCGACCGCTCCGTATGACTGTCCGAAGTCGAAGAAGATTTTTGACGAAGCCTGCGTCGCGCTCGCGAAGGAACCGCTCCCTGCGAATTGGCATGGGGCGATCAATGGGCTCGCGCTGTTGGCGACCGGGAACGACGAGCATCGGCCCGCGTTGCAGAAGCTCGCTCAGGAGATTTCGTCCCAGGCTGGCAAATCCGACCCCATTCGAATGGGGACCTGGGAGAACGGCTATCGCGGGATCTTCTTGTGCGAGTACTACCTCGCGACGGGCGACTCGTCGGTGCTGCCAGCGATTAATGCGATCACGGTTTCGTTGGCTCGCGGTCAGAGCATGTTCGGCACTTTCGGGCACGGTTATGCGGAACTCACTCCGGACGGAAAGTTGCATGGTTCGATCCCGCCGTATGGTCCGGTGAATCAAGCGGGGCTGCCCGCCAATCTGGCCATTGTGCTTGGCAAGAAGTGCGGCGTGCTGGATGAGGAAGTCAATCCGGCGATCGAACGCGCGTCGAAGTTCTTCGGCTACTTCGTCGACAAAGGCACGATCCCGTATGGCGAGCACGAACCCTGGCCGTTCCATGACAACAACGGCAAAAGCGCGATGAGCGCCGTGCTGTTCGGTCTGCAGGACAACAAGTTCAGCGAGGCTCAGTTCTTCGCGAAGATGACTGTCGCGAGCTATCGCAGTCGCGAGTGCGGCCACACCGGGCAGGGCTTCAGCTACTTGTGGGGAGCACTCGGAGCGAACGTCGGCGGACCGGATGCGGCGGCGGCGTTCTTCAAAGAGTCGTCCTGGCATTTGGATCTCGTTCGACGCAGCGACGGCTCTTTCACCTATGACGGCGGCGAGCAATTCGGACCGGGCAAGACCGAGGACAACACCTACTACGGGAAGAGCTCCTATTTCGGCTTGAGCCCGAACGCGACTTACGTGCTGTCGTACTCGCTGCCGTTGAAAAAGCTGCTGCTGACTGGCAAAGAGCTGAGCCCTGGAGCGAAGCTCGCGAAGCCAGAGGTCGAGCAGGCCGTGACGTCGGGACGTTTCGATACTGATCGCAAGACGAAGACGTTGCCTGAGCTGATGGAGGCACTCGGTGATTGGTCGCCGATCGTGCGCGGTTGGGCGGCGGAAGAGATCACTGCTCGTCCTGATGGGAAGACCTTGATTCCTGAGTTGCTCAAGCTGGCCGAAGGATCGGACAAGCATCGCCGCCAAGGAGCGTGCGAGACGCTCGCCAACATGCGCTCGCCCGAAGCTCTGCCGATCTTGATTCGGATGCTCTCTGACGATGACCGCTGGCTGCGTTTCAAAGCTGCTCAGGGCATTGGCAAGTACGGTTCAGCGGCCAAGCCCGTGCTGACCGACATCCTCAAAGCGGTGGCCAAGACGAGAGAATCGTGGCAGCCGATTAACTGGGCCGATCCCGTGCAACTGACTCATGGGCAGCTCGCGGCCGCGCTGTTTTCGAGCTCACTGACGGACTCACTGAAGGGCGTCGATGGCGAATTGCTTTACCCCGCGATTCGAGCGATCGCGTCGAACGCAGACGGCATGGCTCGCGCGAAGCTGCGCGGGTTCTTCGAGAACAAACTGAGCGTCGATGACGTGCAGGCGTTGGCTCCTGATATCTACGCCGCTGTGAAAACGCCGAGCCCCGCCGACACGATGTTCGGCAACGAGATCCGCATGGGAGGCTTCAAGGCGCTGACCAAATACAACTTCGAAGAGGGCATCGAACTGGGAGTTCTGTTCGCGAAGACTCAAGGCGGACACGGCAGCGAAAATCGCACCGGCGTGATCATGAAAGAGATTGCGAAGTACGGCACCGCCGCCAAGCCCGCGATCCCCGAATTGAAGGAACTGATCGCGCAATTCAACGCTGAATGCGATCGCCGCGAGTACCCCAAAGGCGAACTCAACGACCGCCGAGTCAACGCCGTCCAGGACGCTATCAAGGCGATCGAAGCGGCGACCGATCATCCCGAGCTGCGGAGTATCAAGCGGAGTATCAAATCGAGTTCCAATCAACAGTATCGAGATTGGAAGCACTCCGGTTCGATGTGGCTGCTGACGACTCCCGAGGGAGCTGATCTTCCAGCCGACGCGAAGGTCGAGCAGTTTCCGGTGCTCGTGCGGTTGCATCGAGACTGGTTTGACTTCACTCAAGCCAAGCCGAACGGGGACGACCTGCGGTTCTCGTCGAGTACTGGCGAGCGGCTCGCATTTCAGATTGAAGAGTGGGATGCCGCGAAGGGTGTCGCGAGCGTTTGGGTGCGAGTGCCGCTCATCACCGGGAACTCGCGGCAGGAGATCAAGCTGCATTGGGGCAATGCCAACGCGGCGAGCGAGTCCGAGGGCAAGGCGGTGTTCAACGAGTCGAACGGGTATCTCAGCGTCTGGCACATGAACGACCCGGTGCGCGACGACACCGGCACGCTGACCAGCACTGACACGGGAACGACGGCGACGGCGGGAGTCATCGGGGCGGCTCGACACTTCGCCGATCGCAAAGGTGTCTTTGGCGGCGACAAGATCGAATCACTGCCTACGGGCTCGAACTCTCACAGCACCGAAGTTTGGTTTCGTCCCGAGAAGCCGAACTCAACTCTGATTGGCTGGGGCAACGAACAAGGCCAAGGCAAGGTCGTGATGCAGTACCGCAGTCCGCCACACATTCGAATGGACTGCTACTTCTCGGGCGGCAGCATCACGGGAACCAATCGAGTTCCCACAGGCGATTGGACGCACGTCGTTCACACCTATCGCGATGGCGAATCGCGGCTCTATGTGAATGGCGTGCTCGACGGCACCAACATCACGAAAGGCGGGCCGCTCAACATCCGAACGCCCGCTCGGCTGTTCATCGGCGGCTGGTATCACAACTACGACTTCGTCGGCGATCTCGATGAAGTGCGAGTCTCGAAGGTTGTCCGCTCGGCGGAATGGGTGAAGCTGCAGTTCGAGAATCAGAAGCCGAACCAATCGTTGGCTGGTGCGCTGGTGCAACCGGGGAATGAGTTTTCGGTTTCGCAGTCTCAGCTTGTGGTGGGAGAGAATCAGAACGCGACGATCACAGCGAAGGCGGGCGGCGCTCAAAAGGTGCTGTGGATTCTGAAACGCGACGGGCGCGAGTCGATCGTCGCGACGGACCGGTTCGCTTACGCGTTCAACGCGGGACGAGTGTCGTCTTTTGCTCCGCAAAAGAACGGAGCGAAAGGCGACAATGGTCTATCCGCGACGTTGACCGTCAAAGCCATCTACGCCAACGAAGTGAAGACCAAAGATATCGCGATCACGATCAGCGACGACATCCCCGAGCCTGTCTTCACGCTCGCCGCACCTGCGAAATGGGACGGTCGAGAGACGATTGAAGTCGTGCCGCAGATCTCGAATCTCGCCGCGATGCAGTCCAAAGGTGCGGGAGACGTGAACGTCACCTGGACCGTCGACGACGTCGCGGTCATCAAGCGAATCGAAGCCGGCAAGCTGATCCTCAAACGTGCCCAAGGCATCGGCGCAATGCGAGTGACAGCCGCGATCGACAACGGCGGCGCGAAGGTTTCCCAGTCGATCACGATCGCCGTGCAGGAGCCGCCGCCGTCGAAAGACGCCTGGGTTCAGCGACCGCTGGCCGACGTCGAGCAACCGGAAGACAACCAGTTCATCCCTCGTGACGGTCCCAATCGAGGCGGCCCCCAATTCGGAACGCTGGTCTATGCCGGAACGCTCGCCGATGCTGCTGATGCGGTCTTCGTGCGTGTCTTCGCGGACGATCAACCCTTCGCGACCGAGACCGCTAGACTCGGTGCCGACAAGAAGTACTCGCTGTCCGTAAAGCTGGACCTGGGGCTGATCAAATACCGCACCGAGTTCGGTTCCAAGACCGGCGACAAGGAGACCGTGCTGCACACCGCGAAGAACATCGTCTGCGGTGACGCGTACCTCATCATCGGCCAGTCGAACGCCGTCGCGAACGACTTCGGCAAAGAGAACCCGCTGGTCCCGAGCGAATGGGTTCGCACGTTCGGCGCGACGGCGGGCGATCCCAATGGCTCGCGGTTGAAGCTGTGGGCCAACGCGGAAGCGCGCAGTCCCGGCGGCAAGTCGGAGATTGGCTTCTGGGGCATGGAGCTCGGCCGACGATTGGTCGAGAGCATGAAGATCCCGATTTGCTTCATTAACGGAGCGGTCGGCGGCACGCGCATCGACCAGCATCAGCGCAACGACGCCGATCCGACCGAAGTCAACACGATCTACGGTCGACAGCTCTGGCGAGTCCAACAAGCCAAGCTGACTCACGGCATCCGAGCGGTTATCTGGCATCAGGGCGAGAACGACCAAGGCGCCGACGGACCGACCGGCGGCTACGGCTACGAGACCTATCGCCAATACTTCGTAGACCTCGCCGCCAGTTGGAAAGAGGACTACCCGAATATCCAGCACTACTACGCGTTTCAGATTTGGCCGAAGTCGTGCGCGATGGGCATCAACGGCTCGGACAACCGCCTGCGCGAAGTGCAACGCACGCTGCCGAAGTTGTTTTCCAACATGAGCGTGATCTCGACGCTCGGCATCAAGCCACCGGGAGGCTGCCACTACCCCGCCGCAGGGTATGCCGAATTCGCTCGGTTCCTGCATCCGATGATGGGATACCACCTCTATCACCGGCACGTCGACTCCTTCAATCCGCCGAACATCCAGCGAGCCTTCTTCACGTCAGCCCAGCGCGACGAGCTGGTTCTGGAGTTCGACTACCACATCAACTGGTCCGACTCGTTGGTCAGTCAATTCCACCTCGACGGTGAACCGAAGCAAGTCGTAGCCGGCTCCGCGAACGGCAGTCGCATCACGCTGAAGCTGAAGGGACCAACAAAGTCGAAGACCGTGACCTATCTCGATAGCGCCGCCTGGAATCCCGACAACCTGCTCTACGGCCAAAACGGCCTCGCCGCACTGACGTTCTGCGACGTCCCGATTGAGCCGTCTGAAGGCGAATAGAGCACGCGAAGAAACGCCTTGCGGAAGTGTGACTGCGCGAAGAAGTTTCTGCTGAACAGGATTTGTCACGGCAACGACGCGCGAAACTCGGTGGGGAGTTTTCCTGCCAGTCGTTTGAAGGCGGCGTAGAAGCGGTTCGGGGAGTTGAAGCCGCAGGCGGTGGCGATGTCTGTAATTTTCATGGCACTCGTTGTGAGCAAGTGCTGGGCGTGCCAGATGCGGCGTGTCAGTCGGCGCGCAAAACCAGCCAGTGAATCGGCAGATTTGAGGAGTCAAAACCAGCCAGCTTGAGAGAGGAGAGATTCGACTAGCAGACCTAACGGCGGCTTGTCCGCAGAGAGGGGTCTGTGATGTCGAACCAGC
>SXGS01145559.1_pt1 | contig 52398 bp, 43 predicted proteins | sample 3174681 | NCBI WGS metagenome assembly SXGS01 (sample SAMN11356861, study PRJNA531348) | freshwater metagenome | isolation source: freshwater sample F1-80 | place: China: Fuxian Lake, Yuxi | collected 2017-12-25
GAGATAGCCGGGTTGAAGATGGTGCAGAGTACGTTCCACGGAGAGTGGAACTACATCATCGCGCCAAGGAAGGTCTGGGACCGATGGGATGCCCAGGATCGCGAGAAGGTCATTGTGTAGCGGTTATTCGCTGACGCTGCCAGAGTCCGCCGGGTGTTGAAACACCCGGCTTGCTGCGTGAAGGTCGCTGTGGGACTCGGATCCGCCCGCTGCGGTGGCGCTCCGTGTCAGCCCGGGATTTCAATCCCGGGCGGCCCCCGCGCGTTCGGCCGAGCCGTGCGATTTGCGGTCCGTCATTGCCGGTCTTGATCGCGTGATACACGGATGCGCCGCGCCAGGCAACCCGAACCTCCCGGCCAAACCCGCGGACCAACGGGGCAACCTCATCCCACTCTGGGGCAACGCCCCAGGACTGCTTGTCGGTGATCTCCACCAAAGTCTCTCCCGAGTGAGCACCACCACCACATCATCGTTATTCTTTGTAGCAATGCATACCATGATGAGTTTTCCGCCCCGGGCCTCTACTCGTGGACTGCATTGCGGGGGCTGATATACTGCTCAAGAGTTGGAGAAACGCAATGGGGTGAAGCTATGACTTGATAGGGGGTAAGGTGCCATGGCTGTTTTTCGACCGTCAAGCTGGCTCGTGGCTTTGGTCCTCACCGCTGCAATCAGCGGCGCCGCATTCGGTGTGAACGGAGTTCTCACCGGTCCGACAGCCGGTTCGCACTTCGCCGTCAATCAGAATTACAATCTTGATGGTGAGCTGTTTTGTTTCTCCCCGTACCATGACGATCATCCGTACATGAAGCTTTACAGCAACATTGATGCACAGGGTTGGGTCGAGAAAGACATTCAGACCATTCCCGCCTATCAGTGGACCGTTGTGAACCAGGATGAGTGCTTCGTGGACTGGAAGGTCGAGTTCTGGTGGGAGTGCGGGGGTGTGGTCGGAACGGAGGATGAGAATGCGGGTAGGTACTACAGTCCTTGAACCGCAGTCTACGTGCGTAGTGCCCTGGTCGTTGTTGGCTCCTCGACACCGCCAGCTTCGGTTTTTGATCAAAACTTGCCAGGAGCGATTTATGTCGGGAGCTTGGACTCTCGAATCCAGGACATGAGGGATATTGTTCCGCCACGCTGATAGGAGGGTGGCCGACTACAGTCGCCCTCCGTCGGTCTGATATTGCAGTCGAGGTCGTGAGGACGCCCCGCCTCCACGCGGCTCACATAAGAACTCGACGATTTAGGCGACTGTTACATCGTATCTGGGGTGTTCAACGGGTGCAGCCATGGTTCAATGTTCCGTTCCGGGCTTGTTGTTTCTATCAACCTTTCGGGCCATCAAGTATTGTGCCTGCGTCGCTTCTGGCCTGGTGATCTGGCTAATGTGTGTGTGCACGTTGCCCGCCGGAAGTTATGCAGCAGACCAGTCTTCTTTCAGAATGCTGGAGTCGAGAACTAGGATCCGTATCGATAAGTCCGATAGCGCCAAAACAACAACTATCCGTCAGCGAGAGATCATCGTTTCAGGAGGCGACTACAAGATCATCGAGCGAGAAGGAGCGTCGAATTTGCCTCGTATAATTACCCTCAGATTGGCTGATCAACCTGATGTTGAGTATGAGCACCTTGTGCACAAGAAATATGCATTGCTATCGCTCCGAAGCACGTATCGCTTCCTGTTTCTGAATTTCCCCAAGGAATTTGAGAAATTCTCCGCTGGACCCCGCTATGCAAAGCATCAGACGGCGCCGTTGCAGCCTCCGACTCTCCCCATCTGGAAGGGGGATTCCAGCCTGAGCGAGGTTTCAAAGGTATCGCCGACCACCCGGTGGACCCGGTTGAGGGACACTGAGGTCGTTTCCGGAGAGACGTGCCGGGTTTTTTCGGCACGGCATTCTGTCCACCGTGGAACCTACCGCTGCTGGGTCTCGACTCGAGACTCGGTGATCATGCAGCACGAAGCGAGCGGTCCGACAAGCTCTGGGTCCTTTACACACCGGATTACGATTTCAGGCTTGCAGCGAAACGTTAAGATTCCGAGGTCGGAGTTCAACCTGACGAAGGGGACGGAGCTCCATATTCCCGCCGTCTATTCAGTCCGTCCTCCGGATGGTTTGATTCTCAACCCCGTTCCTGGGTTCGGCATCCGGAAGGACTAATAATCCACCATGCGATCAAAGCCGCCCCACTGGCTGCTCCGGGCAGCTTCGCTGCCGGTGATCCTCGGATTTGTCCTCGAACCTGCTCATGCAAGCCGCCTGCAGGCCGTCTCCGTAAGGCGGTTTCGAGTTCCACTGTCGACCGTGGTTCAGGACATTGAGCGGCAGGCATCCGTCAAGATCCAGTTTTCCGAGAATATCGCGGCGGATCCCGTCTCCGTACGGCTCAACGGTCGTACGCCTGACCAGTGTCTTCAGGCGCTGGCGGAGGTGATGCAGTACCGCGTGCGATCAAGCGGTCCGGATCGCTATGAGATGTCCCTGGATCCGGCGTGGGCCCAACGAGTTGCCCGATTGGAGTCCCTGTTCGCACAGCGAGAGGAGCGGGACGAGTCGGAGCGGGCTGCGGCTCTTGAAGCGGATCTGGCCACGCTGGTCGAGGCGCTCAGAAGCGGTAAGGAAACCGGCGGACTTCTGGGTCGCCAGTTGGAGCAGCAGCGCGGAGTTGGGGATTGGATTGCCTCTCTGAGCGGTGAAGAACGGCAGAGTCTCGCCCTGGCCATGTCCGGCGATGTCGGCGTGATCGGAACCGGAAGAGAGAACAGCCACCTCGCGCAGCAGGCTCTCTTTTTCCGCCCGGTGGACTCGGTAAGTCCGGAGATTCGAGGCATGCTCGATGCAGCGGCGTTGAGCGATCCGTCTCTGGCCGAGGCGATTCGCTCCCCGTCCACAAGAATTGGCCTCAGCGCTCAGTCGGGCGCGGTGGGAATCGTGGCGTTCGACGGCGCAAACTACAAACTCATGGGTGGGCTTCGGGTAGCCGGAACGGCCTATGTGGCCGGCGTTATGGAGGCGGGCCGACAGCGAAAGAGTTGGGAGCAGGAAGCCGAGGCCGCCTCACGCCTGGATCGGCGCTGGTTGGATCCGCAGGCACAGGCGCTGCCGGGGTTTGTTTCGCCGCTGTGGCGAAAGACGCGATTGGTGTGGAAGCCGGATCAGAGAATCAAGCCGACGGAGCAGTCCCATCTCGAGTTTCTGACAGAGAAGGGGGGCATCGAATTGGTGGCGGACGCGTGGACCGATTCGCTTCGGAGCAACAACGGTCCGCCGTCGGCCGGACCGTCGGAGGAGGGATCCGTCGCCGACTGGAGTCGGGTGATCGCGCAGACCCACCACCGGCTCTATCGGGCCGTGGGTGACCGGTTGCTCATGCGCTCGAACCGTGCGATCTGGAGCCGCTGGGTGGAGCCGCCCGCCAACGTCGTCGAGTCGATGAGAACTACCGTCAAGCTTCGACATGGGCTGGGCTTCGAAGACTACGTGAAGCACTGCCTGAAGCTGAATACTCAACGCTGTTTCGCCCTCAGCCAGATCCCTGAGCATGAAAAGATTCACTTCCGACAGGAAGCGATCGTGTTCCGAAACGAGCGACGTCTGCTTACGCTATTGGCTCGCCGGCTCCCGGCGCCGGGAGCCGCGGTTCCGCCGGTGGAAGAGGGTTCGGTGGATTTCTCGACTGCCACGCCGCAGGACCAGCGTCGCTTCCTCAGGCTGCTGCTGGCGGGAATCCCGGTGGAGTCCCTAAGTGCGTCCCGGCCGGCACGGGTCGCGTGGAAGCCGGCGCCGGGTGGAGTGGAGCTGGAATTTGAGGACTCGCGTCGAAAGGTGCTAACGCGCCGCCGGCTAACGCTGCCGAGACACTCGCCGTAGGCGTGGGGTTCTGGGGTTCCGGGGTTCTGGGGTTCTGGGGTTGCGGGATTCTGGGGTTCTGGCCTTGCACTTCATGCTTTGAGGGCGCCGGAGGTGAGTCCGGCGATGAAAGAGCGCATGGTGAGCAGGAAGAGCAGCAGCAGCGGGATGGACGCCAGTACGTAACCGGCCATCAAGGGTCCGTAGGTGGTCTGGTAGGCGCCGCGGAAGAAGGCGAGGCCGATGCTGAGGGTCTTCTTCGACTCCTCCGACAGCACAATGAGCGGCCACACATAGTCGTTCCAGGTGGAGAGCGTGGTCATCACGGCGACGGTGGCGAGGATGGGGCGGGAGAGCGGCACGGCGATGGCGCCGAAGAGCCGCCACTCCGAGGCGCCGTCGAGACGGGCGGCCTCGAACAGCTCTTCGGGCAGGGCGGCGATGAAGCTCCGCAGGATGAAGATGGCGAACACCTGACCGCCGGCGACGTAAGGCAGAACCAGGGCCCAGTGGGTGTTGAGCAGACCCGTTCCGCCGCTGCCCCACAGGTCGTTTCCGCCGGTCAGCGGGAACTGCTTCATCCACATAAACGCCGAGACCAGGGTGAGAACGCCCGGCACCATCATCAGCGCGAGGATGGCGTAGAACAGCGTTTCTCGACCCGGGAAGCGGTGTCGGGCGAAGGCGTAGGCGCTGAGCGACGCGACGAACAACGTGCCGATGACCGTGCTCACCGTCACTACCACACTGTTGATCGCGTACGGCGAGATGGCTTCCCACGCCTGCCGGTAGTTGTCCCACTGAGGTGGAGATGGGAAACCCCAGAAGTCGTGAAAGAACTGGGTGTTGTCCTTGAACGAGGTGAGGATCAGGAAGTAGAAGGGGTAGAAGGTCAGCAGCAGGAGCAGCCCTAATCCGAGGTGGATCGGGAGGTCTCGCATCGCGGGAGATCGGCTGGCCGAGCGACTCATGGCTGATGCTCCGAGCTGGATTTCAGGTACTTCATGTTGAGGTAGGTGATGCCGAGGATCACCAGGAAGAGCGCCACCCCGATGGAGCAGGCGTAGCCCATCCGATCGAAGGAGATGGCGTTCTGGTAAAGCTGCATGCCGGGGACCGTGGTCGAAAAGCCGGGTCCGCCGTTGGTGAGTAGAAGCTGAGTCTGAAACCCCTGCAGTCCGCCGATGAAGCTGAGCACGATCAGCAGCTTGATCTGTCCGAGCAGCAAGGGCAGATCGATGGAGCGGAACCGGCGGAGCCCGGAGGCGCCGTCGAGTCGGGCCGACTCGAACACATCACCGGAGATGCTCTGCAATCCGGCGTAGTAAATGAGCAGCGCGAAACCGCCGACCCACGGGAAACCCATGAACATCAGCGAGTAGAGCGCGATCCGGGGGTCTCCCAGCCACGACTGGCGCCACCCACCCGCGCCGACGGCCTCCAGAAGCTGATTGAGCAGACCGACATTGTCGTCGTAAAGAAACCCCCAGATGAGCAGGATGACCACTCCCGGCACGACCATCGGCACCACGAAGAGCACCCGATAGAGGTACTGAGCCCGCTCCTTGCGGAGGGCGAAGATCATCTCCGCCGCGATGAGCGGGGCCGTCAGGGTGATCAGGATCTGAGCTCCGAGCAACCGAACGGTGTTCCAGACGCTGTCTCTCAGGATGTCGTCCGCGAACATCGTCCGAAAGTTCAGCAGGCCGACCCACCGGGTGTCGCCGTTGCCCTTCCACTCGGTAAAGGCGTGGCCGAGCGCCGAGAGGATGGGGTAGTAGCTGAACAGCCCCAGCAGGATGAAGCTGGGCAGGATGAACAGGTAGCTGATGCGGGCCCGCCGGATGGCCGGGCGGCGGAGCGCCACGCCGATCCCCGCAGCAACCGCGAGTCCGGCGCCGGCGAGGAGCGCCCCGGTGGGCGTCTGTCCACCGGGACCGGCGGGAGTGGGGCTGCTGGGCGGGGGCTGGATCTCCCAGTTGGCGTCAAAACGCCACACATCCGCGTTGTCCTTGAGGGTGATCTCCACGCTTTCTGCGAGGTATCGATCCAGACGGGCGAGACACTGCTCCTCGGTGTACTCGCCTCCGAGGTAGCCCTGCAGCACGCGGAACAGTCGCTCGTTGTAGAGGGGGCCGGCATCCTCGCCATTGAATCGAGTGGCGCCCTTTCGCAGCACCTCCATGAACAGGTTCAGGCTGGGCGCCCCGGCGAGGCCCACCACGTTGGGAACAAACAGCTCGGCCTCTTGAACGAGCGGCTGCAGGTTCTGCGGAGCCGTGATGAAGCGCAGGAAGTCGATGCAGAGCTCCACCTTGTTCGACCGCATGGCCGTGTTGGTGATGCAGTACTGGATCGACGTCGCGCCGCCGACCCCGCGCGCGCCGACGCTCGAGGCATAGGGGCTCGTCTCGCGAGTGATGGGCGGCACGAGAAAGGAACCGTACTCGAACGACCGCAGCTTGTCCTGCCGAATGACCGGCGTGTACCAGCTCCCGTCCCACCACATCGCGACCTTGCCCATTCGAAAGAGGCGGTCGTCGAGGGCGGCGAGGTGTCCCGGCTGCCAGTAGGCCGACCACTCCTTCAGGATGCGGAGCAGTTCCGAGTAGCGCGGATCGTGGATGGAGAAGATGCCCTTTTTGTAGGCGCGGACGAACTCCTGCTGGTCCACCCCGGGGAAGCCGTACTCGGTCTGGCGGACGTCCATCTCCGGGACCCGATCGGCCCAGAGCTGGTCGTTCAGGATCCGGCGCGCCCAGGTGTACCGCATCTCCTGGGAGCCGGTCATCAGGAACGGCAGCACGCCCGCCGCCTTCAGCTTGCGGTGGATCTCCATCCACTCCGCCCAGCTCTTCGGCGGAACGGCGCCCACGCGTTGGAAGAGCTCCTTGTTGTAAAAGACGCAGGTTTCGACCTGGTCGATGGGCAGGGAGTAGAGGTGACCGTCGGGCGCCCGCTTGGCGTTGGTGGCCTCCGGGTAGAACTGATCTCGCCAGCGCTTGTTGCCCTGAGAGCCGGGTGGGCAGTAGGGGTTCGGCTGTTCGAGGAACGGGTCGAGGTTGACGAACCAGCCGTAGCGGGCATCCTCGTTCGTGAAGGTGGAGTGCGACCACATCACGTCGGGAGCCATGCCCCCCTGAAGCTGAGTCCGCATCCAGGTGCGAAAGTCGCCCACCGGGCTCTTCGTGAACTCGATCTTCACGCCCGGGTGGAGCCGCTCGAACTCTCGGGCGAGGCGCGTGAACTCCTTCAGCGGGCGGGGATTGTCTCCGGTGGTGATCTCCGGAGTGTAGGCCTGCGCAAAGAAGCGCAGCACCGTGTCGGCTGAGGCGGCGCGCGGCCCCACGCAGCAGGCGATCACGAGCGCCAGGCAGAGCGCGAAACCGGGAGAGAACCGAGCGAACACCACGGCGTGCACCTCGAAGCGGCAGCTTCCACCAGCCGTTTCCCGATAGGCCCCGCAGATCCTCCGCCTGGCATGCCGCGATCCAGGACGTGGGCGGTGTTCTCCAGAGGCGGGGGTGTCAGGTTCGCGCGTTCCCGCGCGTTCTCAACTAGGAGCGCCGGTTTTCGGTGTCCACCCGCTGCTCCACGCAGCCAGGGAATCGAAGTTAGGGGAGGTTCGCCATGCTTGGTATTTTTGCAACCAGCGTCGTGATGAAAATCATCCGGGCGGTGACGAACAAGGATCCGAACGCCATTGTGGGTGGGCTGACCCGCGATGCGGTCGCTTCCCGCATGCATGCCCGCTCCAGGGCCGTCGCGGAGGCCATGGTCGCACGGGGGATGACGCTGGAGAATCTGGCTACGGACGGCACGCTGACGGACCGGGAGAAGAAGACGGTGATCCGGGATGTCGTCTTTCGGCTCTGGCGAGAAGTACTCACGTTTGAAGGCGCGGGCCACGTGGCCGATCACATCCGTGACACCCAGCAAAGCGCGGTGTACGAAAAGGTGCTCTCCGGAGTGGATGCTGCCACCTCCATGCAAGCTCTCGTCGACATGGTTCGCGCAGCCGTGATCGAGATCACCTTCTAGGGCCGAAGATTCGGGCGCCTGGAGTTGCCCCCTCCGCCTCGCCCCGCGGCATCCGGAAGGAGCAACTTGCGCCACGGGAGGATTTCGAAAATGAACGATATGCAATCGCAGAAGGAGACCCTGGTCGCACGTCTGACGTCTCTAAGGTCGCAGCTTGCGGAACTGCGGAGCCAGATCCGAGGTTTTGCGCATTTGCCGGAAGGCGGCGGCGACGCCGAGGGTGCGCTGGACTGTGCGCAGCAGTCTCTAGAGTCCCAGCAACCGGATCTCGTCTGCGCACGATCCAAACTGGCGAAGGCCCGCGACACTCTGGATAAAGCGGATCAAGCCCTCACTCTGCGGAATGCCTATTGGGAGTGGGCGCTGGCCGTTTGGGGAGGGGTCACCCTTCTCTTGAGCTTCTGCTGGATGGTCAAACTCTGGAGTCAAACCGGTGGCGCCGGCGACGGTGTGGCTACCTACACCATCATTGAGGGCGCGAGGCTGTGGGACTTCACACTAGGCGGGTTTACCGTCCAATTGGATGCAGCTCAATGGCACGTGCTGCGTCCCGTACTGCTCGCGGCAGCCGGGGGGCTGGCTGGGGCCGGCCTTGCGATCGGTCGGTTGCTGTACCTCTCCATACCTTCTCGCACTTTGAACCCTAAGAGCATTCTCTGGTATCTCTCATCTCCGATCTATGCGGCAGGTCTGGCGAGCGCCATGTTTGCAGTCATCCGTGCCGGCCTCCTTGGCGCGGTGGGCCAGCTGCATTCCCAGAGTTCCGGAAGCACCCTGAGCGCTATCGCCCTCGGGTTGTTGGTGGGATTCGAGCCGACGGCTGTTTTCGAACGCATCAAGGCGGTTGTGCGAGCATTCTTCGGCACCGACGAGGTAAAGGCTCCACGACTGTCGTCGCCCCAGGTTTCTCTACAGGCAGGAACCTTGACGATCCGGTCGGCCGTGACCGCAAGTCCCGCCACCCGTATCGTCTCGGTGAGCGCCATGCTGCAAACAGATGGTTTCAAGACAAGTGTCTCGCTGGATCGGGGCGCCGATCACATCTGGTCGGTGAGCTGCCCGGTTCCACAGGCCCTCTTGAAAGCCCCGCACTTTACGGCGACGATCGAAGCGCGGGACGAAGCCGGCAATCTCAGCCGCTCAGAGGCGATCAGTGTTTCCATGTCTGCTCCGTCTACTCCTGTTCAGAGTGTTCTCCAGCCTGTGGTGGTCGTTTCCAGCGCGCCGGCTGAGGGCGGTACACTCGGGGCGGCAGACCCGGTGGTGCTGAACTTCTCCTCGGCGCTGCGGGACCTTGAAGTGACTTTGACCGCTGCGGATGGGTCGGAGATCGAGTTGGCGAAGGCCTGGGATGATGCCCAGACATCGCTCACCCTATCGCACGCTGCACTGCCGGAGGGCGACTATCGCTTGCTCATGGTGAATGCGGTGCTCCCGGATGGGGCCGACTTCGAGTTGGGCCGGGAGTTGCGGTTCAAGGTGTAGGGGCTCGCACGCTGAGCAGGCCCGTTCGCAAGGGCGGGCCCGTTCCCAGAGCACTCGCGGCGGTTCACGCGCGGCGACGGTGAGCTGGTTCCAGCACCAGGGTGAGTCGGGGTCTGGGCGTTCCAAGCGGGTCGCCCCGAAGCAGGCTGCGTTGCAGATTCACCACGGGAAACCGGTAAACGACGAGTCTCGGTAGAACTCCAAGCCCGCCTGCTGCCTCGATCAGTCGGGAGCCTTCGTAGCGAGCCAGCTCCGAAATCCAGGGTGGGACCTCTCCGTCGGGCAAGGCGGCCAGTGCGCGACTCAGACCCCGCGCATCCTCGGCCGGCTTGTCGAGGCCGCCGGGAGGGTGTTGCTCCAGGTAGGTCCGGGCGAGCGGACCGAACCGGTCGCCGAGCGCCCGCTCGGTGGCCGGGAGCAACCCCCGGATCTCCACCAGGCGCTTGTGGATCAGCGAGTGCGCGAACGCTCGGATCTCCACCTCACACCGGCCGATGGCCGCGATCCGGGCGGCCGGGAGGTTCGCCTCCTGCCCCACGGTTGCCGGGTCGGCGAAGAACCGATCCCGGTAGGAACCATCGACGAAGAGTCTCGCCAGGAGCGCTTGTTCGCGGGCTAGTCCCACCGACCCGCCTTTCGACCGATCTCCCGGGCGCGCTCCAACTCCGGTCGGAGCTCGGCAAGGGCCGGGATGTTTCGATCCCGTTCGAGGACCATGCCGCGGAGCGGACAACGCGCGGCGACCTCGGCGAGCAGTTCCCACACCGGCTCCGGAGTCTCGGAACCGTGATCGTCTACCCACGTGTCGCCGCGCCGTGCCCAGCCGACGTAGTGGGTCTGCACCACTCGCTCCAGCGGAAGCTGGTCCAGATACTCCGAGGGATCGAAGCTGAGGTTGGCCGCGTTCACGAGGAGGTTGGTCACGTCCAACAACAGCCCGCAGCCGGTGCGCTCCGTCAGTTCGGTGAGGAACTGAGGCTCGGTGAGTTCATCGCCGGGGAGGCGAAACGGGGTGGTGATGTTCTCCAGGATCAGCGGCGCCGGAATGCGGCGTTGCGCCGCGTGAATGTTGGCGCACAGAAAATCCAGCGCTTCTCGCGTGAGTGGCAGTGCGGCGAGGTGACCGATGGCGACCCCATCCGCACGCGTGTACGCAATGTGCTCGCTCCACCAGGGAGGATCTATTGCTTCGACGACTCGGGCCAGACGGTCCAGATAGGCCGGATCGAGTCCCTCCGCGCTACCCAGAGAGAGATCCAGCCCGTGCGGGATCAGGGGGAAGTGCGCCTGGAGCAGCGCCAGCTCGGACTGCACCGCCGGGTCGGCGCTCATGAAGTGATCCGCCACGATTTCGAGAAAGTCGATCCCCCGACGATCCAGAAACAACTCGCCCCGATGCACTCTACGGTAACCCAACCCCGAACCCAGAGCGGGAAGTTCCGTGCTCTGCCCGAGTGCCCCCCTCTCAGCCTTCCCCAACGCAGTCCCCTCCGTCCGATGCACAGCTGCCGAAGTGTCCTCCCGCGTCACTTGTCGATCTCGAAGGGGTTCGCAAAAGGATCTCCCCACCCGGCGGCATCAAACCCGTGGAGAGTTTGCGGCAACAAGAATCGCTGGGCGAGCCACAGCATCGGCGGCAGTGAAAACCTGTTGAAGAATTGCGTCCAGTCGCTCCATGGAGTTCCGCTCAGAGCGCGGATGCCGGCTGCCGCCACCAGCATGTCCGGGGTCGTCGTACCTGTCGTGATCGCCTCCCTTCGTTGACGCAGGAAGGCTCTGCCTTCACGGGTCCACGGGCCACGATCCCAATGAACCGTTGAAGCGAGGGACAGCAATGACACCAGGACGAGCGGCGCATAGAGAGATACACCGACTCCTCCGCCGTGAGGATGACTCCACCTCCACAACGTTCCTGCTGCTGCAAGTAGCAGAGCTGCCGCAATGCCTGCTCCCCATCGGCACTGCCCCGGCAAAGGTGAGCCCGCCATGTAGCCACGCTGAATGAGTCTCTCCTCGTAGTTGCGACAGAGGTCCTTCATTCGATCCAGAAGTCGCAGGTCGGAGAGCATCCATCGTGACAGGGGACGAAAGGCGGCCGCCAGAATCACTCGCTCCAGAAGTTGCTCCGGGAGGTCTTCATCCGAGGTCGAGGAGCGGCGCATCTGGACGTGACGTCGACGAACTCCTCGTGGCGATTCTTGCAGGAGTCGGCGCCCCAGAAGCGATACGACGGCGGTTTGGACCACTCCGTTCACGCCGTCCCGCAGGAAGGCAATCTCATAGACGTCTGGAGTTTCGGTAAGCACCGAATGTCCGCTGGCGCGCGGAGCCTTTTGCATGATCCAGAAGCGCAGGACTGCGTGGACTGCGACAGCAGCGACGAAGTACAGAGCCGCTGCCCCCGACGGCAAGAGCGAACCGTTCACCCTCCGCAGCCCCCGCCTCCACAGCCTCCGCCGCCGCAGCCTCCGCCTCCGCCGCCACAGCTTGAGCCGCAGCCGATCGCCGCGCCGCAGCCTGCCGATCCGCCGTCCGCCTTCGTGGCGGCGCGCTGGAAGAAGCTGGGATAGGCCGCGAAGGAGGTCTGCGAGAGAATCCCTACACCGAAGGTTGCGACGACCAGCGGCAGCAGCCCGCCCCAGGCGGCGCTCCGATCGGTGGAGAGAAGCTGCTCTCGCATCGGCGTGAAGGCGGTTCGTGCACTGGAAAGGAAGCGTTGGCCCGCCTGCGTCAGGCGCCGTCGCGACACCCGTACCGTGACCGGCAGCAACGCGGTTGAGATCAGCCAGAAGAGGATCAACAGGCCGATGTTCTTTCGTCCGTAGTGCGAGGCCTCCAGCAGCCGGTAGGCCGTGAGGGTGAAGAGAAACCCGGCGCCCGCCAGCCCGGCGAGAATGCGAGGGAAGTCCGGGGGAGCTACACAGAGCAGTCCCCGGTGGGTGAGATCCCGCTCATAGGTCTGGCACTGTGAGTGAATTCCGGCTCTCACCGCTCCATCGAAGAGCTCCCGGGCCGAAGCGCTGGCCCGAAGTGTCGTGAGTACGGAGCGCTCCACCGGGTGACGGATGTCGGCATCGGCGACCCGATCAGCCGGCATCAACACGGTGTCCTTGCCGCCGGGCTTTTCAGTGTCCAGCGTCAGATCGCCTCGCTCCACCAGCGCCGCGACCGCGGTTCGGAGCACATGCTCCTCGCCGCCGTGGAGGTACGCGATCTCGTAGGGATCCGGCTGCAAGGGGAGCGATTCGTCGGCCGCCGGGTCTGCTGGAAGCGCGCGGAGCACCGCAAAGCGTACGCCCAAGTGCGTCGCCACTGCGGCAATCAGATAGAGCACAAGGAATTGCGGACCGCTGAGGTCCGCGAGGGGGTTTTGAAATAACCAATCCACCAGGGTTCTTCCTGTCTGGACATCCGAAGTGCCGGACATCCTCTCGTCACCGGCGCCGGGCGCCCTCCCACTCGGCGAGGCGAACTCCTCAGCGTCCCGGTACGACTCAAAACGGGATCCAGGCCTCCCGAGATACGACCCCGAATCGCGTTCAGAAATCGTTAAGGAGATGGGGAACAGTCCACGGGATTCGCACCGGGATGAGCCGATCTGGGGAACGACATCCAGAAGAGCGAGCCATGTGGCGCGGGCGACCATTGTCGTTGCAGGAGTCTGGGCGGGCCGTTGATGCACCCCATCAGTCTGCTGCCGCGGTCAACGCTTTCAGCCCGGCAGAGGTGGAGGACGAAAATGGGCGGAGCGGCATTCGGAGTACGGGTTGGCGCGCTGGCGGCGCTGCTGGTCGGCACGGCGTTCGCCGCTCAAGGCGGCGCCCCAACACCGCCCTACTCGGTGACGGTCGTGGATGAGGTCACTCAGCGCGGTGTGCCGATGGTGACGCTGACCACCGTGCATCACGTGGAGTACGTCACCGACAGCGCCGGGGTCGCGGTGCTCCGAGAGCCGCCCGGGCGCTGGTTCTACACCGTGGAGTCGCCGGGGTACGAGTTTCAGAAAGATGGCTTCGGCTTTCGGGGAAAGGCCCTGGAAGTGCGGCCCGGCGGCCGGGACGTTCTAAAGCTTCGCCGAACGCAGCCCGCGGAGCGGCTCTACCGGGTGACCGGAGCCGAACGGTATCGCGACAGTCTCGAGGCCGGGCTGATGCCGCCCGTTTCGGGATCTGAGCTGAAGGCTCGCGTGCTGGGCTCCGACAGCGTGGTGAACGCGGTGTTGGGCGGACGTCTCTATTGGTTCTGGGGGGATACCCTGCGCCCGGAGTATCCGCTGGGCAACTTCCATGTTCCCGGCGCGACCTCTCTGCTTCCGTCGGCGGGTGGACTCGCGCCCGATCAAGGCGTGGAACTGGATTATGCCCTGGATGCAAACGGCTTCGCTCGGGAAACCGCCCATTTGCCGGGCGAGGGGCCGACCTGGATCACGGGGTTGTTTGTGCTGAAGGAAGGCGCTCGAGTGCGCCTCTTCGGCTTCTACAGCAAGATTCGGGGGTTTCTGGAGGCCTACGAACGGGGCCTCATCGAGTTCGACCCCCAGGCGTTCGTCTGGAAGAAAGTAGCGCCGTTCCCCTTGAAGGCGCCTGCCATTCCCGGCGGACACACCTTCCTCGGATCGGCAACCGGAAGTCCGGCGGAGTCCGGGCCGCTGTACGTCTACTTTTGCAACCCGTTCCCGAACGTACGCGTTCGAGCCACTCTTGATGCCGTTCGCAACCCGGCCGCCTACGAGGCCTTCGGCTGCCTTCCCGCCGGCAAGACCGTTCCCGCGAGCGACCGGCATGGCCGTGCCCATTATGCCTGGCGCCGGGGCGCTCCCACCGTTTCGCCGGCTGACGAGCTCCGGTTCATCCGAACGCGGAAACTCGCCCGAGCGGAGGCCCGCTTCCTGCCGAGCGCCTCGGGGCGGGATGGCGCTCGCCGGGATTTGCAGCTTGCGGCCGGATCCGTCAACTGGAACACCCACCGGCAGCGCTTCGTGATGATCGCCGTTCAGCTCAAGGGCGCCTCGATGCTGGGAGAGGTCTGGTAGGTCTGGTACCTTGAAGCCGATCGGCCCGAAGGACCGTGGGTCAACGCCCGCAAGGTTGCCACCCATCCCCGTTACAGCTTCTACAACCCCAGGCAGCACCCGTACTTCGATGCCCGCGACGGCCGGCGCATCTACTTCGAGGGCACCTACAGCCAGATGTTTTCCGGCGGCGAGCGATTCGTTCCGCGGTACGACTACAACCAGCTCATGTACGCCCTGGATCTCGATGGGCGCTCGCTGGACCTGCCCGCCCGTTGACGGCGCCCGTTGCCGGGGGGCGTTGCGGCCAACATCTTAAATAATTGCAGTTGTGCAGTGGGTTCAGTGTGAGAATATACAATTAGTGCCTGTCGGCTGCGGCTCGGCTCCGAGGATGGGGCGGCTTATGGGACCGACGGCCAGGTAAGGAACCAACGAATGCTTCCACGAAGACGTGGCTTCACGCTGATCGAACTCCTTGTTGTGATAGCCATCATCGCCATCCTCGCCTCGATCCTCTTCCCGGTCTTCGCTCAAGCCCGTGAGAAGGCCCGCCAGGTCGGCTGTTTGAGCAACCTCAAGCAGATCGGCACGGCGTTGATGATGTACAGCCAGGACTACGATGAGATAACGGTGGCGGACCGGATCCGGAACTCCCCGCCGTTCCGAACCTCCTCAGGCGGCGGGACGCCCTGCGAGACCGGAACGCCCTATGCGGCGTGGACCGATCTCATTCAGCCGTATATGAAGAACTACAAGGCGCTTCTCTGCGGCTCGGCGGCGATCACCGAAGGCTATCTGCGGTCGGACTTCTCGGGCGGAGCACAGCAACCGCCGAACGGAGACCGGCTCAACCTGGCCTTCAACTTCAACATCAACTACATCTATGTCCGTGGTAACTGCCAGCCCGGCTGCGTGGATAACCCGAACAGCGCAAGTTTCCCATGGAACCCCCACTGCGCCTTTGGCCGATCCATGGCGTCCATCCCGTTCCCGGCCGAACTCATCGCGGTTGTGGAGGGGGACGCGCAGTCGCCGGACATTCGCAACGCCATCTCCAACCTGAAGTGCCGCCACAACAGGGGAAGCAACTACATCTTCGCGGATGGCCACGCGTCCTGGAAGCGGTTTGCGGCGACGCTGACGCCCACCTTCCTCTGGGAAGATACGGGTCTCGCCTCACCCGCACAGATCGCCGCCCAGCGGACGGCCTATGCCAACGCGCTGGCCGCCGGCTCGGGGCACCTCGCCGCCTGCAAGTAGGCAGAGCGGATCCGCGCTGCTCCGGATCGGCTCCGGGGCAGCGCGACTTCAGTGTTGAATCCGCGGTTCGGCCGTCGCCACTGCTATCGGGTGGTCGCTTCCCCCATCTTCACGACTTCGAAGTCGCGTCCGCGTACGCGCTTGAGCGTGTTGAGGGCGTCGTCGTTCCATCTCATGTCCGGCGCCCCGGAGAGGAACCAGTCGCTGCCGTTATCCGCCAGGATCATGCCGTACCGCTGAAGGCCTCGCAGAATGATCTGAGCCGGTTTGGGGAAGCCGGAGATGGGATAGTCCGCCTTCAATCGAACGCGCATCCCCATCGGTGGGAGATCCGGGTTGGCATCCCGGCTGGCGAAGTGGCGTGCCGGTGCGATGTACGCGCGTCGGGTACGCCGCACGGTGAACCGGAGCGCGTGACGGATCTCGCCCAGTTCCATCACTTCGTCATAGCGGACCAGGCCCGGAAAAATCGGGAGCCCGGCGGCATCGGCGGAGGTCCAGCCGGCGGGACGCTGACGGTTCGTCGCGAGATCAAAGATCGCGCCGGAGCCCGCACGCCACCGGCCGCCGCCTTCCGGATAGGCGCTGAACAGCTCGTACAGCTTCCAGTTGTCCCGATCGATCACCAGGATGTGGCGATCTCCCCTGGCCAACGGGCCACCCTCCACGGGCGCTCCCGGTGGGATCGGATAAGGCCCCGGATCGCTCTCATCAGCGTACTCGAAGCGCACCTGAGCCCTCGGTTGGTTGCCCGGTACGACGATATAAGGAATTCCCGACGGGGCGCTGTTGTAGACCGTGCCGAAGTCCGGGTGGAGCGGCTTCTCGGCGCCGATCCCCCGGATGAGCACGTCCGACCTCGGATCGACAGGCGCCGATGCGACCTCGGTATTCCACGGACTGTCCGCCGGGAACAATCGGCGCCCGCGGAGGGATGCGCCGGGGCCGAGATCGGGGACTCCCCCCTGTGTCGCCGCGGCGCCGAGGGTCAGTGCCGTGCAGCAGCCGAGGGCTGCCCGGAGGGGGAGTTCCCGACGCGTCACAGCGAGAGGCCGCCGTCGATCATCAGGTGGGAGCCCGTCATGTACCCGCTCTCATCCGAGGCGAGGTAAAGCGCCAGAGCGGCGATCTCCTCGGCGTTTCCGATTCGGCCCATCGGCTGGCGGGCGATGAAGTCGCGAAGCGCCTTCTCGTAGTCGCCGGTGGCCCGCAGCCGGCCCTGAAGCGAGGGGGTATCCACGGTGCCGGGGCAGATGGCGTTGATGCGGATGCCCTCCTGGATGTAGTCCAGCGCCACGCTTTTGACCAGACCCACCACCCCCGCCTTGCTGGCGGAGTAGGCGGCGCGGTTCTTCACGCCGACGAGGCCCGCCACACTGGCCGTCACCACGAACGTTCCGCCGCCCTGCGCGAGCATGGCGGGAATGCCGTATTTGCAGGCCATGAACACGCTCTTCACGTTCACCGTCATCGCCTGGTCCCACACGTCCTCGGGGCACTCGGTGACGGTTCCTCCGGGCACAATGCCGGCGTTGGCATAGAAGACGTTCAGGCGTCCATAGCGCTCAACGGTCGCGGCCACCAGCTTCTCGACATCCGCCGCCGAAGCCGCATCTGCCTGGAAAAACTCAGCCGTTCCGCCGGCGGCGCGCACCGCGTTCACGGTCTCCTGGGTGGTTTCCGGGTTCAGGTCGGAGCACATCAGCGCCGCCCCCTCCCGTGCGAAGAGCAGCGATGCGGCGCGGCCGATGCCGGCCCCGGCGCCCGTGATGATGCAAACCTTGTCCTTCAAACGCACGTGAAATAGCCCTCTTTACTCGGTCCGCTCTTCCTCACGGATCTCGCGGCCCTGCATCAACTTGCCGGTGGCCACTGCAAGCACCTGGCCCTCGGCATCATGGATCTCCGCCCGGCATTCCACCAAACGACGCTGATGGCGGGTGACCTCCGAGCGGACATAAAGCTCCACTCCGGTGGGAGTGGGCCTGGAGTAGCGGATGGTCAGTTCCGCCGTGGTGACCCAGCGTCCCAGGGTGACCGCCGCATACACCATCGCCTCGTCCAGCACCGCCGCGACCACGCCGCCGTGAGACATCCCCACATAGCCCTGGTGAAGCTCTCGGGTGGTGAACACGCCTCGAGCGCTGCGCTCGCCCGTTTCGAAGCGAACCTGGATGCCGGCCTGATTCTCAGGTCCGCACACAAAACAAAAGCGATCGATCTCGGTTTGAATCGACATGGATGCCCTAGAGATGACGCTTCAGGAACGGAAAGCCGTCCCGGCCGCTGAAGCTGTGCTCTCCCTCAAAGATCTCAAGTCCCAACCGCTCCTCGGCGCCGAACACCTTCCAGATTTCCCGGGCCCGCTCGAACGCGCCTCGAGTCGCCTCGACCGGAAAGATCGGATCCCGCGTGCCCGACTCCACAAACATCGCGCGTGGAGCGATCAACCCCGCGACATCGGGCATCTCCGCAAGGGAAAGCAGCCCGGGCACGTAGTTGTCGATGCAGTGCGCGATGGAGAAGATGCAGTCTCGGAAGTAATTGTAATAGCCGGAGACGAGACAGGCCTTGATTCGCGGTTCCAGGGCGGCGCCGAAGAGCGTCATCATCCCGCCGCCGGAGATGCCCATCAGGCCGATCCGCTTCGAGTCGACTTCACGCCGGGTCTCCAGGTAGTCGACGGAGCGAATGATATCCCACAGCCGCCAGCCGATCATGCACTGGCCCAACAGGAGCGCGGCGCCGGCGGCCGGCATGCACGAAGAGGATCCGGGCCCCTTCTTTCGCGCGGCCTCGTCGCGGCGATGACCGAAGCCGATCGGCTCCACCGCCAGTGCGGTCATGCCGTGATCCACGCACTGAAGCGCGAAGTCATGCTGATAGCCGTCCCGGTTATCGCGAACCGTGCCGTCCGGCCGAATCCCAACGATTTCGTCCACCCCGGCGCCATGCCCGGGGATGCAGATGACGCAGGGTCCCGGCCCCTGGTAGTTGCGCGGCGTGAGGAAGTAGGCCCACACCGTCATCTCTTCGCGGCTGTCGAAGAGCACGGTTTCGCGGATGTAGGTCGGAAACTCCTTGCGCTCGGTGACTTCCGCCTTGAGGGGGCATTTTCTTGCCGGGAACCCGCCGAGTTGCTGCACGAGCGCTTCGGACAGGCGGCCCTGCCACGCGAGCCCCTCCTCGGCGCTCGCGGACCGAAAGGCGTACGCGGGCTGCCGTTGTTCGAGCATCTTGCGGCTGACGTCCAGCGAATCCAGGTAGCGCGGCATGTTCCAACCCCCTCAGGCTTCTACAGTCAACGGCGCTTCAGGCGCTGCATCCGGCGCTCCGTTCGCCCTGCCCGCGGTCGATCCCTCGGCCGAAGCAGCGGCGCACCCCGCGAGCCACGGCGGATTACCGGGCCGCGAGGTTCGCTCCCGGTCGGGCCGAGAACTCGGAGAGACGCTTCCCGCTCTCCACATCCCACACCTGAATCAGTCCGGTGTAGCTGCCGGCGATCAGTCGCCGGCGCGGCTCATCCAGCGTGAGCGAGTAAATCCAGTCCGGCTCGCAGGGGAAGGAACGCACTTCCTTGAGATCGGTCAGGTTGAACTGCTTCACCTCGCCGCCCGAAGACGCGGCGAAGAGCGTGGCGCGGGAGACGGCCAGTGCGTAGACGTCCTTCTTGAAGCCATGCTCGATGTATCGGGCATGGCCCTGCTTGGCGAAGCGCTCTTCCATGTCGCCGGCGTCGCCCGCCTCGTCTCGCGTTTTGATCGGATTCCACACCTGCACCCACCGGCCGCCGCCCGCGCTGTAAGCCTGCCGACCCTCGGGCGAGAAACGCAGCGCATAGACGGGATGCTGGCCCTTGAACTGTCCGATCTGCCGGTTGTGGCCGAGGTAGGTGGCGAACAGGGCGCCATCCGTGGCCCGGTAGATCTTTACGGTGAGATCCTTCCCAGCGCTCGCCACAAACTCCCCGTCGGCGCTGAAGCCGAGCGAGGTTACCCAATCGGCGTGCACGCGGTTCTGCCACAGCCGCTTCCCGGTCTCGACCTCGGTGACTCGAACCGTGTTGTCTGCTCCCCCGGTGGCGACCCTGCGGCCGTCGGGACTGTACGCGGCTGAGAGGAGGATCTCCGAACCGAATTCGAGGACGCGCGTTCTGCGGCCCGACGACCAGTCGACCAGCGCGGCCTCCCCATATTCGCCGGGAGTGCCCCCCGCGACGAGGAGAGTCCGGCCGTCGGGCGAGAAGGCGAGGGATTGAATGCGCTGGGGCAGTCGCCCGATTCGCCGCTTCAGCAGGCCGGACTGCGCGTCCCACACCGTCACTTCGTGATAGCCGCTCACGGCGAGATCGCCGGAGTCGGGCGCCACGGCGGTCGCCAGAGCCGGCACAGCGGCCCGATAGCTCAGAGGCGCCGCGGGGTGTTCCCGAGGGCCGAGTTGGGCGCGATACGGCGCGGTCGGATCGCCGCCGTCGAAGCGGGCCCCTTCGAGGATCCAGCGCCGGATCAACGCCGTCTGAGAGACGGACAACGGCTCATCCTGCTTCGGCATCCGGAGCGCGGGATCGCGAGTTTCAATCCGACGCAGCAGTTCCGAGGCTTCCGGTTTACCGGGCGTCACCGCCGGCCGCCCCCCACCGCCCTTTCGCATCAGGTCTTGAAACGCATGCAGGCGGTAGCCGCCGAGATTAGCCCGCTCCCCATGGCAGCCGGCGCAGCGTTTGAGAAGTAGCGGCGCGACTTCTTTCAAGAAGCCGACCGGCGTGGGCTGGACCGCCGGCGCCGCGCCGGAGCGTGCGGAGGCGCCAAGAGCCAGCACCGTTCCGATGGCGAGAACTGCGGCGGCTCGGGTCACGACAGGGCTCATGGTGGCGGCTTTCAATGCTGGAAGAGAAACTCGCGCGTGTTCATGATCGACCAGAGGAGGTCGACCACGGCGGCCTTGCGATCGGTCGAGGCGCTCAGGTGTTGGAGCGCGGTCTTGAGCTCCGCGGCGCTCGGGTCCCGGCAGAAGGCAGAGAGATACAACTCCCGCACCAGTGTGTCGTTGGTCATCGCCGCATAGGTGTCGGCGCCGAGGGTGGCCGCCGTGAAGGCCGTGCCGCCGTTCAAAAGCTCCAGCGCCTGGAGCAGGGTGGGCTCGGTGGATCGTTCGCAGGTGCAGGCGGTCTCGCGCTTTGGTTGTCCGAACGCGAGGGTAAACGCGCTGTTCTCCGGCGCCGAACGCTGGGTGGCGTACCGCCGGGCATCGGCGGATGTTGAGCCGGGGGCGGGGGGCGGGAGTCGTCGTGAGGTGAGACCGATCGCGTCTTGAAGCTGCTCCGCGGTGAGCAGACGGACCTTCGCGTGCGAGAAGAGCGACTCGTCGGCGACGTTGAGGCGGTGGGTGATGCTCGATCTCTGGTAAGCGCGGCTGCGGCAGATCAGGCGAAGCATGTGGCGACGGTCAAACCCGGAGCGCTCAAACTCCAGGCCGAGCGCATCCAGCAGCGCCGCGTTGGAGGGCGGGTTGGTGGAGCGGAAGTCGTCGACCGGATCCACGATGCCGCGGCCGAAGAGCTCCGACCACATCCGGTTGACCTCCACCCGCGCGAAGACGGGGTTGCCGGCGCGGGCGAGCCAGTCGACGAAGGCCGTTCGTCGATCCGGCGGCTCCGCGTCGGATGGCTTTGCGCCCCACGGCTTCATCGCCTCGCGGGTGGTCGGCAGCAGGGCATCGCCGGAGTCGGCGAGTCGGATGGCGGTCTTGTTGGCCACCTGAACCCGGGCGAATACGGCGGCGAGACTGTAGTAGTCTCGCATCGTCCAGCTCTCAAAGGGGTGGTTGTGGCAGCGAGCGCACTCCAGGCGGGAGCCCATGAAGATCTGCGCCGTCATCTCCGTGCGCTCTTCCATGGTGGGGATGGCGACGAAGTAGCCGGCCGTGGGGGTGTCGGCGCTCTCTCCCGAGGCGGTGAGGAGCGTGCGGGCGAAGCGATCGTACGGCAGGTTCGTGCGATTCGCCTCGTAGATCCACTCCGAAAGCTTGTCCGCACGGCCGTTGGGCAGCCGCCCCGAGGTCACGCGGAAGAGGTCGGCCCGCTTGAGGGCCCAGAACCGGGCGTGTGCGTCCGTCTCCAGCAGCTCATCGACAAGCCGGGCTCGTTTATCGGGGGACGCATCCGCGAGAAACCGGCGAGTTCGGTCGGGTTGCGGCAAGAGGCCGGTGAGATCCAGGCTGACGCGGCGGATGAACTCCGAATCGGTACAGATCTCCGACGGCAGCACCTGAAGCTGCCGCAGTTTGGTATTCACCAACCGGTCGATGAACCCGGGTTCCGGTTCCGGCTTCCACGCGAAGCCGGGCACATCCTCGATCATGGTGATGTGCGCCGACGAGAGAAAGTCGAGATAACGGACGCTGATCGCGGCCTGTCCTCGTCCGCGGGCCGTGACCAGGCCGGCGCCATCCACCACCGCCACCGCCGGCTGGGTGCTTTCGAACGTCGCCACTCCCGTGACGTCCCGACTGGACCCATCGGAGAATCGGGCGACCACGCAGAGTTGTTGGGTGAGGTAGGGCGCCTTGAGCACGCGACTCGGACCGGGCGCGATCTCGATGCCGGTGGAGGTCACTGCAGGCTTCTCCACGGTGGCCCCCTCCGCGATCCACTCGTGAAGCAGCCGGTAGGCGGGGTCGCTCTTGCGAAGCCGTTTGCCGCCGCCGTGGGAGACCTCGAGCAGCGGCTTCTTGAGGAGCAGGCTCTCCGATGGCTCCAGCACATTGATGCGACGGTTGTAGCCGTCCCGCGTCAGGGAAACGCGATCGATCTCGGGATCGTAGCCGTACAGCGAGAGCGAAAACCCGGCCCGTCCGCGCGGACTTCCGTGGCAGGACCCGCTGGAACAACCCTGTCTCGTGAGAAGCGGGATGGTCTCGAAGTGAAAGCGCACCGGATCGGGCGTGGAGTAGCCGGTCACCCGCACCGGCACGCGGCGCGTGAGCGTTCCGACCCGAACCGCCAGCGTGGCCGAACCATCGCCGGCCGGCTCCACCCGACCGCCGACCACGCGAATGACCTTCGGGTCGGACGACACGAACCGAGCCCGCTGCGTCAGATCTCGTTCCTCACCCCCGAACAATCCGGACACCACCACCTGCCGGTAGTCGCGGCGACTGGTCAACCGCACTTCGGCCGGGACCACGCGGAGTTCGGAAGGTTGCGGCGCCGCGACGGGTCGGGTAGGGGCGGCCGCCGCGGGAGAGGGAATGCTCCAGAGCGCCGGTATCAGGAGCGCAAGACGCCAGCGTTTCAACTAGAACAACTCCGGAATCGGGCGCCCGTGGGCAGCCAGGTAGATGGGTCGATTGACCGGCGTGTGCAGCGGCTTGCTGCGATCAATGCCGAGCTTCTCGTAGACCGTCGCGGCGTAGTCGTCGATCGTATACGCGGCCGAACTCGTGATGTAGCCGCCTTCCTTGTCGGTAGACCCCACGACCTGCCCCCCCGGCACGCCGGCTCCGGCGAAGACGAAGGTGAAGGCGGGAGTCCAGTGATCGCGGCCCTGCCGCTCGTTCACCTTCGGCGTGCGTCCAAACTCGGTCACGAGGCAGACCAGCGTGTCCTTGAGTAATCCTCGGTCGCTCATGTCTGAGATCAACGCAGAGAAGGCTTGATCCAGACTGCCCATCATCGGCCAGGTACCGATGCCCCAGCGTCCCCCGCCCGCCCCGCCGCCCTTGATGTTCGTGTGGCTGGTGGAGTAGATCGCGTCGTGGTGGTCCCAATTCATGTTGCCGCCGCCGTCGAATCGAACCGGCTTGCCGTCGCGGTAGGAGTTCAGCGGCTCTCGGGGGTCCACGGTGACAAATCGCACGCCGGACTCGATGAGTTTGCGCGCCAGGAGGTAGCACTGCCCTCGGTGTCCGAGCCCATAGCGCTCCCGGACTTTCGACGACTCAGAGGAGAGGTCGAAGGCCTTGCGCGTGAGGGGATTGGTCAGCATGTCGGACGCCTGATCCATCAGGGATCCGAGCGCCTTCACTGGTTTCCCGCCCCGTGCAGGTAGAAGTCCCGTGTCGAGGGATGCGAGCAGCTTGCGGCGTTCGGTGAAGCGTTCGGCTCCGATGCCGCCGACGAGGCCGAGGTTCGGCACCGTCCACTTCGGGTCGGCCGGGCTGCCTCCGGTCCGAAAAGCGGTGTTGGCAGCGGAGAGAAATCCCGGGGTCGAAACTCCTGCTTGCTCGCTGTTTCCGGGGAGCATCACATGCCCGGGAAGGTGCGGCGCGTCGGAGCCCTGCAGACTCGCAACGACGGAGCCGATATCGGGCATCTCAATGGGCCCACCCGGAGCTTCCCCGGAGAGGACGTATTGGGAGCCTTTCGGGTGGGAGTTGCCGATGCCCGGCGTGGGCTGGGTCATGCAGCGCACCACAGTGAGGTGTCGGGTCACCGCTGATGATTGCTTGAGGAGCTCCGTCACCTGGAGCCCATCCACCGGGGTGGACATGGTCTTGAAGGGGGAGCGATGCTCGGTGGGCGCGTCCGGCTTTGGGTCCCAGGTGTCGATGTGAGAGACCCCGCCCTGCTCGAAGAGCACCAGCACCCTGCGGGCAACCCCCGCTGCCCGCACCTGCTGTTCCAGCAGGACCAGCTCCGCGGCCGACCATCCCAGCACGCCGAAGCCGGTGCGGCGCAGAAACCGCCGGCGGCCGTCTTGCTGCCGGGGACTCAGAAATCGGTCGAGGATGTCCATCAGATCTTCCCAGGTGGGGCCGCGGGGTGGAGCTTTCAGGCCAAAAGCGGCTTCACCACTTCCCCTTCGACATCGGTTAACCGGTAGTCGCGGCCCTGGAATCGGAAGGTGAGTCGCGTGTGATCCAGCCCCAGCAGATGCAGCAGAGTCGCCTGGAAATCATGCGCCGAAACCGGATCTTTCGCGACGTTGTAGCCAAAGTCGTCGGTCTCGCCATAGGTCAGGCCGGGTTTGATCCCACCGCCCGCCATCCAGAGCGAGAAGCAGCGCGGATGGTGGTCGCGCCCCCAGTTGCGTCGATCCTTGATGTCGCCCTGGAGGAAGGGTGTTCTCCCGAACTCTCCCCCCCAGATGACGAGGGTGTCGTCGAGCATACCGCGCTGCTTCAGGTCCTTGACGAGGGCGGCGGATGGCTGGTCGGTGTCCTGGCACTGCACTTCCAACTGGTAGGTCAGGTTTCGGTGCTGATCCCAACCGGCATGCATCAACTGCACGAAGCGGACCCCGCGCTCCACAAGCCGTCGCGCCAGGAGGCAGTTGTAGGCGAAGCTGCCGGGGCGCCTCACATCGGGGCCGTACATCTCCAGCACGCTGCTCGGCTCCCGCGATACGTCGGCCAACTCCGGCACCGAGGCCTGCATCTTGTAGGCGAGTTCATACTGTGAGATTCGCGTCGCGATCTCCGGATCTCCCTGACTCTTCAGACGGCTCTCATTCAGGCTCTTCAAGTCATCCAGGATCCCGCGCCGAACCTCGGAGCTCATGCCCTCGGGATTGGAGAGGTAGAGCACCGGGTCGCCGCTGCCGCGGAACTTCACTCCCTGGAACCGGGACGGCAGAAAGCCGCTGCCCCAGTAGTAGTCGTAGAAGATCTGTCCGCAGGAGGCTTCCTTGTCGCGAGAGGTCATCACCACGTACGCCGGCAGTTCCTGGGTCTCCGCGCCGAGACCGTAGGAGAGCCATGCACCCATGCTGGGCCGGCCCGGCAGCTCCGATCCCGTGAGGAAGTGGGTGATCCCAGGCGCATGGTTGATGGCGTTGGTGAACATCGACCGAACGATGCAGATGTCGTCGGCGATCGATGCGGTGTGCGGCATGAAGCTGGAAAGCCACTGCCCGCTTTGACCGTGACGTTTGAACTCCGTGATGTTCGGGAGCAGCGGTTTGGATGTCTGTCCCTGGGTCATGGTGCTGAGCCGCTGACCGCCCTGAACCGACGGCGGAATCTCCTGTCCCATCATCTCGGTGAGCTTCGGCTTGTAGTCGAAGAGATCGACGTGGGTCGGGGCGCCGTTCTGGAACAGGTAAATGACCCGCCTGGCCTTCGGCGTGTGATGGGAGAGCCCCTCGCCGAGTGCGGATCCGGGCGCGGCCGAAGCCTCGCCGCCGAGAAGCGAAGCGAGCGCGGCGGAGCCGAGGCCCCAGGCGCCCCGTCCGAAGAGAGCGCGGCGGGTCAACTGCGCGGAGAGTTCGAGAGTCATGGGGTTTCGGTTCATTCGAATCAGCCTCCGAGCCGTTACTCGCGGGTGATGACCTCATCCAGGTTCATCAGGAGAGAACAGAGTCCGGTCCACGCCGCGTGCTCCGCCGCGGGCAGGTTCCGATCGCGGGGAGACTCGCCCACGGCCAGGAGCTTCTCCGCCGCCTGCGGGTTGTCGGCGTACTGCGCCTTGAGACGCTGCAGCCGCCCGAGTAAGGTGCGGGTTTCAAACGGGGTCGGCTTGCGGCCTGTGGCCATCCGGAATGCACGCCGGATGTGAGCTTCGTCGGTGTCGGGATCGCGCAGTACCCGCTGCCCCAGCGCCCGGGCGGCCTCGACAAACGTCACGTCATTCAACAGAGTGAGCGCGTGCAGCGGCGTGTTGGTTCGGCTCTGGCGCACCGTGCACGTCTGCCGCGCGGCGGAGTCGAAGAAAAGCGTGGGGCCGACGATGCGCCGCCAGAAAGTGTAGAGGCTCCGGCGGTAGAGTTTCTCGCCGTGGTCCTGCTCATACTGGATCTTGCCGAACGTGGCCTCTTCCCACACGCCGGCAGGCTGGTAGGGCTTCACGGACGGACCGCCCTGCTTCTCCACGAGCAGCCCACCGATGGCCAGCGCCTGATCACGCAGCGCGGCGGACGACAGCCGGAAGCGCGGGCCACGGGCGAGGAGCAGGTTCTCCGGATCCCGCTCTCGGAGTTCTGGCGTGACGGCCGAACTCTGACGGTAGGCCCGGCTGGTGACCATCAAACGGTGCATCGCCTTCACATTCCAGCCGGAGCGCCGGAACTCGCAGGCCAGCCAGTCCAACAGCTCCGGGTGGGTGGGCCGCTCGCCCTGCACGCCGAAGTCCTCGGGGGTACGCACCAATCCGGTTCCGAAGAAGAGCTGCCAGTAGCGGTTGACCGCCACCCGTGCGGTAAGTGGATTCTCGGGACTCACCAGCCAGCGGGCGAGAGCGAGGCGATTGGGCTGGGCGCCCTCCGGCAGCTTCCCGAGAGCCGCCGGGACCCCGAAGCTCACCTTCTCGCCGGGCCGGGTGTAGATGCCTCGGGTCAGCACGAACGTGTCTCTCGGCTGCGGCCGGTCCTCCATCACCATGACTTCGGTGACTTCGTTCTCGGCCGCGGCAACCGCCTTTCTCGCGGCATCCACGCGCTCTTTGGCCTTCGCGGCATCGGCCGCCGAGAGGCCCCGGGCCTCTCGCTCGGCGGTTTGAAGGGCGGCGCGAAGACGCTCGATCTTCGCAGACTGATCGGGGGTGGGGAGCTTCAGCACCGGGTTCGCCTGCCCGTTTCGATCCACCGCTCCCGTCTCGGTAACCTGATTGAAGAAGGCGAAGAGCTGGTAGTAGTCCTTCTGAGTGAAGGGATCGTACTTGTGATCGTGACAGCGGGCGCAGCCGAGCGTGAGACCGAGCCACACGGTTGAAGTGGTCTCAACCCGATCGAAGACGTAGTCGATGCGGGACTCTTCGGCAATCCGGCCGCCCTCGCCATTGAGCATGTGATTTCGGTGAAAACCGGTGGCCACCCGCTGGTCCACCGCCGGGTTGGGCAGCAGGTCTCCGGCAATCTGCTCCACCGTGAACTGATCGAACGGCATGTTGGCGTTGAGGGCGCGGATCACCCAATCGCGCCAGGGCCACATGGTGCGGGTTCGATCCCCCTGATAGCCGTTGGTGTCGGCGTAGCGGGCCGCGTCCAGCCACTCCCATGCCATCCGCTCGCCATAGCGCGGTGATGCGAGGAGGCGGTCGACCACCTTTTCATACGCGTCCGGAGAGCTATCCGCCAGAAACGCATCCACCTCCTCGAGAGTGGGGGGCAGCCCGGTCAGGTCGAGGGTTACTCGACGGATCAGAGTTTCCCGGCTCGCCTCGGACGAGGGCGAGAGTTTCTCCCGATGCAGCCTGTCCAGCACGAACCGGTCGATCGGGTTGGCGGACCAGCGCTCCCGGTTGGGGGAGGATTGGAGCGCCGGTAGTGGCGGCGCCGTGGGTGGGACCAGCGCCCAGTGGGTCTGGTACTTCGCTCCGGACGAGATCCAGCGCTTCAAGATTGAAAGTTCCGCCGGCGTGAGCGGCTTCTTGCCGGAGCCCGGGGGCGGCATGGTGTGCGCCGTCGCCCGCGCATAGATTCGGCTCTCGCCGGGTTTTCCGGGAGTCACTCCCCGCTTGCCATTCGGCATCACCGCAGTGGCGCCCTCGAACGTGTCCAATCGCAGCCCGGCCTGTCTCTTGCCGGCATCGAATCCGTGGCAGCTCAGGCACCGCGCAGCGAGCAATGGACGCACTTCGCGGTCGAAATCGACGGCGCTTCCCCGGTTTTGAACGGCCGCCCAGGCAGGAATGCCGAGAGCGACCAGCGTGGCGGACAGCAATGTCAGAGTGCGCATAAGTAGGATCTCGTTGGGGCGGCCGCCGGAGCGGGTGGCTTCCGGCTCACGAGCAGAGTTCGGGTTCGATCCACCCGAGATCCTCTTCATCGGGGGCCTCCGCGGGTGCGCCGCCGGTTCTTCTCTGCTTCTTCAGAGGTTTCATCGAGGCTGACGGTTGCGTCGATCTGGCTTTATCAAAGCCCCGCGAGTAGGCCCGTGTAGGAGAGGCTGCGGACCACGGTGTATCTTCCAGTCGGCCCTCCGGGCAGACCGGCAGCGCGGTGTAGCGCTCGGCCCCCGGAGATCGGCGCAGATCGAACTGCTTCACACCATGTTTACCCAGATCTATGATCCGCTCGGCAACGCCATTCTCTCGACCCTGGTGGCGTCACTGCCGGTGGTGGTGCTGTTCTATCTTCTGGTCGTCAAGGAGATCCTGGCGCCCTACGCAGCGGCGGCCGGAGCGGCGGCGGCGCTGCTGATTGCCGTTCTGGTCTACAAGATGCCGCCCGCCATGGCGGGGATGTCCTTTGTCAGCGGCGCCCTCTTCGGGTTGATCCCCATCTGCTGGACCATCTTCAACGCGATGTTTCTTTACAACATCACCGTGGAGACCGGGAAGTTTGATGAGATCAAGGACTCCATCGCCGGGCTCTCCGCCGATCACCGACTGCAGGCGATTCTAATCGGGTTCTCCTTCGGCGCCTTCCTCGAGGGGGCCGCCGGGGGCGGGACGCCGGTCGCCATTTGTGCCGCCATGATGGTGGGTCTGGGCTTCAATCCGTTCCTGGCGGCGTGCCTTTGCCTCATCGCCAACACCTCGCCGGTGGCGTACGGCGGGTTCGGCACCCCCATCCTGACGCTGGAGGCGGCCACGGGGATCAAGGCCGAGACGCTGAGCAAGATGGCCGGCAATCAGCTCCCGATCCTCTCGTTCATCGTCCCGCTCTGGCTCGTTCGCTGCATGTGCGACTGGAAGTCCACCCGAGAGGTGCTCCCGGCCGTGCTGGTCTCCGGCGGCACCTTTGCCGTCGCGCAGTTCTTCTTCGCGCACTCCCCACAGTTCCCTCTGACCGACATTGCGGGCGGTCTGATCTCCCTCGTGCTGACCGCGGTGTTTCTGAATTTCTGGAAGCCCAAAACCATCTGGCGGTTCGAGACCCACGGAAGGGATGCCGATCCGGCCCTGGCGGAGCAGTTCCTGCACACGCCGAAGATGAAGGGCCGAAAAGTGCTGTCGGCGTGGGTGCCCTACATCGTGCTCTGCGTTCTGATGGTCTTCATCGGAGTCACCAACGGTCAGGAGAAGAACCTCGACAAGCTGTCGTTCGGTCCGATCAAGACCTACTACGCCATCCCGATGTCGGGTCTCGACGGCAGGGTGCAGCGCACTCCGCCGGTGGTGGAAGAAGGGGCGAAGCCGGAGAAGGCGGTGTTCGACTTCAAGTGGCTCACGACGCCCGGAACCTCGGTGCTGTTCACCTGGTTGATGATGATCCCGATTCTGAAGCTGAACGGGGCCCAACTCGGCCGAATCTCTCGCAAGACCGTGCAGCAGATGTCGATCCCGATTCCCACCATCGTCTGCATGATCGGGCTGGCCTACACCACCCGGTATGCGGGCCTGGATGCGACGCTGGGTCTCGCGTTTGCGTCGACGGGCGTCGCCTATCCGTTCTTCGCCGCGATGCTGGGCTGGTTGGGCGTGTTCCTCACCGGGACCGATGCCGGCAGCAACGCTCTCTTCGGGAGCCTGCAGAAGATCACCGCGATGCAGTTGGGTCTGAATCCCATCCTCATCTGCACCGCGAACTCAACCGGCGGCGTGATGGGCCAGATGATCGACGCGCAGAGCATCTGCGTAGCCACCGCCGCCACGGAAACGATCGGCACGGAGGCGAAGATCTTCCGCTTCGTGGTCTGGCACAGTGTGGCGCTGGCGGCCATCGTGGGCGTCATTGTGCTGGCGCAGGCCTACGTGCCGCCGTTCACGTTGATGGTGCCGAAGTAACCTCCCGCGGAACGGACCAGACGCCAAACGAGGGGAGAGCCGGCTTAGATGTCGTGTCTCCCCTTTTTGTCTTGTTGGGAATGGCGTGTGTGGAGCGAGCCGGCCGCTTATAAGCCGCTCAATTGCTCCAGCTTGCCGGTGCTGTCGCCCAGCGTGTCGGGCCGCACGCCCATCCGATCCAGCATGGTCATGTAGAGGTTGGTAATCGGCGTCCCCTCGGGGAAGCGGATGTGACGTCCGCCGCGGAAGGCTCCCCCGCCGCGTCCCGCCAGAAGCACGGGCAAGTCCTCGTGGGTGTGCCGGTTGCCGTCGCCCAACCCGCTTCCGTAAGCAATCATCGTGCTGTCGAGCAGGGTTCCGCTGCCGTCCGTGGTCGACTTCAGGCGTCCAAGGAAGTAGGCCAGCATTTCTACATGAAGGGTGTTGATCCGAGCCACCTTCTCAATCCACTCCCCATTGTTCCGATGGTGGGTGAGAGGATGGTGCGGATCGGGGATCCCGATTTCGGGGTAGACGCGCATGCTGCCCTCGCGGCCGACCATCAGGGTGGAGACTCGAGTGATGTCCGCCTGAAACGCGATCACGTTCAGGTCGTACATCAACTTCAGATACTCCTGGAAGACGATCGGGATGCCCGCGGGTTTGCCGATGGGGGGATTTAGATCGCGATTGTCCGACTCTGCTCGCACGATTCGCTGCTCGATCTCCCGAACTGCGGTGAGATACTCGTCGACTTTTCGGCGGTCCGCCGCGCCAAGCGTCTTCACCAATTGCCGCGTGTCCTCTTGAACGGAGTCGAGGAGACTCTTGCGGTAGCGGGCGCGACGGCGTCGGGTGGCGGCGTCGAGATCGGTGTCGATGTCCCCGAAGAGACGCTCGAAGACCATCCGGGGGTTCAGTTCCGGCGGCATCGGCGTGGTGGGGCTCTTCCACGAGATGCTGTTCGTGTAGGCGCAGCTATAGCCGGAGTCGCAGTTCCCGACGGTTCGGGAGTCTTCGCAGCCCAGTTCCAGGGAAGCGAGCCGGGAGCCGGATCCCAGCGACTGAGCGGCGATCTGGTCCGCCGAGATCCCGCCGCGAATGTCCGCGCCCGCGGTCTTGCGGCAGTGAACGCCCGTGAGGTACGACGCGCCCGCCCGGGCATGGTCGCCGGGGCCGTCGCCGAGGGCATTGCCGTTCTGATCGTTGAGGCCCGACAGCACCGAAAAATCGGATCGGAACGCAGCAAGCGGCTTTAGAATTCGCGTGAGCGGGAAGTCGGCGCCGACGGTCTTGGGGGTGAAGTCCTCCATGATGATCCCGTTCGGGACATAGATGAAGGCCATGCGGGTCGGCGACGACTTCTGCGCCGCCGCGGGAGCGCCGAATGCCGGAGTCATGGCATCCAGGAGCGGCAGCCCCAGGGCGGCGCCGGCGCCGCGGAGGAGGGTGCGGCGCGAGAGCGCCTGCCGGGTGATCGCGTGCATCATCGAACTCCTCGTCTCATCTGAAATGCCGGGCTCCGGACGATTTCCAGCACCAGACTGTGGAAGCGGTACCCCTGGGACGCCGTACGGGTCGCAATGGTTTCTACGGTCCGTCGGTCGTACCGCTCCAGACCCCGTCCCAGGGCATAGGTGAGCATTTTCTCGGAGACACAGCGAGCGAATGCTTGCCGATCGGTGAGCAGTACGGCCTTGAGCTCGGCCGCCGAGCGAATCTTCCGGCCGTCGGGCAGTGATGCTTCGGTGTCGATCGGCAGCCCGGCATCTTCGGTGCGCCACGAGCCGATGGCGCTGAAGTTCTCCAGCGCAAACCCGAGCGTGTCCATCCGAGCGTGACACGAGGCGCACGTGGGATTGGTCCGGTGGATCTCGAGCTGCTTGCGCAGCGATGCGGGGCCGGTCAGCTTCACCTGCTCCAGAGATGGCACGCCGGGCGGCGGCGGGGGCGGCGGAGCATTCAGGATGTTCTCCAGAATCCACTTGCCGCGCAAGACCGGGGAGGTGCGGGTGGCGTACGAGGAAACGGTCAGCACGCTGGCCTGGGTCAGGATTCCGCCCCGCTGGCTCCCAGCGAGGGATACCCGGCGGAACTCAGGTCCCCGCACACCCGGCACGCCGTAGAACCGGGCCAGCCGTTCGTTGAGGTAGCTGTAGTCGCTATCGAGCAACTCGAGCAGCGACCCGTTGTCGCGGATGAGCGCCTGCAGGTAGGTTTCGGTCTCCCGGCGCATCGAGGCTCGCAGGTAATCGTCGAACTCCGTGAAGCGCTGCCGATCCGGCTTCACCGACTCCAGTTTGCGGATTTCGAGCCACTGTCCGGCAAAGTTTTCCACGAGCGCGGTTGCCTTCGGATCCGCCAGCATCCGCCGCACCTGCGCCGCAAGCACTTCGGGTTTCTTGAGCGAGCCATCCGACGCGGTTCGCAGGAGCGCGTCGTCGGGCATGCTGCTCCAGAGGAAGTAGGAGAGGCGGGACGCCAGCTCGTAGGAAGTGATTGGCGCGGAGGTTCCCTTCCCGGCGACCGGTCGGTCGTGCTCAATCTGGAACAGGAAGCGGGGGGAGGTCAGCAGGCTCTGAATCGCCAGACAGAGTCCTTCGTCGAAGGAGTCGCCTTGCTTTCGTGCCTCCGCAAAGAGACGGAGCGGCCGCTCCACTTCATCGCGTGTGGCAGGCCTCCGGTAGGCTCGCGGCACGAGCGCGCCCAGGATCTTGCGCTCGCATCCCGACACGTGCTTGCCGACGGGATGTCCGCATACCAGCAGCCGAGCGCGGCTCTCGGCGGTGGGGCCCGTGCGGGCCTCATACGGGCCGGCGATCTGCACCACGCTGACACGCACCTCGTTGCCGGGGATCCGTTCTGCTCGCCGCATGGCGAAGCGACGCCGGATCTCTTCCGCCCGTTGGGGGGAGACGGTCGGCGGCAGCTTCAACTGGGGTCGCTCCGGCGGCTTGCGGCTGGACGGTTTGGGTCCGCCCATTTCCGCGGGAAGGCCCTCGAAGAATCGCGGGATCCCGATGGCCAGGGTGTGTTCCCCCGCCTTCAGCCGGATGCGGAACTCGACGGTCTTCCCGGAGAATTCCAGGCGGTCCGGCTCGAACGAGGCCTGACCGAGCGGATCGAGCAGTCGGGTCTCGACTTCCTTGCCATCCACCCACAGGGTGAACGAAAGTCCCTCCGAGCCGCCCGGCCGAGAGCCGCCGAGGGCGACGCGGATCAGGTACTCGGCCTCCACCGAGAATCGGTGGGTGAGGTGCCCGGCGTTGGGCAGCGACAGCCCCGTGAGATCGTAGTCGGCGGGAATGTCGAAGCTCGGGCTCACCGGCCGGCTGGAAGGGCGGATCTCAACCAGGGTCGGCTTAAGCTTCTCCGGTCCGAAAACAGCGGCACGGGCCACCTTCTCCGCCGCCGACAGATAGCGCTCCATCAACACCGGGGAAAGGGAGAGCGCGTCGCCGATGTTGTCGAAGCCGTAGCCGGAGTCGTCCTGCGGAAAATCGTCGGCGGGGCGAATGTCGACGCCGAGGAGGTCGCGGACGGTGTTGTTGTAAGCGGCCCGGTTCAGGCGACGCGCCGTCACGCGACCGGGATCCACCGGAGAGGCGCTCTCGGCCGCGCGGACCGCCCGTTCAATCTGCTCGGCGGCGGTGTGGGCTTCGGCGGTGGAGGATCTCGGCGCGCCCTTCGGGGGCATCTCGCCGGTCCGGATCTTGTGGGCGATCTTTTCCCAATTGTCCAGTTCGACCGAGGCGCCTGCAGGCGCGCGAAGGCGGAGGATGTTCAACCCGGCCGCCGCCTGAACGCCGTGGCACGAGCCGCAGTAGCGCTTTAGGTAGCCGGACGCGGGAGCGGCGGACGGCGGCGCGCTTCCTCGAACGGGACGGCTCTGAGAGGCGGCGAGGACGGCGGCAGGTCCGATCAGCGTGAGCGATCCCAGGAGGGCAGCGGCTCGCCGCCGATCTCGTGCTTGAAGTTGGATCAGAAGCATGGTCACGGAGCCGCCTTCGGAGGAGGCCGGGAGAGGGCGGGAGCCGCTCTCCCGGAAGAGGTGCATCAGGGAGTATCGTACCCCGTCAATGGCCGATACCAGATATTGCGGAATCGCACCGGGTTGCCGTGGTCCTGCAGCTTCAACGGGCCGACGGGTGGGTGCGGTTCGTAGATGCCGACCTTCTTGTGGCCGGTGGCGCCGATGAGCTCCCAGCGATGGTGCAGGAGCACCCCGTTGAGAATCACCGTAACGGCGGCGGGACGAACCACCGTGTCTCCGTCGAACCGGGGCCCCTCCCAGATGATGTCGTAGCTCTGCCACTCGCCCGGCTTTCGCGAGGCATTCACAAGGGGTGGGGTTTGGCCGTACAGCGCGCCTACCGTGCCGTCGGCGTAGGTCGGATTCTCGTAGCAGTCCAGCACCTGGATCTCGTAGATCCCCTGAAGGAACACGCCGCTGTTGCCGCGGCCCTGGCTGTCGCCGATGACGACCGCCGGAGCCATCCATTCCAGATGAAGCTGGCAATCGCCGAACTCGGCCAGGGTGCTGATGTCGCCGGTCTTCGCGACCACCTCCATGTAGCCGTTTTCCACTTTCCATCCGGCCGGCCCGCCGTCGCGACTCTTCCATCCGTCGAGAGAGCTGCCGTCGAACAGCATTACCGCATCGGAGGGAGCCGGCAAAATACAGTCGGATGAGGGGGGCGCCCCGGGCGTTACGATCCTGGGCTGCGGGCGATTGCAGTCATGGACGCGGTACGGCCAGTTGGTCAGGAAGGGAGTGTCATCGTAGCCGGGAAGCTGCGACATGAGGGGTAGTTCTCCGGGCCGTGGACCCCTCAGCAGCGAGGGGACGGCAAGCGTGGGGGTCAGTGCGCGCCCTGTCGGGGAGATTCGACTGAGCGTCCGCCGCATCCTGCGACCAAGTTCCGAGAGGCGGGATGATGTCTCCGACTAAACGCCGGACGCTCCCTCGGCGGGCTCGCGAAACACTTCCTTCACGGCTTGAAGGAGTTGTATCGGGCTGAATGGCTTCGGAAGGTACAGGTCGGCTCCCGCTCGCTGGGAGTGGAAGACGTCCTCATCCCGAGATCTCGCGGTGAGGCAGATGACCTTGATAGCGGCAAATTCCGGCTTCGACTTGAGCTGGCGCAAGAACTCGAAGCCGTCCATCCGGGGCATGGTGATGTCCAGAATGACCAGATCGGGCAATTCAGCGGCCACCTTGTCGAGTCCATCAACGCCGTCGATTGCGGTAGACACACGATATCCCGCACGCTCCAGGTTCAGCTGAACCAGGCGTCGGATTCCGGCCTCATCGTCGACGGTTAAGACATGCTTCGACACCTAATTAGCTCCCCAATGTCGATCTAGCGCATCCACCGATAGTTGCAAGTGATAATAGCCCAGAAAGCGCCCGAAGTCCGAAACTCTCTTCAGCGCAGTGCCAGTTCCGCCAGAATGGGGAGGTGGTCGGAGCCCTCCCCCCTCACAACCCGACACGAGAGGGACGACCAGCCGCGATTGTGCAGCAGGTAGTCGATTCGGATCAGGGGGAACGCCGCGGGATAGGTCGCGCCGGGGCCCCAACCGCTCTCAGCAAACGAATCCCGAAACGCGCCCCGAAGTCCGGCGTACGGGCTGCTCGCCGGCGTGAGATTGAAGTCGCCCGCGAGCAGCAGCGGAGCCGTGACTCCTCGCCCGGCGGCGACGAGTTGCGAGACCTGGAGCCGGCGCAGCGTGTCCAATTCTCCCATCCCTCGTAAGGATCTCCATGGTCGACGAGACCACTGGTGCCGGAGCGGCCGTTGGAAGTGTGCCGCCGCAACCTGAAATGGACCCCAGGGCGAGTCGACCTGAGTGATGAGGATGCGACGGTCTCGCGAGGGGTCGTCGGGAACCGGGATCCCGAGCGTGGATCGCAGGGTCGGGCGGCAGGGCCAGCGAGACGCGACGAAGTAGCCGTCTTCCCATACGGTGGTCCATCCGGGCAGCGCGAGTCGCTGCAGGTCGAGGCGGCCGAGCGCGAATGGGGAGTAGGCGTGGGCCTCGGTGAAGACGATGACATCGGGCTGGGCGCCGCGGACTTCGCGGATGAGGGGTTGCGGGCCCGCGGGGGCCCCGCCGACGTTCCAGACTAAGACCCTGATCACAGGACGGCCCCAGGCGATTCGCTGGAACGGGGGTGGGATGTTCCATCCGGAGCCCGCCGACAGCGCCGCTGCGAGGATCAGGCGGGCCTTGCGAACCCGAGAGCGCTTTTCGCGGACGGAACCCCAAACCACCACCGGCAGCGCCACGATCATCGGCCACAGTGGGATGTCGCGACAGAGGATAAGCCAGTGCGGCGAAACCGGCGCAAGATGCCACAACACCCACGCGACTCCGATTGCCGCCGTGCAGCACCAGGTTGCGAACAGCGCGATCGGCTCCGGGATTTGGAGTCGTCGCCACCGCCGGCCGGTCGTCCTCGCTGGAGTCGCGTCAGGCGCGGGATCTGGTTCCGGATCGATCATGGGGTGAACGCGGATAGGAATCGTTTTCCGGATGCGGCGCCGTTTCCGGGGATGCAAACAGGATACACTCGAAGGAGCCACGGATGGCGTGGTCCACTCGTTCTGTCGGTAGAGTTCCTACCGTTCTAGCTGCTAGGCGCCTCGACTTTGAGCAACCCGATCGTCCCGACCGCTCCAATCCCCGGACTCAAACTGGAGCAGGTTCTGGATTGCGTCCATTGTGGGATCTGTCTTTCGGTTTGTCCCACCTTCGACATCCTGGGAACCGAGGCCGATTCACCGAGGGGCCGGATTTACTACATCCGCGCACTGGCGGAGGGCAAGACGGACCTGAATCCCACGCTCGTGGGCCATCTGGATTCCTGCCTCGGATGCCGCGCCTGCGAGACGGCCTGCCCGAGCGCCGTCCAGTACGGCGAGATGCTGGTTCACGTCCGCGATGCCATCGAGAAGCAGTTTCCTCGCAGCCCACAGGAGCGGCTCAGCCGCGGCGTGCTGCTCGAGCTGCTGACCCGTCCCGACCGTCTGGCTCCTGCGATGTTCGGCGCGGCGCTCGGCGAAAAGCTCGGCTTCGGGGGGATGGTCCGCGCGGCTAACCACTTCCTGTTCGGCCCCGATGCTCCGGAGATGCCCCTCCCGCAGGATGCGTCTCCTTCGGTGGTTCCGCTCCCGGCGTACACCTACGCGAAGGGCGAGCGTCGAGCGACCGTGGCGATCTTGCCCGGCTGTGTGATGCAGGTGTTGTTTCAGCGGGTCAATCTCGCCACGATCCGCGTGCTGGCGGCCAACGGCTGTGATGTCGTGGTTCCGGACATGGGCTGCTGCGGCGCGCTGCACGAGCACAACGGCGCCCTCGACGGAGCCCGAGCTCGCGCCAAGGAAGCGATCCGAGCTCTTGAGGCGGCGCACGTCGACGCCATCGTGGTGAACAGCGCCGGCTGCGGCGCGAGCATGAAGCAGTATGGGCATCTGCTTGCCGATGATCCGTACTGGAAAGAGCGCGGCGAAGCGATCGCTGCTCGGACCATGGATGCCAGCGAGTTTCTGGTGAAGCTGGGACCGATTGCCCCGACCCATTCGGTGGACCGCCGCGTGACCTATCACGATGCGTGCCATCTCGCGCACGCCCAGAAGATCCGCTCGGAGCCCCGGACGCTGCTGAAGCTGATCCCCGGCCTCTCGCTGGTGGAACTGCCCAACTCCGACTGGTGCTGCGGCAGCGCCGGCATCTACAACTTCCTTCAACCGGAGCTCGCAACGCAGCTTCAGGAGAAGAAGGTGGGGCACGTGCTCTCGACTCAGCCCGAGATTCTCGTTACCGGAAACCCCGGTTGCCACGCGTGGATCGAGGCGGGACTGAAGTCAAGAAACGCGCCGGTCGAAGTACTCCACACCATGGAAGTGCTGGATCGAGCCTACCACGGCTAAGGCGGCGGGGCGAGACTGTCGACCAGCGTGAGCAGACGCTCGGGGTCGAGGCCGGCCTGAACGTAGGCGATCTTACCCTCGGGCGTGATCAGGGCGATCTTCGGCACTGCCACGATGTCCCCGAACCGCCTGAGACCCGAGTGGTTCTCCTCGGTGTAGACGGGGAGAGTCCACTTGGCCTTTTTCCGGAACGCATCGACATCCGGTCCGGACTGCCCGTCCTCTCCAAATGCGATCGCGACGAGCTCTACCTTTCGCTTCCGGAACTCCTTCTGCAGGTCCATCAGGAATGCCGACGCGGCAACCGCACGGTCGGAGCCGGCCTCGAACCAATAGAGCACCACCAGACGGCCCTTGAAGTCGGCGAGCCGAGCCGGCTTGCCCTTCTCGTTTTTCAACTCCAGCGCCGGAGCCACATCTCCCGCCCGCACCCGGCCCGCCGCAGCGGCGGACGCGAACGAGGCCACCCCTTCTTCGCTGACGCCGGCGTCGGTTTGCACGTACTCCACGGGAACTTCTCCCCGTGTATCCGTGACGACGGTTCCCGAGGGAAATCGAAACCGAACGGCTTCCGCGGTGGCCGGAGCGCCGCTGCCCGGGGTGATTGTCGTACGGCGGAAGGCCGCGTTGGACGAGGGGGGCGGGTTCACCACCCACTCCTCAAGCTGCGTGATCGCACCACTCGCGGGATCTCGCTGCACCTGGCAGGCATAGGTCTGACTCTGCCGTTCACCGCCGGGGCCGATCAGTTCGCGAACGAGTTCCCACCGTACCACCCGTGCGGGCTTGCGCTCGAACAGTATCGTGTGTTTCTCGGTGCTCCGGGTCCCCTTCAGCTCAAGGAAGTCCGACTTCGGCTGGGCAGTTGTGAAGATGATCCCGGTCGCCGTGCGCGCCACGCGGCTGCTCAGGAGAGCGTCGCCGGGGGCGGTGATGCCCGCGCTGCTGACCCGGCCGATCTTTCGCAGTTCTTTGTCAAGCGTGGCCTCCACCAGAATCCGCAGTGCGCCGTCTCCCTCCGCAGTGCGCGTTCGGCTAGGAGCCTTCTTGCCGACGGCGGGCACCGTGAGGGTCTTGAACCAGCCTTCAGTGCGAAACAGGAATGAACCCGTGGCGAGGGTGGGCGCCCCCTGAGTTAACCGGGCTTTGAGAGCGTCCAGAGTCTCCTGGGGCTGGTGTTCGCCACGCCACTCCTGGACCGAAAGACTGAGCGAGCCTGCCGGCCGATCAGCCTCGGCCAGACGAATCTGTCCGAGCAGCACGAGGGCCTGGGTCGTGGCGTCGGGTTCATCCGAGCGGGCCGTGAGCCCCGGGCCGATTCCCAGGATCGCCGCTGCCACTGCGGTGACGATTCGCCGACGGAAGACGGCCCGCGGGCGGAAAACGCTGGGACTGGCGGCGAACAACACGGGACGCTCCCTTAACGGCTTCTTCTGAAGCACGCAACAACAGTTCTGATGGAGTCTGCCGACTGGCGAAGTCGGACGGGGCACTTTCAACGATGCGCTCACACGGCAGGCCCGTTGCCGAAGCGCCCCGCAGCGTTTGCCGTCCGGCAGCGCCTCGGATGATCATCCCACGGCGCACATCGACGGGTTCATTATGTCGTGGGGAAGCGGCTGGGAACCTCCGGATCGCGGCTCCCTGGTCGGCAAGCAATCCCGTGGTCCGTCCGCTTGGCGTGGAGATGCAGCTGGGGGTCGGCCGACGGAAGCGCCCGATTACGGATCCCGGTAGCCTTCCTCCCGCTGAAGGATGCGGCTCATCTCTCGAAGGGGAATAAACGGCTCAGGGCAGCGCACCACGACTTGCGCCCGGATCGCGCCGTCGAGACCGGTCGCGGACACGGGCAGCACGGTGACCGTCTCCTTCCGCTTCAATTCCTCCGCCTTTAAGGTCCGCGTCGCGACCACGACGGCTCGGGAGGTGAGATCGACCTGGCGGGGACCCGACAGCAGTTCCACCGTAAGAGGCTTAAGCGAGGTGATGAATCCCGTAAGGACTCGTTCTCGGGCAGCCGGCGGATTCACGCCGCCTCGCGCGGTGGTGCGAAAGTAGCCTCGCGCGGCGCGCAAAAACACCCGATCTCGATCCAGAAGATCGGGCGTCAGTTCCTCACGCTTGCCTTCGATGGCGACCAGCCCTCTCACCCGAAGCGCACGGCTTCCCGCGGAGGAGGCGCTGCGGCGCTCCTCTGCGGCGAGTTTTCGATCCTCCGGCTCGTCGGAGGGGATAAGCAGGCAAAGCTGGTCCGCCTTTAATCCCGACCGGCCGCACCACGCCTGCTGAAAGAAACGTGTGCCGCGATCCACGAGGATGTCCATCCGCTTCGGAAGGTCCGCGTCCCAGGGCTTGATCCGAAATCGAGTCTTCTCGACCGAGGCCACCTCACCCACCAGGATCGCGGCTCGCTCCGGCCGTTCCGTGGGGGTTTCGGCCGTGGGAGGATCATCGGAGACTTGAGCTGTGGAAGGGGCTGCCGCCACACCGGCGAACAAGAGCAGGAGAGCGCAAAGGGAACTCCAACTCACCGCAACTCTCGCTCTTCCGGCGCGTTCTACCTGGGAGAGGGCCCGCGGCCCCGGCACTGAAGACGGATTCCTCATGGGCACCTACACCGTTCAACTTTCCGCTCCGGATGGCGCTCGGCTGGAAGCGGTGTTCAACGCGCCCAGTTTGCCGGCTCTGGAGAAGCGCCTGCGGCAGCAGGAGTATACCCTCCTTCGAGTTCTCCCGCCCTCCGCCGACGTGACCCTCCGGCGAGCCTCCCAAAGAATTCGGGAGGTCGAGGTGGTGACGGTGCTCCACCAGCTCTCCGCGAGCCTGAAGAACGGAGTGTCGCTGCAGACCGCCCTCGCCTCGATCGCTCGGGACGCGGGAAACCCGGTGCTTCGAGCCGTTCTGATCGACATCGAGTCGTTGGTGCGCTCGGGCGACGATTTGAGCTCCGCATGCGCCGCGTATCCCGCCCTCTTTCCCCATCTCTATGTCCGGATGCTCGAGGCCGGAGAGCGGGGCGAGCGATTGGGGCCGGTGCTGGAACAGATCGCGTTCCTCGCGGAGCAGTCGATGCAGGCGCGGCAGCGGATTACGACGGCCCTGGTGTATCCAGCCACCCTCTGCGTTTTCACCATGGTGGTGCTGTTGGCCGTCTTCACGTTCACCGTGCCGACGTTCACCTCGCTCTTCGAGGAGTTGGGCGTGCGCAGTTTGCCGCTTGCGACGCAGTCGCTGCTCTGGCTGCGAAATGTCGGGTTTCCTCTCCTCGTCTTCGCGGCTCCGCTGGTCGCACTGCTCTTCGGTTTCCTTGCTCGCTTCGTGCGGATCGACGGAAATCGATTTGGGGTGTGGCTGCGAAATCGGCTGCCCATCGTGTCTGCCGTCTACCACGAACTGGCGCTGATGCGGCTGGCCGGCACCCTCAGCGCGATGGCGGGAAGCGGGGTTCCGATCCTGGAGGCGCTGCGGTTGGCGGGAGGCAGCAGCGAGAGTCCGGCCTTGCAGGGCGCGATGTGGACAGCGATTCCGCTCGTCGCCGAAGGGGAGACGCTCTCCGCGGCGTTGGCCCGGAGCGGCCTGCTGCCGGCTACATTCTGCTCGCAGGTGGCGGCCGCCGAGGCGGTGGGAGACCTGCCCGCAGCTCTCCGACGCCTGGCGGTGTGGCACCAGGGGCGCGTGGATTACCTCGCCAGCCGGATGAACGCATTGATCGAACCCGTGGTGGTGACGATCCTGGCCCTCGGCGCGGGGTGGGTTGCAGTGGCGCTCTTCAGCCCGGTGCTGGGCATCATTCGATCCTTGTCCGGCGGATAGTCGACGGGAGTCGCCGTGGAAACAGTTATTGAGGGCAAGCTGGGGCGGGGTCGGGGCCGCCTTCACGTGTCGCCGGAGGGAATGACTCTCCTGGATCAATTGGGGGAGCATCTCGGGTCCGCCGATTATGGCGAGGTGGCCGACGTCGCGGCGCAGGGTGGCCGGGGCGGCTCCCGGCTGATCGTCACGCTGACCTCGGGCGCGCTGTGGCGTTTGGATGGCTTGCATCCCCTCCAGGCGCGTTATGGAACGGAGTTGATCCGTGAGCAACTGGGCGCCCGGGCACGGCGCGGCCTGCCGCTCTTCAGCGAAAAGCAGATCCTGACCCAGATCCGCACTGCGGCGCAGTCGCTTCTCTCCGGATCCACCCGTGGGGTGGTGGACTACCTCGACTTCCTCCTGTTCCAGGCGGCGCTCCACGGGGTGAGCGATGTCCACCTGGAGCCGAACGTGGCCGGCCTGCAGGTCCGGTTCCGGCTGGATGGCGCCCTGATCGACGTCGCCGAGCTTCCGACGCTCTGGCAACCCCGGCTGATGGCCCGCCTGAAGGTGCTTGCGGAGCTTGAAGTCTACCGGTCGGACCTGCCTCAGGAAGGACGGTTCGCACTCCGCCTCTCGGACCGCACGGTGGATTGTCGAACCACCCTTTTGCCGACGCTCCACGGCGAGAAGGCGGTCATCCGACTCTTCGATTCCACGCGGGCCCTGCGGGAACTTGGAGAGCTCGGGATGGCGCCAGACGTGCTCTCCGCCTGGATGGAGATGCTGGATCGTCCGCAAGGGCTGCTCCTGCTGACAGGTCCCAGCAACCATGGCAAGACCACCACGCTCTACGCCAGCCTTCGCCACCTTCACTCGAAGCGGCGGGACCTCTCGAGTCTGTGTACCGTGGAGGATCCGATCGAACATGATCTTCGGGTCATCAATCAGACTCAGGTCAATGCCGGCGTGGGCCTGACGTTCGCCCAGGGCCTCCGGACCGTGCTTCGGCAGGATCCGGAAGTGATCATGGTCGGTGAAATTCGGGATGAAGAGACGGCCGAAATCGCCGTACGCGCCGGGCTGACCGGCCACCTCATCCTGAGCAGCGTCCACGCGTCTTCCGCGGCCGGTGTGTTCCCGCGGCTGGTGGATCTGGGATGCCCCGCCTTTCTGGTGGCGAGTTCCGTCGCGGGAGTGATGGCGCAGCGCCTGGTGCGACTGGTCTGCTCGGAGTGCCGCATCGAGACGGCGCTCTCCGACGAGGCGAGGTCGCGGTGGAACCTGACTGCCTCGGCTGGACTGTGGGTGGAGGGTTCCGGGTGTCACGCCTGCGGCTTCACCGGCTATCGCGGTCGAACCGGGCTGTTCGAGTTGCTAGCCGTGGACGAAGCGCTGAGGCAGGGTGTCATCTCGGGACGATCTCCCGTCGAACTTTCGGCGCTGGCAGGGTCGGGAGTGTCACTGGCGGAGCACGGGCTGAGTCTGGCTAAAGCCGGAAGAACGAGTCTGGCCGAATTGGAACGCGTGCTGGGGGCGCCGGCGGCATGTCGATAGACCTCTGGGTGATGCTGGCGGGTCCTGCCCTGACGCTCGGCGGCTTCGGGTTTTTGCTGAGACAAGTGGCGCTCACCTGGCGGACTGCCGGGAGCTTTGTGCCCTGGCTTCGCTTTGCCGTCCGCGGGAGCGATCTGCTCTGGTTGATCGTGGCTCCCGCGCTCGCCGCCGCCGGCGTCATCTTGGCACAGCAGCACAGCGTACCGGAAGCGGTGGCGATCTCGGTCGGAAGCTGTTGGGTGGCTTATCTGTTGTCGCGGCTTCCATTCTTCGCGCTGGTGCGGCGGTGGGAGCGAAATGCCGGTCTGTTCAGCACTCCTCCGAGTCCGTTCGCGCGGCACCAGCGGGGCCGCCGTCGGGGTCGCAAGACGGTTCGGCAGCCGATGCCCTGGACGGCAGGACCGTTCTCGGCATGACACCGCGACCGGAGCATCGGATGCGGCGGGGTATTGCGCTCTACTGGGGGGTCGCCGCCCTGGCGGTGGCCGCAGCCATGACTCCGATGTATGTCGCCCTGTGCCGCACGCTGTCGCAGGCGACGCGCCGGGGCGGCTATCGTTTGATCGCAACTCAGCGCGGGCAGGCTGCCCTGGATGACACGCGGCACGGGTTGCCCGATCGAACAGAGTTTCCGGTGACTGAGTTGCCTTCCGGACGCGGAAGCTGGCGAGTCCAACCGGAAGCCGGAACTCCGCTGAAGCGACTGATGCTGACGATTACGTGGGTGGAGGACGGCCGCACGGCTCGAGCAGAGTGGACCACGTTGAGGGTGGGGCAATGACTCGAGGCCCAGGCTGCCGCCGGGCCCGCTCGGGGCTGACCCTTGCCACACTGGTGGCCGGAATCAGCGTCAGCGCGATCGTGCTGTCCTGGACCGTGCCGCTGTACATCGCCTCGCAGAAGGCTGCGGATCGGGGAGTACGCCGTGCGCTGGCCGTGGAGCGGAGCCGTGCCGTGTTTGCCGCGCTGGGCAGCGACGTTCGCTCCGCTCGGAGGGTGGAGTCGCTTGGCGCGGAGGGCCTCCGCGTGGTGGGTAACGGGGGGACAACAGTCTGGCGGATCGGATCGGGCCAGGTGGTGCGAGAGGCGTCTCAGTCGGGGGTGACGAGAGTCGCGTCCTACTCGCTGGGCTACGCGTCGGCGCGGTTCGAGGTCCAGAGCCCTCACGTGACCCTCCTGCTGCGCGAGCCGTTGGACGGACGCGGAGTCGGCGCCGAATGGCGGGTGGCTCACCGCTCCACCGTGAGGGTGGAGCCATGAGACGAGGATCCACCCTGGCGGTGGTGCTCGCCCTGTATCTGGCGCTTGGTTCGCTGCTCACGGCGGCGGCGGGTGTGGCCCTGGCGAGCCTCTCGGCCGCGTCTCGAGAGTACCGTCGATCCCAGGCGCTGGCGCTGGCGGAGGCGGCCATCGAAGAGGCGCGCGCGGGCCTGGCGCCGCACAACTGGCGGGCGCTGGGGGTCGGCCGCTACCTCTGGAGCGCTGAGGATCGTCCTGCTGGGAGAGTGGTGCGTGCCGTGGGGGAAGCGCCGCAGGTCGGCGGCGCCCCGGTTCGGCGGACCGTGACGGCGGTTCTACAGCGGCGTGGCGCGGCGTGGCGCATCGTCTCCTGGGAGGATGGCGCATGAAGCGGGAGCGCGGCTTCACCCTGATCGAGCTGATGACGGTGGTGGCGCTGATCGCCACCCTGGCTGCAATCCTGTTTCCCGTGTTTGCATCGGCCCGCGAAGCTGCCCGCGCCGGCTCCTGTCGGTCGAATCTGCATCAGATCGGCATCGCGCTCGCCCTCTATTCCCGGGACTATGAAGGTGAACTGCCGCCGACAGACAACGGATGGATTCCGCTCATCACGCCCTATCTGAACGAACTTCTGGTGCTTCGATGTCCGAGCTCGTCGGAGAACGTGGATGTCGGCGCACCTCCCAACACGACCCAACTCCCCGGGCCTTCGATGCCCGCGGCAAATTCTCCGGAGCTGATGGCGCTCCCACCGTCCTACTCCTACAGCTACGTCTACCGAGCCGGACTGTCCCGAGAGCATCCCGGTGACTCGCCTCTGGCATCGGAGCTGTTCTTTTTGCACTTCGGATCCGCCCATCTACTGCTGCTCAACGGCGCGGTGCGCCGAGCGGCCCCGGGGGATTGGCCGCCCGTGTTTTCCGCGCCGAAGTCCTGGAAACCCCGCGGCGAGGGCGCCACGCCGCTGAGAGGTCTCCAGACGGCGCGCAGGTCGGGCCGATGACGCGGCGCGCGTTCAGTCTGGTCGAGCTCTGCGTCGTGCTGTCCATCCTCGCCGTGCTCGGGAGCATCCTGTTCCCCGTGTTCTCGCAGGCTCGGGAGACCGCGAAAAAAGCGCAGTGCGCCTCCAACCTGAGTCAACTGGGGATTGGACTCCAGCTCTATGCCCGGGACTATGACGGACGCCTTCCCGAGATCTCCAGCGAGCGGCGCCGCCTGGTTCAAGGTTCCTACCTGAAGTCGTCGGAGCTCTTCCACTGCCTGGCGGATGAGGCGATTCCGGTCGCCGCAGCGGCGGGCGCCCCGGGAATCTCCAGCTACCAGTTCGCGCCCACGGCGGCGATGGACGGCCGGCCGGGCCGAGCCGTTGCCGCCGATTGGGAATTTCGACACTCGGGAGGGGCTAATGTGTTGTTTGCGGATGGACGCGTGAAGATGGTGAAGGCGTCGGACTTTCAGCCCTTCGCCAAGGGCATCAGAACGCTGCCGAACGGCGTCCCCACTCCGAAGGATCCGGCGCCCACCCTGGATTCTCCGGTCGAGACCGTGGTCGAGGGAGATGAGCTTCCATGAGGCGCCGACTGACGCAAACGCGGGTCGTCGAACGATCCGGATCGATCGGGAGTAGAGGATTTTCCTTTCCCGAGCTCATCGCCGTGCTGGGAGTCATCTCGCTGCTCGCCTGCCTGCTGCAACCCCTGTTCCTCCGAGCCCGCGATCGGGCCCGTGAAACACACTGCGGCAGCAACCTCACACAACTGTCCCTCGGCCTGCAGCTCTATGCTGCCGACTTCGACGGACGCTTTCCGACGAAGGAGGTGGTGTGGACCTCGGCCATCGAGCGCTACACCAAGAATTGGGACTTGCTGCGCTGCCCCACCCACGCGATCCATCGGCGGAGATTCGCCGAGGTGGACTCCGCGGGCAGACTGATCAGCTACCGGTACCGAAGCGGTTTGACCCTCGATTCTTGGGATGACGAAATCCTGCTTCACGAACTGGACTTCTTCCACGGAACTCGCGCTCTCGGCGTCACCGTGGCGGGATACCGGAAGGAGCTCCAGCAGGTTCCAGCTTCCAATCCGTGATGAAGGCTTACCATCCGTAGCGCTCGGGTCCCCAGCGCTTTCGGACCAGGTCTTGCTTCAGCAGCACCATCTCTCTCGACGGGAGATCGTCGTAGAGCACCACGCCGGCGCCGACGCATGAGTAGGCGCCCGTCTTCACCCCCGGCATCAGAATCGCGTTGACACCGGTTCGGCTGTAGTCTCCGAGATAACTCGCGTTCGCGCCTTCCTCCGGGATCTCGGGTCGGCCCTGGATGCGATGAATCGTGGAAGAATCATCAAATCTGAGTGTGCCGCAGACCGTTGCCGCGCCGACATCTACCTTGGAGCCGAGCACGCCCCACAACTCGCAGTAGTGATAGAGGTAGGCTCCGTCGAGGAGAACGCCGGTAAACTCAGCCCCGTGCCCGCAGAGAGATCCAGGGCCCAGAGTCGTATCGCCACCGATCAGCGCATAGTCTTTCACCCGAGCGCCGTCGCCGACCAGGCACCGACCCTCGAGAATCGATCCGTTCGTAACCGATGCGTTTGGACCCAACCAGAGGTCGCCGCGGGCCACCACCCGAGCTCCGACCTCGGCGTTGGGTCCTAAAATCACTCGTCCCGAGAGTTCGGCGCTGTCGTGAATCCGTGCGGTGGTTGAGATCGATGAACCACCTAGCCGATCCGACATGTCCATTAGGACACTCCGATTGGCCAGAAGGACATGCCAGGGTTTGTCCACGTCGATCAGGAAACCGGATGCCTCGATGGCCTGGATGGACTCCCCCCGATCGGTGAGGGCGGCCAGCGTCTCGGCGATCTCGAACTCCGGCGCCGGCATGCCGCCCACCGGCACATGGGTCATCACGCCAGGGTTTGCTCGGAGCGCGGGGACGATCTCAGGGCGAAGCGCATAGAGGCCGCCCAGGCGATGACTCCCGCCTCTCCCATGGCCTGCAAAACCTGCTAAAGCACCGTTCTGAACGCTGATGGTGATCCAATTGCCCGCTCGCTCTGCCTCAAGCGGGCTGACCACCGCCGCGCCGAGAGCCTCTTCTTGTGTCGCGTGGACCACGGATTGCACGGTTTCTTCGGTCGTCACCACGTCGCCGTAAGCCACGACGAAGGGCCCCGGCGGCGGCACGGCGTCTAGGCAACGGAGCAGCGTCGACGCGGTGCCGTCTGTCTGCGCCTGGGGCACGAACCATATTCGCTCTTCCAGTCCCGTCATCGCTGCCCGAACCGAGCCGTCCTGTGAAGAAATACCTAGCACCAAGCGTTGCACACCAGCACTTAGGAGTTGCTCGGTCAGACGACGGACGATCGGAGTGTTGGCTACCGGGAAGGCAGTCTTGTTCCGGACCTCGTTGAAGGGCCAGAATTTGCGGCCGGCGCCGGCTGCCAGAACGTAGGCTGTAGTTCCAGAGGTCATGGGATGGTCAGAACCTTTCATCCTTTCGAAGGATGTTCTTTCGGCGGCAATCCGGTCACATTCATTCCGGGGATGGATTGTGATCCATCGCAGGTCAGTTCAGAGCGGGCTCGCTCGAACCGTTGAGGCCTGAAGTTTTACTCCTACGGTCCTGGGGCTGAACGTCTGTTCGGCGCGGGCAAGGGTCCTTAAACATGAACGTAACATCTCCGGAAGCGTTCAAGAAGTGGTGGGGGCTGTCGCTTCTCCCGCTTCTGGTCGCGGTAATGTGCTCCGGCCGGATGGTCACCGCCGACGACGATCAACGGTCGGGCGACCGTGATCTGGGTCGGAGGTCAAAGGTCGAGGGCCGGCGAGGGGAAAACCGTTCCCGGGTCTCAGATGATCTGGACGAGGAGTGCCGGCGTCGCAAGAGCGGTCTCGTCCGAGCGATCGTATGCTTCACGGACTCCGACATCAACGTTCGCCGGTTTGCCGATAGCTACGACGGAAAGGTCCGGCGGTTGCTGCCCCTGATCGATGGCGCAGTGATTGACCTGCCGGGCAACAAGGTCGAACGCATGGCGGCATCCAATCGGGTTTACAGCGTCCACAGGGACCGCAGCGTCAATCCGACCGCAGATAGCCCCACGGGCGGATCGTTCGGTAGCTTTCCCGACGACTACGACACCGAAGCTGTGGGAGCGAACCAGATCTGGGCTAACACCGGCCATCGGGGCACCGGCGTGGGCGTGGCCGTTCTCGACACCGGCATCCATCCCTCCCCCGAATTCAACACCTATGGCGGTACGCAGAGTCGGATCCGAGGTTGGTTTGATGTCGTAAACGGGCTCCCTCAGCCCTACGACGACCACGGACATGGCACCCACGTAGCCGGCATCGTCGCTGGGAGCGGCAATCTCTCTACCGACGGGCTCCACACGGGAACGGAGTACGGCAGCATCACCGGGACCGCTCCGGACGCGGACATCATCGCCGTAAAGGTGCTGAATGCAGCGGGTGGAGGAGCGGTCTCCAACGTCATCGAGGGGATCGGATGGTGCGTTCAAAACCGCTTTGCCCTCAACATTCGCGTCTTGAACCTCTCGCTCGGCCACATCCCCCAGGAGAGCTATGTGACCGACCCGCTCTGTAGGGCGGTGAGGGCGGCGACGTCCGCCGGGATCGTGGTCGTTGCGTCGGCCGGCAACAAGGGCAAGGACGCCAACGGCGTTATCCGCTATGGCGGCATCAACTCTCCCGGCATTGAGCCGTCGGTGATCACTGTTGGCGCCGCCAACACCTACCGAACCATCTCCCGATGGGACGATACTGTCACCTCCTTCAGCAGCCGCGGACCGACCTACATCGACCATCTCCCGAAACCCGACGTTCTGGCTCCCGGCAACAAGATCGCCTCGCTGCGGGTACCGGGTTCTCCTCTCGACAACGCGATGCCGCAAAACCGGCTGAGTGTCGACGGGGTCAACGAAGATTACTTTGTGCTCTCCGGAAGTTCGATGGCGACCCCACAGGTTGCCGGAGTGGCGGCCCTGCTTGTTCAGGCCCGCCCAACGCTGAATCCGAATACCATCAAGCTGGCGCTCACCTACACCAGCGAGAACCTCTATGCTCAGGCGCAGACCCTCTCGCCGGGGATGAGCGTCATCACGCAGGGAACCGGCTTGCTAAACGCGATCGGCGCCTACGAGCTGGTGTCCTGCTTCAACCTGAACGCGCCATTGGGCGCAAACTGGTTGGACGGAACCCCCTACTATTCCAACGTCATCAACGGTGACTACGTAAACTGGTCGCAGTCCGTCCTCTTTGGGACACGCCGCTATCAGGGATCGGGAGTGATCGAGCGCCGGCACTCCGCGCTGGCCGACCAGGCCCTGTGGGGCGACCAGGCCCTGTGGGGTGATCAGGCCCTGTGGGGTGATCAGGCCCTGTGGGGTGATCAGGCTCTCTGGGGTGATCAGGCCCTCTGGGGCGACTGCGGCATCGGCGCCGATCAAGCTCTGTGGGGCGATCAGGCCCTCTGGGGCGACCAGGCCCTGTGGGGCGACCAGGCTCTGTGGGGCGACCAGGCCCTGTGGGGCGACTGACGGCCGCAAGACCCAGGCGCAGAACTTGAGCAGCTTTCTCAACTCCCGAAATGTGTGAATGACTATGGCAGCCACCAACTCCAAGATGCTGAGCGCGATGCTTCTCGCAGCGGTGATCGGTTTTGCGGCGAAGCCGGCGGAAGCCGGAATCGCCCCCGATCTCCAGGAGATGATCGTCGGCGGATCCGCCGCAGGACCTGGCCAGGGCCGGGCGGCCGCGGGAAGCCCTGCCGTGCAGAAGAACCGGATGGTTCGGGTCATCGCCCGATTCAACCGCCAGCGTGTGAACGGGCGCTTTCTGGCAGGCAGGTTGGGCGCCCGGTTCCGAGGCTCTCTCGACTCCATCAATGGGGTCGCAATGGAGTTGCCCCTCTCCACCGTCACCAAGCTGGCTTCTGATCGGCAGGTCTCCTGGGTTTCTCTGGACCGCGATCTGATCACCCACTGGGACAACGACGTGGAGACGATCGGCGCCGACGAAGTCTGGGAGCGAAAGAACTATCGCGGTCTCGGAATCGGCGTTGCCGTGCTGGACACGGGTATTCATCCCGACTCTGCGGACTGGAAGCCGTTTGGCGGCACCAGCAGCCGAATCATCGGCTGGAAGGACTGCGTGAACGGCAGAACCACCCCGTACGACGATCACGGACACGGTACGCACGTCTCCGGGATTATCGCTGGGTCGGGCAACCTGTCGTCTTCGGCTGCAAAACGCGGCGTGTTCATGGGCGTCGCTCCTGAAGTCTCGCTGATCGGCGTCAAGGTTCTGTCGGCCGGCGGCGGCGGGCAAACGAGCAACGTGATCACCGGGATCGACTGGTGCATCGCCAACCGCATAACCTACAACATTCGCGTGATGAACCTCTCGCTGGGATACCTCCCCCGGGAGAGTTACAAGACCGATCCGCTGTGCGCTGCGGTTCGCCGCGCCGTTCAGTCCGGAATTGTGGTGATCTGCTCGTCCGGGAACCTGGGCAAGTATGGTGGTGTCATTCGCTACGGAACCGTGAATTGTCCCGGGAATGACCCGAGCGCGCTCACCGTCGGCGCCGTCAACACCAAGAACACCACCTCCCGCTCGGACGATGAGATCTGTACATTCAGCAGCCGCGGACCCACCTACATCGACAAACTCGCCAAGCCGGATGTCGTGGCTCCCGGAAACAAGATCATCTCTCTTCGAAGTCCAAATTCCACGGTTGATCTTTCGTATTCCAGCAATCGCCTGGATCCCACCTCTTACGGAAAAACGGCGTCGAGCTCCGCCTACTTCACGCTCTCGGGCACCAGTATGGCGGCGCCCCAGGTGGCCGGTGTAGCCGCGCTGATGATTCAGGCAAACCCGGGGCTCACGCCGAACATCGTGAAGGGCGTGATGATGTTCACTGCCCAGAAGATGAACCTCAAGAACGCATCGGGTGCTCCGTTGTCGCAGGGGCTCTCGCTTCTCAATCAAGGCGCCGGGAGCGTGAATGCGCTTGGCGCTGTGGAACTTGCCGAGAGAATCGATACCACTAAAGCAGTTGGACAACCCTGGATCATCGGAACAGTGACGACGAGCAGCACGTTCAACGGCGAGACTGTCGCCTGGAGCGGACAGGTTGTCTATGGCAACCAGGTTCTCTGGGGCGACAGCATCCTCGCGGTGAGGCAGGTTCTCTGGGGCGACAGCGTTCTCTGGGGCGACAGCGTTCTCTGGGGCGACAGCGTTCTCTGGGGCGACAACTCCATCGCGGGCGACAGCGTTCTCTGGGGCGACAGCGTTCTCTGGGGCGACAGCGTTCTCTGGGGCGACATGGCGCCATTGGCGGTGTTGTTCAACGAGACGGCAGCGTTCGGAGATCCATGATCCGCCCCCCGAGCGTGACCAAAGTAACTGGCGCATCTCCCGGGATCGCGGGAGAATAGATTAGGCCGTGATCCACCTCGCAGGTCTGCGGGGTGGAAACTCTTTTTCCGAGTTGTCGCCGCTAGGAGCCTGTCCGTGATTTACTCCAATCAAGCATGATTTTCGACGGGGAACGGTGAATCTACCTGTATGGCCCGCTCATTCCGCCCCTACACGCCC